>ERZ779623.110-NODE-110-length-44748-cov-9.752981_pt1 | contig 44748 bp, 53 predicted proteins | sample MGYA00514189_ERZ779623 | MGnify/ENA primary metagenome ERZ779623 (study PRJEB29562, sample SAMEA4376712) | mouse gut metagenome | isolation source: Cecum | study: EMG produced TPA metagenomics assembly of the A DSS colitis mouse model was used to assess the... | reverse complement strand
TACTGCTCACTCTATTCTCCCCAGCTCTGCTGGGGGCTTAATGGACGTTCAGTTATTTTCTCACAGCTCCTTGGATTTTGCCCACATAAAATCTATCAGCTTACCACTTTGACATTCTCCTCACCGAACATCCCGCGGAGCCTGTCAAGGATTGTGCTGTCCGCCTTGATGTTTTTGTTGGGCGGCAGGATCTTTTTCTGATGTGTTTCTTCTATATATATAACAACATTGTCAATCCCCTCCGAATCAAAGATCGCTTCAAAAAGTTCCGCTTCCTTATTGACATAGGCAGCCATATCGGGAAATTTGAGCCACACTTTTCGAGGGATCTCGTCAAAGGCAGTGACACTCTCACAGATCAGCTTTCCGTCCCGCTCGTCCTCCACCTGGACCCTGCCCTCGATAAATACCTTGTTTTCCTCCAAAAGCTTTGACGAGTATTTCTCATACGCATTCGGGAACACGATGACTTCGATGCTGCCCACGAGATCCTCCACCGTGAGGAATGCCATGATCTTATCCTGTTTGGTGTACTTGATCTTCTTGTCCATGATCATGCCGCCGACCGTCGCCCTGGTGTTGTCCTGCACATGGGTGAGCCCTGTCTCCTCGTCGAGATAGAAATCCGAAGTCTTTGCCGTGATGCGCTTCTCCCACACCGCCTGATACTCCTGCATCGGATGCCCGCTGACATAGAAACCCAGCACTTCCTTCTCAAAACTCAGCAGCAGCTCCTTCTCGTACTCCCCGACGTTTGGCATCTTGATCTCCAGCTCTTTCTTGTCCTCCTCCGAAACGATGTCAAAGAGCGACATCTGACCTGCCGTCACGCCGCGCTTGCTGTGCACGATGCTGTCGAGGATCGTCGCGTAGACGCTCATGTGCTGCTTTCTGGTCGCGCCAAAACTGTCAAAAGCCCCCGCCTTGATAAAGTTCTCGATGGCGCGCTTATTCAACTCAACATGCTGCGTCCGCTCGATAAAGTCCTTGAGGTTCTGGTAAGCCCCATGCGCCTGCCGCTCCTCGACGATGCCCTCGATGACTGTCCTGCCCACGCTCTTGATCGCGTTGAGCGCGTAGCGGATCGCGCCGTTTGACACCGAGAACCCGCACTCGCCCTCGTTGATGTCGGGCGGCAGGATCTGGATCCCCATGCTCCTGCAGACCATGATGTACTCCGACACTTTGGACGCGTTGTCGATCACCGACGTCAAGAGCGCCGCCATAAACTCCACCGGATAGTAATATTTCAGGTACGCCGTCTGGTACGCCACCACCGCGTAGCACGCCGCATGGGACTTGTTGAACGCGTACTTGGCAAAATCCATCATCGTCCCGTAGATCTGGTCTGCCACCGTCTCCGAGATCCCGCACGACGCACACCCCGGAACCCCCTCGTCAGGATTGCCGTGCACGAAATTTTTGCGCTCCTGCTCCATGACGTACGCCTTTTTCTTGCTCATCGCGCGGCGCACGAGGTCGCTGCGCCCCAGTGTATAACCGCCGAGATCCCGCACGATCTGCATGACCTGCTCCTGGTAGACGATGCATCCGTAGGTGGGCGCCAGGATCGGCTCGAGCTGCGGGCAGGCGTAGGTGACTGCATCGTGGTTGTTTTTTCCCCTGATGTACGCCGGGATAAAATCCATCGGTCCCGGGCGATAGAGTGAGATCCCTGCGATGACATCCTCAAGATTCTGCGGCTTGAGCTCCTTCATAAAGTTTTTCATGCCCTGACTTTCGAGCTGGAACACGCCGTCCGTCCGTCCCGTTCCGAGAGACGCGAGCACCTTCTTGTCGTCGTAGTCGAGCTGATCCACATCGATGCGGATCCCTGTGGTCTTTTCCACATTGTCCACCGCGTCCTTGATGACCGTCAGCGTGCGGAGTCCCAGAAAGTCCATCTTGAGCAGACCGAGCTCCTCGATCGTGGTCATGGTGAACTGCGTGGTGATCGCGCCGTCGCTTCCGCGCGACAGCGGCACAAACTCGTCCGCCGGCTTCTGGCAGATCACGACGCCCGCCGCGTGCATGGACGTGTGGCGCGGGAGACCTTCCAGTTTCAGACACATGTCGATCAGATAGTGCACCTGCTCGTCTTCCTTGTAGAGCGTGCGAAACTCCGGGTTCATCTCCAGCGCGCGCGTGATGCTCACCGGCGCATTGCCCTCGCTCGGTATCATCTTGGCGATCCCGTCCACATAATTGTATGGCAGATCGAGCGCGCGCCCCACATCGCGTATCACACCTTTTGCCGCCATCGTACCGAACGTCACGATCTGCACAACCTTGTCATGCCCGTATTTCTCACTGACATAGTCGATCACTTCCTGCCGCCGCTCATAGCAGAAGTCAATGTCGATATCGGGCATCGAGACGCGCTCCGGGTTCAGGAAGCGCTCAAACAGCAGGCTGTAGCGGATCGGGTCGATGTTGGTGATGCGCAGACAGTACGAGACGATGCTCCCCGCCGCCGAACCGCGCCCCGGCCCGACAGGAATGTCATGCTCCCGCGCCCAGTTGATGAAATCCCACACGATCAGGAAATAATCCACATACCCCATCTTCCTGATGACGCCGAGCTCGTAGTCCAGTTTCTCCCTGACCGCGCCGTCATCATCCGGGTAGCGTTCTGACAGTCCGTCGGTGCAGAGCTTGTTGAGATAGCTCCACGAGTCATACCCCTGCGGCACATCGAACTTCGGCAGCTTCGTCACCCCAAACTCGATCTCAACATTGCACCGGTCAGCGATCATCGCCGTGTTGTCGATCGCCTGCTGCGCATAGGGAAACAGCTCCCGCATCTCCAGTTCGCTCTTGACATAGTACTGTCCCCCGTCGTAGCGCATCCTGTCCTCGTCGGAGACTTTTTTTGCCGTCTGGATGCAGAGCAGGATATCGTGCGGCTGGGCGTCCTCCGCGTAGGTGTAGTGGATATCATTCGTGGCAACCAGCGGTATGTCGAGCTCCTTGCTCATGCGCAGCAGCGCCGTGTTGACTGTCCTCTGGTCAGGGATGCCGTGATCCTGCAGCTCAAAGAAATAGTTGCCCTTTCCGAAACACTCCTCATATCGCTGCGCAGTCTTCTTTGCCTCCTGATAGAGCCCTTTTGCCAGAAGCCTTGGCACCTCGCCCGCAAGACACGCGGAGAGCGCGATCAGACCCTCGTGATACTGCTGCAGCACCTCCATATCCACGCGCGGTCTGTAGTAATACCCCTCGGTAAATCCCTTGCTGACGATCTTCATCAGATTGGCATAGCCCGTATTGTTCTCCGCCAGCAGCACGAGGTGGTGATACCGCTCATCCCCGCCGCCGACCTCCTTGTCAAAGCGCGAGTTCGGCGCGACATAGACCTCACAGCCGAGGATCGGCTTGACGCCGTTCGCCTTTGCCTCCTTATAGAAGTCGATCACGCCGTACATGACGCCGTGGTCCGTGATCGCCGCGCTGTCCATGCCAAGCTCCTTGACGCGCCTGACATACTCCCTGATCTTGTTGGAGCCGTCGAGCAGACTGTACTCCGTATGTACGTGCAAATGTGTAAATGCCATATTTTATTCCCCTCTGTGTGTTTCGGCACGCGTGTCAATCGATAATTCCCGACAATACGAAATGTCCCTCTTCCAGATCTCCCGCCTGCGCGCCTCCCCAAAACCTTCTCTCGTCAAACAGCTTTCTATTTCTATATAAATAAACCGAACCGCTCGGAATCAGCGCTACTCCTCTGCATCTTCCTCCAGCAGATCTGCATTCTCATCCAGAAATTCTCTGATCAGACCGCTCTTGTTCAGCCGCTCAGTCCTCGTGTAATTCGACCTTGCAGGCGGGACGAGCTCCACTGCGATGACCACCTGATCCCTCGCCGCACCTGTCCCAAAGATCCCCTTTTGATCCAGCCTCCGCATGGCTTCCTCCATGGAGTTTAACAGTGTCTTCCACATGGCATCCGCTGTGTCATCATCTGCCTCACAGTGTTTCTGTTCCGTCTCGAACAGAAAATCCTCATACTCCGCAAAATATTCATCCCATCCGTATGCCATATAGGGTGACTCCACGCCGCTCCACCTGTACCAGCCCTTCTCCCCGTCCTCCACTTCATTTTCCTCATAAAAACACTCCAGTGCCTCACGCGACCACGCTGATATATACGGCCTCCAGTTTCCATCATTCAGCAGCGCAAAATAATAGAACTGTTCTTCCATATGTTCCTCCTGTAAAGCTTTAAACGCCTTTCCTGCTGCTGACTCCAATATGGTAACTAATGTTTCATCTATATCCATTGCCTTCTACCTCCAAAATAAAACGAACCACCTTTACAACACCATCACCAGTGTCCCCGCACCGATCAGGAGACAGCCGAAAAACGACTTGGCACTGAACTGTTCATGCAAAAACACAAACCCGAGCACCAGCGTGATGACGACACTGAGCTTGTCGATCGGAACGACTTTGGAGACCTCCCCGACCTGCAGCGCGTGATAATAGCACAGCCACGACGCCCCCGTCGCCAGTCCTGACAAGATGAGGAAGATCCAGCTCTTCCTGCTGATCTCCCAGATCCCGCCCTGTGCGCTGGTCAGAAAGACCATGCCCCACGCCATGACCACCACGACCACTGTCCTGATAGCGGTCGCCAGGTTGGAGTTCACCCCCTCGATGCCCACTTTTGCCAGTATCGATGTCAACGCCGCAAACACTGCGGACAACAACGCATATAAAAACCACATCGCCCTTTTCCTTCTTTCCTGTCCCCCGTGCCGACAAAACCCTCGCTGCAGCGATCTCCAGCCGGCGGAATATCCAATTCTTAAAATCCATGTCTGTCACAGCAGCACATTCTCTCGTACTTTCCAACCGCGTCTTCTAAGTCTGACAAAAACGCCCAGTAATCATCCGGCAGATCTGCGATACGGCTCATATCATTTGGATCAAAATGGTAAATGATATGCTTCAATGTCTCTTTTTGTATGAAATGCAGCTGGCATAACACAGCTTTTGTCCCCTCCTCGAGCGTATTGACGCAATCCAGCAATCTATTGAAAGCATCCTTGTCAAATACATTTTTCTCGTGCAGCAGATAAAGAAAACTATTGTCTGCTGCCCTGCAGTTATCCTCGATCAGGCTTAGCGCAGTGTCCTTTTTGTCACGCGATCCGTCCCTGTTCTGATTTTCCGGATATCCCTGCCTGATATCAGACAGTGCAGAACCGGGTACGCCATTATGTCTGGTACTGTATACTTTCATGGATCTTCCCTCAATGTTCAGTATCGCCTCCCTGCCGTACTCCCATACATGCAAATAGCAAAAGCTTTCATTTTGCCCTCTCTACATTCGTCCTCCGCAGGAAGGTATCCAACTGCTGCCTTATCTCCCGCCGCCCAAAATCTTCCCGGCAGTTCTGCGCTCCGTGTCCCTGCAGTACGCCTTGATCTCAATACTGTTCATATAATTGTCAAAAACGCGCTCTCCATGGTCCTCAAAATATTGTTTGAACGGACAAAACAAACGCACCACATCTGTCTGGTTATAGAATACAAACTGAACCGGACATTCCATGATGCCGCTGACACCGGATACCGTCAGCACGCCGCACTCCTGACATACCGACTGACAGTCGCGCAGAACGTTCCCGCACCTCCTCACCTCATCGATGCGTTCAGCGTCACAAGCCCCCGCGGTCTCTGCGGTCGCAACCCGCTGCAGCTTGTCCATAAAATCCGTGTCAATGATGATCTGCGCCGCATCCAGCATAAAATCATAGCCGTATCTCCACGTCGCACTGTACTCAGCCGTCATCCATCCGTTGTTTTCCTTTATTCCCCTAAAGATCATTTTATCTCGCTCCCTTTGGATCTGCAGAAAAATAACTGACACATCTGTCATTTTTCTGCAGATCCTTAACATCATAAAACTTGTCCTAACAGCTGTATTTCTCCCCGCTGGTCAGATTCACTGTCGCCGCACGCCGTATTATACTGGCGGTCGAAAAGACTGACCGCTCAGTATAAAGTTATGCACACAGCCGCATAAGGAAATATGCCGCTTCGCGGCTGCGGCTGGCGCGAGTATAAATCTCCTCGGCATACTGTTCCCATCCATACATATAATATACACGAAAACACATGCCAGCACAATGGTTAGGAACTGTTCAAAAATAACTTTTAATACCGCTTGTCTTTTTGCCGACAGCACACCCCCGTTATACGCCTGATTTTTGACCGTAACACAGCCGTCTGCACACTCGCTGTTAAATCCACGGCAGATTTTAATATTATTTAGTATCTCGACGGCTTTAACAACAACAAATCTGCATAAAAAAATTTGATATATCTATTGCAAATATGACTCTGCTGTGATAATATTATTCTGATAATATCAAAATAATACAAAGAGGACCGCAATGCGCTATCTGCACAACACACATTTGCCCGCCCCAGCGGACACGTAATCAATATTTTTATCACACGGAGGTAAAGAGATATGTCAGAGAACACCAAAATCCTGCTTCCGCCATGGCTTGCCTATCCCGAGATCGATCGCCATTCGATCGGCTGGAGAATGGGCTATGGTGAGGACTATATCGGAAAATGGCACAGATGGTATCAGAAACTGTCTGCCAAAAAGAGAGACGAATATCAGCTGCTTTTCCCCGAACCGCCGACCTGGAAAGGCTTCTGGACTGGCACAGACGAGTGTACTTACTATAAGCACGATAAATTTTCCATAGTATTCTGGCAGAAAGACGGCAAACCAAAGTACGCGTTGGAGCAGCTCCAAAAAGATTACCGCGCCGGAAAGAAATTGAAGTACTGCATGTTCTGGAAAACCCAGCCCGCATCGCAGCAGACGCTGGGCAGAGGATGCCTGAGCCAGTGGTACAGATCCCATTTCTTTTCTGTTGCAGACCACTACTGCTGTATGGAACAGTTTATGATGTCCCAGAAAGCAAAACTGTTTGGCGATGACGAGATCCTGCAGCAGATCTTGTCCAGCAAGGATCCCAAAAAGATCAAAGCGCTCGGGCAAAAAGTCAGAAATTTTGACGAGACGATCTGGGGCGAGGCAAAGTACGCTATCGTGCTGAACGGAAATTACAAGAAGTTTTCACAGGATCCAAAGCTCAAAAATTTTCTCCTGCAGACAGGGGACAAGATCCTGACCGAGTCAAGTCCCTATGACGGCGTCTGGGGCATCAAGATGTCCGAGTCCGACGAAAACGTACAGGATCCGCTCAGATGGCGCGGTCAGAATCTGCTCGGCTTTGCGCTGATGGAGGTTCGCGATGCGCTCAGGGAAGTCTGCAAAAATGAGTCACTGCCTGTTGAAGCTGAATGAATCACTGTCTGTCAGATCACATTTTCGGCGGCTGCCCGGATCGCATAGAAGCATCGGATCGTCTCGCATTCATTTTCTATGCCGGTCTTCATCGAAAGCAGCCGCCTCTTGCCAACACGCCTGTCGAGAAGGGCAAAGATCCTGACGATCATATTTTCGCTGAAAAGGCTCTTCTCGATACTTTGATTGTCAAACATGTAAAAAGCATCATAAAAACAGCGCTGGTCAAACACGCCAAGCTGTATCGCTGTATCATCCATATACGCAAATTCCGTGTCCATGCGGCGCTCATACTTGTCGTCCCTCGGGAAGAGGTGCGCCTTGTACCAGTTATTAAAATAACTGCCTTTGATGATCTCCTTCCCGTCCAGACGGATCGCCGCCCGCCCTTCATGATCAGGGCATTTACTGTATGTCGTCACGTAATATTGGATATGTCCCCGCAGAGAATCCGCAAGATATTCCTGTTCTAATTTGTTCCTGATACCGGACCAGGTTGCCATAATATCCCCTCCTGTCCCAAGTGGTGCCCATCACAATGGCAGCATCGACAAAGTTAAACGCCCTTCCCGCCTGAACAGACCTTCACTTTATGCGTTCCATACCGCCTCAAATTCTTCCTCTGTGATCTGGAATGCCCGAAATTCTTCTCCGTACAGATCGGCACCAAATTCTTCCACTGTCGGTATCGGCGTGATCTCGATCGCACCGGCATACAGATCGGGAATCTTATGGATATTTCCATCCCGGAAAATGTCGATCGACCGCGCCGCCAACCGGTCGTTTTGCGTGTCTACCTCATAGAGTATACTCGTAGGTTCGTCCGCCAGGTCATGCTCCCAAAACAGCCGGATATACTCCATCTTCCTTTCTCCCATTTCCATATATACGCCTCCTTAGGAACTGTAGAAAAATAACTGACGCATCTTGACTTGTCTATTTCTCCGATTATGTATATCAAAAAGCCTCGCCGTAGCCCGCTACGCCTACGTTTTTTGCTAATTGCTTTAGCAATTTCACCTCGAAGAAATATCCTGCGCAAGTTGCATCGGTTATTTTCCTACAGTTCCTTACTGCAGAGCAAGAATATCCTCATAGATCACCGTATGTTTCTCATCCAATCTAATGTTCTCATGATAATGGCCGCAAAACCAATGCTCGTATTTTAGCTTCTCCTCGATCTCATCAAAATAGTCTGTCAGGATATCACGTGCACTGTCCCCGCCTTTGCTGACAGAGCGCACCACATCCAGCCTTCCCTGCATTCTGCCCGACAGACAGTGGGTTATGACATAATCCACCACATAACCGTGCCTGGATAAATTGTCTCTCCCTTCCTGCATCTCCTCCGCGGACGGAAGCTCCTGTTCCCACCACGATACGCCTCTGACGCGGTAGGGCAGCCCTCTCTTGTTTGCCTGCCGCCGCTCCTTTTCATACGTCGGTGAGCTCCTGTCCAGGATCCCGCCCTGCACATCATGTGAAGACGCTCCGCCAAATGTAAAAAAGCTTTTCCCTTCCAGCTCAAAAACCTGTCCGCGTTCCAACAAGATGATCTTGTCCTCCACGATATGCCTGGCCTTTCCACCATGCCATGCACAGACAGGATATTCTGCGATCATATCGTAATTTTCGTGATTCCCCTGCACCCACAATATCGTGAACGGCAGTGCCGACAGCCATTTTTGATTGTATGCAAACTCCCTGTCTTTTGCCCACAATAAACCCATATCGCCGCAGATGATCACAAGATCATTTTTCGTGAGTTCAAACGGAAGCTGCATTCTCTGCTTTCTGGAAAATCTGTTAAATTCCCCATGGCAGTCCCCTGTCAGACAGATCATACATCAGCCCCCGATCACTTCCCTGACCAGCTGCCATGCGATACTGCCTTCCCGGAGCAGGCTTAGCGCATCCTCAAAACGCACCCACTGTGCAGCGTCCACTTCCTCCGAGAGCTCAAAGTCCTTCTTTTCCACAACGACTTTAAACCCAAGCATCAGCATCTCCTTTTTCTCGTAGGGATAACTCTTCACATACGCTGTCGACTTCACGCTCAGCCCTAACTCCTCACCGATCTCGCGCACCACCGTCTCCTCGGCAGATTCGCCGGGCTTCATGACGCCGGCGACGCATACATGCTTTGTCGCCGACACGTACTCCTGCCGCAGCAGCGCGATCTCGCCGCATTCATTCACAACCGCCGCGATAATGCTGGTGGTGAACATATCCCACAGCGGCACTTCGCACTGTGTGCAGTACGGGATCCTCCCCTCATCGCCGATCTCCCTCATCTCAGCCTTCTTCCCACAATGTGGGCAATACTCAAACCGCATGGCAATACCTCTTTCTTTCCCAAAATCCCCTACCACTCATTGATATTCGGTCTGGGCACTCTCCACCACTGCTCGAAGTCCGTCGTGTACCTTGACAGCACATTGCCGATATTTTCAGGGATCTCATACGATGTGATCTCAAGAAAATATCTGACAAACGCATCCACATCCGCCATCTCCTGCGTTTTGGCAGCCGTTTTTCCCAGACCAGTCAGCCGGGCAGTCTCTTCGGATATCTTTTCCACAAATTCCTCCAGACGCCTGTTGCTCGGAAACAGGATCTCGTTTTCCTGCAGGATCATGCGGTAAATGCTGTAGATCACCTCATTCACTGCGTGGAGCTTCATGTAGCCGTCAACCGGGCACGATTTCAGGAAATAATAATAATTCAACCAGAAATCCGCATAGAATGACAGCATTTTCTCCTCTTTCTCCTGTCTCTGGAAAATCGGGATCCGATCCACGATCCGGATAATATCCTCGTCTTTGGTAAACAGCACCCGCGATTTCAAAAATGCATTCCTTGCGGGCTCGCTCCCTTTCTCAGCCGCGTCTGTCAGGAATTCCTTGGTCATATATTTGACGTCGAAATATCCGCCTTTATAAGTGCAGTAGCCATCGATGGTCTCCGCTGTCGCGTTGTTTTCCACCCGATGCTGATACGCCTCCTGCGTGACGACGATCATCGCGTCGAGGTCCGAGTCGGGGCGCTCACACCCCTTCGCGACAGACCCGCCAAAAATGACCGCGATCACTTCCTCCTTGTCCGAAAAATATTCGATCAATCTCTCCAGAGATTCCTCATGATGTTTGTACATTATCCCTCTCCTCCATAACATTATCATTTGCGCAGATCTGTGTCTATCCTCCAAAGATACCGTTGTCCAACGCGCGCCGTTCACGTTCGGATCCACTCCCCTTTGCAGAACAACTCCTGATAACGCTGCCGCAATAGCTCACACGCCAGTCAGTACATGATCTTCTGTATCGTCAGATTTTCAAGTTCCTGTTTTGTCCCTCGAAATACATTCATGTCGATATATTTCTGATCGCCTGCGTAGCCGTCGAGCATGGCCGTATCCATATACTGCCAGAAACTCCACTTATTCCCCCAAAAAACGGACGGAGGACAGTACACGCTCCGCACCCACAGCGGATAATCCTCAAATTCCCCCTTGATGTAATCGTTGTAGACTGTGTAGGTAGTATAAATGATCGGCTTGATCTCATAGTGCTGCTCCAGCGTGTCCAGCATCGCCCTGAGATTCTCGATCACCTCCGTGCGCCCCGGCGGATCGCTCTTCTTATTCCCATAATACTCCACATCGACCACCGGCGCAAGCTTTCCGTCCAGACTGCCCACCGTGTCGATGTAGGAAGCAGCCTGCTTATGCCCCTCACTGTCAAAACTGAAAAAATGGTAGGCGCCCAGATACAGATGCGTCTGCTCTGCCGCCTGCCAGTTATCCTGAAATCGGTCATCCACGTGCGTGCTGCCCTCCGTCGCTTTGATAAACGCAAAGTCCAGATCCTGCGACAACACATCCCAGTCGATCGTCCCCTGATAGTGGGACACGTCCACTCCGTGAACCTCATACCTCTCCGCCAGGATCGGGTTGATCTTGATCTCCTTGCGCAGTATAAGCGTCCCTGTGACGAACGCCGCCGCTGTCAGCGCGCAGATCCCTGCTGCCCAGAACCATCTCCTTTTACTTGCAGTCTTTTTGCCAGCGCGCTTTTGAGTCGTCAAATCCTCCTGATCTAAATTATCCCTTTCCGGATTTTTATTCGTTTCGTCTTCCTGTCCCAGATTGCCTATTTTCAAATTGTCGGTACCCAAACTCTCCTGGTCTGAAATCCCCTGTCCTAAATTTGCCTGATCGAAATTCTCCTGTGCCAGATTTTCAGCATCTGAATTTTCATATTTTAAACTTTCATATTTTAAACCTTCTCTATCTCTATTTTTGTCTGTATCTCCATCTATTTTTGTAACCAGATTTTTATTATCCAAACATTCTCTATCCAAATTCTCCTGTGCCAACACTGATTTCGTCTGCTCCATAAACACCTCTATTTTATGATAGTCCTTTTTATGACAGTCCTTTTTATAACAGTCCTTTCAAAAACGGTTCCCAAACAACACACCTGTATAATCTTTCAACAGGTTCTAATACATTATATCCATACTGTTACGATTTACTCTACAAGGCAAATGCGCCGATAACCAAACATATACTTCTCAAAACAGGTAAAATAGAACCATTTTCTATCATAAAACAAATTTGCATCATTTTTGCATCATTTTCCTAAAAACAACTTAAAATAACCGCCCAGAAATTACTCAAGACGATTACTTGTCACAAGTAATTTCTGAACAGTTCCTAAAGTACGATTCGGCTCGCAATGTGAGAAATCAAATATGCGGGTGCCAGAGTTCTATATGTTCATAGTGCATCATCGCTGACTCCGTGCCACACCATGCTCCAACAGCCATATCGAAAATCGTATCAAATTTCCAGCGTTCTTTTGAGGTGTCAAATCCGCTATCACCACCCATTTCACCCGTGATACCGGATCCGCTCCACAAGAGACTCCCGCTTCACGTTCCTGCTCAGGACAAAGGACAGCACTGTCTGCAGCACCCCCATGAACAGAAGCAGAAACAGCACTTCCCTGACAGGAAAGTGGTAGATGCCCAATCCGGCAAAGGAATTGGACTTGCAGTACCGGAACAGCGCATATCCCAGCGGAATACCCGCAACAAGCGACACCGCCGCTGTGCCTGCGCTGAGGAGGATCCCCTCCAGCTGGAGACTTTGATCCAGCTGTCTGTTTGTCATGCCGACTGCCTGCAGCACGCCAAACTCCTGCTTTCTCGTGACAATGCTTGTGATCATCGTGTTTGCCATGTTCATAAAGCTGATAAACGCCACGATCACACAGATCAGATACACCGGCAGTTTTGTGACGCGCGTGGAGAGCTTTGCGATCGCAAGCTGGTCCTGATAGCTGTCGATCCTGATGTGTTCCGCCCCCTCTGCCAGCCGCTCCAGCGCTTCCCGGACAGCGGCGGCATCTGCCGGTGCACAGTCGATCCAGATATCACAGTTGGTATCGCCCGTAAAGCCCATCTTTTCATAGGTGTCCCGCGTCATAGCCATGTTCGCCCCCAGATACCGGAACGAGGCGATCATCTGCGGATTCCAGACCTTCTCCTGCACGCCGTCATAGAGTGAAAAATGATAGGTTCCGCCAATCTCAAAGCCACCGTCTTCCAGATAGAACTCCGTTCCATAGCACACCGCATCCTGCACGCTCATCGCATCATAGTCCAGTCCCTCCACCTCGTCATTCCTCACCGCCCTGTCAAAGTCCTCCCTTCCAAGGACCAGGATGCCATAGACATCTCCCGTCCGCTCTCCCGCCGCGTCCGTCTGTTCCGCATAGACTATGCGCTGCGTCCTGACATCTGTCACACCGGGAATCGCCCAGATCCTTTGTACAAGCTCCTCATCCAGGGGATTTGCCCGCAGGATATGATCCAGATTGTTCTCGGGGTATGCCTCGTCCTCCAGCCTGAACTGCAGCTGCAGCTGAAACTGCCCATGCCACACTTCCGCCCTCGCCATGTACTCTGCGTCCATGTTTCCCAGCCAGTTTGCGAGCACGACGAAGAGCACGCAGGAGAGCCCCATCGTCAAGATCGTTGACACCGTGCGCTTTTTGTGGCTGGCGAGGTTTGCAAGCGTGAGTGTGACGACATTCAGCTCATGCCGCCCCCGCCGCAGTCCTCCCGCCCCGGCCGCATCCATATAGCGCATCGCTTCCACCGCGGAGACTGACGCCACCACGCGCATCGGTTTCCTCAGCGCGATCCGCACCGTCACAAGCGCGAGCGCCGCCATCAGGATCAGCAGCGGCACACTCAAAACTGACACTCCTGTCATTTTTAGCGTGATGCCGCCGGCGTTCATCTCCTTTATGATGACTGCGAGCGCTGCCCTTGCCGCCGCGATCCCCAGAAGCATCCCGACCGGTACACCGACACCTGCCAGGTACATGCCTTCCCGCAGAATGATCTGCCGCATCTGCCGCCTCGTGGCGCCGACTGCCTTGAGTCTTCCATACTCCTGTATCTTCTGTATGACGCCGACCTGAAAAATATTGTAGACTACGATCACCGAAAAGAAAACGACACCTGCACAGGTCAGCGCACAGACCGCGATCGTCTCCGTTCCCGGATTCAGTCTCCAGTGCAGATAGTTGTTGTTGGCTGCGACATCCCGCTCGTCAATGCCGCAGCGGACTGCCAGCGACCGCATCACCTCCTCGCTGTTGTCAAACGTGAGATCCAGGCTTTCGTCAAGGCTGAACAGCACTTTATAGCGCCTGTCTGCCGCCGCGACAGACTTCTCATAATATTTTACGGACGTGCACGCCGCCATAAAATCTGTCTCGATCTCTCCCTGCCGCAAAAGACCGCAGATGACAAACTCCTCTGGCTTGTACGTTGATCTCAGATCCGTCCGGAGTGCGATCGTGACCCGGTCGCCGATCCGGGGATCCTCCACCCCAAGCTGCCTGAAAAACATCGGTGCGGCGGCAATCTCGTTTTCCGCCTCCGGATAGCGTCCCTCCACTATGGCGTTCTCCGTGTGGGACATCGCCCTCGCCTTCTCGTCCATGCAAGTCAGGATCAACGTCTTATCACTGTCCACCTCCGCATAGTCCGCGCTCAGTCCGATCTCCTCAAATGCCGCATAACGCCTCATCTCCTCGATACTTTCCATCGTCACGTCCCGGTAGACGCCATAAAATTCCCCGTACAGCTCCGCCGCGTTCACAAGCTGCAGCCTGATGATGCCGTACCCCGCACCCGAAACGGCTGTCAGGAGCAGCGTCGTGAGCGCGATCGAGATGATGATCAGAATGCTGCGCGTCCTGTCCTTTTTCACATTTGCCTTTGCAATCTCTGTTATCGTACTCACCGCATCTCCCCCACCTTTCCGTCCTCGATCACGATCACCCTGTCGGCTGATTGGGCGATATCTTCATCATGCGTGATCATCACAAGCGTCTGCCCATACTTTTGCGCGGACATCTTCATCAATCCTATCACCTCGTCGCTCGTCCTCGAGTCCAGATTGCCTGTCGGTAGTGTAAAGTTAGTACAACATAGAAGAAGCCCCGGAAAGCCTGCTGCCCTCCGGGGTCCTTTTTATTTCCTTCTGCGGTTCTTGCTGTGCTTCCTGCACTCTTCCACTTCTTCGCACTCTTCGCAGATCATTGCGCCGTATGTCAAGTTTCCGTTTTCCCTGAACATATTACCGAAACACTGTGAATTTTCTTTTTTCCTGTACCACTCTTTTCCTATGCTGCATAGTGTCTTACATGGTCTTACTTTATCTTTCCCCGGCTTGTATTTGCATACTTCTTTGTTTTCGCTTATTGCACATATTACTTCTTTCCCTATGCAATTATAATAGTCTACAGCTTCCAGCCAGCCTTCAAAGTCTGCCGGGTCCTCTCCTTCTTCTTTTACCCTGTAGAATGAAGCGGGTTCTTCTCTTCTCACTACAGATACAATGCACAATTCTTTTTCCGTTTCTTCGTCGCTATACGTTGCCAGAATTGTTTCTACTTCCCTTCCTTCCCATTCAAACGGGTTTTCAATCTCCGTTTTCACGTTCTGCCCTTCCTTCTTTCATCACTTCTTCGTAAAGCAAAATATCTTCCACCGTTGCTTCTCTTGTTGTATATTTTCCATTCCCTTCATTTTTTAGCACTTCCGGCGTTTCCCCGTCCGCTGCCATTCTGATTCTAATTGTTTTTGCTCCTGCTTTCACCGTGAAAAATCCTTCCGGTACGCCTTTATATTCCTTTTCTTTTTGTACCATTCTTTTCTATACCTCCGAAAGCATTGCTTCTGCTGCTGCCTGGGCTGCTGCCCTTGTGTTCCATTTCAGGCAATCCCCGTCCCTGATCTGCATATCCCCGATATATGCGTACCAATGCCGCCCGCCGTTGAACTGCTTTAGCCTTATATCCTCCCGGCTGTACTGCGGGAATACAAGTTGTTTCCTGCGGCAGAATTGCACCGTTTCAATTCCCCATGTGTGACCGCCTGCCGGATTTATAAAAACTGCGCCGTGTTCCCTGATCGTCGCAAGCTCCCCGGCTCCTATTTCCATATTCAGGCAGCGGAAGCCGTCAAATATAGTCCCCTCTACCTGCTGCGCCTTAATGATCGCACATTGAAGGTATTTGAAATCTTTGCTTTCCATTGTTTTTATGCGCTCTTCCAACGGCATACCTTCCAGCAGATTATACCACTCTTTCCCTTCCTCCTTAAACTTCATATACAGTTTTATTGCCCCTTCATATCGGTTATCAGTCTTATTGTGATAGTCAATGATCTGTTCAGCGTCCGTCAGCTTCAACCACCACATTTCACCGTCATAAATGAAAAGGTATTCTGTTTCACTGTTCGCCGCCATCCGTCTGCCCCTCTCTTTCCATTCTCTGATATACGGCAGTAACAACATAATCATTCAGACTTTGCCCGGCAGCAGAAGCCGCCCGCTCAATCTTTGCTTTCTCTCCCTTCTTCACAAAAGGGTATAGCCGATCATAATTCTTTCCGTTGAAAGTGTTCTTTGCTTTCGTTGACGCTTTCTGCTGTCCTGTGTTCTTCGTGTCCGGCTTCTTTTCCTTGTCCTTCTCTTCCACTTTTCGCCCTCCTTCCTTCTGGTATGATTCATTATAACATTTACGGAAGTATTACGCAAGTATACAAAACAGACAAATATACTTGCGTAAGTTTGTACATTCTGCCTATTGAAAATATACTTGCGTAAGTATATAATAAGTACATAAGATGAAGCAAACGAAAGGCGGTAAATAAAATGAAAAAATTTGAAGTAGGGACATATATAAAAAATGACGGAACCTTTGAAGCTGTGTACCACATTGAAAAGGTTACTGCAAAAACCGTCACCGTTACAATACACAAGGGCGGGAAATACGAAAAGTCAAAACGCTGCAAGGTAGTTGACAATGGAAGTTTCCAGTATTGTGAAGCCTTTGGAATGTATCTTGAATCCAACGACGACAAATATAAAATATAGGGGTGTCTTTTTTGATCTCCCGCCTGGCTGCCGGGGCGTATAGTTCGGCAGACAGTGACCGCAGGCGGCTAAATACCTGCGGGGTGGAACTCCGATATATCGAAACTGTAAATCATAATTTTATATAAGGGGGTCTATATATGACAATCAAAGAAGTTTCTGACCAGCTTTTTTCTCTTTCTGTAGGCGGCTACTTTAACCGGGAAAAATTTACACGGTCCCGGCTCCGCAATCAAATTGCAGCCCTGCTTCCTGAACCCGGCGTTGTCACTCTTGAAATTGCACTTCCAGACGGTTGGTGGTATTTTAATATCTTCCGTTATCCTGATAACTGCTATCAATACGTTATCCCTGATACACGGGAACAAGAAGCCCGCATAAAGTCCCATATCTTTCCAGCATAGCTCCTGCCCCGGTCTTCCGGGGCTTTCTTTTATCTTACGCAAGTATACATATTGTACAAATATACTTGCGTAAGTTTGTACACTTTGCCTATTGAAAATATACTTGCGTAAGTATATAATAAGTACATAAGATGAAGCAAACGAAAGGCGGTAAATAAAATGAAAGAATTATTGAAAGCATTGCAGGCAGCAGAAGAAAAGGCAAATGAGATTGACAGGGCATGGGAAGCGGACCCGGAAAATGAAGCTCTTGAAGCTGCTTTTGATGAAGCGTATGCGGCAGAAGGTAAAGCCCTTGAAGCTCTTGCAAATGAAATTGTCAGAACCACTTCCGGCAAGATTGACTATAAGACAGCAAGAACCATGATTCACAAAAAGCGGGCTGAACTTGAAAGCCTGATTGCAAGATTAGCATAAACCACCGGGCGGCGGTCCTGCTGCCGCCCCTCCAGCAAAGAAAGGAAGGAAATAAAAATGATGATCGCAGAAAACTTCAATGATTTTGTAGACAAGGTATCAGAAGCGGAAAGAACCGCACTTAATAGCCCCGCAGGGCAGGAACTTACACAAAAGCTGCTTGAAATGAAGCTGGCGCAAAACCCGAACATGACCCCGGAAGAATGGGCGCAAACAAAATCAGAATTTATGACTTTCATGTTTGCGGTATTTGTCCGGGAAGTCCCGGAAGCTATGCAGGAATTAGGGCATCATGTATATAACGAATTACAGGAAGCAAACTAAAGCCCGTATTTGCCCCACAAACGAAAATAAAGCCCCGCAGGTATATTTCTTACCTGCGGGGCTTTTCGTCTGTCTGTGGCTTCTCTCCGTTCGCTGTGGGGCTATTCTACTTCAATATGCGTCACGCCCTCTGCTGCCGCCGCTGCTTCCTCTGCCGTAACGGTCCCGGTCTTGTTTCCGGCTGCGTCGTATGCGTTCACTGTGCCGTCTGCGTTATCCTCCAGCGCACCTTCCGGCACTTCATCTGTAGCAACTGCGATCTTCTCCGGGGCTGCTGTGTAAATATTGACTGTCGGAACCTGCACGGCTTCCAACGCCTGCGGCTCTGCTGCGGCTGCTTCCTTTTCTCCGGCTTTCATGGCATTGTAGGCAGACTGGGCTATTGCCCGCAACTGATCTTCTGTAACGTCAATTCCCGCTTCGTCTGCGATCTCTTTCAGCTTTTCTACAACTGCCGCCATCTTCTCTTCCCCGGTCTGCTTCTTCATGAACTCTTTCGCCCATTCAACGAACTTTGCCGCCCACTGGGAAAGCGTCGCCAGCTTATCCGTTACATTCTTCGGAAGGTTCGGGAAAACATACTTTCCGACAACAAAAGCCGCAACTGTAATGCCTAACTGCACCGCTAAAATAATAATATCATTCATCTTCTTTTCCTCCTGATCTTATTTTTCCGGCAGCTTCAAAGTCTGTCCGGCGTGAATTGTGTTGCTTGTCAGCCCGTTCATGGTCTTGATCTCATTGTACCGGGAACCGTCGCCCAACTGCGCCGCAGCAATCGCCCACAAGCTGTCACCGCTCTTCACGGTATAGGTTTTTACGCCGCTTCCCGGAATCTTGATTTTCTGCCCGACGCTGATCTTGTTGGGGTCCGCAATGCCGTTGTAGCTTGCCAGCTTCTGATATGTAGTGCCGTACTTTGCAGCGATCTTTGAAAGCGTGTCGCCCTTCTGCACCGTGTAAACCTGTTCGCCGGAACCTGCGGACCCGGAAGACGTGCTGCCGGAAGCCTGCGGCGTTCCTGCTGCCAGCCCTGCTTTTGCAAGCGTCTTCTGATAATTCGCCCCGTTATCCAGCCCGCATACGGTATGACTTCCCGACTTGACATAGATTGCACCCCGCACACAATATGCCGCACTGTCCAGATACGCCCGATCTGTAATGATCTTGTACCCGGCTTTCTGCAATGCCGCTTTCATTGTGCTTGTGGTCCAGCCGTTGCTGCCGTATGTCACGCCCGCTGCGCCGGAAGCAACCGCCGCTACATTCTGCAAGCTGGAACAATCGCAATTACACTTCCCGACTTTTGACAAGACATAGTTCACGGCTTTTGCAAGGGTATTCAATGTATTTCTGTCCCCCTGCCCGTAACCGATATTGTCATTTCCGCAGGCTGCTTCCACCGCCTGGGCGTGTTTCTCCCGCACGGCTGCTTCCGGGTGAATTGCTACAAAATCCCACGGTTTAGGATACCATGTTGCAATACACACTTCCCGCCCCGTGCTGTCGCCCTTTGCTCCGTTGATCGTCCCGTTTTCAGAAATGCTTGCGTGTCCGATTCTGATTGACATAGTTTCTTTACCTCCTGTCTGATTATTGTTTGCCCCCGCAGCTTCCTTGAAAAGCTCCTGCGCCTTTTTATATACAAGGTTCCTGCGGCTGCTGTATTTCCCCATCACACGGTCAGCAAGTGCCGCCGTATGAATAAAGGCAAGTGTTACTTTTCCGGCTCCCCCGGCTCTCTGTGCTGCGGCGTTTCCGACACGCTTTGAAGCTCCCGCCCCGCCCTGATTCTCCAAATCCGCAAAATATACAAGGCTTTGCGGGTCTTCAATCCCGATCTTTACCCCGTGCGTGACGTATGAAAGAATGTCTTCTTCTGCCTGTGCGTCCTGCGCCTGCTTCCCCTGAACGCTCCCCAGAATCTGTGACAGCTTTGCTTTCTCCGCTGCCGTCGCTTTCCTGCTCCCCCAGTCAGAAGCCGTGGTGATCTCCCGGTACAGGTCTTTTCCCAGAACGGCTTCCGCAGCCTGCCCCGTCTGCTGCACAATCTTTTTCAGTAGGGACAATGCCCGGTTCCCGTGCCACTGTACCTTTCCGACGCTCAACGCCCCGTTATCATCAGGATTGACAGAAGCATAATTTCCTTCATTCGCAAAAATAATCTTCGCCGCTTCCGCTGCGATCTGCTTTTTTAACTCTTCTTTCATCTGTGCCACCTCCCTACTGTGAACCCATGCCGGAAAAATCAGAAAGGGAACCGCACAAGTCCGGGTTCCCCTTTTTGATCTTCTCTAAATTTTCCGCTTTACTCTTCCAGCAATAGAACGCAACCGCAAAAGCCGCAACGCCGCCCGTGAAGGTCAGCAGGCTTGAAAGCTGATAAATGTCTTTCACTACCACTACCCAGACGGCTACAGCAAAAGCGATATAGTACGTTATCATGATCGAAAACACAATGATTTTCGTTGCCTGTGTCTTCTGCTCCGGGTGTTCCTGCTCCTGCCGCTTTCTCCTGCGCCTTGCTGCCGCAATCCAGCGCACATTGTACAGGAACACAATAAAAGCGCATAGGGCAAACCCTAGCGCAAACCATAGAAATTTCATTCCTCTTCTTCCTCTCTTTCCACAAGAAAATCATTCTTTTCGCAGCGGCGCATATATACATTGCTTACATACTTAAAAGCCATATCAACACGCCCGTTTTCAAGTTTGTTCGCTTTTATGTACTCTTCATAGTCGCTATGCGTTTCAAAAAAATTGTCGAACTCTTCTTTTGTGTGCTTCCTGCGGTTCATACATTCGTTTGCAAAACTCAAAATCTCATGCCGCCAGCTCTCCACCTTGTGTTGCTGTAAGTCTTTTTCGATCTTGTCAAGCTGTTCTTTTATGTCATGATTCATCAATGCCCCTATGCGCTTAATGATATACCGCACGGGCTGAAATTTTATGCCAGGCGTTAGATCAATCACAATCCCCGCTGCTGCAAGCCACGCCAGCCCTTCCTTCACCGTCTGCAATATTTCCATTTCCGACATTTTCGCTTACCTCCCGTTTATACATTTCATTTAAACTTTTCCGCAGCCCGTAACTTTCAAAATGTTGTAATATTCCCCGGTATGAAGCAACGCTTCTGTCAAGCGTTTCTTTGTCGATTTCGCCTATTGTGTAGGCATGAAACATATATTGCAGCCGCTTTTTCAGTTTCTTTGCAGTCTTCTTCCGTAACTTCCTATGTGTCGCCCACACCCGGAAGCCTACAAACTCAATGCCCATGCTTGTCGGGCGTATGCAGGTTTTCTTATTCAACTGCAAGTTCAATTCCTGTCCCAGAAAGACGGCTATTTTCTGTTTCACCTTTTCCAGATACTTTTTATCCTCATGCAAAATTATAATGTCGTCCATGTATCGGATATAGTAGTGTAACCTTAGTTTGTGCTTACAAAATTGGTCAAGCTCATTCAAATACAGGTTCGCAAACATTTGTGAAGTCAGATTGCCTATAGGCAAGCCCACATCATCTAACATGCGATCAAAAGCAACGTCCCCTATATCTGCGCCTAACGGCAGACCAAACTTTGTGTCTTCGCAATCAATGATCTTTGCTAACAGGTCCAAAAGTGGCGGGTCGTCGATCATCTTTGCAAGAATCTTCTTCAAAATGCTGTGATCTATCCTGTAGAAATACTTTGACACATCTAATTTCAGATAGTAGTATTTCTTCGGTTTTCTGTCGGTCTGCCGCAGCCAGTATTGCAGGCGGTCTATTGCCTTGTGGGTTCCTTTCCCTATCCTGCAAGCGTAACTGTCATAAATGAACCGCTTTTCAAATACCGGGTTTACCTGCCTGTATATGGCATGTTGCGCCACCCTGTCCTTGAATAACAGGGACATTATCAGGCGTTTTTTCGGTTCATACACGTAAAAAATATTGTACCTTCCGACGCTGTATTGACCCCAGATCAACTCATTTTGTAAAATTATCAGGTTATCTTCCAGACGGTCCGTATATTGCATTACGTCCGGTCTGTATCGTTTACACTTGATAGCGGCTTTGTAAGCACAAAACAGGTTTTCAAAGTCATAAATCTTCGGGAAAAGTCCCTTGATCTTCTTCAATCCTGTTACCTCCTACAATAAAATTTCGTCGGGCAAATTTACTCCGGTCCACCACTCCGTTTCAAACGTGGCATATACATTCAATCTTTCGATTGACTTTCATTCCGCAAGACAAATTCCTGAATATGTCTTACAAAATTACTAACTGCCGCCCCGACAATTCAATCTTTTTCCTACGGTCCCCGGTTTCCCGGTCGCCTTTGGAACGGAAAAGAACCCCTTTAACCCATACGCACGGGACACGCTCACTTGTGAACGTGACATTCTGGCAATAGGGGTGAAGCGGCACGGAAGGAAACGTTGTTGTTGACGTTAGAACGGGCGTTGTTCAAGTTCACCGCCGACACTCCACCGTTGGAAGTGTTGTTGAAACTCGAACCCCGGATAGGCACGGCAAGTCCTCTATAACGGTTCTTTCCCGATATGAAAAAAGCGGGTTTTCCCGCTCATTTCTTTAATGATTTATAATACCCGCCGATCATGCAGCCGATTTCATTTATTTTCCGGGAAATATTTTCATATTTCCGCAGGGGAAGACACGGTTTCCGGCTGCGTGTATATTGCGGGTCTGCCGCAAGCCGTACAAGGTGACGCAATACATCAACTTTATTGTCAAGCTCTCCCAGTGTCGTTTTCTTGTAGTGCTTATTTTCTAACGTTACCACCAGTTCCAAAACGTCAAGTAATGTATTGTCGATCTTTTCCGCAAGCCGTCTTTTCGCCCGTGGAAATTGTTCTAATTCAGGTCCCGTGTATAGAATCAGCTCATAGATTTTATTTTTCGTTTTGAAGTCGTCTGCCGTCGCATTGTCCCGTACCGGGTCAAGCTCCGGCAGTTGCTCTTTTTCTTCCATTTTCGCCCCGCCTTGTCTGCTTTTTGGGTGAAGGGGCTGGCTGTCGCCAGCCCCGCAGTTCATCAGTTTTCAGTTTACAGTTATTCATAAAAAGCGGCACGGAAGGAAACGTTGTAGTAGACGAAAGAACGGGCGTTGTACAAGTCCACCGCCGACACTCCACCGTAGGAAGTGAAGCTGAAACTCGAACCCCGGATAGGCAGCCTTTCGCCGTTGTTCCTTGCCCAGTAATGCCCCGGCGCACTCTGTTCACTGTCAGGGAAAAGCCCTGCTGCGATCAAAATTTTAGGGATTGCCACGCCTGATACCGCCTTTGTGTCCTTAAACTTTACGTTTGTGTCGTTGCTGTCCGTCGTCTGCGTCGTTACGCCTGTATTGATACGCAATGTAGCGTCACTTGCGCTGGTCCTGTCGATCTTCAACGTTCCTGCGGTCCCCGGTTCAACCAGCCGTCCGTCCGGCATGATCGCTTTCCACTCCGTACTGTCTGCGCTCATGCTACAATCGGACTTCATAGCGTTGCCATAAGGAATGATCTGTATTTCACCGTTTACAAGCCGCATACCTGATACCCATTCCCAACAATTCCCGCAAAGATCGGCAATTCCTGCCGGGCTGTGGTCGTGGTTCCATGTTACGGGTCCGCTGCCTGTCGCCGTCCTGCCGCCGCCGTGCGAACCGTCAATATAGGTATTTACGCCCCGTTCCCATGCCTTTTCATAGGCTGCGTCCCAGTTCGTGTTACCTCTGGGAATTGTGCCGTTTTTCTCACTCCATAAAGCAAGGGCAGCAAAAACGCCGTTCTGGTTTAAGTGCCACCCTTCTCCCTTATTCCGGCAATACTTTAACGCCGTGTCAAAATCAACATAGCAATGCGGGTCCTTCATGGGCAGGGAATACGCCCGATCATTCACGACGCAATTTATATACTTCGATACCCAGATCATATTCTTTTCTACATTCTCAACAATCCACCACGGCAAGGTTTCCTGTGTGCCGCCTGTGATAATGTCGGAATACCGCATTTTGGGAACGCCTACCATGATAGACGGTTTCCCCATGTCGTCAAGAATGACCCTGTTGTTACCTCCGAACGACGCAACCGCTAAAGCTAAATCATCAAAATTCGCCATTTTCTTATACCTCCCATAAAATGATAGTGCAAAGTGAAATGTCAAGTTCAATCGGAATCGGGACTTCTCTCGGCTCCCCGTTTTCGTCAACCCCGTCTTCGATCACATCATAACGGCGGGCGGGAATAATGACTTGCGCTGCGTACTTCTGCGCCTTGCCGCCCGTGCCGATCACAATACCGTTTTCGCTGTCAATGCAAATATCCAGCGATACTTCAAAATCTCTTTCCCGGCTTGCCAGATTCACGGAAAGTTCATCTTCCCCGAAAATGATCTTCTTTCCCTTCACTTCATACTGAATGTGATTGCCAGGCATTTTTTCAACAACCTTGATTTTTCCCATTGTTTTATCTCCTTCCTTCTTTCACTACTTCACGGGTCCTTGCCGCTATGATCTCCGCAGCTTCCCTTTGTTCCGGGGTTCCTCTCCCCTTTACTCCAAAAGATTGCAGCACATACGCTTCATGCTGCTTTCTTTCTTCGTTCCTGATAATGACGTTTGCCCCACTCATTAGTAGAAGCCCCCTTTCACAAATACTTTCAGCTTAACTTCCGTTGCGCTGCCCGTGTGTGCGATCTTGAAGCCGTTCACCAGCTTTTCCGATACCTCAATATCTCCGACGCAACCACCGCTATACTCCAGCACTTCCGCTGTCACGGTATAGTCAAGATGGTTTCTTTCGGTTTTCAGTGCTACGGTCTGCACGGAATTATTAAAGGGGTACTGCTGGTTATTCGTCAGGGTCAGAAGAAGCGTTTCCCCGGCTTCATCTGCCGCCCGCTGCTGCATGTGAATTGTTTCAATCGCAAGCAACGCCGCAAGCTCCCCGGCGTTTGAAATGCCGTCTTCCATGTGATTAAAGTTTGTTGCGCTCTGCGGGGTTCCCTGCTGCAACACTTCACCTTCTACGGCTTCATGTGTGATCGTTCCGTCGCCGTTGTCGATCTCCTTGTAGCGGTTTTCAAATTCCGTTACATGGTCCTGCCACTGTGTCCAGTCGTACATGGTTTTATACCTCCTGTTCTACAAATCGGAAGACAAAACGATATAACGCCCCTTCCTGAACATTGGAAAGCTCGATCTGCTCCGTTTTGTCTGCCCACAACTGTTTGTTTTTGTTGTAAAGCTGTACCCGCTGAATTGTCGCCGCCGTTCCCGCCTGCGGCGTAATGTTCAGGTATACCGCCACCCGCCCGTCTTTCAGGCGTTCCCGCCTGTGTATCGGAATCTTTTTTTCTTCGTCGTTTACTGTGACTTTTGCAAAAGCAATGTTATTGTCCAGAAAGTCCTTGAAGTCCTCTATTGCCTGCGGTGTAAGCATGGTTTTTCACCCCCTTTCAAAGTTTTCTGCGGCTTCCGCATGGCTTACTTTTATGTATAAATGCCGCCGCTTCCACCGTGCTTTCAATTCCTCCGTTTTCCGCTCCCGGCTCCGTGGTCCTTCCTGGCACGGTTCCGGCAGCTTTTACGGTATATATAAAGCCTGCGGCTTCCTCTTCTGCCGCAATCCCGGCTTCGGAATTGTCTGTTGTGATATTTCTTCCGGGTTTTGTCCCGGCTGCGGGCATGATGAAGGGGAAGCGGTCTGCTTCCCCTTCTGCTTCAATGTTTATGCTGCTGTTTTGAAACGTCCTGTTTCTGTCCGGGGCGGTTCCTGCTGCCGGGACAGAAAACGGCGTTCCTTCTGTTTCTGCCTGCGCTTCAATGACCGTCCCCGCTGCTGCCCCTCTGTAGCTTCTCTGTGGCTCTTCTCCGGCTCTTATTTGCCCCGCAGGTGTATTTGTATACTTTTGTGCGTTCCGTGCCGTTTCTGCGTCAATCTGTGCGTCTGTGTGCCTGAATACCGTGTTTCTGTCCGGGGCGGTTCCTGCTGCCGGGACAGAAAACGGCGTTCCTTCTGTTTCTGCCTGCGCTTCAATGACCGTCCCCGCTGCTGCCCCTCTGTAGCTTCTCTGTGGCTCTTCTCCGGCTCTTATTTGCCCCGCAGGTGTATTTGTATGCTTGAAAGCATTTGAAGCCGTTTCCACGTCAATTTGTGCGTCCCTGTACCTGAATATATGGCTTCTATACGGGTATGTCCCGGCTTGCGTCGGAAGAAAGATAAAGCCCGCCGCTTCTGTCCCCACTATGATCGCACTTCCCGACTGTGCGCCCCTCCTTATCCTCTGCGGGTATGTGCCTGCCAGCAGGCTCCCCGTTGCCGGGTTCTTGTACAGGAAAAAGTCTGTATGCGTTTCAATCGTTATTCCCACGCCCGCCTGATATACAACTTCGTCTAAGTGTGAAGAAAGTCTTTTGTACATCATTACGGCTTTTATAATATCCTGAAAACTTGCTGTCACCCGGTTTTCTGTCACGTCGCATACAATGTGAAAATGGTGGGGCTGCCCTTCGTACTGATACCATTCCTCAACTTCACTTTGCGGGTATAATGCCCCCAGTGCTTTTTCTACAGCGTACTTTGTACCCATCTTTTTATGTACTCTTACGCTGCCTTTCAGAATGTCCCGTTTTACTTTCAGCGGGTATGAATAATCATACCAGTCAACGTGCATGTCATACGCCAGAATATCAATCAACGGTTCCGGCAGATCATCTATTCTTGAATATATCAGGACATTTTCAATTTCACCGCTTACGGTCAACGCTTCCTTTGTCACCGCTTCCGCAATCGCCCGCATTTTAGGATCATGCTTTAACGCTGCGGGCAGATAATCCGCAAAATTCACCGTGTATATATCCCGCCCGGCTTCCGTTATTCCTCTGGGGTTATTCATCTTCCACACCCCCGTTCAATACGGTCATTGTGTCCCGGTTTATCCGTGCAACCTGCGTCCCTTCTACAGTCTGAAATACAGGCTTCCGCACTTCCAGCCGCTTCACTCCTGCTTTCATAACTAATTGTGTCAGGTATGAAGGGTTTATGTCCCTTCCCATTTTCCCGGTCTGCCACTTTATATAGGTTTCAACTGCTGCCCGTGCTTCCTTGTCCGTGATACTTGTACTTGCCTGGCTATTTCTGTTTATGTAATAGGTCAGGTCAATTTCAAACGGCACTTCCTCCGGCATAGATACGGTTACAACATCAGTTAGCGGGCGCACGTCGGAAGCGTTCAACGCCGCTTCTACCTTCTCCAGAAACGCCTGTGTGGGCTGCTCTCCGTCCTGTAGAAGCACCCTAATATCTACCACCCCGGCTTCCGGGCTTGTCGCTGCTACGTCCGCAATCGCCGTGCTAACCGACTTTGTATGATAAATATACCCATTTATCGGACCCGCCGTTGAAAAGCTCTCCATGCTCTCCCGCATACGCTCATAATACGAATCGTCTTCTTCCTGCTCTGCGCCGCCGTCCGTCTTCGTCACGTTCTCTGCCTTTAGATAGTAGTCGTAAACGTCAACAATTTCTTTCACCTGTCCCGGCGCAAGATTATTCCCTACGGTTCCCGCCGTTTGACATTCCCCGTTTACTTCCCCGTATGTTTCCCCGGCTTTTATTTCAAGTGCTTCCACCGTTTCAAAGGTGATCTCCCCGTCAAACGTTATCCGGGTTCCCTTTGGTATGATTACGCTTTGATTTTGTGCCGCCGATATGTAGAAGCGGAACTTTGCGACTGCGGGCGTTGCGGGCAGGCGTTCAATGTCCTTGAAAAGCTCTGCCAGGCTGTCTAAATATTCCCCCTTTGCGTACCGGGGTACATTCTTCTTTGCCGTTTCATTTATCAATACCCGCTGTTGAACAATGATAGCGGCGCACCATGCAATAAAAAGCCGTTCCGGGGAACCGGGGTAAACTTTATAAGTCTGCCGCTTCCCCTGCACCTGCAATTCCTTGTTTACCATCTCTTCATACAAGGCAATCATGTTGCTTTCAATTATTTCTGTGTCCGTTTCGACAAATTCAATGTCCGGGTATTCTCTAATCATCTTCAACCGTCTGCACCCCCTGTATTTCAATTATGGGAATCAGCTTTCCCGTGAAAGCATTTTCTTCAAAGGTTATATCTCCCAAAATCGCCCGTGGCTCATACTGTTCAATCTGATCGTATAGCTGCCCTACCATGATATTTTTCACGACGGGAAGCGGTCTTCCTATTAGCTGCGCCGGAATCCCTAAAGCCCGCAGCATAGGGCATGTATTTTCCCATGTGTCTATAATAATTGCTACATTCTGCAAAACTTCTTGATGAACATTTGCCGGGGCAAGGTCTATTTTTTCAAGTAACTTTCCGTCACCTCTTACAATATCCATGCACATCACCTTTTCGGGTATTCTTTCAGCGTCACGCTTATTTTTGCCGCCCACAAATTTCCTTTGTTGTCAAACCGCTGAAAATCAACCGTTCCTTTCTGCATAACCCACTTGTAACTGCCGTACACCTTGCCGCCGATCACAAGCCGCTCTGCATATCCTTTCCGTACCATTTCCCGCAGCTTCTTGATTTCCTTTAGGGGGTTTACCCCTAAAAAGACAGAAAGCACCATAGAAAACGATATGGATTCAATGCCGGGTCCCATATATTCCAGCAGATCAGCTTTTATGTGTCTGTCATGTGTTGCGTAATCTGCGGAAAAGTCCCATTTCATTCCGTCAAACGTCTTGACTGTATTATCTGATACACTGAAAACAAGGTCCCCCAAACTCCCGATCTTTGCCATTACATCACCTTCCCTACAATGTACCCTTCCCCGTCACCGTCTGGAATCATCAGGCACAATACAAGGTCCCCGACATTCGGCAGCCACTCCGTTATATATGCTTCGTGAAAGTGTCCTGCTTCCGTCTTTGTCTTGTTTCCTTCCTTGTCCTTTTCTCCCGGAACAACTGCCCTGCTGCGGGTCAGTATGTGCAATTCCCCTGATACAATGCCGCCTTTATCCCCGAACTTCACACGGGCTTTCATTGCGCCTGCGTTCACGCTCTGCACGGTCCCTTTTCGTATCATGTTTTTTACTTCGTTCAAGTCTGCCATTAGTACCCCTCCAGAACCTGCTTTAAAGAAAGGTCTACCGTGTAGCCCCCTGTCAAGCTATGCTTTGCCTGTGTTACTTTATATTTCCTGTCGAACTTCTGAAAGCCTTTCAGTTTTACGGTCATTCCCGCCACAAGTGACACGTCGCCCACTACTTTCAGGCTTGCCGTGTATTCCTGCGTATTCTTTTCCCGCAGGCGTTTCTTTGCCAGCGTCTTTGCTTCCTCCGTGTTCCTTACTTTCTCGTTGATCTCTAAAACTTGCCCCGTGCCTGTGCTGCTGTCCGGCGTATATGTATATTCAATCGTTTCTTTGCTGTCCGGGTCCGTGTAGGAAACGTGACAACTTGTATACGCCGTGTCTGTCAGGCTGGTTCCCAGTTTGTAGGAAATAATGTTTTTATCTCCAAATTTGAAAGTTTTTGTTGCGGGCTTTGCGTCATACTCCGCAGCGTCATAAATTACAATTTTCAGCGTCGTTACCTTTAACGCCATTCCTGCTGCGTGGCATAGCTCCTGCAAAAACTTAATGTCCGACGTTTGCACCTGCTCTTTTCTCTTGAATGTCGGATTGTCACTTGCTTCATACATCAGGGAAAGCCCGCTGTCACCTGCGATCTGCTCCCCGATTGCCTTTAGTGTGATATTTTCCCACGCCCTTGACTTTTTCGCCATCCTCATGGTTGAAGTGTAAGGAATGGAAGTGCTTTTCACGGTTACTTTTGTGGGCGGTCCTGATACGTCGATACCGTCTATTTCAAAAGTGCCGATATTTAAAGTTGCGTCCCGCCCGTTATCGTCCCAGTTCTTTTGCACAAGAACCGCTGTTACAAGTTTCGGTTTCGCTCCCTGCTGCACTTCCTCTACATTTTCAACCGCCGTACTTTTTGCCGTGCCGCCCGTTGTTATCTTGAATACCTGCCCCGGATAGATCAAATTCGGGTTCGGTATATTATTTTCCTGTGCGATCTGCGGGTACTTTGTCCCGCTCCCTAAATACTGTGAAGCAATCGCCCACAATGTGTCACCCCGCTTCACAACATAGTTTATAACTTCTTCTTTCTGTACCTCTTTAACAACCTGTTTCGTCGTTTTTATGATTGTCGGCTTTACCTCCAGCCAGTCCCCCAGAAGGTTTCTTTCCCGATCTTCATAAACAATCTGAAAATCATCTGTGCTGCCGTCCTCATTGTCCGTATAACTTGCACTCACTAAATGCAATGCTATATCTTCCGGCACGTCTACATTTTCAAATTTCAGCTTTAATGTGACACGCCTTGCAAGTCTTTTGTCACTCATAGCAGAAGCCCCCTTTTCCACGGCGGCAGCTCCATATTTTCTTTGTCTTCCACCTCCGGGATGGTAAGAACCACCCCGGCACGGAAGACGACTATTGCGGCATGATCGGCATTTGCTTTCATCAGCTTGTCAGTATAAAGAACGCTTCCCATTTGCTTATACGCTATCTGGTCCCACATATCCCCTGAAATTGTTGTGTAAGTCTTATTCATGCCTTGACCGCCTTTCATCATCACTTCTTTTGTCCAGAAGGTCTTCAACCTCCTGTAGCAAGTTTCTGTTGTTTTCCTCCAGCTTCTCTTCAAGATCACCGGGCTTGTCGCCCTCAACGTAAACTGTCGGATTGTTGTTGATCGTCAGACTAATTCCACCGCCCTGTCCTGCGCCGCTTACCACCTCCGGGGCTTTTACTTCCGGGGCATTGTTCGTGGTGTTGTAATACACCTGTGAAGTCTGCCCGGCTCCCGTCGCCTGTGCAACCTGCGCCGCTGCGTTCTGTGCGCTGAAAATATCCTTCGTCTGCTGCGCCGTGTATACCGTCCTTCCTGGCGCATTTGTGATTAGCTCCGGTCCTGCTTCTCCTGCGATAAATGTATCAGGCGTATTTTTTGAACCCTTTGCAAGCTGCGGTATTTCTGGAATGTTTATGCCCTTCCCGCCGATACCCGGAACCCAGTCCGGCACTTTCAGACTGTTCAGCCCTCGAATGACGACATTCACGGCACCTGTAATTCCGTTTATTACGCCTTTACAGATAGACAAAATTCCGTCCCATACTCCGCTGAAAATAGACTTTATTCCCTCCCATGCCTGCGTCCAGTTTCCCGAAAAAACGCCCGTTATAAACTGAATTATGCCGGACAATACCTGCTGTACTGCGCTTATAATGCCGCTGATCGTGTTGAAGACGTTTTGAAAAATGGATAAAACCGCTGGCAAAACGGCTTGAACCGTCGTCAAAATCTGCTGCAAAATCGGCTGTATGATACTCCAAATTGTTTGAAAAACAGTTTGAACTACAGGTAAAACGGCTGATAAAACCGTCGTAATTATGGACCCTAGCTGCTGTATTCCCTGCACGATAAACGGAAGCACATTTTGTACAATAAAATTGAATACCTCGCTCACAATCGGCAGAACATACGTTTGAATAAATGTTATAACTTCGCTGATAATAGGCATAATGCCCGCTATGAAATTTCCGATAATGGGGATAATGCCACCTATGAAGTCCGCTATTGATTGAAAAATCTGCATTACCACCGGGGCTGCTGCCTGTATTCCGCTGATAATTCCCGGAATGACCGTTGAAATTAGTACATTCAATACCTGTTCGACAACTGGGACTATATGCGTGGTTACAAAACCGACAAACTCCCCTGCTGCCGCTACGACTTTTTGAAAAACGCCTGCAAAAGTATCAAATACCGCAACGCCCTTTTCCCCGAAAATCTCATTGATTTTGTCCCGTGCTGCTCCCAGATTTCCGTCTGAAAAAACGCCCTTGATCGTTTCGCCCACACTTGTGACAACCGCAACGATCTTGTCAAATATTTCAAGCCCCTTTTCTCCGAAAATGCGCCCTACAGCTTCCCGGACTTTATCAAAATTCTTCCGCAATAGCTGTACCGCAGTAATTACCGCAGTCACAATGCCTATTACGGGCAAAAATTTTCCTGCTATCCCTCCTAACGGACCCAGAAGCGTTGAACCGATCTTTCCTATGGGTCCTAATGCTTTTTTGATTATGTTTCCTACAGGCGCAATAAATGTCCCGATTTTCCCGAAACTGGAAGCGATCACCTTTCCGATTGTCCCTAACGGGGAACGGGCTACAATGCCGCCGATTCCTGATAACGCTTTTCCCAGTATGCCGCCGATACCGCTAAACGGCTTTGTGATAAAGCCCACCAGCTTTGAACCTATGCCGGAAAATCCTATTGCTTTTATCTTGAATAGCTCCAGAATCTTCTGTGCGTCCTTTATCCCGCTTGCTATGTTCAGGAACCCCAGTTTTGCGGTCAGCCCTGCAATTCTCATTCCTGCAAGTGCCGCCGCTACTTTCAGAACTGTTTGAACCAGCTTCGGGTTCGCCTGTGCGAACTCTGATACTTTTATGACAACCGCAGCAACCTTGTCAGCAAGATTTCCGACAATCGGAAGAAGGTTTTGCCCCAGAACGATACCTAAATTTGCGATACTGTTCTTTGCCTTTTGCATTTTCGCTTCCGTCGTGCTGTCCATTTTCGCAAAGGCTTCTTCCGTCGCCCCTACGCTGTCAATCATTCCTGCCACCTGTTCGTTGAACCCTTCAACGCCCCCGGACAGAAGCGACACGGCAGCTTTTCCGGCTTCCGCAGACCCGAACATATCATTCAGGCTCTTTCCGCTCTTCTCGGCTTCCTCCTGCAAAATCTGGATAACTTCGCCCAGGCTCTTCCCTTCGGTCATTAGCTCTTTGAAGCTCTTTCCCGTCGTCGCCCGCAGGGTCTTTTCAGCCGTTGTGCCGGACTTTGAAAGCTCATTCAACATACTGTTCATGTATGTTGTGGTTTCTGCTGCCGCAATACCTTTGCTTGTCATGATCGCATATCCGGCGCATAACTGTTCAAGTGCCACATTGTTTGCGTTCGCCGTCGGTATGATCTTACCCATAACGCTGGACAACTCGCCTACGCTTACTTTACCTTTGTTCTGCGTCTGCACAAGCATATCTGAAACTTTTGATACTTCTTCCGCTTCCATTCCGTAAGCGTTCAGGATTGTTGTCAGAACGTCCAGCGTCTGTGCGCTTTCAGCAAAACCCGCTTTCGCCAGCTTCGTCGAATATGACACAAAATTTACAGCGTCCCCGGTCTGCTGCCCGGCAGAAATAGCGTTGTACACATCATCAGCAATCTGGCTGGCTGCTATTCCTGTGGTATTTGACAGCTTCATGATCTCGCTTGACATTTCTTCAATCGGGACAACGTTTGCGTCCGCAATCGTTGAAACTTTCGCTATTGCCGTTTCGTACTCCTGCGCTGCCTGCACGGGTCCCGCATAGATCGCCGCTGCTACGGCAGATACAGCCCCGATTGTCCCCAGAAGCTGCGTCTTTGTTGCTGCTATATTCTCTTTTATTTTTGCCTGTTCGGAATTGATACGGTTCAGGTTTTCTTGTGAACTCCGTAACCGTTCGTATGATCGTTGTAGTCGCTCATTAGATTCACCCAGATTATCTGTGTCAATCCCGGCTTCCCGCAACTCCTGCGCCATCCGTTCAAGCTGTTCTTCTTGTGATTGTATGCTGGCAGTGGTCTGTCGTATCTGGTTTTCATTGCTTTTCAGGCGTTCGGTATTCCTTGCTACTTCGTTTTCTTCCTTCACAAGCTGCGCTGTCAGTTCTCCCGTAGCGTCGCCCGTTTCTTCGATTTTCGCCCGCAGCCTTTCAGCGTTCGTCTGGTGCTGCTGTATCTTCTGCGAAACTTTTTCATGTTCCGCTTGCAGCTTTTCCAGCTTCCCCCTCTGCTGCTCTATGGCGTTTGAAGCCCGTGTGTAGCCGTCAACCTTTGACTGCATGGAATTTACACTTTTAATGCTGTTTTGAAGCTGTCTTTGCGTTTCTATCGCATTTTTGAAAGTGCTGTTGAAGTTCCCGCCCAGTGACGCTTTCAGCTTGAATAAAAGTTCAAATTCCTTCTGTGACCCTGCCAATCGCTTCCACCTCCTATCACTTTTGCTGTGCTAGGCGTTTCCGTTCTCTTTCGTCTTCCCTCTCTACTTCGTTGACGCTCTTAATCCATTTAAAGAGTGCGGAAAGTGAAAGCTGCATAAAGAACGGTATAGGCGTATTAGAAGCCCTTGCCAGTCTGTAAGCCTGTTTTCTGATAAAATTTGCGGGGCTGCTTACTTTTAATAGCCCGATTCTATTAAAAAACTTCTTGCCTGATTCTTGATCTTCATGTACTCCCCTAACGGAAGCCGTCTGATTTCATCAGCCGCCACACCTGCTGCACGGGCGGCAAGCATAGTCTGAAATACGGAAGAAACTTCCGGGGTCAGAACATATTTGTTCTGGTCCTGTAACTCTTCCTCGATTGCTTCCACGTCCTCCCCGGTCAGCTTTTCAAAGTAGAAAGTCATTGACTTATACTGCTGCCCCTCGATCTCCACCGGGGTCTTGAAATTGTGCGTATAGTTCAGGCTGCTTTTCTTTTCCTTCTTCTTGCCGTCCATGCTTACAATCCCGGTTTTCGTCGCTTCCTGCATTTCTGCTGCAAACTCTTCTTCCTGTCCCTGTACAACCTTGTTTTCTTCCATCTTCTTACCTCCTAAAAATAGGCAGATAAAAACCAGCGGACTCTTCCGCTGGCTCTTTCTGCCCTCTCTCTTTTTTATTTTCCCAGTGCCTTTCTTACGTCGCTAAGATAATCTGTCCCGTTGATATAGTAAATGAAATTCAGCGGGTCGATCTCGATCACCTTTTCCCCGTCCAGATACAACGCATAGTATGAAACGGCATATTCTCCGCTTGCGTCCGCTGCGGAAGCTGCCGCAAGTTTTCCGGGCGCAAACTTTTTCGGTCTTACTTTCAGAATGTGCTTTGCCGCCACCGTTTCAATCACGCCCGTTTGCGTGTTCGTCACCTGCTGCGCCGCCCGCAGATCAATATTGTGTATTCTCGGTTCTGCCAGCCTGATCGCCGCTTTTGTAACGGTCCTGAAATTCAGCGTCAATGTCATTGCTTCAATATGACCCAACACTACCGCTTCAACATTCCCGGCAATCCCCGCCCCGGTGATCTCTTCCGCAAGGTTCGACACTTCCGGCAGCGTCGCTTCCGACATTCCCAGATACTCGTTAGCGTCTTCATATACCCTGAAATTTATAATCAATTCATCAATTTTCGGCATTGTTTATCCTCCTTCCTTACGCTGCCAGCAGGCTTGACAGATAAGAAACATCATATTCAAGCACATATTCCATTAACCGCAGCGGGGAAGGCGGCGTAATGTAAATATGGAATTTTGCCTTGCCGGACATGATCGCTGAAAGGCTGTTTTCCTCTTCCCGCAGCTCTACACGCCCGCCCACGATCTTTTCATCAGCCACCAATGCTGCCAGCCAGTCGTTGATTCCCTGTAAAATTGCGTCGATCAACCGCCTTGTCAACTTCCGGTCTACATGTGACCAGTAAGAAAGCGTTACTGTCTTCGCAACCCATTTGAACATACGGGAAATACAATAGAAATAATCTACCGGGTCAGTATTCGCCGGGAAACATGCTGTATAATCTCCCCAACTCACAAAACCGCCGATAAAGTTTAACCCTGTAATAACGCCGTTGTCATTCAGGAAGTTTGCTTTCTGAACGTCAAGCACAACTTCTTCACCGTTCGCAAGTACCATGCTGTCAGCCTGCAAGCTCTTGTTTGAAGAACTTTCGCAAGGCGTACCGTCGCCCAGGGACCCGTCGTTGTCCGTCCGTGCCATAAGTCCCGCCATCTGCGTGGAATAGTTGAAAACCCGATCACCCAGTTTCAACTTCGGGAAGCAAACAAGTTCATTCGGCTTCATGAAGTTCTTTGACTGCTTCCATTCCGGCGCTTCTGTATAATATACAGCCCCGCTTCCTTCTCTTGTGTCTACGTCAAGAATTGCGTCGGCAAGGAAAAGCCCGTTGATATTTTCACCCTTTGCGGACATTACCGCCGCAACCTCGCTGTCATGTGACCAATTCGGACACAAAATCAGATCGGGGACAGTCCTGTATTTCGGAAAACAATCGTCAATCAATTCCAGCCCCGTTGTCTTATGTGTCGCTATGCTGTACCCGCCGATTATGTCCGCTTTCGTCACCTTCGACGGGTCAACCGCCGTATATGATACTGTCATTGTCCCGGTCGTGTCCTCCATAAACTCAACAATACAATTTGTATCGTTGTAGAACGCTTCAAAGTCCGTCCCCTTCTCTTTTCCTTCGATCTTTACGCTGTCGGCAATCGCTTCAAGCGGAAGCGTGATCTGATTTTCTGCAATCTCAAATTCCTTGCTTTCTTCCTTCTTGTGCTTTTCCGGGTCAAGCACATTCACGAAAAACGCCGGGAACTGCTGATATAATACAAACTGTGTGTACACGGCTTCTGAAAGCCCGTATTTCTCCCAGTCGTCAGAATATCCCAACGCTTTCACGGCTTCTTCATAGTCATTCGCCATGATAACGCTATTCACCTTCCCGCCTACCATGTGCGCCGGGGAAGCCCCTACAACAAAAGGAATACCACACGCCACAACTGTCGGGCTTGCAACGCTCGTCTGCTGCTTCTTTGTGTCTATTCCGTGTGTAATTTCAGCCATCTTTTACCCCTCCTTCTTCTCATGTGCTGCGATCATGGAAGTAATATCACTGTAATATTTGTTCAGGATATTTCCCGCCGTTCTCGCCTTGTCTTTTTTCTCTGCCAGCTTCTCAACCGGGACAAGCATTTTTTCCACAAGCGGGTATTTCTCCAGGACCCCGGCAAGTTCTTTCATGATCTCTTCTTTTGTCCCAATCATGATTTTATTTGTTTTCAGAAGTCCGGCAGGCAGCGACGGTCCTATATATGCAAGTGTGACCGTTTCCCCGCCGCTTTTCTTGCCCTCTGTGGCTTCACCATTTGCCCCAGAAACGGCTTTTCCCGCTTCGGTGGTATTATTTACCGCCTTTTCATTTTCTGCCGCTCCTGCGGCTGCTGTGGCTTTCTTTACTCCTGCCATACGTCCGTTACCTCCCTTTCTATTGTCGGTATTGACCAGTTGGTTATCATTTCGCCCAGATAATACGGCTCTGTGCTATCAGGATAAACGATATATTCAAGCGGGTTATGAAGAACGAACCGCCCGCCGATCACCCCGGCTTTTTTTAGTTCGCTCCTGATACGCAAGATCACGTTCAGAACGTCCGTTGAACCTTCGCCGCCGTCCTCTGAATATGTCGCCACCACTATCCTGATCTGGCACTCACATTCTTCTGGCTCCCCGTTTTCTTTGCTGTCCTTCCCTTTCAGGAATTGCAAAAGAATATACGGCACTTTTTCCGTCTTATCCTCTTTTTTGGGCAGCCGCATTTTATATACATCTGCTGCCCTCTCTTTCTTTTCTTCCGGGTTTATGTTCCGCACCCGTACTTGTAACTTAATGTCTGCGGTTTTCTCTTTTACGAACTCTTCCAGACAATCCAGTAAATTTATAGCGGTCATGCCCTTAACCTCCGTAACCGTTCAAAATGCGTTCAATCTCATGTTCCAGACGCTCGTTTATTACTTCCTGCGCTTCCTCCTGTAGTTCCTGAACAATTTTTTCATTCCCTACCATTTGCGCCGCAGAAAGTCCCATCAATTCATCTACAGGGAACCTTTGCGACGTTTCACGCTCAAAAACTCCCGTTCCGTATCTCATGTTTGCAATGAACGCTTCTTCAAACTGTGTGCCGCCGCCCTTCCTTACCGCTGCTTTTACTTTCCTTCCTACTCCGGGGGCTTTCGGCGTTACCTGAAATTTGTATAAAGGTATTTTATGCCCGGAAAACGACACAACGCCCGCAAGATTGCTTGTGCTTGCCTTGCTTACCTGCGTATTAGCCGCCCCTGTAAATGCGCTGCTTTGTACGGTATATACTTCTTTTACCCGTTTTGTCGCCCCGGTCTTTACCCGTGACAATCCCCGGTTTATAGCATTTGACAATGCCCGCTCTGCGCCTTTTGGAACGCCGGAAAGAATCTGCTGCACCCGCTCTATAGCTTCCGTTGAAACTTCGATCATTCCGTAAACGCCCCCAATTCAAGTATGATTTCGCCGTCTTCATAGCTGCTTTTCTGTATCGTGTAAAGGTTCACCGCCCCGGCTTCCTCTATCTCGATTTCACGCCCCTTTTTCGGCACAATCCCTATATCTGCATGTGATATATACAGCATTGCTTCTGTCCTGTATATCCCTTCTGAATGGTCCCCGCTCGGCTGCTGCCTGTCTGCTTCTGTCAGGTGGTCAAGCACGGCGGGGACCGTGTACAGGTTTCCCGCATACCATATATTCATCATTTCTGCAAATTCTCCGGGATTGTGAAAGACTTTCAAATCTTTCATGATCTGCGCTTTGAAGTCCATTAAAGCACCTTCGCAACAAACCAGCTATCTACATCATGCGGAACGGAAAGCGGGGCAGAAGACAACTGCAAAAACCTTCTTGCGGGTTTTCTCTTTACCCATGTATCAGGCACATACTTTCCCTCAACCGTGCGGAATGTTTTTGTATTTTCGTCAATTAAGGTGATCGCCCCGTAATACATAGAATAATTTGCATTACTGCTGATAAGCACAAGTTCCCCCTGCGGCACAAGCGGCTTTTGCGTTGCCTTTTTGGGGTCCAGGTCTGTCCAGTCGTCAAGATACCATTCGTTGTATGTGTAAATATCCATCCCCAATTCGTGAATGGTCCCGATATAGGTAACGCCGTTAGGAAGCTGCCGGGGCTGAATGACAGCAAGATTATAATTCTTAATATCCAGCAGGCTCTTCACCTTTTCATGATTCTTGAAGGCTTTTGCCACATCAGTTGACATGATACACATATCGCAATTTGTGAAGCCCGTCTTCTGTACCTGTTCATGCCACCTTTCTAAGTCCGCTATCGGGTCAGAATCCTTTCCGCTCCACTTCTTTGCCGCTGTCGTGATCTCTTCCCTGTTCGTGAAATGGAAGTCAATCACTTCGTTCAGTCCTTCCCCAATGATCGGAATTTTCCCCATGAAAATTGACTGCACACACATCAATTCTTCCCTGCGTGTAATCATTTCCCGCAGCTTTATAAAGTCGCTGGACATTTTCAGAACCGCACGTTCCGCAGTGGTCCTTCCTGATACCAGACTTTCTCCCGGCTGCCGCTTTAACAAGTCGTCAATCGTCGTGATCGTATCCGGCGCAACCAGCGGCGGCTTGTATGTCTTTGTTTCGTACCCGGTATTCGGTACGGTCTTACCGCCTATAAGTCTATGCACATACGGCGCAACCTTCCGGGAACCTTTTACAAAATCCACGTCAACGTCTTCTGTCACGAATGTTTCTTCATTCTTGAAGAAAGTGCTTCTGAAAAATGTATGGACCGGGGGCATTTTTGTAACTACCCGCCCCATTGTCCGGGGGTCGTAAATGCTTACTGCTTCATTTGCCATCTTTTTTATCCTCCCTTTAACCTAACGTCCGCAGGAAAATTGAAATTTTCCGCAGCGGTTCTTTTATGTCTTCTACTGTTACACCTTCCGGCAGGTTTAATGCTTCCTCGAAAAACTCCCCTGTCATGTAATATACAACGGGTTCTTCTGCTGCCGCTTCCGCTGCCGTGATTCCTGTAATGTCTGCCACCGTTTCTGCTGTGACTGCAACGATCTTCCCGTCAGTATTCTTTGTTACGGGCGTATGTTCTGCCAGTGCTTCTCCTGCCGTTCCGCTGCTAGGCAGCGTCGGGAAGTCTCCAGCGAAAAAGTTCTTTGCTTCACATGTTCTTGACTGAATTTCGTACATTCCCATTGTCTTCCCTCCCTTATTTCACATCAGGAAACAAGCGGTCAATCGCTTCATTGAACGGGTCCTTTGCTTCGCTTCCCTTTTCACTTGCGCTTGCTCCTACGTCAGCAACGTGGCTGTCGTTTACGTCCTTTTCCCGGTCCTGTAAATACATGCCGCCCTGCTTCTTCTGCTCCATTACGATCTTTAACGCCATATCCCCGGCAGAAATAGGGTTCACAAACTTTGCGTCATGCACAATGTCTTCAAACCCTCCCACCGCTGCGTCTTCCAGTGCCTTGATACGGCTTCTTTCCTCTTTCCGGGCATTATCTTCTATAGTTGCCGTCAAGTCGGGGTATGCCGCTTTCAACGCTTCAATCGTTGTGATTGCGTCTTTCGGTTCCATTTTTTCTTCCTCCTTCATGGGTTTATTTTCCGGCTGTATGCCGTTTTGTAAACTGCCCGCTGCTGCCTGGCTGTTTAACAACGTTTTCGGTACGGTCCGAAAACCGCCTATGTTGATAGGTACAGAATTTACAATGATTCTGCTTGCGTTTTCAATGACCGTCTGGGCTTCTTCAAACATCACTTCATCACAAAAGCCGTTTTCCACCGCTTCGTCGCCCGTCCACCATGTTTCATCAGACATAAAGCCGGATATTTCATCAGCCGTTTTTCCTGTTTTTACTGAATAGGCGTTTATGATCGACTGTTTTATTACCTTCAATTCCTGCGCCATCTTTTCAAAATCTTCTGCCCGGAATGTGTCCCAGACCGTCATAGCGGGATCGTGAATCATAAATACGCCGTTTTTCGGAATCTTTATTGTGTCGCCTGCCATAGCGATAATTGTGGCGGCAGAAGCCGCCCACCCGTCAACCTTCACCGTGATTTTTGCGTCATGATCTTTCAGGCGGGTATATATTGCGTTCGCTGCGAACACATCACCGCCGGGGCTGTTGATACGCACCACAATTTCCGGCACGTCTTCCCCCAGTGCTGCAAGCTCCCTGTTAAATTGTGCGGGCGTTACCCGATCTTCCCACCAGCTCTGCTGGCTGCTGATTGTTCCGTACAGAAGCAATTCAGGCGGCTTTGTTGCCGTCCCCGGCACAAAATCCCAGAATTTATTCTGTGTCACTCCGAACGGGTTTTTCACCCTGTTTTCCCTGCTGCCCGTCGCTGTCCTGCTGTTCGGGCTGCTGTTCTTCTGGTTCTCCGGGCTTTGTCCCGTCGCCCTGCTGCCCTGCTGCATTTCCGGGCTTGCGTTCTGTCCCTGTGGCAATTTTCTTTACCTCCTTTAGCTTCTTTTCTTCCTGCTTTAACTGTTCGCAATTACTGTAAAAGTCCCCGCCCGTCATTTCCATTGTTTCCGCACTCCGGGTGGAAAAGCCGTTTTCAACTCTTGTTACCGCTGCGCCTACCTCCTGCACCGGGTTCAGAAGCCCCCTTGCGGGTCCGTTCCACTGTGCCTTGCAATATGCTTTCCGACGTAACGGGTCAGTGAAGAAGCCGGGGGCTTTTATTCTCCCTTTTGCTACAGCTTCCGCAAGCCATTCTTCATACACGGGCTGGCAAAAGTCATTTGCCATCCACGCCCGGTACATTTTAAACATTTTCCATGCTTCCTCTAAAGCTCCCCGGCTTGCTGAATAGGAACTTGTAAAATGTTTCAAAAGTAATTCATAGGGTATTTCTAAAGCCGCTCCGATCTGTCGGCAGATCGCTTCCACAAAACCGCTGAAATTTTTGTTCGGTCTTCCGGGGTTTATGTCGTGCGCCTTTTCCCCTTCCGCAAGGTCAAGTATTGCGCCCGGTCCCAGTTCAAGACTGTTTTCGTCGTCTTCGTCTATCAGGTCTTCTTCTGCTATCCCGGACCCTACAGGCTCCCCGTCCTCATTCGATTCTTTTTCGATAAAGACAGTGAAAAGCCCGGATATAACCGCCGCTATCAATTCAGCGTCCGTGTATCTTCCTAACTGCTTTAACGCTTCGATCACCGGGGCAAGAAAAGGAACGCCCCGCCGCTGATCTATCCTTTCCCGGCACATTAAATGCAGCACGTTTTTTCTTCCCGTCTTCTTCCCGTATGCTTCTACCCGCTGCCACTCCATGTGTTCATTTGCGTATGATAACGGGTGGTGTTTTGAAAAGTGATATGCTACCACTTCCCCGTCTGCGTCTACTTCAACGCCCCCGACAATCTGATTGTCGAATGTGTCATAATTATTCGGGCTTGAAAGCCTGTCGGCTTCTATAAGCTGTACCCGCAGATCATACGGCTGGTTTATCCGTTTCTTTGTCGGCAGTAATACAAGTGTGTCCCCGGAAGCAAGCCAATTCAGGAAAGCTAATTGCTGTAGCTCATAAAAATTGTCAATCCTTGCCATGTCACAATCCGGACTTTCAGCCCACAACGCCCATTCCCTTGATATGTCCTTTTCTAACTGCTGCGCCTGCTCCGGGGTGATCTTCAACACATCTGCGTCAACCGTTGGTTTTAACATCAGCCCCCGCCCGACAACATTTGTACGCATTGTTTTCACCGCTCCTGTCGCAATCGGTACGCCCATGTACAGATCACGGGAACGCTGCCGCAATATAGAAAGATTGTCGTTTATATCCTCACGGGCGGACCCTCCGGCATAATTCCAGCCGATCAATGACTTTTTCGTTGTGTTCGCACCATAATTGCTGTAACCGCTGTTCAGTATTTGCATTTTCTGTCTTGCAGCCGTTCTTTTTAGTGCTGTCTGCGGCGCAACCGTCGCAATTATGCCGTCTATTGCCTTTGCTATCCCATTCAATCTTTCACCTTCTCCCGTTTTATGGCATGAAAAAAGCACTGTCCCCAGTGCTTTCTTGCTGTTTTTCACTATTTCAGTTTATATAATATCATTGTTTTTCGGGCAAAAAAAGGAAATAAAACCGCATTTCGGGCAATCGGGGGAAATTCCGGGCAATTTTACAAGTCCCGTATAACTCCCCGTTTTATCCTGTTTCTTCCTCCCCTCTTCTGTAATACTTCCAACTGTTTCACTTTACCGTCCCAATAGTCGATCATGTTCCTGATCTCCGTAATATTTGCCCGTGTCAGCGTCCGGGAACCGATTGTATAGCTTTGTCCCGTCGTTACGGTCAATTCTGCTTCCAGCCATGCGTCTAAATGCTTTTGCGCTGTTTCAAGTGTGATTCCTGCCATTAGATAATACCTCCGTTGCTTCTTCTCTTCTTTCTCTTTCTTCCTGCCGCTGCTTTCCCTGCTGCCGCCGTCGCTTTCTCTTCCGGCTTCTTCAAAGGAAGCTGCGTGATCTCGATTGCTGCCGTTGCGTAATTCCGGCAGTCCAGCGGCTCATTTCGTTTGTGTTCTCCCTTGTCCTTCAGCTCCCATGCAAAATACGGTCTTCCCATTTTGTACCGCAGAACTTTCTTTTCAGAAGTCAAGCCCTTGAAATATTTTTCATTGTACCCCTTCCCCTGTTCCAACGGAAAATGACAGTACCCAGGACCCGGATTTTCAAGTTTTAATCTGTCCATAAGCCAGCTTTTTCCTGTATCAACTCCTATTTCAAATACATACGCTTGTTCTCTGTTTCCTTTTTTGGGCTTCTGTATGTATGCCGCTGCGCTGTTGTTTGAACCCCTGATTGCAAATACTTTTCTATGGAACCTTGCTTTGCAGAATTTCCGTACCGCATTTGTAAAATGTCCCTGTTCGTCCATGCAGGTACATACAATTTTTAACTTTGTTCCGTCTTCCTTTGTGAAGGTCTGTGCAAGAAACGTGTCAAGCTCTTCCCATATTCTGTCCCCGTGCAAATCTCCGTATATTGCGGCATATTTTATGCCCCAACTCTCATAATCAGGACCCCACCCGACAACCTCAACTTCAAAACGGTCGTCTTGCGTGTCAACGCCTGCGGTCAGGTACAGCACTTCTTCCGGCACTTCGCAGCTATAATATTCCCTGCGGTTCAGTAACACATCATCTTCAATGCTTTCGCCGTCTTCCTCCCATGTCTGCCCCATTTCGGTATTTGTCCAGACTTTCATCATCTGCACATTGCCTTTTTTCATTTCCTCATTTGCTTCAAGAAACTTTTCGACAACCTCCCGCCATGTGGTCAGTGTAGAAGCAAGCGTGTTCAGGTGAAAGCCCTTCACCGGGTTTTCCGGGTCAGCATGTACAAATTTCCCTTCTGTGAAGTGTTCTTTCCACTCTGCTTCACTTGAAACAACCCCGCATTTCTCGCATACATAACGTATTTCTGAAAGATCGTCTTTGTTAAAATCAACATTTGCCCAGACAAGCGGCTGCAATTCCCCGCAGCACGGGCAGGGCGTATTCCATTCACCCCGGCTGCTGTTTTCGTATTCAATTTCTATCCGGGAAGCTCCCTTGATCGTCGGCGTGGATATGTCAACTTGCTTTTTATTCCAGTATGTTGTTTGCCGCTTTGCCGCTAACAATAACGGGTCCCCCTCTGCTCCTGCGCTTGCCGGGTATCCGTCTATTTCGTCAGCAAGAAGAATCCTTACAGTGTGGCTTCTCAATCCTGTTGGGCTGTTTGCGCCCGCTATCGTCACGAACCCGCCCGGAAAAATCTTCTGGGTGATCGTGTTTCCGCTGCTGCGTGATTTATCATTTACTCGCTCTTCCAGTACGGGGGTATTCCGCAGCATAGGGGACAGCTTTTCTTTTGAAAATTTTTCTGCCATATCAATGGTGGGCTGTATTACCATGATCGGTGAAGGGTCATAATGAATATAATAGCCTATCGGGTTCAAAACCATTGCGTCAGTCTTTCCCACCTGCGCTGCGGACATTATCACAACTTTTTTTATTGTTATGTCCGTGATTGCGTCCATGATTTCCCGCTGATACGGGGCTTTTGCCGT
>ERZ779623.109-NODE-109-length-44827-cov-29.672049_pt1 | contig 44827 bp, 39 predicted proteins | sample MGYA00514189_ERZ779623 | MGnify/ENA primary metagenome ERZ779623 (study PRJEB29562, sample SAMEA4376712) | mouse gut metagenome | isolation source: Cecum | study: EMG produced TPA metagenomics assembly of the A DSS colitis mouse model was used to assess the... | reverse complement strand
TCAAAAGCCGCCCCAGGGACGCCGCCGTGATGCCCTTGCCCAGCCCGGACACCACGCCCCCGGTGACAAAGATGAATTTCGTACCCGCTGTCATAGCCATTCCTCCCCTGGGGCGGGTGACGCCCCATTGCCGGACGTCCGGTCCGGCCCTCCGGTTTTGATGGAACGGCTTATTTTACGCCCCGCCGGAGGACAAGTCAAGGGACGAACCCCACAAAATCCGGCGGCCCCGTGCCGCCGTCTCCGGCTGGCGTGGCAGGCGGGGCGGCGGTGGAGCGGCGGGTGAACGTTTTTTCATTCTTCCCTTGAGCCGCGGCAGGAAATGTGGTATGATGTTGAGAAAACGCCGGGGAGGGCCCCCTCCTCCCCCGGTATCCGCGAAGGGAGGAAAAGGGATTGGACAGCTTTTTTGCCCTGTTTTTCCGGTTCTCCTTCGGCCTTTTGTGCCACGCGCTGCTGCTCCCCCTGATCACCCCCTGCCGCTTCGGCCGGCGGGCCTGCCGCTGGGCGTGGCTGGGGGTGTCCGCCCTGGGCTCCCTCCTGGCGGTGCCCCTCATCCTGCTGGTGGACAGCGTGGGCGTGCTGTTCGTGCTGGAGGCCGCCTTTACCCTGGCCCTGTACTGCGCGGCCTATATGTTCCTGTCGGAGGGCAGCCGGATGCGCAGCCTGTTCATGTTCTCCGTGTACGGAACCTATTTCATGTTCCTGCTGGCCTTTGCCAGCTGCCTCTCCCAGGTGTTTTTCGACGGGAGCCACTATGCCACCGCCGCCATCCGCACCCTGTTCATGGCCCTCTACGGACTGAGCCTGCGCTTCAGCCCCCTGGTCCGCCGCCTCCGGGCCACCTCCCAGCTCAGCGTGGGCTGGCGCAGTCCCGCGGTGTTCTCCTGCTCCTCCTGCCTGACGGTGTACGCCGCCGCCCTGATCTTCTCCATCCTCCAGCTGGACCCGGGCATCCGCCTGGGCATCACCGGGGTGCTCGCCGCCCTGATCACCTCCGCCTACGCGGTGTCGGGCCGCATGATCCTCCTGCTGAGCCGGGAGCAGGCCGCCCGGGAGGCGGAGACCCAGCGGAAGCTGATGGAACGCCAGCTGGCCGCCGAGCGGGAATACGTGGCCCAGGCCAAGGCCCACCGCCACGATATGCGCCACCACACCGCCCTCATCCAGGCCTACCTGGACCGGGGGGACACCGGCGGGGCCAGGGAATACCTCTCCCAGTGGCAGGCCCAGCTGGACGCCGCCGCCCTGGACCACTACTGTGAGAACACGGTGGCCAACGCCCTGCTGCGGCTCACGGCGTGGCGGTGCCGGGAGGGGGACATCCCCTGCCAAATCCAGGCCGTCATCCCCGAGGAGCTGCCCCTCACCGGGCCGGAGCTGACGGCGGTGCTGGGCAATATCCTGGAAAACGCCTGGGAGGCCGCCGGGGCCGCCCGCGACCCCAGCCTGTCCATGTCCGCCCGGCCCCAGGGGGGCTTCCTGCTGGTGGAGGTGAAAAACGCCGTGTCCGGGGAGACCCGGTTCGAGGGCGGCCTGCCCGTCACCACCAAGGCGGCGGGGGGCCAGGGCCTGCGGAACGCCCAGCGCACCCTAAAACGCCACGGCGGGCTGCTCCAGTGCGCCCGGGAGGGGGACACTTTCCTCACCCGCGCGCTCCTGCCCCTCTAAGAGCCTGTATTCACAACCTCAAACACCGTCTGGGCGGGTCTTTTTCCGCCATACCGCGTTGCGTTTTCTTGAAATGCACCAAGCATTCCCGCGATAACGCGCCTTGTCTGGCGGAAAATCCCTCGCCCCGACGGCATCTTCGGCTATGAATACAGGTTCTGAGAAGCTGAAAAAACCGCCGTCCGGCACAAGCCGGACGGCGGTTTTGTTGAACGCAGCCCAAGCAGGGCGGCTCACTGGGCCTTCAGCACCCCCAGGGCCCGCCGCAGGCGGGGGAGGACGTAGGGGAAAAAGTCCCGGTAGGCGGCGCAGTAGTAGTTCTGGCCCAGCCCCTCCGCCCCCTCCAGCCGGTCCCGGCGGCACCCGTTGCGGCACAGGGGATACCACTGGCACTCCCGGCACTCCGCCGGAACCCGCCGGGACTCCCGGAGGAAGCCCAGCTCCTCCCTGGCCCGGTCCAGCTCCGCCCAGCTGTTTTCCAGGATATTGCCCAGGCGGTACTCGTCCAGCCCGTAGAAGTCGCAGGGGTAGACGCTCCCGTCCGCCTCCACCAGGTACTGGAGGCTGCACCGCCCCGTCATGGAGCACTGCTCCGGCTCCCGGCCGTCCAGCATCCACAGCAGGTTGTCGAAGTACCGGATGGACCAGTACCGCCCCCGCTCCAGCTCCCCGTACCACAGGTCGAACAGGGTCTTTAAGAACGTCCCGTACTGGGCGGGGCCCAGGGAATAGCCCTGCCCGCCCCGCTCCTCCATCAGGGGGTCCAGGCAGGGGATATACTGCTGGAACCGGAACCCCACCCCGCACAGGGCGGTGAACACGCTGCGGATGTGCCGGGCCAGATAGCCCGTCACCACGGTGAGGACGTTGAACTCCACCCCCTCCCGCTCCATCAGGCGGGCCGCCCGGAGCACCCGGTCATAGGTGCCCTTGCCCGCCCCGTCCCGGCGGAAGCGGTCGTGGCAGTCCCGGCTCCCGTCCAGGGAGAGGCCCGCCAGGAAACGGTTTTCCCGGAGGAAGCGGCACCACGCCCCGTCCAGCAGGGTGCCGTTGGTCTGGAGGGCGTACCGCACCGCCAGCCCCCGGGGCACCGCCTGCCCCACCCGCTCCGTAAAGTCCCGGTAGAAGTCCAGCCCCGCCAGGGTGGGCTCCCCCCCCTGAAACAGGAAGGAGACGGACCCCTCCGCCGCCCCCGCCGCCTTTTCGATGAGGGCGCGGCTCACCTCCCTGGACATGAGGCCGTAGTTGGGCACCGACCTGGCCCCGGCCTCGTCGGCGTAAAAGCAGTAGGCACAGCGCAGGTTACAGCCGCTGGAGGCGGGCTTCAGGAGAATGCTCAGGGGCGGCATGGCGATCCCTTCCTTTCGCGCGCAGCCGAAGCTGCCGGATTTCCTTTGTGAGGGGGGCCGCGGCCCTCCCTTACCCCTATGATGGCCCCTTTTTTCCCGTTTGTCAAGGGCCGCCTCCCGCCCCCGCCCGGAAAAAGCTATTGCCATCGGCGGCGGAATCGTATATAATGTATCTGTTGAAAGACCTTCCGCCCCGTTTTGAGAGGAGGAGCCGTGCTTGGACGACACCAAAACAAGAATCCTCTCCGCCACGATGAAGGCCGTCCGGCAGTACGGCCTGGAGGGGGCCCGGGTGCAGAATATCAGCGGCCTGGCCGGGATCTCGCCGGGGGCCATGTACCGCTACTTCAAGAGCAAGGACGAGCTGCTGGCGGCCTGTTTCACCTATGTGGACCAGCAGGCGGCGGCCATCTTTGAGGACCTGCGCTTCAGCCCCATGGCCATGCGCACCGACCCCATGGGGGTGGTGAAGGACCTGTGGCTGCCCTATTTCCGCTTCTGGGTGGCCCACCCGGACGAGACGGTGTTTTACCACCGCTTCCGGGACAGCGCGGCCTTCCCCAGGTTTTACAAAAGCTACAACGTCAGCCACTTCCAAGCCTTCGGCGGCATGGTGCGGGCCTTTATGAACACCTTCCCCGGCCTGCGCCGGATCAACCAGGACGTGCTGTGGCTCCACGTGCTGACCAGCACGGTGATGTACGCCAAGTACGTGGTGGAGGGCCTGCTCCCCAACAGCCAGGAGACGGAGGACACGGTATTCCAGTTTTTGTCCGTGGGCCTCAGCGGCTGCCTGCGGCCCGGGCAGGCGGAGTCCGGCAGATAAGAACCTGTATTCACAGCCGAAGATGCCGTCGGCCCGAGGGATTTTTCCGTCAGGCAAGGCGAATTTTCGCGGGAATACTTTGTGTATTTCAAGATTTTTCAACGCGGCCAGCGGCAATTCTGGCTGTTAAGCTGGGTGCTGAGGCTATTGGTACAGCTTCTAAACTTTCACTTTCAAAGCCTCCCCCGCCATGGTGCTCCAGCAGGGGGGAACAGGGCCGCGCAGCCAACAAAAATCCGGCGTTGGGACAGCCGTCCCCGCGCCGGATTTTGATGCTTTCCCGCTCAAAACTCCACGCCCTCCCGGGCGGGGATGCCCCGGTCAAAGGGGTGCCGGTGGCAGCGCATCTCGGTGCTGTAGTCCGCCGCCTCCCCCATCCAGTCCGCCGGACGCCGCCCGGTGAGGGCCAGCTCCTGCCCCGCCCGCTTCTCCAGCACCGCCCGGCGCAGCAGCTCCCGGTCCACCAGATCCGTTTCCCAGGCGGCGCACGCCTCGTCCAGCACCAGCAGATCCCCGTCCAGCTCCAGGGCTTGGCGCAGGTGCTCCGTCTGGAGGACCCGGGTGTCCGCCCGCTCCCTCTCGTCCATCTGGAAGGAGAACCTGCTCCCCGCCTTCCCCCGGAGCACCTTGGCCCCCAGGGACTCCAGCAGGGGGATCTCCCCGCTGGCCCCTCCCTTGAGGAACTGGACGATCACCACCCGCCGACCCGCCGCCAGCCCCCGCAGGGCCAGCCCCATGGCCGCGGTGGTCTTGCCCTTGCCCTCCCCCCAGTAGAGGTGGATCAGGCCCCGCTCCTCCGTCATGTGAGCTTCTCCTGCCGCTGTCCAGGGTCGGCGGCGTCCAGGGCGGCGTACAGCAGGGCGTTGCAGATGGCGGCGGCCACGTTGCTGCCCCCCTTCCGGCCCATGGCGGCAATGCAGGGCACGCCGTACCGCCCGCAGGCCTCAAACGCCCGCTCCTTGCTCTCCACCACGTTGACAAACCCCACCGGAACCGCCACCACAAAGGCGGGGCGCAGGCCCCCCTCCATCAGCTCGCAGAGCCTCAGCAGGGCGGTGGGGGCGTTGCCCACCGCCAACGCCCCGCCGGGGTGCTCCGCCGCCGCCCGCTCCATGCACACCGCCGCCCGGGTGACGCCCCGCTCCCTGGCCTGCCGGACCGTCTCCGGGTCCGCCATGAAGCACACCGCCTCCCCGCCCAGCTTGGACAGGGCCGCTTTGCTGATCCCCGCCTTGGCCATGTTGGTGTCCGTCACGATGGAGCGTCCCTCCCGGAGGGCCGCCACCGCCGCCTCCGCCCCGCCGTCCGTAAAGCGCAGGCTGCCGGCGTAGTCGAAGTCCGCCGTGGTGTGGATCACCCGCTTCACCACCGCCTCGTGCTCCGGGGGCAGGGCGATCCCCCGCTGGGCCAGCTCCCCGCCGATGATCCGCATACTCTCCCGCTCGATGTCGGCGGGGCGCAGAAAATTCCGTTCCTGTTCCATTCAGCTCATCCCCATGATCCTGTAGATTTCCCTCATATCCAACGCCTGCCGCACCCCGTCCGCCAGCAGGTCCAGCTGCCCCTGCTGGTAGGCGGCGTGGGACACCGCCCGGGCGGACTCCGCCCGCAGCCCCTTCCGCCGGCACAGCAGCTCCGCCAGCTTCTGGGTCAGCTCCCCGCTGTCGAACAGGCCGTGGAGGTAGGTGCCCCACACACTGCCCCGGACGCAGCCGTCCTCCCGCCCGTCCTCCAGGCGGCAGAAGGGCTCCCCCCGGACCTGGGTGGACCCCATGTGGATCTCATAGCCCTCCAGCCCCGCCCCGGCCAGGGGGCCGGACGCCGTCTCCCCCCGGACCCGGGCGCGGGCCTTCTCGGGCAGGAAGGTGGTCTCCACGGGCAGCAGGCCCATGCCCCGGATGCTGCCCCCCGCCCCATGCTCCACCCCCGACCGGTCGTGGACGGCCTCCCCCAGCATCTGATAGCCGCCGCACACGCCCAGCACCGGGGTGCCCGCCGCTGCCAGCTTCAAAATTGCGGCCTCCAGCCCGTTCTGCCGCAGCCAGAGCAGGTCCCCCCCGGTGCTCTTGGTGCCGGGGAGCACCACCAGATCGGGACTGCCCAGCTTCCGGGGATCGTCCACGTACCGCACCCCGATTTGGGGGTGCTCCTCCAGGGGGGCGAAGTCGGTGAAGTTGGAGATCCGGGGCAGGCGGATCACCGCCGCGTCCAGGGGCTTGTGCACGTCCTCCCGGCCCAGGCGGGGGGCCAGGGAGTCCTCGTCGTCCACGTCCACCTTCAGGTAGGGCACCACCCCTAAAACCCGCTTGCCCGTCTTTTCCTCCAGCAGGGACAGGCCGGGGCGGAGGATCTCCAGATCCCCCCGGAACTTGTTGATCACCAGCCCCGCGATCCGCTCCCGCTCCTCGGGCTGGAGCAGGGCCACCGTGCCGTAGAGCTGGGCGAACACGCCCCCCCGGTCGATGTCCCCCGCCAGCAGCACCGGCGCGCCCACCCGCAGGGCCAGCCCCATGTTCACGATATCGTCCGCCCGGAGGTTGATCTCCGCCGGACTGCCCGCCCCCTCGATGACGACGACATCGTGCTCCGCGGCAAGGCTGTCGTAGGCCGCCAGCACCTCCGGGAACAGCTGCCGCTTATAGCGGAAATACTCCGCCGCGGACATATGCCCCCGCACCTCCCCCAGGACGATGACCTGGCTCCCCGTGTCGCTGCTGGGCTTGAGGAGCACCGGGTTCATCCGCACGTCCGGCTCCGCTCCCGCCGCCTGGGCCTGCACCGCCTGGGCGCGGCCCATCTCCAGCCCGTCCCGGGTGACGTGGCTGTTCAACGCCATGTTCTGGCTCTTGAACGGGGCCGCCCGGTATCCGTCCTGGGCGAAAATCCGGCACAGGGCGGCACACAGCAGGCTCTTGCCCGCCCCGGACATGGTGCCCTGCACCATGATGCATTTGGCCCGGCTCACGGCGTTCCCTCCTTCCATACCTCCGTCAGGGCGGCGATGAGCCGCCCGTTGTCCTCCCTGCCCCGCACCGCCGTCCGGTACCAGCCCCGGCCCAGCCCGTGGTAGTTGGAGCAGTCCCGGATCAGCACGCCCCGCCGCCGCAGGGCCTCCCCCAGGGGCACCGGGGAGTAAAACAGCAGATAGTTGGCCTCCCCCGGGATCACCCGGAGGCCCAGCCGCCCCAGCTCCGCCGCCAGCCGGGGCCGCTCCGCCCGGATCAGGGCTCGGACGGCCTCCACATAGTCCGTCTCCTTCAGGGCGGCAATGCCCGCCGCCTGGGCGGGGCCGGACACCGCCCAGGGCTGGCCCGCCCCCCGCATCCGCCCCAGCAGGGCGGTGTCGGCGCACAGGCAGTACCCCAGCCGCAGCCCCGCCATGGCGTACAGCTTGGTAAACGCCTTCAGGATCAGCAGGTTGGGATACCGGCCCAGGAAGCCCTTCATGGCGAAGTCCTCCGGCCTGTCCAGCAGCTCCAGGAAGCACTCGTCCACCACCAGCAGGGCGTCCGCTTCCCGGCACCGGGCCAGCGTCCGCTCCAGCAGGGGCCGGGGGACCGTCCGCCCGGTGGGGTTGTTGGGCTGGCAGAGAAACACCAGATCCATCTCCGGGGCCACCGCCTCCGGAAAGCCCTCCCCCAGGGCGAAGCCGTCCTCCGCCCGGAGGGGGAACCGCTCCGTCCCGCAGCCCGCCAGCTCCAACGCCGCCTCATACTCCGCGAAGGCGGGGGCGGTGACCAAAGCCCGCCGGGGCCGTCTGGCCAACGCCGCCCGCCAGATCAGATCCGCCGCCCCGTTTCCGCACAGCACCCAGTCCGGGCTGACTCCCTCCGCCCGGGCGATGGCCTCCCCCAGGGCGCGGCACAGGGGGTCGGGGTAGCGGTGGGCGTCCTCCAGCGCGTCCGCCGCCGCACGGCGCACCCCCTCCGGCAGGCCCAGGGGGCTGACGTTGGCGGAGAAGTCCAGGGGCTGTCCGCCGTACTGGGCCCGGTAGCCCGCCCAGTCCCCGCCGTGGGTCAGCATCCGCTCCATGGTCATGCCCTCCGCCGCCCCAGGACAGCCCTGGCCAGCAGGCCCGCCCCCAGGGCCAGCCCCCCGGCGGCGTACAGCGTCCGGTTGGCCCGGGCGATGTCCTCCGGCTCCACGGGCCGCCCGGGGTCGCCGATGGCGGGCTTGTCCACCCGCTTCCCGAAGTAGGACGCCGGCCCCGCCAGCTGAACCCCCAACGCCCCGGCGCAGGCGGACTCCGTCTGGGCGGAGTTGGGGCTGGCGTGGTTCCGGCGGTCCCGCCGCCAGATCCGCCACGCCCCCCTGCCGTCCTGCCCGGTGAGGAAGGCCCCGCCGATCCAGCACAGCGCGGCCAGCCGGGAGGGGAGGTAGTTCGCCGCATCGTCCAGCCGCGCCGCCGCCCTGCCAAAGTAGAGGTAGCGGTCGTTTTTGTAGCCCACCATGCTGTCCATGGTATTCACCGCCTTGTAGGCCAGGGCCAGGGGCGCGCCGCCAATGAGCATATAGAACAGCGGCGCGGCCACCCCGTCGGAGAAGTTCTCCGCCACCGTCTCCACCGCCGCCTTGGCCACCCCCTCCGCCGGCAGGGCCTCCGTGTCCCGGCCCACGATCCGGGCCACGGCTTTCCGGGCGGCGGGCAGATCCCCCCGCTCCAGCTCCGCCTGGACCCTGCCGCTCTCCGCCGCCAGCCCCTTCAGGGCCAGGGCCTGCCAGCACCACAGCGTCTCCAGGGCGAACCCGGCGGCGGGGTGGAGCCGCCTCGCCGCCCGGCACGCCCCGGACGCGGCGGCAAACGTCCCCGCCGGAAGGGCCGCCGCTAAAACGGCCCCGCCCAGCAGCTCCCCCCCGGAGGTTTTGGGCAGGCGGGGGCGGAGAACGCCCTCCAGGGCGGTGATGGCCCTGCCCATGTACACCACGGGGTGGGGCATCCCCTCCGGGTCGGCCAGCAGCAGGTCCAGGGCAAAGCCCCAGGGTATGGCAGCATTGAATTTCATCTTCCCTCGCCTCCCGTATATTGCACTGTGTCCAGCAGGGTCAGAACCCGCTCCTCCCGCCACCGGGCGGCGTCCAGCACAAAGCCGCCCCCCAGGGGGCCGTTCCAGTCAAAGTAGTCCCGCCGGGGCAGGGCGAACCGCTCCAGCGACGCCATCTGGGTGCCGCCGTGGGCCACGATCACCAGCCGCGACCCCCCGGACGCCGCCGCCCCGTCCACCAGGGACGCAAAGGCGGCGCACACCCGGTCCGCAAAGGCCCGCCGGGACTCTCCGCCGGGGGGCGCGTCCACACAGCCCCCCTCCACCCAGGCCCGGTAGGCGGGAAGGTCCTCCATCTCCCGCCAGCTTTTCCCCTCGAACGCGCCGAAATCCATCTCCCGGAGATCGGGCACCACAATCTGCCGCGCCCCCGGGAACAAAAGCTCCGCCGTCTCCGCCGTCCGGCCCAGGGGGGAGACGTACACCCGGTCCGGCGCGAAGTCCGCCCGGATCAGGGCCAGCCGCCCCCGCCCGGACAGGGGCAGGTCGGTGCGGCCCAGGTACCTCCGGCGGGCGTTCCAGTCCGTCTCCCCGTGGCGCAGCAGCCAGACCCTCATTTCAGCACCTGGGGCAGTCCGCAGAACACCCGGACCACCCGCTCCGCCCGCCGCGCCAGCAGGCAGGCCAGCCGCCCCGCCGCCTCCCGGGCGGCCCGCTCCCCCGGATCGGCGGGCACCACGCCGCCCCCCACCTCGGCGGCGGTCACCACCTCGTACCGGGCCAGCTCGTCCGCCAGGGCGTCCAGATCGGCGCAGTCCGCCGCCCGATCCTGCGCGTCCCAGACCGCACGGCCCGCCAGCTCCTCCGGGCCGCAGCCCAGCAGGGCGCAGGCGTACTCCCGCTTGCCGCTGTACAGCGGCCCCGTGATCAAAATCATCCGAGCTTCCCCTCCAAAAGCTGACAGAATACCAGCGCACCCAGCATACCAAGCTCGCACCGCTGCAAAAACCACCCGGCCAGATCGCCGGACAGCCCGCCGAACTGCCGGTCCGCCACCCTCCGGTAATTCCAGAATACCAGCAGGGCCGCCGCCGCCATCACCCCGCCGGGCACGCCCCCCAGGGCGGTCATCCCCGCCGCCGCCAGGACGCACTCCCCCAGCAGGACCCGGCCCGCCCGCCTCCGATCCGCCGCCGTGGCGAAGGTGTGGGCCAGCCCCGTCTTTTTCGCCAGGGGGAACCGGGTGATGGCCAGCCCGGACAGCGACCGCTCCAGCACGAAGGCCAGCCCCATGGCCCACAGCGCGGGGCCGTCGGGCCGCAGGGCGGCGCACAGGGCCAGATGGGCCGCGAACCAGGCGCACAGCCCGATGACCGCGAAGGCCCCGCACCGGGGATCCTTCAGGATCTCCTGCTTCTTCTCCGGCGGGGCGCAGCTCGCCAGGGCGTCCCAGGTGTCGGCGCAGCCGTCCAGGTGGATGCCCCCGGTGACCAGCGCGGGGATCAGGCAGAACCCCGCCCCCCGCAGAAGCTCGGGCGCGCCCAGCCAGCCGCACACCCAGGCCCACCCCCACCACAGCCCGCCGCACACCGCCCCCACCAGGGGGAAGGCGCACAGGGCGTACCGCATATTCCGCCCGTTCCAGTCCACCCGGGGCAGGGGAATGGCGGAAAACATGGCGAAGGCCACCAAAATTGTCTCCAGCACCATCACGCCCCCGCCCCCTTATGCCAGACTGGGATTCCGCATACCACCTCGCACACCCGGTCCGCCTTCCGGGCCAGGCGGCGGTGGATCTCCGCCAGCGTCCGCAGGTAGCGTTCCGTGTCCCCGGCGTAATCCCTGCCGCCGGAGCAGACCTCGTTACCCACCGCCACCAGCTCGCCGCACTGGGCCAGCAGGGCGTCCACCCCGTCCGCCACGGCGGACGCCGCCCCCTCCGCCGTCCCCGCCCCCGCGGGGCTGTACAGCTCGTTGGCGGCCAGATTGCCCAGGCACTCCAGCAGCACGGCCCCCCCGGCGGGCAGCCTCAGCCCCGCTATACCGGTGTACCGCTCCACCGTCTGGAAGTCCTTCCCCCGGCGCAGCTCCCGGTGGCGGGCAATCCGGGCCTGTCCCTCCGCCCCGAAGGGCTCCATGGTGGCGATGTAGATCCGGGGCCGGAGGGGGGAGGCCAGGATCAGCTCCTCGGCGTACTCGCTCTTGCCGCTGGCCGCGCCGCCGATCACAAGGGTAAACACGCTCAGCCCCCCTGGGGCGTGTACGCCTCGATGCCCGTGCTGTCAAAGGTGGTACCCTCCGAATACAGGGCCAACGCCATGTCCAGCAGGGGGATGGCCGCCACCGCCCCGGTGCCCTCCCCCAGCCGCATCCCGGCGGTGATCAGGGGCCGCTTGCCCAGGGCGTCCAGCAGCCTGCGGCCCGCGGGCTCGGCGGACACGTGGCTGGCCACCATGGCCTTCCCCGCCGCGGGGCACAGCCGCAGGGCGCACAGGGCCGCCGCCGTGCTGATGAACCCGTCCATCAGCACGGGCACCCGGCCCGCCGCGCCGCCCAGGAAGATCCCGCACATCCCCGCGATGTCGAAGCCCCCCACCTTGGCCAGCACGTCGATGGGGTCCGCCGGGTCGGGGCGGTTGTGGGCCAGGGCCGTCTCCACCGCCCGCAGCTTCCGCTCCAGGCCCGCGTCGGACAGGCCCGCCCCCCGGCCCGTCATCTCCGCCGGGGAGCCGCCCAGCAGGGCGCAGGCCACCGCCGCGCTGGTGGTGGTGTTGCCGATGCCCATCTCCCCAGTGGCCAGCAGGCCCACCCCCGCCGCCTTCTGCTCCAGGGCCAGCTCCGCCCCGGTGAGGATGGCCCGCTCCGCCTGCGCCCGGGTCATGGCGGGGCCCTGGGTGATGTCCCCAGTGCCGTCCCCCAGGCGGCGGTCCAGCACGCCGGGGATGGGGCCGGGCTCCTTCATCCCCATGTCCACGGGCACCACCCGGCACCCCGCCACCGCCGCCATTTTACAGACGGAGGAGCGGTTGGCCCCGGCGTTCCGGGCCACCGCCGCCGTCACCTCATGGCCGCTCTGGGCCACCCCCTGGGCCAGCACCCCGTTGTCGGCGCACAGCAGCAGCAGCGACCGCCGGGACAGGTCCACCCTGTGATCCAGGGTGAGGGCGGCGATGTCCTCCACCGCCGTCTCCAGCAGGCCCAGGCTGTCCAGGGGCTTGGCGATGGACGCCCATTGGCGGTGGGCCGCCTGCCGGGCCTCCTCCTCCCTGGGGTCGGGGGTGATGGCCGCCAAAAGCTGTTGGACCGTCTCAAACCTCATGGGAAATCCGCTCCTCTCCATACTCCTTCGCCGCCCGGACAAACCGCTCCGCCAGTCCGGGTCGGCCCGCGAAATACAGGTGGGGGAAGGCGGCGTACAGACGGCCGCTCACAAAGCCGCACCGCCAGCTCCGCCCCGTCAGGGGCTTGACGGCGGTCAGATCCCCCCCGTTGTCGGTGGAGTCCCAGTAGTGGAACTCGTGGACGGGGACCGTCTCCCCCGCCCGGAACAGCAGGCTGTCCCCCTCCGCCCGCAGGTTGGCATAGCCGAACCGCACCAAGCGGTCCCTCCGCACCCCATCTCCGGGGAGCACCCCCGCCATGGGGTAGCTCCCGCCGTCCGCCCCCTCCAGGGAGCGGCCCAGGTACAGAAACCCGCCGCACTCCGCCACGGTGGGCATACCCCCCTCCACCAGCCTCCGGACGCAGGCCCGCATGGCGCGGTTGTCCGCCAGCCTCCCGGCGTACAGCTCCGGGTAGCCCCCGGGCAGGTACAGCCCGCAGGCCCCTTCCGGAACCCCTTCGTCCCGGAGGGGGCTGAAGAATACCGGCTCCGCCCCAGCGTCCCGGAGGGCGTCCAGGGTCTCGGCGTAGGCAAAGCAGAACACCTCGTCCCGGGCCACCGCCAGGGGGACGCCGCCCCCTCCGGCGCGGGAGGGCGGGGCCGCCCAGCCCGGGCGGCGGTCAAAGAGGGCGAAAAACCGCTCCCAGTCCATGGCCTCCTCCAGCGTCTCCGCCGCCCGCCGGAGACGCTGGGGGAGGTCCCCGATCTCCCCGGCGGTCCGGAGGCCCAGGTGGCGGCTCTCCAGCTCCGCCTCCTCCAGGTGGGGCAGGTGCCCCAGCACGGGCAGGCCCGTCTCCCCCTCCAGCATGGGCTTCAGGCTCCCTGCCAGCATGGGGGAGCAGTCGGTGAGGAAGATGGCCGCGATGTGGCTGGGCTGGCGGAAGTCCAGCAGGCCCCTGATCTGGGCCGCCAGGGTCAGGCTGGCCCCCTTTGGCCGCACCGCCAGCAGGACGGGCAGCTCCAGCGTGTCCGCCGCGTGCCACGGGCTGGCCCGGTGGGTGGATCCCCCCAGGCCGTCGTAAAAGCCCATGGCCCCCTCCACCACCGCCGCGCCGCGGCCCCCGGCATAGCGGCGGTACTGCTCCCGGACCGTGTCCCCCTCCGCCAGGAACAGATCCAGGTTGTGGCTGTCCACCCCCAGGGCCGCCCGGTGGAACATGGGGTCGATGTAGTCCGGGCCGCACTTGAAGGCACAGGGGTTCAGCCCCCGCCCCTTCAGCGCGCCCAGCAGGGCGCAGGCCAGCACCGTCTTGCCGCTCCCCGAGGCGGGGGCGGACAGGATCAGCTCAATCATGGCAGTTTCCCGTGATCAGGAAGGTGGGATTGCCCCCCATCAGCAGGTGGATGCTCCCCGCCGCCCTGGTCCGGCTGACGGCGATCTGAACCGCCTGGGCCTCCAGCCCCCGGGCCGTCAGGGCGGACACGGCGGCGGACAGCGTCTCCAGGGCGATGGCGGAAATACAGATCCGGGCGGCGGGATTTTTGGACAGGACCGCGTCCACAATGTCCGCCATGGCCCCCTTGGTGCCGCCGATGAACACCCCGTCCGGGGCGGGGAGATCCCGGAGGGACTGGGGGGCCTTCCCCTCTACCAGATGTAAATTCCAGGCGGAAAATTTCTGTCTGTTGTCCCGAATCAGGGCGCAGGCCTCCTCCCCGCACTCCACGGCGTACACGCGGCCCCGGGGCGCGGCCAGGGCCAGCTCCACGCTGACGCTGCCCGTGCCCGCCCCCACGTCCCACAGGACCTGGCCGGGCCGGACCGCCAGCTTGGCCAGGGCCGCCGCCCGCACCTCCTGCTTGGTCATGGGCACCTGCCCCCGGACAAATTCCCCGTCCGGTATGCCGGGGCAGCGGGGTTCGTACCGGGGGGCCGCCTCCGCCAGCAGGACGGACAGGGAGGGGAAGTCCTTCCCCGCCAGCTCCGCCGCCGTGCCGAACACAATCCGCTCCGACCGGGCGGACAGGTTCTCCCCCACCGTGACGGACAGATCCCCCAGCCCCGCCTCCGTCAGGCGGCGGCAGATCTCCCCCGGCCCCAACGCCCCGCCGGTGAGGAAAAAGGCGGGCCGTCCGCCGGACACCGCCGCCACCGGGTCGCAGTCCGTGCCGTGGGCGGACACCAGGGCCCAATCCTGCCAGGGCAGGCCCAGCCGCGCCGCCAGCAGCTGCACGCTGGACACACCCGGCAGCACCCGGGCGGAGATGTCCCGCTCCGCCAGCAGGGGCAGCAGGCCCCTGGCCCCGGAGTAAAACCCGGCGTCCCCGCTGTACACCACCGCGCAGCCGCGGCCCTGGGCCAGGACGGCGTCCAGCACCTCCTGGGGCTTTACGGCGGCGATCCGGCGGTCCGTGCACCCCTGGGGCAGGTGCTCCAGCAGCCGTCCGGCCCCTATAATGCACCCCGCCTCCCGCAGCGCGGCGGCACACTCCGCCGTCACCGTATGCTCCAGGCCCCCGCCCAGCGAAACCAGCGTCACCCGCATCCCATCATCTCCCTGCATTGTTGTAGTACGTCCTCATAGCCCAGCCCGTCCTCCCGGGGGCGGCGGATCAGGATCAGTCTGGCCCCCGCCGCCTTCGCCGCCGCCGCTTTTTCCTCAAAGCCCCCGGCCCGGCCCCCGTCCTTGGTCACCAGATAGGCGATCCGGAACTGCCGGATCAGGGCCTCGTTCAGCTCCCGGGAAAAGGGGCCCTGCATGGCGATCACGTGGCTGGCGGGCACCCCCGCCGCCCCGCAGGCCGACAGGCTGTCCGCCAGGGGCAGCACCCGGGGGTACAGCCGCTCCCCGCCCAGGGGGGCGAAGGCCCCCAGCTCCTTGACCCCGGTGGCCAGGAGGATGTTCCCCTCCGTCCCCCTGAGCCAGTCCGCCGCCTCCGCCGGGGAGGCGAACACCGCCGCCCCCTCCGGCACGGGGCAGGCCGCCCGCAGCAGCCGCAGCAGGGGGACGCCCTCCCCCCGGCAGGCCCCCCGGATGGTTTCGCTGGCCTGGACCGCGTAGGGGTGGGTGGCGTCCACGCACAGGTCCGCCCCCCGCACCGTCCGGGCCATCCCCGCCCCGTCCAGCCGGCCGGACAGCACCGTGATCCCGGCCGCCTCCCCCTGCTCCTCTCTGCCGTATTCCGTGGCGACGCACACCGTCACCGCCGCCCCCAGCCCCGCCAGGGCCAGGGACAGCCGCCGCCCCTCGGTGGTGCCGCTGAACAGCACGATGTTCACAGGCCCCGCTTCCCCTCGTAGCCCCGGGGGGTGATCATCCGTCCCCCGGCCTCCGCGGTGGAGGACGATCCAATGAATACGGTGGAGAACATATCCACCGGGGCGTCCCCCAGCTCCGCCAGGGGCAGGATGTGCCGCTCCTCCCCCGCCCGGCCCGTGTTGCGGACGTAGCCGCACACCGTACCGGGATTCACCCCGGTGTCCAGCAGGATTCCGCAGGCCCTGCGCAGGTAATCGGGCCGCTTGTGGGAGGCGGGGTTGTAGAGGACGATGGTGAAATCCCCCGCCGCCGCGCACCGCAGGCGGTTCTCAATCACCGCCCAGGGGGTGAGTAGGTCGGACAGGGAGATGACGCAGAAGTCGTGGCCCACGGGCGCGCCCAGCAGGGCCCCGCCGGACAGGGCGGAGGTCACCCCCGGCACCACCTCCACCTCCACCTCCGGGAACCGGGGGGCCAGCTGGAGCACCGGCCCCGCCATGCCGTACACGCCCGCGTCCCCGCTGCACACCAGGGCCACCGTCCTGCCACCGTCCGCCGCCTCCAACGCCCAGCGGCACCGGTCGATCTCACGGGTCATGGGGGTGGTGTAAATCTCCTTGTCCGGGTACAGGCCCCGGATCAGCTCCACATACACCGTGTAGCCGCACAGCACCTGGGCGTCCTCCAGGGCGGCCCGGGCCTGTCCGGTGAAATACCTCGGATCGCCGGGGCCAAGCCCCACCACGTATAACCGTTTCGCCATGGCTCACCCTCCCTGGGCGGGGGCGTCCGTCCCCCGCCGGAATTCCGTGGTAAACGCCGGGTCGTAGAGCTTGCTGCGCTCATAGGTCTGCCCCAGGAAGCCCCCCACCAGGATGAGGGCGGTTTTCCAGATGCCCGCCCTGTCCCCCGCCGCCGCCAGGGTGCCCACGGTGCACCGGACGATCTTCTCCTCCGGCCAGGTGGCCTTGTAGACGATGGCGGCGGGGGTCCGGCTGGTGTAGGCCCCGCCCCGCAAAAGCGCGGCCTGCACCCGCTCCTGCATCCCGGCGGACAGGAAGATGGCCATGGACGCCCCGTGGGAGGCCAGCTTCTCCAGCTCCTCCCCCCCGGGCACCGGGGTGCGGCCCGCCATCCGGGTGATGATCACCGTCTGGCTCACCCCGGGGAGGGTGTACTCCGCCCCCAGTGCCGCCGCCGCCCCGCAGAAGCTGGACACGCCCGGCGTGTCGTCCCAGGGTATGCCCAGCCTGTCCAATTCGTCCATCTGCTCCCGGATGGCCCCGTACAGGCAGGGGTCCCCGGTGTGGAGCCGCACCGTGTCCAGCCCCTCCCCCTGGGCGGACTTCATCACGTCCAGCACCTGCTCCAGGGTCAGCTCCGCGCTGTTGTAGATCCGGCAGTCCTCCCGTGCCAGCCCCAGCAGGGCGGGGTTTACCAGGCTTCCGGCGTAGATGATCACCCCGGCCCCCTTCAGCAGCTCCGCCCCCCGCAGGGTAATGAGATCCTGCGCCCCGGGGCCCGCGCCCACAAAATGTACCATGCTACGGTTCCTCCTTCACAATGACGGTGGCAAAATAGCCCACGTCCTCCGGTATGTGCTCCCAGTCCGTCCACACCCGCTCGCCGGGCAGGCCGCAGTCCTCCACCAGGGCCGCCCGCTCCAGCTGCCCCGTGGCCCGCAGGGCGTCCACGATCTCCGGCAGGCCCCGGCCCGCCTTCATCAGCACCTTGCCCCCGGGCCGCTCCAGCAGGGGCTTTACCGGGCCCTTGCCCACCGGGATGACGTGCAGGGGCGCGCCCCAGCGGACCAGGGTGGCGTCCAGCCGCGCCGCCGCCGCGCAGAAGCTGGGCACGCCGGGGACCATGGCCGTCTCGTACCCCCGGTCCCGGAGCACGTCCATCACATAGCCCCAGGTGGCGTAGATGGACACGTCCCCCAGGTTGGGCATGGCCACGTCCTGCCCCCGGTCCAGATAGGGCTGGACGGCGTCCGCCGCCGCCTCATGGGACGCCTGAAGCACCGCCCGGTCCTGGGACATGGTGAAGGCCAGGGGCAGGATGGTCTTGCCCGACAGGTCCACCGCCCCCCGCACGATGTCCAGGGCCAGCATCTCGCCGCTTTGGGTCCGGGGGGCGGCGATCACCGGGCACCGCTCCAGCACCCGCGCCGCCTTCAGGGTGATCAGCTCCGGGTCCCCGGGGCCCACCCCCACCCCCCAGCATACGCCTCTTGTCATTTCCATCCCTCCAAAATCTCCTTGGCCCGCTCCGTCCGGCCCAGCAGGCCGTATTGGTTGGAGAACACCACCGCCCCGATCCGGCAGGCCCCCGCCGTCCGCCGCTCCAGGTGGAGCTGGATGGCGGCCAGCAGGCTGTCCAGCACCGCCCGCCGCAGTCCCGCCCCGTCCAGCAGGGCCACGCAGGCGTCGGTGGCGGCGGCGTCCATCAGCTCCCGGCACAGGGCGGCGCCGGCCCCGCACAGGGCGGCGTGGGCGCAGATCAGCTCCGTCCGGCAGTCGGCGTACCTGGAGTGGGTGTTCATGATCCCCCCCGCCGCCTTCACCAGCTTGCCCAGGTGCCCCACCAGCAGCACCTGCCGGAAGCCCTCCGAGACGGCCAGGTCCAGCGCGTCCCCCAGGAAGTTGGAGTACTTCACCACCGGGACGCCCAGGCGGTCCAGCCCGGTGCCTTTGAGAAAGTCCTCCCCGTAGCTGCCGGGGGTGAGGATGAGATCCGTTGAGGCCGCCGCCGCCTGCCGCGTCTGGAGGGCGATGGTGTCCACAATGGCCTGCTCGCTCATGGGCTCCACAATGCCGGAGGTGCCCAGGATGGACAGGCCCCCCTCCACCCCCAGCGACGGGTTGAAGGTCCGCGCCGCCCGCTCCGCCCCGCCGGGGATGGAGACGGTCACCGCCAGCCCCCCGGAGTAGCCCCGCTCCCGGCACACCCGCTCCACCTGCTCCCGGATCATCCGCCGGGGCACCCGGTTGATGGCGGCGGCCCCCACGGGCTGGTCCAGGCCGGGCTTCGTCACCCGGCCCACCCCCTCGCCGCCGTCGATGGCCACGCCGGGGGCGTCCGATTTCCGCACCGACGCCCACACCAGCATCCCGTCCGTCACATCGTAGTCGTCCCCGGCGTCCTTGCGGACGGCGCACCGGGCCTCCCGCCCGTCCCCGTCCAGCTCCGCCCCCGCCAGGGGCACGGACACCGCCCAGCCCTTGGGGGTGGTGAGGGACACCGTCTCCGGCTCCGTCCCCGCCAGCAGCAGCTCCGCCGCCGCCCCCGCCGCCAACGCCGCGCAGGTCCCGGTGGTGTACCCGCAGCGCAGCAGGGACTGCCCGCTGCGGATGTAGTGCTCCTCCAAGCCGTCCGCCCCCTTTCCATGAAAAAACGCGCCCCTGCTTCACCAGGGGCGCGCGCGAACTCCGCCCAAGGGGGCGGGACGTACAGCTTGCTGTGCTTCCGGTTTCGGCAGAAAAGCTCCAAACCGCCATGTATCTGACTTAGCCCCTCCAAGGAGGCATCACAGTGACCGACTCGCGGGGACTCTCACCCCATTCCATGCGCCGCTGGCGCGGCCGCGGTTGGTTTGTTATGAAATTGGACACATTGTACCATAGCTCCGGGCGGCTGTAAAGGGTGTTTGTGGAATTTCCCGCTCCGGCAAGGGGACGGCCCCTTGACAATCCCCCGCCGCCCTGCCATAATCAGCGGAAAGGAAGTGAGTGGAAGCCATGAAGCTGGCCCTGTTTGCCTACACCCGCCGGGGGCGGGACACCGCCCTGCTGGCCCGGGACCGCCTGCTCCGGCCGGGGGACGAATGCCGCTGCCTCGCCCCGGAGAAGCTGGCCGGCGGGGACTTTACCCCCCTGCCCGCCCCCTGCGCCCGGTCCACCGGGCCGCTGTTCGCCTGGGCGGACGCCCTGGTGTTCGTGGGGGCGGCGGGCATCGCCGTGCGCTCCATCGCCCCCTGGGTGCGGGACAAGCGCACCGACCCGGCGGTGCTGTGCGTGGACGAGCTGGGCCGGTTCGTCGTCCCCCTGCTGTCCGGGCACATCGGCGGGGCCAACGCCCTGGCCCTCCGGCTGGCGGAGGAGCTGGGGGCCGTGCCCGTGGTCACCACCGCCACCGACGTAAACGGGCGGTTTTCCGTGGACGCCTGGGCCGCCCGGCAGGGGCTGTTTCTGGACAGCATGAAGGCCGCAAAAGCGGTGTCCGCCGCCATTTTGGAGGGCCCGGTGCCCCTGTGCTGCGACTTCCCCGTGGAGGGGGATCTGCCCCCCGGCGTGGTCCGGGGGGACAGCGGGGCGGTGGGCGTCTGCGTCTCCTGGCGGCGGAAGGCCCCCTTCCGGGAGACGCTGCTGCTGGTGCCCCCGGTCCTGCGGCTGGGCCTGGGCTGCCGGAGGGGGATCGCTGCGGAGGCCGTCCGGGCGGCGGTGGAGCAGGTGCTGGATCAGCACGGCATCCACCCCAGGGCGGTGAAGGGGGCCGCCTCCATCGACCTGAAGCGGGACGAGGCGGGCCTGCTGGACTGCTGCGCCGCCCAGGGCTGGCCGCTGGACTTCTACAGCGCGGGGGAGCTGGCCGCGCTGGAGGGGGACTTCACCCCGTCGGAGCGGGTGCTGCGGGTCACCGGGGTGGACAACGTGTGCGAGCGGGCCGCCGCCATGGGCGGGGGGCGTTTGATCGTGGGCAAAACCGTCCGGGGCGGCGTCACCGTGGCGGTGGCGGAGGAGGGCTGGACGGCCCGGTTCCCCGGACAGGCCGGGTCCGGCGGGATCAAAAAAGCGGGAAACACTTGACAAATTCTTCCCGCCGTGATAGCCTGTGCTGGAACTGAATAACCAAAAGCCAACCGCAGCCGCCTCCGGCGGCGCGCAGAATGGGGTGAGAGTCCCCGCGAGTCGGTCACTGTGATGCCTCCTTTGAGGGGATAAGTCAGATATGCGGCGGTTCGGCTGCATTCTGCCGAAACCAAGAGTGCGCTTTTGATTCGGCCTCACGGCGGCTCCCCCGCCCGTGGGGCCTTGCTGCGCCCCGAGGCCTTCGGCCCGGGGCGTTTCCCTTTGCCGCGCCCCGCCCGATTCCGCTTTTCCGGGCTGGGCCCGCGCCCGCCGGGAAATAATGCCTACAGAAAAGACCGCAAGGAGGAAACGAGACATGAAAAAACTGCACAAGCTCACCGCGCTGCTGCTGGCCCTGGGGCTGGCGGCGGGGCTGGCGGGGACCGCCTTCGCCGCGGACGCCCCCCGGTACACCGACGTGCCCGGCTGGGCCAGGGAGTACGTGGACCGGGTGACGGAGCTGGGCCTGGTGGACGGCAGGACGGACACCGCCTTCGGCTCCAACGAGCCCATGACCCGGGCGGAGCTGGTGACCGCCCTGTACCGCCTGGCCAAGACCCCCGATGTGAAGGACGTGGACAACCCCTTCACCGACGTGAAGGAGGAGGACCCCTGCCGGGACGCGGTGGTGTGGGCCCATACCCAGAAGATCGTGGAGGGCCGGGGCGAGGGCGTCTTTGACCCGGACGGCAGCGTCAAGCGTCAGGAGATCGCCAAGATTCTCAACGAGTTCGCCGCCCGCCAGGTGGGGCGGGACGGGCTGGAGAGCCGGAAGGACGTGGCGTCCGCCTACCCCGACGCCGGCAAGGTGAGCGGCTGGGCCAAGGGCTACATGAACTGGGCCGCGGCCAGCGAGTTCATCACCGGCCACAGCGACGGGACGCTGGACCCCATGGGCACCGCCACCCGGGCCCAGGTGTCCGCCATCCTGTGCCGCTACCTGGACGACGCCTCCACCGGGGACGCCTCCAAGGACGACCCCCGCAACCAGGACGGCATCGGCAAAAAGGAGCTGCTGGTGGTGAGCTTCGGCACCAGCTTCAACGACAACCGGGCGGCCACCATCGGCGCGGTGGAGGCCGCTCTGGAGCGGGCCTTCCCGGACTATGACGTGCGCCGCGCCTTCACCGCCGACACCATCATCGAGCACATCTACCGCCGGGACGGCCAGCTCATCGACAACGTGAAGGAGGCCCTGGAGCGGGCCAAGCGGAACGGCGTGGAGGAGCTGGTGGTGCAGCCCACCCACCTGATGAACGGCTGGGAGTACGGCGATCTGGTGAAGGCCCTGGAGAAGTACGAGAGCGACTTTACGTCCATCAAGATCGGCGCGCCCCTGCTGACCACCGACGACGACTTCAGCCGGGTGGCAGACGCCATGGCCGCCGCCACGAAGGAGCTGGCCCAGGACGGCAAGACCGCCGTGTGCTGGATGGGCCACGGCACCGCCGCCGCCTCCCACGCCGTCTATGAGAAGATGCAGAAGGTGCTGGCGGACCAGGGCTGTGACAACCACTTCGTGGGCACCGTAGAGGCCTCCCCCACCGCCGGGGAGCTGGCGGAGCAGGTGAAGGAGGCCGGGTATACCAGGGTGATCCTGCGCCCCATGATGATCGTGGCGGGGGATCACGCCAACAACGACATGGCGGACGAGAAGGACCCTGAGTCCTGGTACTCCGTGTTCACCGCCGCGGGGCTGGAGGTCCAGTGCGAGCTGAAGGGCCTGGGGGAGCTGAAGGAGATCCAGGACCTGCTGGCCGCCCACGCCAGGGACGCCAAGCCCCTGGATGACACCGGAATCGGCGTGGAGCCCAACCCGGACAATCCCGACGGCAAAACGTCCCTGGCGGACGGCGTGTACGCCATCCAGGTGGAGTGCGAACAGTCCATGTTCAAGATCGACCGCTGCACCCTCACCGTGAAGGACGGCGCAATGACCGCCCGACTGGTGCTGGGCAGCGACAGCTTTGACAAAATGTTCGCGGGCACCGCCGCCGCGGCCAAGCTGGCCAAGGACGGCGTGGTGGACGGCCTGTCCGCCGATGGCGAAACCACCTTCACCCTGCCCGTGGCGGAGCTGGACAAGCCCCTGGACTACGCCGCCCACAGCGTCCGGAAGGACGCCTGGTACGACCGCACCCTCACCTTCCTGGCGGACACCGCCAAGGCGGAATAACCGCGCTCCCCTTCCAAGGAGGATGCCATGATGACACAGAGACAAACGCCCCTCCGGGCGGCCCTGGCGGCGGCCCTGACGCTGGCCCTGCTGGCGGGGTGCGGCGGGGAGAGGCTCCCGGAGCCTTCCCCCACCCCCAGCCCCGCCCCGGAGCAGACCCAGACCGCCGGGCCTGCCGCCACAGCACAGCCCACGCCGGAACCCACGGTGGAGCCCACGGCAGAGCCTACAGCGCAGCCCACGGCGGAGCCCACCCCGGAGCCCACCCCCCAGCCCACGGCAAAGCCCGCCGCCCAGCCCACCCCGGAGCCGGCAGCCCAGCCCACCCCCTCCGGCCCGGAGGACGGCAGCTACACCGCCAATGTCACCCTGTCGGGGGGCACCGGGCGGGCTTCCATCCAGTCCCCGGCGGCCCTGCGGTGCGCGGGCGGGCAGTTTTACGCCACCATCCAGTGGAGCAGCCCCAACTTTGACTACATGAAGGTGAACGGCGTGCGGTACGAGCTGATCAGCGCGCCCGGGAGCAATTCCGCCTTTGAGATCCCGGTGGCGGCCTTCGATCAGCCCTTTGCCGTCATCGCCGACACGGTGGCTATGAGCGAGCCCCATGAGGTGGAATACACCCTGACCTTCCACTCCGACAGCCTGACGAAACAGTGAGGAGAGACCCATGAGACGCTGGAACTACTTCCTGCCCGCCCTGATGCTGGCCCTGGCCCTGTCCGCCTGCGCCCCGGCCGGGACGCAAACCAGCCCGCCCCCCTCCGGGCAGCCCTCCCAGGGACCCGGTCCCTCCAATACGGAGCGGACCGCGCCCTCCTGGGACGAGACGGACTGGAGCGGGCACCTGGAGCTGGACTACGCCCAGAGCTTTGCCGTGGACTACTCCCCGGAGGGCTACAAGCGGATCACCATCGACACCGAGGCCTATCTGGTGGTGCCCGAGCTGGCCCCGGTGCCGGAGGGCACCCCGGAGGACGTGACCGTCCTGCGCCAGCCCATCCAGAACATCTACTTACAGGCCACCGCCGCCATGGACTGCTTCCGGAAGCTGGACGCCCTGGACGCCGTCACCCTGGTGGGCACCGACGCCTCTGGCTGGTATCTGCCGGAGGTGAAGGAGGCCATGGCGGCGGGGCGGATGGCGTACGCCGGGAAATACTCCGCCCCGGACTATGAGCTGCTCCAGGCCAGGGGCTGCGGCATGGCCCTGGAGTCCACCATGATCTACCACAACCCGGAGGTGAAGGAGCAGCTGGAGCGGCTGGGCATCCCGGTGCTGGTGGAGCGGTCCAGCTATGAGAGCCACCCCCTGGGCCGGATGGAGTGGGTGAAGCTGTACGGCGTCCTGCTCAACCGGGAGGAGGAGGCCGGGGCCTACTACGAGGAGCAGCTCGCCCGGCTGGAGCCTGTGCTGGAGCGGGAGAACACCGGGAAAACCGTGGCCTTCTTCGCCGTCACCGCCAACGGGATGGTGACGGTGCGCAAGCCGGGGGACTACATCGCCAAGGCCATCGGTCTGGCGGGGGGCGTGTACGCCCTGAACGGGCTGGGCGGGGAGGAAAACGCCCTGTCCACCATGAACATCCAGATGGAGAGCTTCTACGAGATGGCCCGGGACGCGGATATCCTCATCTACAACAGTGCCATCGAGTCCGCCCTGGACAGCCTGGAGCAGTTGGTGGACAAAAGCCCGCCCCTGGCGGAGTTCAAGGCCGTCCGGGAGGGGAACGTGTGGTGCACCGGGAAAAGTATGTTCCAGGAGTCCCAGTCGGCGGGGGAAATGATGCTGGACATACACCGGATTCTCACGGAGGGCCATGGGGCGGACGGGTCGCTGGCCTACCTCTACCGGCTGACGTGACGGAGGGATCGCCATGAAAAACCACAGCCTCCGCCCCGCCGCCGGACTGGTCCTGCTGGCGGCGGCCACGCTGGGCCTGCTGGTGTGGAATATCTGCGCCGGCAGCGTGTACCTGCCCCCCGGGGAGGTGCTGGCCGCCCTGCTCTCCCCGGAGGAGGGGGGCATCGTCTGGGGCATCCGCCTGCCCCGGGTGCTGGCCGCCGCCATCCTGGGGGGCGCGCTGTCGGTGTCCGGCTTCCTGCTCCAGACCTTTTTCGCCAACCCCATCGCGGGGCCCTTTGTGCTGGGCATCTCGTCGGGGGCCAAGCTGACGGTGGCCCTGGCGTTGGTGGCCTTCCTCAGCCGGGGCGTGCTGATCAGCTCCATGGCTATGGTGGCGGTGGCCTTCGCCGGGTCCATGATCTCCATGGGCTTTGTGCTGCTCATGTCCCGGCGGGTGCGGAATATGTCCATGCTGGTGGTGTGCGGCATCATGATCGGCAACATCTGCTCCGCCGTCACCGACTTCGTGGTGACCTTCAGCGACGATTCCAACATCGTCAACCTCCACAACTGGTCCCTGGGCAGCTTCTCCGGCACCTCCTGGGAGAATGTGCGGCTCATGGCCTGGGTGGCGGGCGTCGCGCTGGTGCTGGCCTTCCTGCTGTCCAAGCCCATCGGGGCCTACCAGCTGGGGGAGGTGTACGCCCAGAACATGGGGGTGAACATCAGGCGGTTCCGGGTGGAGCTGATTTTGCTGTCCAGCCTGCTGTCCGCCTGCGTCACCGCCTTCGCGGGGCCCATCTCCTTTGTGGGCATCGCCGTGCCCCATCTGGTGAAAAGCCTGTTCCGCACCGCCAGGCCCCTGATTGTCATACCGGGCTGCTTCCTGGGGGGCGCGGCCTTCTGCCTGTTCTGCGACCTCATCGCCCGCACCGCCTTCGCCCCCCGGGATATGTCCATCAGCTCCGTCACCGCCGTGTTCGGCGCGCCGGTGGTGCTCTGCCTCATGGCCTCCCGGCGGGGCGGAAGGGAGGGGCGGCTATGAGCGAGATCCGCCTGAGCACGGAAAACCTCAGCGTGGGCTACGGCAGAAAAACCCTCATCGGCGGCATCGGGCTGGAGCTGCGCCAGGGGCAGATCATGACCCTCATCGGCCCCAACGGGGCGGGCAAGTCCACCATTCTGAAAAGCCTGATCCGGCAGCTCCCCCTCACCGGGGGGACGGTGTACCTGGCGGGGAAGGACATGGCCGCCCTCAGCGAGCGGGACACGGCCCGGAGGCTCAGCGTCCTCATGACCGCCCAGGTCCGCCCGGAGCTGATGACCTGCTTCGACGTGGCCGCCGCGGGGCGGTATCCCTACACTGGGCGGCTGGGCATCCTGACCCCGGAGGACCGGGAAAAGACGGCAAGGTGCCTGGAGCTGGTCCACGCCGCCGGACTGGCGGACCGGGACTTCTCCCGGATCAGCGACGGGCAGCGGCAGCGGGTGCTGCTGGCCCGGGCGTTGAACCAGGAGCCGGAGGTGCTGGTGCTGGACGAGCCCACCTCCTTCCTGGACATACGCCATAAACTGGAGCTGCTGGCCATTTTGAAGGACATGGTGCGCACCCGGAGGCTGGCGGTGATCCTGTCCCTCCACGAGCTGGAGCTGGCCCAGAAGATCAGCGACTGGGTGGTGTGCGTCCGGGGGGACGTTATCGCCCGGCAGGGCCCCCCGGAGGAGATCTTCACCCCGGAGTACATCGCCGACCTGTACGGCGCGGCCCGGGGGAGCTACAACGCCCTGTACGGCTCCCTGGAGCTGGAGGCCCCCTCCGGGCCGCCGGAGGTGTTCGTCATCGGCGGCGGGGGCGCGGGCATCCCGGTGTACCGCCGCTTGCAGCGGCAGGGGACGCCCTTCGCCGCCGGGGTGCTGGCGGAAAACGACCTGGACTGCCCCGTGGCCCAGGCGTTGGCGGCGGAGCTCGTCACGGAGAAGCCCTTCCGGCCCATCGGGGACGGGGCCTTCCGGCGGGCGGCGGCGGTGATGGAGCGGTGCGCCCGCGTGCTCTGCCCGGTGGCGGAGTTCGGGGCAATGAACGAGGGAAACCGCCTGCTGCGGGAGCTGGCCCGGGACCGGGGAACGCTGGCGGACTGAACGGCCCCGGAGGCTGAGACTGTCGAAACAGCCGCTTCGGTTCCGATGACGGGAAGGAAGATCGTGTGAAAGAAACCCAGGAGGGGTGTCTTTCATGTTCAGAAGCTGTACCAATAGCCTCAGCACCCAGCTTAACGGCCAGAATTGCCGCTGGCCGCGTTGAAAAATCTTGAAATACACAAAGTATTCCCGCGATTTTTCGCCTTGCCACCGGCAATTCTGACTCGCGAATCTGAATACTTCGGCTATTGGTACAGCTTCTCAAAAAAGTCGCACTCAGCGGGGCGAAAAGACTTTTCGGCGCGCTGAGCCTCCGGCGGGAGCTTGTTCCCGCCGGAGGCTCGTTACTTGTTCGCGGCCTTTCCCGCCGTTCCGTGGACCCCGCTCAGCCCCGCAGGGGCGGCCCCGAAGCCCCAAAACGCCCATGGTTACCCGGCGGTGCCTATGCCACGATCAAGTGCGTACTTTACGGCGGCGGAATTTTGCGGTATACTGTCCCTATCAACCGGGGGCGCGCCGCCCCCGGCACCGGAGGTCACAGCCATGAACGATACCGCGAAGCAATACGCCAGCCTGTTCCGGCAGGTGAAGACCGCCACCGCCCAGGGCCGTCCCCAGGCCCGCATCATTAACATCATGCTGGCGGAGGACGACGGGATGTATATCGTCACCTCGAAGGGCAAACCCTTTTACAAGCAGCTGGTGGACACGGGGGAGATCGCCCTGGCCGCCATGTGCCCCGGCTGCCAGTCGCTGAAATTCACCGGAAGGCTCCGGGTGGTGGGCAAGGAGTGGGTGGACAAGGTGTTCCAGCACAATCCCGGCATGAATGAGGTGTACCCCGGCGAAAGCCGCTATATTCTGGACGCGTTCCACATTTACCAGGGGCACGGCGAATGGTTCGACCTCCAGCACTACCCCATCCGCCGGGAGAGCTTCGCCTACGGCGGGGATGAGGTGGAGAAAAACGGGTTTGCAATCTCGGATCGGTGCGTCGGCTGCGGCGCGTGCGCCAAGGCCTGCCCCCAGCAGTGCATTTCCGCCGGAACGCCCTATGCCATCGACCCGGCCCACTGCCTCCAGTGCGGGCGGTGCGTGGAGTTCTGCCCCGCCGGAGCCGTGGAACGGCTCCACCCCTGAAGGCCATGATAGAGCTGATTTCATCCGTTTTCGCCCTCTACGGGGAGCGTTGGGACTGGTTCCTGGGCCTGCTGCGGGAGCACTTCCTCCTGTCGGGTCAGGCCATCCTGCTGTCCGGGGCCATCGGCCTTCTGCTGGGCGTGTGGATCTCCCAGCACCCAAGGCTGGCCCCCGCCGTGATGGGCGTGTGTAACGTGCTGTACACCATTCCCGCCATCTCCCTGCTGGGCATCCTTATCCCCTTCACCGGGATCGGGAACCGGACGGCGGTGACCGCCCTCACCATCTACGGGATCATGCCCATGGTGCGCAACACCTACGTGGGCCTCACCACCCTGGACCGGGACATCCTGGAGGCCGCCCGGGGCATGGGCGGCACCGAGCTTCAGACCCTGCTGCGGATCAAGCTGCCCCTGGCGGCGGGGGTGATCCTGGCGGGTGTGCGGAACATGGTGGTGATGACCGTCTCGGTGGCGGGCATCGCCTCCTTCGTGGGGGCGGGGGGCCTGGGCGTGTCCATCTACCGGGGCATTACCATCTACAATCCGGCCATGACCGCGGCGGGGAGCATTCTCATCGCCGCCCTGGCGGTCCTGCTGGATCTGCTGCTGGCCCGGTTGGAGCAATATTTTAAAAAGCGTGGGAGCTGATTGTAATGAAACAGAAACTTTTGAAATTCGTGCTGGCCCTGGCGGTCCTGGCGGGGCTGTCCGGCTGCGGGAAGCCCGCCGCCGGGCCCGTCAAAATCGCCACCAAGCCCATGACGGAGCAGTATATCCTGGGGGAAATGCTGGGCCTGCTCATTGAGGACGCGGGCTATGAGGCGGAGATCACCAAGGGCATCGGCGGCGGCACCAACAACATCCACCCCGCCATGGAGCAGGGGGAGTTCGACCTCTATCCGGAGTACACCTCCAGCGGCTGGGTCATGGTGCTCAAGCACGACGCCGCCGGCGTGGACGACGGCGAAATGCTGGACAAGCTCCAGGCGGAGTATCAGGAGAAGTTCGGCATGACCTGGGTGGGGCTGTACGGGTTCAACAACACCTTTGCCGTGGCGGTCCGGGAGGACGTGGCCCGGCAGTACGGGCTGAAAACCACCAGCGATCTGGCGGCCGCGGCGGGGGAGCTGAACTTCGGCGGAAACCCGGACTATCTGGAGCGGGCGGACGGCTTCCCCCTGCTGGCCCAGTCCTATGGGCTGGACTTCCAGAGCGTCCGCGATATCGACATCGGCCTGAAGTACCAGGCCCTCCGGAGCGGGGACATCGACGTCACCAACGCCTTTACCACCGACGCCCAGCTGGGCAGTCCGGACGGCGGCATCGTCACCCTGGAGGACGACAAGCACCTGCAAGTCAATTATTTCTGCTCCACGGTGGTGCGGCAGGACGCGCTGGAGAAATACCCCGGCCTGGAGGACGCGCTGAAGAAGATGGACGGCCTGCTGACCGACGGGGAGATGGCCCGCCTGAACTACCTGGTGGAGGTGGAGGGGATGGACGAAAAAGAGGCGGCCCGAACCTTCCTGACGGAAAAGGGCGTTTTGAAGGGATGAGCCGCCATGAACCCTGCCATTGAGTTCCACCGCGTTCAAAAGTCCTTCGGCTCCCAGCCCGTCCTGCGGGACTTCTCCCTGTCCGTGGAGCAGGGGGCCTTTCTGACGGTGATCGGACGCTCCGGCTGCGGCAAGACCACCGCCCTGCGGCTGGTGAACGCGCTGATCGCCCCCGACGGGGGCCGGGTGCTGGTGAAGGGGCGGGACGCGGCCCAGGCCGACCCCGCCGCCCTCCGCCGGGGCATCGGGTACACCATCCAGAACGTGGGGCTGTTCCCCCACATGACGGTGGAGAAGAACATCGCCTATGTGCCCGCCCTCTCCAAGTCCCCCCTGTGGAAGGGGGAGGAGCGGCGCAGGCGGGCGGCGGAGCTGCTGGAGAGCGTGGGGCTGGAGCCCGCCCTGGCGGGCCGCTACCCCCGGGAGCTGTCCGGCGGGCAGCGTCAGCGGGTGGGGATCGCCAGGGCCCTGGCCGCCCAGCCGGATATCCTGCTGATGGACGAGCCCTTCGGGGCGGTGGACGAGATCACCCGCCGCCAGCTCCAGGACGAGATCCTGCGCATCCACCAGGAGCGGGGCATCACCATCCTGTTCGTCACCCACGACATTGAGGAGGCGTTGCGGCTGGGCACCCAGGTGCTGGTGATGGAGGAGGGCCGCGCGGCCCAGCTGGACGCCCCCAGCGTACTCATGGCCCGCCCCGCCACCCCCTTCGCCGCCCAGCTGGTCCGCCGGAGCCGGGATTTTTCTCCCAGGCGGTAGGCGGATCAGGGCTGATCTCCGGCAAGGCAAACGAGACGGGAAGGCCCCCGCCATCGCTGGCGGGGGCCTTCCTGTGTCCACGCCGCAAAACGCCGCCGGATCATCCTGCCTGTAGGCGGGACGATCCGGCGGCGTTGCTCTATGGGGTTGGGGCTTACTTGACGGCCACGGCCTCGATCTCAAACAGCGCGCCCTTGGGCAGGGCGGCGGCCTGGACGCAGGAGCGGGCGGGGGCCTCGCCGGGGAAGTACTTGGCGTAGATGGCGTTGATGGCGGCGAAATCGCCCATGTCCGCCAGGAACACGGTGGTTTTCACCACATCGGCGCAGGTCATGCCCGCGGCGGCCAGCACGGCGGACAGGTTGTCCAGGGCTTGGGTCGCCTGGGCCTCCACGCCCTGGGGCAGCTCCCCGGTGGCGGGGATCAGGCCCAGCTGGCCGGAGGTATACAGGGTGTTCCCCGCCAGCTTGGCGTGGCAGTAGGGCCCCACGGCGGCGGGGGCGTTGGGGGCGGTGATGATCAGGTTCATGGGAAGTCCTCCTTCACAAATGTGGTCAGGTCCATTATAACGCGGATGCCTGAAGAATCAATCGGTGTCCTGAATTATTTTCTGCTTCCGGGGCTGTGCCGCCAAGATGGGACGCGGCCTACAGGTTCGCGAACATATCCATCTGCTTTTGAAGCTCCCCGACGATCTCCTGGTTGGCGTCCATCCGCCCGGTGATCCCCTCCATGTCGTCCACCAGGACCCGGGTGCTTCCCGCCGCGCCGCTGATCCCGGAGGCCGCCCCGTCGATCGACCCGGATATGCTGGAGATGGAGACGGCGATCTGGTCAATCGCGCCCTTCAGCCGCTCCACCCGGCCGTTGTACTCCACCATGGCCTGCCCGATGTAGTCCGAATCCTCCCGGTACTGCTGCCCCGCCTGGACGGACCGCTCCAGCTGCTCGGCGATCACCCGGCTCAGATAGCTGGTCAGCTCCCGGGCGTTGTTGGCCAGGTATTCCACCGCCCCTGTGACCACCCCGCTGACCTGCTGAATGTGGCTGGCGGTCTCCGCGCAGGAATCGGCCAGCTTGTGGACCTCCTGCGCCACCACGGAGAACCCGGCCCCCGCCGCCCCCGCCCGGGCGGCCTCGATGGAGGCGTTGACGGCGATGAGGTTGGTGGAGGAGGATATGTTGAGGATATCCTCGGTGAGGGCCCGGATCTGGTCCACGCTGTGGCTCTTTTCAATGGCCTCGTCCAGCATGGTCATGATGTCCGCCGTCTTGTCCTGGATCACCTTTGTCTCCAGCCGGGCGGCCCGCTCCATCTCCTCCGCCCGCTCCCGCATCCCGGTGGAGTAGGCCGTGATGGCGGAGCACTCCTCCGCCATGCGCTGGGTGTCCTCCTGGGTTCCCGCCGCGCTGGCGGTGATGGCCGCCGCGCTGCCCGCCACCTCCTCCAGGGCGGCGGAGAGCTGCTCCGTCAGCCGGGACAGGGTGCGCACGCTGTCGTTGGAGTGCCGCGCCCGCTGGCGCACCTCTCCCACCACGCCGCTGATCCGCTCCGAGCTGTCCTGGAGGGTGCCCATGGTGTCCCGGATGGGGGTGAGCACATACCTGCGGATGATCCGGAAGGCCGCCGCCACCAGGAAAATGCCCACCACCAGGGTGATCGCGCTGGTGATCAGGGAGATGACGTACACCAGGGTGAGCCGCCCCTTGGCCTCCCCCGCCTCCTGGCTCACCGCGTCGGACAGGGCGTCGATCTCCGCCTCCGCCGCCCTGCTCCAGTTCGCCACGTCCCCGTTGGCGGTGGCGTAGGCCTCCTGGGTCTTGCTGTCCGCGCTGGCACTGACCAGATAGACCAGGGCGTGCTTAAACTCCCCGTAGCTGTCCTGGAGGGATTGATATGCCTCCCGCTCCTTTTCCGAGACAAACTCCTGGTAGGCCCCCAGCTTTTCGTCCAGGGCGGCCTCCTCCGCCTTGATCTCCTGCACCAGCTGGATCATGGTGGCGTGATCCGCCGCCACGATGTGGGACAGGGCCAGGCGGTGGATGTCCATGACGGACCGCCGGATGTCCTCCAGCCGCTCCTCGCTGGCCATGCTGCTGTCCACAATCCGGCCCGCGTTGGCGTGGACGTTGTTGATGCTGAATACCGCCAGAAGATTGGACAGCAGGGTGATCAGGCCCAGCAGGATAATGGGCAGGATCAGCCGCTGCTGAAGTGTCAGTCTGCCTTTCATGCGATCTCCTCCCGATGATGATATACTGACCTGCGGACGGCCCTCAGCGGGCTGTCACGCCCTCGACCATCCGGTCCAGCTGGGTCTGGAGGGACGCGCCGGAGGGGTTCCCCTGGGCCATGCTGGTGGCAAACTCCGTCACGGGGTCCCAGAACTTCCCGCCCACCCGCTGGAGCTGGGAGTAGTTGGACTGCTCCAGCAGGGCGGCGATGGCCGGGGCGGACTGGACCTCCGGGGAGTTGGCCGCGTTGACGTTGGCGGGACCCTGGCCCCGGACCTCGAAGCGCAGCCGCTGGTTCTCCTCGCTGGTGATCCACTCCGCCAGCCGCGCCGCCCAGTCCGTATGCCGGGAATAGGCGTTCACCCCGATGAGCTTGCAGCCGGAGAAGGACGCCATCTGCACCTGCCGCCCCCCGCAGGTGAAGGTGGGCAGCTTGGCGGCCCCCAGGTTGCTTCCCCACAGCTCCTCCAGGGCCACCGCGTTCCACACGCCGCTGATTCCGGCAGCCACGGTGCCGTCCCGCACGCCCTCCAGGAACTCCTGGTCCGTCCGGCTGGAGAAGGCGGGGCTGGCGGCGATGTCCAGCATGGCCCGGGCCACGTCCACCCCCCGGATGGAGCCGTCGGTGCTGTTCCAGGTGCAGTAGTTGGTGATGCCGTCCTCATTCAGCCCCACCTCCAGCCCGGTGTTGCCGAAGAAGGCGTACACATACCAGGCGGAGGACCAATCCATGGTCACCAGCTTCTCCGCCTGGGCCGCCGCCTCCAGCATCCGCTCCAGGCTCCCCACGTCCTCATCGGTGAAGTAGGCCTTGTTGTAGTAGAGGAAATAGCCGTTATCCGCCGTCAGCGGATAGGCGTACAGGGTGTTCCCCACGCTGGCCGCCTCCACCGCGGCGGGGAGGGCCGCGCTCCGGATGGCCGTCTCGTCCGCAATGGGGTCCAGCCCTCCGGCGGCGGCCAGCGCGGCCACCTGATCGTCGGCAAAGGCGAACACGTCCGCGCCCCCCTCCAGGTCGCCCAGCAGCACGTCCTTGCAGTTTGACTCGCTCTGGGGCTGGTAGGTGATCCGGAAGTCGGCCTGTCCGGCGTAATGGGCCTGGAACGAGGCGAAGATCTGCTCCAGCAGGGCCTGGTCCTCCTCCGCGCCCCACACCGTCAGCTCCACCGTCTCCTCCACCGGGCGGCTCTCATCGGGGGGCGGGTTTTGTCCCTGGCAGGCCGCCAGCAGGCACGATAAGCAGATGGCTAACGCTGTTAATAAGATCCGTTTCCCCATGGTGTTTCAATCCTCCTGATCAACGGCTGGGCCGTCCTGTTCCGCGGCCCTTCGCCAAAATCAACGTCCCCGGACAGACGCCGCCCGGCACCCTATTTCAGATGCTTCTTCAGCTTGCGGGCCACCGTCTCAATGTCGATGGGCTTTGCCAGATGGTCGTTCATGCCGCACGCCAGACACCTTTGAATGTCCTCCGAGAACGCGTCGGCGGTCATGGCGATGATGGGCACCGCCGCGTCCCCCCGCTCCAGCCCCCGGATGGCCGCCGTGGCCTCGTAGCCGTCCATCACCGGCATACGCACGTCCATCAGAATGGCGTCGTAGTACCCCACCGGGGATTTTCTGAACTTTTCCGCGCAGATCTCCCCGTTTTCCGCCCAGTCCAGCTCCAGCTCCAGGATGGAAAGCAGCTCCCGCGCCACCTCCCAGTTCAGCTCGTTGTCCTCCGCCAGCAGGATGCGTTTTCCCTTCAGGTCCACGCCGCCCGTCCGCTCGCCGCCGTCCGCCGCCTGGGCCGCGGGCGCGGCCGCCCGCTCCAGGTCGAAGACCACGTGGAACTCGCTGCCCCGGCCCTGCTCGCTGTGGACCGAGATCGTCCCGCCCATGGCGTCCACAATGTACTTGGTGATGGCCATGCCCAGTCCGGACCCCTCCGTTTTCCGGACCCGGGTGTTGTCCTCCCGGCTGAAGGACTCAAAGATGACCTGCTGATACTCCTTGGACATCCCGATGCCCGTGTCCCGCACCAGGAAGTGGGTGCGGACCCGGGAGGCGTCCTCCGGCAGGGCCTCCTGGTACACAGTCAGCTCCACCGCGCCCTGCTCCGGGGTGAATTTGACGGAGTTCCCCAGCAGGTTCAGCAGCACCTGGTTCAGCCGCACGCCGTCGCAGCGCACGTTTTCCGAGAGGATCTCCCGGAGGGTTACGCGGAACCGCTGGTTCTTCGCCGCGGCCTGGGGCTGTATGATGCTGACGATGCTGTCCACCGCCTCCTGCAGGGGCACCGTCTCCAGGTTCAGCAACATTTTGCCGCTTTCAATCTTGGATATGTCCAGCACGTCGTTGATCAGCCCCAGCAGGTGCTTGCTGGACAGGGCGATCTTCCCCAGGTAGTCCCGCACCTGCTCCGGGTTGTCCGTATTGTCCAGGGCCAGGGCGGTCATGCCCACGATGGCGTTCATGGGCGTGCGGATATCGTGGCTCATGCTGGACAGAAACTCCTGCTTTGCCCGGTTGGCCTGCTCCGCCTCCCTCCGGGCCTCCTCGGCGGATCTCCGGGCGGCGTCCATCTCCCCGTTCACCCGCTTCAGCTCGGACACCTGCCCCCGGAACAGCTTCAAATACCGGAAGAACAGGTAGAGCAGCATGGCGATCACCGCGCAGGAGGCGGCGTAAACCAGGGTGAGCCAGCGGCTCCCCATGCCCGAGATGGCGTCGTCCAGCCCCTCGAAGGGGAGCACCGTCACCAGATACCAGTCGCAGTAGGGCAGGTTGGTGCAGTAGATGTGCCGGCGGGACCCGCCGTCTCTCACCACCGAGGAATAGTCCTCCCCGGCGTGCATGGCGGCCTCCAGCTTCTCCACGCAGTCGTCCCCATCCAGGTTCTGCCCGTCAAAGAGGCTGGCCAGCCTGTCGAAATAGTTCTCGTGGGTGCCGCCCTGGTTCCCCACCACATAGCTGCCGTCCTTCCGGATCACAAAGGAATAGCTCAGCGACTGGTCGGAGTCCAGGAACAGCACCTCGCCCATGTACTCGGCGGACAGGCCCACCACAATCGCCAGGCTGTCCCCGCCGCCGGACATGGGATACGCGCAGGGGACGGCGAACAAAATCACGCCGTTCCCGCCGCTGTCCACGGCGGAGGCCGCCTTGCGCTCCCCCTTTTGCAGGCTCTCCAGAAAGGACTCCGGGTGGTTGAGCTTCACGGGATCGCCGAAGATCATCTCAAGCCCGCCCTCCGGCGAGTACAGGGCGGCGCACAGGAAATGCCTGGCCCGCGCGCCGTACTCGATCTCCTCCCTGGTGCCGTAGGCGGAGGCCCCGTCTCCCGCCGCGATGTGGGCGATGGACTCCGCCATGGTCAGCCGGAGCTCAATGATCGTCTCAAAGTGCAGGGACACCTGCTCGTTCATCCCGGCCATGTAGGCGGTGCCGATCTCCTCAATCGTGGTTTCGCTCATGCTGTGAATGGACGCGCCCAGCAGGGAAAACACGAAAACCGTCAAACCAATCATTACCACTATGCCGACTTTTAAGGATTTCGGCAAAGCCTTGTCTTTCATAATCCTTTCCAACCCCACAGTTTGTCATAATTTTGCCGCGGCAGGCCCGGCTCAGCGGCCCCTCAGCCTGCCCATGGCCTGGAACATCTTCCGGATGTCCACCGGCTTGGACAGGTGCTCGTTCATCCCCGCGTCCTTGGCCAGCGCGACGTCCTCCTCGAAGGCGTTGGCGGACAGGGCGATGATGGGCACGGTTCCCGCGTCCGCCCGCTCCAGGCCCCGGATGACCCGGGCCGCCTCATATCCGCTCATCACCGGCATCATCAGATCCATCAGGATGCAGTCGAAGCTGCCCGGGGCGGAGGCCCCGAAGGCGTCCACGGCGGCCCTTCCGTCGTGGGCCGTCACCACCTCCGCGCCCGCGTCCTGGAGAATGTATTCCACAATTTCGCAGTTGATCTGGTTGTCCTCCACCAGGAGCACCCGCATTCCGGCCACGCTGCCCTGCCCGTCCCGGGGCTCCTCCGGCTCCGCCGGGGGATGTTCGCGCCAGCTCTCGTCCACCCGGATGGGGAGGACGATTTCCACCACGCTCCCCCGTCCCAGGCGGCTGTCCACCGTCACCGTCCCCCGCAGCTGGTCCACCAGCTTTTTCACGATGGACATACCCAGGCCCACGCCGTTGTAGTCGGTTCTGGCGTCCTGGTGCTCCTGGGTGAAGGGCTCGAAAATATGCTCCTTGAACTCCTCCCCGATGCCGATTCCGGTGTCCTCCACCACAAAGCGGCAGCGGGCGGTTCCCTCCTGGAAGGCGGTCTCCTCCGCCCGGACAAACACGGAGCCGTGGGGCCGGTTATACTTCAGGGCGTTGTCAATGACGCTCATCAGAATCTGCTTGACGTGAAGGGGGTTCCCGATCACCCTGCCGTGCCCCAGGCCGGACGTGTCCAGCTCCACCCGGACGGCCCGTTCCTCCGCCAGGGGGGACAGGATCGTGACGCAGTCCTCCAGCACGGCGCGGAGATCGAAGGGCTCCTCCACCGCCGCGGGCCGGCCGCTCTCCAGCCTGCTCACCTGAAGCACGTCGTTCACCAGGGACAGCAGGTGCTCCACCGACACCCGGATCTTCCTCCGGCAGTCCCGCTGCCGCTCCAGGTCGCCCTCGCTCTTTTCCAGGATGGCCAGCATTCCCAGAATCCCGTTGATGGGCGTGCGCAGGTCGTGGGACATATGGGAGAGGAACTCGCTCTTGGCCGAGTTCGCCTGCCGCACCCGCTCCAGCAGCTCCATGATGGACTGCTCCTGCTTCTTCCGGGTCACCATGGTCTCCGTGATGTCCTGGTGGTAGCCGTTGAGGCAGGCCCCCGGCTTTTCAAACGTCCTGTCCGGCACGCCGCCGCAGCGGACATAGATTTTGCCCAGCACCGGATGGTTCCAGGGGTAGATCACCTCGCCCCGCCCGGAGCTCAGTATTTCCTCCACCGCCTCCCGCACCATCTCCACATAGTCCGGCTCAATCCGCGCAAACCAATGCCGGTAGCACTCCTCCGGCCCGATGCCGTCCGTCACGCCCAGAAGAATCCGCATGGTCCGGTCCGCGTACATCCGGGGCGGGCAGCCCTCCTCCAGCTCAATGGTCCAGGTTCCGGTCCTGGCCCCCTCCAGAATGTCCTCCAGGCTCTGCCTGCCCTCCAGGTAGCTCCGCTTTTTCAGCTCCCGGAACAGGTTGCGCCGCTTTAAGGAGGACACGATGAAGTAGGCCGCCGTCTGGAGCATATTGGACGCGTATTCCAGCAGCTTCACCGGGGGATTGTCCACCCCGTAAAAGCCGATGATCCGCTTCCCGTCGTACAGGGGGACCACCACCAGGGAGTGGATGCCCTGCCGCTTCAGGTTCTCGTACTGAAGGGGCTCCGACTCCCGGATGTCCTCCACCCGCTCAATGACGATATGCCCGCCTACGCTGAAATTCCGGTACCAGCCGGCGCACACCTCCGGGGGCACATTCTGAAGGTTCCCCTGCTCCGGCTCCACCCCGTCGGCCACCCATTCGTAGGTGTTGTCATCGCAGCCGGACTCGTTCTGCTCGAATATGTAGGTCCGCTCCCCGCTCAGGGCCTTTCCCAGGTGCTCCAGCAGCACCACCAGCGACTGATCCGGGGTCTCCTCCAGCAAAGCCACCCGGAGGCCCTCGTTGATGATGGTCTCCAGGTTCTGAACGCTCCGCATCCCGCTGGACCGCCTGCGGGTCTCAGGGATCGGGCCGCCCTCTCCGGCAAATAAGCATTCCCCCGTGTAATCCATACGCCAGTCCTCCGCTCTCTCCTCACAGCTTTGCTTTATACAGTCAGAAAAGCCCTGTCATAATACCACACAGGCCCCGTTCCAGTCAATGAGGAGAAGCCACAATCCTGCGGGCGGCGCGGAGAAAAAAACCCCTTCCCTTTCCAGGAAATCTGTGCTATAGTAATCGAAAAGTCTATCGCCCGCCAGCCCAGCGGTACAGGTAATTTTTGGCTGTCGGCGCGAGCGGCTTTTTGCGGCCTTATGGCAGAAATTATCCAAAAAAAGGAGCGACAGGAACGTGACGGGAAAGCGAGCGGACTCCGGCGTCAGCCGGGTGATGAAACGGAGCCTGAATGGGCGGATCTTGAGGAACACCACCCTCAATATCTTGGTTTTGGTGGTCATATGCTGCGTGATTATGGCTGTTTCCTTGCAGTCGCTTGCCAACAGCATCCTGCTGGACAGCCTTCAGCCCATGGCCCGGCAGTCCGCCAAGACCGTGGAGGCCAACATCCATATGCTGGCCGACCGCATGATGGGCATCGCTGTCGATCCCCGGATGACCGGGGAAGCCGCCGCCCCGGGGGAAACGGCGGCAGGCCGCGCGGCGGTGCTGGAGGAGGCGGCGGAGCTGTACGAGCTTTACACCATCGCCCTGTACGATCTGGACGGGCGGCTGGTCCAGGGCATCGACGGCGCGCCGGAGGCTCTGGACAGCGCGTTTTTCGCGCTGCTGAAGGAAACGGACAATCTGACCACCAACGCCTCCACCCTCTTTCAGGGCAGGCTGGGCATCACCATGGGGATCCCGGTGAAGGCGAACGGCGAAACCGCCCTGTACCTGATGGGCGTCTATAAATACGACCTGCTGAACGACGTCATCAGCGGCATCAACCTGGGAAAGACCGGGCGGGCCTACATGGTCAACCGGGAGGGCGTCGTCACCGGCCACCCCGACCAGTCCCTGGCCCTCAGCCAGGCCACGCTGGAGCAGCTCAGCGGCGGCAGCCGGGACGCAGTGGAGCGGGTCACCACCGGAGAGACGGGGGCCACGGAGTATTCCCTCAGCGGGGAGCGGATGCTGGTGGCGTTCTCCCCCATCCGGGGGACCCAGTGGTCGCTGGTGATCCAGATCCCCAAGTCGGACTACAGCCATTTCATTAACTGGGCCATGCTGGTGTCCATCCTGGCCACCCTGGCGGGCCTGACCGTCTCCATCCTGCTGATTCTGCGGTTTGCCCGCTCCATCTCCCACCCGGTGAAGTGCGTCACCGACCGGATGGTGGCCTTCTCCAGCGGCGATCTGCACACCGAGGTGCTCCCGGTGAGCACCGGGGACGAGCTGGAGCTGATGGCCCACACCCTGGACGCCACCCTGGAGAGCATGAACCGGTACATATCCGACATCCAGCAGGTGCTGACCCGGGTGGCGGACGGCGACCTGCGCACCGGGCCCCAGGTGGACTATCAGGGCGATTTTGTGCTGATCCGGGGCAGCCTGCACACCATCACCCAGTCCATGAACGAAACCCTCCTGGGCTTCCGCGCCGCCGCGGATCGGCTCACCGCCATGGCGGAGGGGCTGAGCGGCCAGGCCGCCCAGCTCCACCATGCCTCCCTGGAGCAGAACCAGTCCGCCGAATCCCTGGTCCACGAGGTGTCCCACGTGAAGGACCGTCTGGCCGCCGTGTCGGACAGCACCGGGCAGACCCGCTCCCAGACGGAGGAGATCGCCCGCCGCATCCAGGGCGCGAACCAGCAGATGGCCGCCCTCACCTCCGCCATGGACGACATCAGCGACAACGCCCAGCAGATCACCAAGATCGCCAAGGACATCAGCGACATCGCCTTCCAGACCAACATACTCGCCCTCAACGCCTCCGTGGAGGCCGCCCGGGCCGGGGCGGCCGGGAAGGGCTTCGCGGTGGTGGCCAACGAGGTGAAGCAGCTGGCCGCCAAAAGCGCGGAGGCCGCCCAGAGCGCGACGGAGATGGTCACCAACACCAGGTCCATCATCCAGAACGGCGTCGCGCTGACCGCCGATACCGCCGGCTCCCTCCAGGCGATTTCCGGCGTGTCCACCCAGATCAGCGCGATCTCGGACCAGCTGGCGGCGGCGGTGCAGGGGCAGGAGCTTGCCCTGTCCGTCATGGAGGAGCGGATTGCCGCCATCTCCGCCATCGCGGATCGCAACCTGCAAAACGCCGGGGAGACGGAGCAGTCCAGCGGCTCGCTGGCCAGGGAGGCCGAGTCCCTTCAGAGCCAGGTGAAAAAGTTTATTTTGAAGGAGGCGCAGGGGGAATGAAACGGTTTTTTGCCATCTTTTTGAGCCTGCTGCTGATCGCGCCGCTGCTCTCCGCCTGCGGGGGTTCCGCGGAGCTTCAGGACGGGTACTACACCGCCCAGGCGGAGGCGTTCAGCCACGGCTGGAAGGAATATATCACCATTCTGGTGAAGGGCGGGAGCATTGTCTCCGTGGAGTATAACGCGGAGAACGCCAGCGGCTTCATCAAAAGCTGGGACAACGCCTATATGCAGACCATGCTCCACACCAACGGCACCTATCCCAACGAGTACACCCGGTATTACGCGAACCAGCTTCTGGAGGGACAGGGCGAGGGCGGCATTGACGCCATCACCGGGGCCACGTCCTCCCACTCCTCCTTCCAGATCCTGGCCCAGGCCGTGCTGGAGCAGGCCCGGAAGGGAGATTCCAGCATCGCGATTGTCAATACGGAGCACTGAGGGGCGTGGGGCAAGGGCCGCTTCCCCGGACGGCCCGCCCCGCTCCAAAAGCGTCAAAAAACCACCTGCCGGACCTCGTTCCGGCAGGTGGTTTTTCTTGTGGGCGGGTCTTTTCCAAGGGGGAGCGTCAAACGCCGCCCCCCGCTTGTCAGAGCCTGTTTAAAATCTGGCGGAATGCCAGACAGGCGCAGATTTTTTCGCTGGGCAAGGCGATTTGACGCAGGAATACTTTGTGTATTTCAAGTCAAGTCAACGCGGCCCAGCGGAAAAAGATGTGCCGGGATGGCGTTTTGATAGATTTTAAACAGGCTCTCAGGCTTTTGCCGTCCGGGCGGGGCCCACGGTCCGGCCCAGGTGGATCTCCGGGGCCAGCACGTAGGTATACCCCAGATCGTCGCAGTCCTTGTTGCGGATCATCCGCATCAGCCGGGAGGCCACCTCCTGCCCAATCCGGTAGCCCTGGTGGACGGAGCAGGTGACGCCCTGCTCCTCCCAGTCGTCGTTGGAGTAGTCGAAGCACACCAGGGAGCAGTCCTGGGGCACCCGCTTTCCCTGCTTCTCCAGCACCTGCCGCACCAGCTGGTAGATCATGTAGTTGCAGCACACCACCGCCGTGCACTGGGGCAGACGCTTCAAAAAGTGGTCGATGGACCGGGTGAAGCGGGCGTCGTGGGCCTCGTCGGAGACGCACCACTTCACGTAGTCGTCCTGGTACTCCACCCCGTTTTTTTGCAGGGCGGCGGCCATCCCCTGGAATTTCTCAATGCTCTGGTAGTTGTCGGAGACAAAGATGCCCGCGATGTTCCGGTGCCCCTCCCGGATCAGCAGGCCGATCAGCTCCTCGGCGCACCGCGGGTCGTTCACCACCACCCGGGGGCACTTCAGGCTTTTATAGTAGTTGTTGTAGAAGATCACCGGAATCCGCTTCTGATAGATCCGCTGGTAGCAGTCCAGGTTGGGGTTGAGCAGGCTGGCCTTCACCCCGTCCACAATGAAGCCCCGGAAGCCCTGGTCCATCACCGCGTTGAGGCAGCGGCGTTCGTTGGCGAACTTGTTGTCCGTCAGGAAGGCGCGCAGATCCACCTGGTCGGGGGGCAGGATGCTGCGGATGCCCTCCATCAGGCTGGAGTTGGCGTTTCCGTCCTGCCCCTGGAGGATCAGGCCGATCTTGATCCTGTCCCCGCTGCCCCCCAGCTCCCGGGACAGGGCGGCCTCCTTGTTGATGTAGGTGCCGCTCCCCCGCACCCGGCGGAGCAGCCCCTCCTCCACCAGCCGGTCCAGCGCGCGGCGCACCGTCTCCCGGCTGACGGACAGCCTCCGGCACAGGGCGTTTTCCGAGGGGATCCTGGAGTTGCTGGAAAACCTGTTCTCCTCGATGTACGCCCGCACCCACAGATATACCGTCTCTGATTTCCGATCCATCCCGCTCCCCCCTGGACAGAACCCCAAGGGCGGCAGACGCCGCCCTTGGGGTTAATTTAATCTGTGATCGTGGGCCGCGCGCCCTCCGCCTGCTCGATCCAGTCCAGCAGGCGCGTCCGCAGCTCCGCCTTGGCCTGGGCGTAGGCCGGGTCGGCCACCACGTTGTTCAGCTGGTGGGGGTCCCGCCCCAGGTCGTACAGGAAGTCGTCGGCGTACTCGTCCGCCGCGGCCGCCTCGCCGCCGTTGACGCCGGGGGCGTAGACGGCATACAGGTAGTCCGGCGTCCGCAGGCACCGGCCCACCCGGCTCTCCGAGATCTGGGCAAAGGCCTCGTTACGCCTATTATCGTCCTTTTTCTCCACCACGTCAAGGAGGTTTTCCCCGATCATGGCGTCCCCCACGTCCACCCCGGCCAGGGCCAGGATGGTCTTGGGCAGGCTGGCGGTGCTGACAATCTCCTTCACCGCCCCGCCGCCCCGGAAGGGGCCGCCCGCGATCACCAGGGGCACATGGAGGGCCCCGTCGTGGCAGGACCGCTTGTAGTCGTCGTAGCCGTTCAAATGCCCGTCCCGGTTCCGGGTCATGAAATGGGAGCCGTGGTCGGAGGCGAAGATGATCACCGTGTTGTCGTACAGCCCCTCGTCCTTCAGCCGCTGCACCAGCCGCCCCAGGTTCTCGTCCAGGCTGGCGCACTGGCCCAGGTAGTCGGGGTACTCCTCCGCGGCGTTGCCCCCCAGGGCCTTCAGATCCTCCGGCAGGACGAAGTCCTTGAACCGCTCCTTGGAGCCGTCGGGCCCCTCGTAGTGCCTCCGGTCGTTCTGGTGGTGGGGCTCGATCTGGGAGATGGTCATGAAGAAGGGCTTCTTCCTGTCGTAGACGTCGAAGAAGTGCAGGGCCAGATCGTTGATGCAGTCCGCCCGGTAGCCCTGGAAGTCCACCCGGTTGTTGTCCTCGTCGAACACAAAGCCGTCGTAGCCGTGGGAGGTGAACTCCAGCACGTCCGCCGCCCTCCAGTATCCGGTGTAGCCCCCCCGCAGCTCCCGGGGGATGGCGGTAATGGTGTGGTCGATGGTGGGGGGCTTCTCCAGCTCGCCGTCGCTGGCCAGGTGCCACTTGCCGATGTAGGCGGTCTCATAGCCCGCCTCCTCGATGTACTTGCCCAGGGTCTTGACTCCGGCGGGCAGCATGATGTTATTGCGGAAACAGCCGGTCTCGGTGGGATACTTGCCGGTCTGGAACAGGGCCCGGCAGGGGCCGCACACCGGCTGGGGGGAGAAGGCGTTGTCAAACTTGACCCCCTCCCGGGCCAGCTGGTCCAGGTTGGGCGTGATGTCCAGGGGCTGGCCGAAGCAGCCGCAGGTGTCCCACCGCTGCTGGTCGGTAAAGTAGAAGATGATGTTATTGGGCATGGATCAGTGCTCCTTCCCGGCGGTCTGGGCCGCCTTGCGCTCGTTCAGCTTGCCGCGCACGATGGTGCCCACCGCCACGACGATCAGAACCAGGAAAATAATGCAGTAAATACTGCTGAAGAAGATGGAGGGATTGCCGTTGGAGATGAGCAGGGCCCGGCGGAAGTTGGTCTCCGTCATGTTGCCCAGCACCATGCCCAGCAGGATGGGGACGGCGGGCATATCCAGCTTGCGCAGCACCCAGGCGATGATGGCGAACACCAGGGCCACCGCCACGTCGAAATAGTTCTTGTTCACCGAGTAGGCCCCGGCGAAGCAGAAGATCACAATGATGGGGGTGAGGATCTCCTGGGGGATGGACACCACCTTGGCAAACAGCCGGGTGAGGAACCTGCCCTGGAGCAGCATGAACAGGTTCACCAGGATCAGGCCCAGCATGATGGCGTACATGATGTCCCCGTCGGTGGTGAACAGGCTCAGGCCGGGGTTCAGGCCGTTGATCATCAGGGCGGACAGCATGATGGCCACCGTGCCGTCCCCCGGTATGCCCAGGGTGAGCAGGGGGATCAGCGTGGCCCCGGTGACGGCGTTGTTGGCGGACTCGGCGGCGGCGATGCCCTCCACCGAGCCGTGGCCGAACTCCTCCGGGTGCTTGGACATATTTTTCGCTGTGTTATAGCTGAACCAGGAGGCCTCGGACGCCCCGGTGCCCGGGATGATCCCCACCAGGGAGCCGATGAGGGAGGACAGCAGCACCGGGCGGACGATCCGCTTGTACTCCTCCTTGGTGATCACCCCGTTGTCCTCCATCTTTTTGGTGTCCAGGTGGAGGGCGTCCGGCTTCAGCTCCGCCTTGGCCAGAATCTCCACCAGGGCGAACAGGCCGATGAGGCACACCGCCAGATCCAGCCCCATATACAGCCGGCCGATCCCGAAGGTGAGCCGGTCGTAGCCCGTCATGGGGTCGGTGCCCACGCAGGAGAGCAGCAGGCCGACGCAGGCGGAGATGATGCCCTTGATCATGCTCTTGCCGGACACCCCGGCGATGATGGTCAGGCCGAACAGGCACACCATGAAGTACTCGGCGGTGCCCAGCTGGGCGGCCACCCGGGCCACCTGGGGGCCGAGGAACAGCAGCATCAGCGCGGAGAACACCCCGCCGAAGGTGGAGGCGTACAGGGCGATCTTCAGCGCGGCCTTGGTGCGGCCCTGCTTGGACAGGGGGTGCCCGTCCAGCATGGTGGCGGCGGCGTGGGGGGTGCCGGGGGTGTTGATCAGGATGGCGGACACGCTTCCGCCGTAGCCCCCGGCGCAGTAGATGCCCAGCAGGAACATCATGCCGGGGATGG
>ERZ779623.108-NODE-108-length-45252-cov-9.071133_pt1 | contig 45252 bp, 42 predicted proteins | sample MGYA00514189_ERZ779623 | MGnify/ENA primary metagenome ERZ779623 (study PRJEB29562, sample SAMEA4376712) | mouse gut metagenome | isolation source: Cecum | study: EMG produced TPA metagenomics assembly of the A DSS colitis mouse model was used to assess the... | reverse complement strand
ATCAGAAAGTCCTGTACGATACTTTTTTTATTAAAAAACTTGTAAAGTGGTGTAATGTATACAATAAAAAGTAATTCTTGACACTTCCTAAGAATCTGTAAGAATATAATTGGCACAGATTGCACAGGATTTTGAAATGCGCTCTGAGCAGAGGAAAAAGTTATTTCGCTGTCCGGCGGCATGTTAGTACTCATAGAAACAAGAAACATATATGACTAAATAGGCGTTCGAAGTCTCTTTGTGCCTGATATTGGGGGAAGGTTTTTGGTCAGATGTGCAATTTATAAAGCGTACGTTGATCAAATTTTTGCGCATATGACTGAAAATGAATCACAATAGCAGGGGCAAGGGAGATTCCGAGGGGCTATATAAATAGAAAGGAAGGGAAAAATGTTGGAGAACGACGTATTGGAGATTAAGGGAAAAGTGAACACGGCGCTGTGCTACGCGAAGGTCGTGGAGGACGAGGCGGTCGAGCAGATCCGCAGGATGTGCGATTACGAGTGCACGCAGGGGAGCCGGATCCGCATCATGCCGGATGTCCATGCGGGCAAGGGCTGCACGATCGGAACGACGATGACGATCACGGATAAGGCGGTGCCGAATGTGGTCGGCGTGGATATCGGATGCGGTATGTACACGGTGAACCTTGGCAGAGGGGATATTGATTTTGAGAAAATGGACGCGGCGGCACACTTTGTCCCTTCGGGCAAGAATGTGTGGGAGGGGAGACAGGAGCGGTTTGATCTGCTGCAGCTGCGCTGCTACCGGAGTCTGAAAGATGCGAAGCGTCTGGAGCGCAGCATCGGAACGCTGGGCGGCGGAAATCATTTTATCGAGGTGGATATGGCACAGGACGGGACGAAGTACCTTGTGATCCACTCCGGCAGCAGGAATCTCGGAAAGCAGGTGGCAGATATCTACCAGCACCTCGCAGTCGAACTGCATAGCGGCAAGGAGGAGTATTTTAAGCAAAGGGAGGCGCTGATCACAGCGTACAAGGAGGCGGGACGCAGAAATGAGATCCAGGCGGCATTGAAGGATCTCAAGTGGGAGCGCCGCGACTGCCTGATTCCGGAGGATCTGTGCTATCTCTACGGGACCTATCTCGAGGATTATCTGCACGATGTGGAGATCTGCCAGCAGTTTGCGAGACGAAACCGGGAGAAGATGGCAGAGGTGATCCTGGAGCGAACAGGTATGACAGGCTCGGATGCATTTCATACCATTCACAATTATATTGACACAGAGGAGATGATCCTGCGAAAGGGTGCGATCGCAGCCCACAAGGGCGAGAAAGTGCTGATCCCGATCAACATGAGGGACGGGAGCGTGCTTGCGGTCGGCAAGGGCAATCCGGAGTGGAACTATTCCGCACCGCACGGGGCAGGGCGCCTGATGTCGCGCACCAGGGCAAAGGAAAATCTGTCGCTGGACGACTACAGGAAAACGATGGAGGGTATTTACACGACCTGTGTCAGCGCGGCGACACTCGATGAGGCGCCGATGGCGTATAAGTCCCTGGCGGATATCATCGATGTCATCAGGGAATCAGTGGATGTCATCGATATCATGAAACCGATCTATAATTTTAAGGCGTCTGACTAGAATGAAAAACTCCTGTTCTAGTCAAGCGCCGGAACAGGAGGAAACAAAAATGGTCACGATACCGACCATAGACATGGTTAAGACGGGGCAGCATATCACGGAACTGAGGATACAGGCAGGGCTGTCTGTGCGGCAGCTGCAGGAGATCTTTGGATTCTCCACACCGCAGGCGCTGTACAAGTGGCAGCACGGGACGGCGCTGCCCACGATCGACAATCTGGTGGTGCTGGCGGCAGTGCTCGGCGTGAAGGTCGACGACATTCTTGTCATGAAAGCCAGCGCGATGAAAGCCAGCGCGTAACAGTTCAACCCAGGACTTCGCATTACGCTGCGAAGTCCGTGAGAAAGCATAGCGGTCTGGATGCATCAAGCCAACCGCGAAGCGGTTTTTGCATGGCTTGATGCCTGTAACAGGAAGCCGAAGGCTGAACTGCTACGCCAGCGCATAAAATTTCTGTCCTCCTCATTGATATTATGGCGAAAAACAAGTATAATGTAATATAGAGGGCTGTCTGGGGACGGCATGGCGGCAGAGGCGCGCCGTGCGGTGAGAGTGCCGGACAGCCGCAGTTTCCAGCGGGGAGGGCATTTTATGTGCACAGCAGCAGCCTACAGGACGGCGGACTTTTATTTCGGGCGCACTCTGGACAATGATTTCTCGTACGGGGATGAGGTGACAGTGACGCCCAGGAACTATCCGTTCCATTTTGCGGAAGAGAAGGCGGCTGGTCCGCACTTTGCGATGATCGGCATGGCGTATGTGACAGCGGATTATCCGCTGTATTATGATGCGGTCAATGAGAAAGGTCTGGGGATGGCAGGTCTGAATTTCGTGGGAAGCGCTGTCTACAGAGACTGTGAGGAAGGAAAGGACAATATCGCACAGTATGAGCTGATCCCGTGGATCCTGAGCCAGTGTGCCACGGTGAGACAGGCGCGGGAGCTGCTGGCAAGGATCAACATCACAAACGCCGCATTCAGCGACCAGCTGCCGCCGGCACAGCTGCACTGGCTGATCGCGGACAGTGCGGAGTCGGTTACGGTGGAGTCGGTAGCGGAGGGCATAAAGATTTATGACAATCCGGTGGGGGTGCTGACCAACAATCCACCGTTTGATAAACAAATGTTTGCATTGAATAACTATATGCACCTCTCGGCGAAAGCGCCGCAAAATACATTTGCCCCGGGGCTGGAGCTGAGCCAGTACTGCCGCGGGATGGGCGCGATCGGGCTTCCGGGGGATCTGTCCTCGCAGTCCCGGTTTGTCAGGGCTGCGTTTGTCAAGATGAACGCTGTCAGCGCAGGGGGAGAAATGGCGGATGTCAGCCAGTTTTTCCATATACTGGGTTCCGTGGATCAGCAGCGCGGCTGCTGTGAGCTGGACGATGGGGGATATGAGACGACGATCTATACATCGTGCTGCAATGCCGGCAGGGGGATCTACTATTATACCACCTATGACAATCACCAGATCACCGCGGTAGATATGTACGCCGAGGATCTGGAGGGCAGGGCGCTGGTGCGGTATCCGACCATCGAAGAGGAACAGATCAGATGGCAGAACGGTCAGTCTCCTGACAGTGCACAGGGGCGCATGGAGAGCGTCTGCGGACGCAGCATGTCAAAGTAAAAGGATTGGATGAGGCGCATATATGGAAAAAGGATTACAGCAATCAGAAAATGAAATGAATACCCGGGGAGACGAGACGGATGTGCTTGTCGGGATGAAAGTGTTGATCGTCGAGGACAATGAGCTGAACCGGGATATCGTACAGGAAGTCTTAAAGGAGAGGGGATTGATCGTCACGGAAGCGGCGGACGGACAGGTGGCGGTCGACTTGTTCTGCGGCAATCCGCCGGGAACATTTGACGTGATCCTGATGGACATGCACATGCCGGTGCTGGATGGCGTGTCAGCCACGAAGCAGATCCGCGCGATGCAGCGGTCCGACGCAGGGACGATCCCGATCCTGGCGCTGACTGCGAATGATTTCGAGGAGGATATCAGGCAGACAAGGGAGGCGGGGATGAACGATCATCTGACAAAGCCTTTTGACATGGAAAAGATTTTCAGTGTGCTTGCAAAGTATGCGGCTTGCAGGGAATGACAAAAGGAATATGCGCGAGTAGGGGAGAAGGTCATTCCCCTGCTCGATTTTTTTTATGCGATTTTTTTATATGCAACTTTTGTCATTGACAAAATGATTTTAATATGATATCATGATGATATCAAAAGAAATCAAGAGCATATGAAAGGAACTTTCAAAGGAGTGATACATATGAAAGAGAAGGTGCTATCAAAGAAAAAGAACGGTATGGCGGCATTGGTGGGCATTCTGCTGCTGTTTGTGGTGTCGGTCGCGGGCATTGTCTTCGGATCGATCCTGATCGCGGGAAACAGCAAAGCATTGAAGCTGGCAGCAGGGATCGCGCTGCTCGTCGCGGGGATCGTGCTGGTGCTCACGGCGTTTGTACTCTGCTGCGGGCTCAAAGTGCTGAAACCGCAGGAGGCGCTGGTGCTCACATTGTTCGGCAGATATGTGGGGACATTGAAGGAGGACGGTTTCTATTTTGTCAATCCGTTCTGTACCAGTGTCAACCCGGCGGCAAAGACGAAACTGAGCCAGAGCGGTGACGTGAACGCGCCTGCTTCTGTCCTTGCGATCACCAACAATGCGGTGAGCGCGGGCATGGAGGCGGGGAGCAACAAGATCTCCCTAAAGATCATGACCTTGAACAACAACAAGCAGAAGATCAATGACTGTCTCGGAAATCCGATCGAGATCGGGATCGCGGTCACATGGAAGGTCGTGGACACGGCAAAAGCGGTATTTAACGTGGACAATTACAAGGAATTCCTGTCGCTGCAGTGCGACAGTGCACTCAGGGATATCGTGCGGATCTATCCGTATGATGTCGCGCCCAATGTCGACACGACAGGGGACGGCGTTGCGGATGAGGGAAGCCTGCGCGGTTCGAGCGAGATCGTGGCTGGGAAGATCCGTGACGAGATCCAGAAACGGGTAGCGGACGCGGGCATTGAAGTGGTGGAGGCGCGCATCACGTACCTCGCGTATGCGCCGGAGATCGCTGCGGTGATGCTGCAGAGGCAGCAGGCATCTGCTGTCATTGACGCAAGGAAGATGATCGTGGACGGTGCGGTCGGCATGGTCGAGATGGCGCTGGACCGCCTCAGCGAGAACCACACTGTGGAGCTCGACGAGGAGCGCAAGGCTGCGATGGTGTCCAATCTGCTGGTAGTGCTCTGCGGAAACCGCGATGCGCAGCCGATCGTGAACTCAGGAAGTCTTTATTAAAGATTTTTATTAAAGGAATGATACTATGGGTGATTCGGGCAAAAAACAGGTGCCGCTCAGACTTTCCGCAAAGCTGTACGACGCGGTCGCAGCGTGGGCGGAGGACGACTTCCGGTCTGTCAACGGACAGATCGAGTATCTCCTGACGGAGTGCGTGCGGCAGCGGAAGAAAAACGGGAAGTATGTCTCGGACGAAATAGACAAACCGCTGGAGATTGACATATAGGAAGCTCCAGGCGAAAGGGGGCGTGGGTATGAACCATTGGAAAAAGATGATCGCACCGATCGTGGTTGCGCTGGTCATAACGTTGTATTATATCGGAATCGCAGTATTTTTCGTGAAGATACCCGGCATTCCCACTCTGATCAAGGTATTGATGGTTGTGATACCTCTTGCATTGGCTGTGGTGATGACAGGTGTTTTGATAAGCAGGATCAAAGAGATTAAAGGAGGAGAAGAAGATGATCTTAGTCAATACTGATTACATTAGCGGAAAGGAACTGGAGATGTTAGGGCTCGTCAAGGGCAGTACGATCCAGTCAAAAAATGTCGGGAAGGACATCACGCAGGGGTTCAAGACGCTGGTGGGCGGTGAGCTCAAGGGGTATACGGAGATGATGAACGAGGCGAGAGCGCTCGCCACCAAGCGCATGGTCGAGGAGGCGGAGAAGCTTGGCGCGGACGCAGTGGTGAATATCCGGTACGCATCGGCAGCAGTCATGCAGGGTGCGGCGGAGGTCATGGCGTACGGGACTGCGGTGAAGTTCAGATAAGGAACTGTTCGGCAGAAATAAGGCAGGAAAATGTCCGGGGTGCGTGAGTGCCGCGGACATTTTCCTGCTGTTTCTGGGCAGTTCCTTACATTTATGTAATATTGCTGATTTTTGTTTTCATGTCGGCATCAAGGATGTATAATGGATTCATCAGGAACGGTAAAAAATGGCGGCTGCAGCTTTTGCAGGATGCTGCTGTGAGGGCGCAGCCACATTTCAGAACAGTTCTTTATGCTGGAGGAATGGAGTCAGTGGTCAGGATGGATACAAAGTTAAAGATCATGATTATCGAGGACGACGCGTCGCTTGCAAGGGAGATCAGCCTGGCTCTCGAAAGGTGGCAGTATGAGGCGGCTGCGGCAGAGCGGTTTAACGATATACTGCAGGAGTTTGCGGCGATCAGGCCGCAGCTTGTCCTGATGGACATCAACCTGCCTTTTCACGATGGGTTTTACTGGTGCAGCCAGATCAGACAGATCTCCAAGGTTCCCGTGATCTACATCAGCAGCCGGGACGATGACAGGGACAAGATCATGGCGATCGCGCAGGGCGGTGATGACTATGTGGAGAAACCGCTCCGCATGGAACTTTTGCGCGCCAAAATCGAGGCGATGCTGCGGCGGACTTACGAGTACAAGGTGCGGGAGTGCATTTATCTCGCGGCGGGACTGTGTTTTGACTGTGCCGCGCAGAGTTTGTACTACACAAAACAGTGTGGCTGCGCAGAGGATCCGCCTGCGTCTGACGGGCAGACGGAAATCGAACTCACAAAATCGGAGCGGCGTCTCTTTGCGCGCCTCGTCGAGAACAGACCGGACGTCGTGACGCGCGATGAGCTGATGATGGAACTGTGGAACACGGACGAGTATGTCACGGACGCGGCGCTGACCACGATCATCAGCAGGCTGCGCACAAAACTCAAGTCCGAGTGCGGCGAGGACGTGATACACACCAAAAAAGGGCAGGGGTATTATGTGGAATAACAGCGCGGGAAAAGGACGATATTGATCGCAGAACGAACGGTGAATGCGATAACGATGAGGATAAAAGTGAGGATGGATCGAGGATAAGTTGAGAATAAGTTGTGGATAAAAATGAGGCAAAATAAAGATAGAGGGGACAGGGATTACAGATAAGATGATCATGCTGAAATGGTTCAAAAGAAAGTGGAGGGCGTATGCCGTCTTGTTCTTCTTCGCGCTGAGCTTTAATATGTATTTCCTGCTTTTGATGCGGACGACGCAGGTGAAATATCTGCTGTATCTTGACCTGCTGTTGCTGGTGTTTCTGGCAGTTGTGGAGGGTACGGCTTTTTTGGGTTTCCGGAAAAAAGAGCGCAGGAAAAAGGTGTTTCTGCGGGAGAATGATCTGATCGGAGAGGCGCTGGACTGCCCGGATGACCGGGAGGTATTCGCACACGATCTTCTGATCCTCGAAAAGCGTCTTCAGGAGAAATTTGCAGAGAACTGTGACCTTCAGGACTATGTGGCAAAGTGGTGCCACGAGTTTAAGATCCCGCTCTCAGCGGCACTGCTTATATCCGAAAAGATCCGGGATGCAGATGTCAGAACCGATATGAGGGAGCAGCTGGAACGGATGAACTGGCAGATGAACATGATGATGCAGGGATGCAGGCTGCAGAGTCCGCTGTTTGACATGCAGATCCGGCAGATCCCGCTCGAAAAATGTGTCAGGTCGTCCATCAGAAATAACCAGTTCTTTCTGATCCAAAAGAAATTTCAGATAGACATGCGGGTCGAGGGTGTGACAGTCTATACGGATGAAGTCTGGCTCACTTACATTTTAGACCAGATCCTGAGCAATGCCGTCAAATATGCGGCACTGGAGAGAGAGCATCATATCCGTTTCTGGACGGAGAAAATACCAGGGCAGACAGAAGCCCGGCAGACAGAAACCGCTGCAGGATTTTTTGAGGAAGATTCTGCGGTGAAGCTATATATCGAGGACAATGGTGAGGGGATCAGGGAGTGTGACATCAGACGCGTTTTCGAGAAGGGCTACACAGGCGGCAACTACCACAATGGCAGGTATAGATCGACCGGGATGGGGCTGTACATGGCGGACAGGATCGCAGGAAAGCTGGGGCATGAGCTCTCTGTCGAGAGCTGTTATGGGGAGTACACGCGCTTTTACATCGCGCTGGAAGGTCGCTCCCCTGCTCGATTGGAACGAGATCGGTGATCCGTATGTGAAAATCCTCATAAATGCATTGCGGATGACAATATGCGATGTTCGGTCAGGGACTTTGTACGAAGCTCGTTGTTACTATGCTTGTAACAGGTCAGCCTTCGGCTTCCTGTTATAATAGGATCAACATTTGCAGGGGTTATAGGTGCTTTTTGCAAGGATGTATGATATACTATTGACAGGTATAATTTTTTCATCGGAAAGGATGTGTTATGGCAATGCAGGCAAAGCTCCCCATGGGGATTGAGAATTTCAGGGAAATGCGGACAGGGGGATTCTACTATGTCGATAAGACCGGACTGATCAAAACACTGTTGGAGAATCCGGGAAAAGTGAACCTGTTTACGCGTCCGAGACGGTTTGGAAAAACCCTGAATATGAGTATGCTGAAATATTTTTTCGAAGCAGGCAGTGACGTCATGCTTTTTGACGGGCTTGAGATTTCAAAGGAAAAAGAGATGTGTGAAGAATACATGGGAAAATTTCCGGTGATTTCAGTCAGCTTGAAAGAAGTGGCAGGTAAAGATTTTGATACAGCCAGAAGAACCCTGTGCTCGATCCTTGGAGATGAGGCGGTCAGATTTCCATTTTTGGCAGAGAGTGACAGACTTACAGAAACAGAGCACATGCAGTATAAAAAGCTTATTGAGCTGAATGACTATGGCGAATACGCAATGTCCGATGAAGTTTTATCAAAAAGCCTTCTGACACTGTCTCGCTTTCTGCAAAAGCATTTTGGTCAAAATACTATGATATTGATTGATGAATACGATGTACCGCTTGATAAAGCATATCAGTCAGGTTACTATGATGACATGGTGAATCTGATCAGGTCTTTATTTGGAAGAGCCCTTAAGACAAACGACAGCCTGAAATTTGCAGTGCTGACAGGATGTCTTAGAATATCAAAGGAAAGCATCTTTACCGGGATGAATAATTTCAAAGTATACACGATAAAGGATGTGCGTTATAAAGAATATTTTGGTTTTACGGACGCGGAAATCAGACAGATGCTGGAGTATTATGGGTTCTCAGACCAGTATGATGCCGTGAAGGAATGGTATGATGGTTATCTGTTTGGCAATCTGGGTATCTATTGTCCCTGGGATGTCATTAATTACTGCGGGGACTTACGTGACCAGAGTGTAACTGAACCACAAAATTACTGGGTAAACACGAGCAGCAACGACATTATCAGAAAATTTTTAAGCAAAGCGAAAACAGCGGACAGAAACGACATAGAACAGCTGATCAACGGAAGCAGCATTAAAAAGATGATCCACCCGGAACTGACTTACCGGGATCTTGATTCCGATCCGGATAACCTGTGGAGTATCCTCTTTACGACCGGATATCTGACACAGCGCGGTTTACAGACTGATGAACTGACGGAACTTGTTATACCAAACAGGGAGATACAGTGGATCTTTACAAAGCAGATCCGTGAATGGTTCAAATGGGAAACGGAAAAAAACATGGAAAGGCTGGAAGATTTCTGCAAGGCATTCATGAAAAACGATACGGACGCCATCGAGGAGGGGTTCAATGCCTATCTGAAAAAGACAATCAGCATCCGCGATACAAACACCAGAAAGAAAATGAAAGAAAACTTTTACCATGGCATCCTGCTCGGACTCTTTGGAAACATGGACGGATGGAATGTCCGGTCAAATGCCGAATCCGGCGATGGTTACAGCGACATCAGCATAGAGATTGAAGATAAGGGAATAGGCATTGTCATTGAATTAAAATATGCGGAAAAAGCAGCATTTGACACTGCATGCCGGGAGGCTTTGAAACAGGTGAATGATCAAAATTACGAGCAGCAGTTGCTTGATGACGGTATGACAACAATCCGTAAATACGGGATTGCGTGTTATAAAAAACGCTGCAAGGTAATTTCCGGATAAAAAGAATCCGATTACCGCCATTATAATATGTGATTAGGAGTTGGCTATGAAAAATAATACGAAAAAGATACGGGTTATCAGCCTCACCTGGGCAGTTATTGGCATGGTTTTGCTGATGCTCATATTGGATCTGCGATGGGGTTGAGGACTGTTCGATGCAGAAGATCCTGACGTATGCGGTTCGGTTGTATGCGGGTATGTCTGGTGTTCTTTCCGGTGTGGTTGCCCATCTCAGTAAAAAAGGCAAATAAAAATGTTATAAAGAGCAGACGCAGACGCCTGCACCAAATTGGTTGCTGTTTACGCCTTCACCACGTTAAATTATGCCAGAATCAGGTGGGACGTGAACAGTAACTATGCTGCCAATAACGGCGCAGAAAATGTGTAAAAGTCTTGTCGTCTGCAAAAAGATGTGCTATAATAACTACAAAAATAGTCAATTAAGATTATAGTTAACTACAAGGATAACCATAAAATGATAGCCATAAAAATATAGCGATAGAAGGGATCGTGATGAACGGTATGGAACACAAGATACAGAACAAAACCCAGGAAGCACTGACGGAATGCGAAGTTTTAGTGATGAAAGTAATATGGGAAAGCGATGAGGTGATGTCTATACAGGAGATCACTTCGCGGATCAATCTGAAATATGGGAAGGATTGGAAACTGCAGACGGTCTCCACGTTTTTGAGCCGCGCTGTCAAGAAGGGCTATCTGGCGATGAAGCGAAGGGGAAGGACGTTTGATTATTATCCGCTGGTCACAGAGAAGGATTACGGCAGGCGTGAGATCGTCAAATGCGTCGAGAACTGGGGAAACGGCAAGATGGGAAATCTGATCGCGTCTTTTGCGGAGACCAGGAAACTGTCAAAGGAGGAGAAGGATCACATCAGGAGGATGCTGGATGGTATGGATTAGACTGTGGATCTCATGTATCGCATTTCTTTCCGTAGCAGGCAGTATTTCATATGGGCTCACAAGGCTGGCAGGGGGGATATTGCGTGTTGAAAATCCGGTATTGTTGTTAGCGTTGCAGAAGCTGACGCTGATATTATACTGGCTGCCGGTTTCATTTGCGTTTGTTTGTATATCAAGGATTTCCTATGAGAATGGAGTAAAAGCATATACCGGAGAGTTCGTGTGCTCGTCGGTTTCATCGATGACAGCCGTCTTTTATTTGCTGGGAATGATCTGGTTGGGGGGATTTTTGCTGTCTGCAGCGCGAACAGGTATAAAAATGTGCAGGCTGGCAGGATGGATGAAGGGAAATGTCCCAGTTCAGGATGCACGGTATCTTGATCTGTTCGAGGTGTGCAGGAGACAGGCAGGGATAGACCATGTACTGCTCAGCCAGAACGATCTGCTCAACTCGCCGATCACAGTAGGGCTGGTAAGAAAGCAGATGATCCTCCCGTTTGCCGACTATACAGATATAGAGCTCCATATGATCTATGAGCACGAGCTGATGCACATCAAAAAAGGGGATCTGTCATGGAGGATATTTGCTCTTGTGACCTCCTGGATCCACTGGTTCAATCCGGTGATCTATCCATTGATGAGAGAGATGGACTGCTTGCAGGAGATGATCTGCGATCTGAGTATATCGATCGATAACGCACATTATACGAAAAAAGAGTATGCCGCTTTTCTGGTGAGACTCACCGATCAAAATGCAGGAAATGTATATACGACTGCATTGACAGAGAATAAAAGTCAAACGATAAGGCGGATCGAGATTATGGCAAAAACAAAAAGTTTCTCGAAACCAAAGAGATGGATGGCAGGAATCAGCTGCGTATGTCTTGCGGTGATGAGCATGATTCCGACAACAGCAGTTTCCGCAGAAGCTGCCAGGCTGCAGGAGGAGTGGATGCGGGCGGAGGAGGTGGAGACGATTGAGGAGCCGCAGAATTATTGGGATCCGACGATAGAAGAGCACGGGTATGATGATGGAAGTGTGGTTGAGATTGACGGAAGTCAGGATATCGCGCCGTATTCGTCAACAGTTGATCTGGAAAAGACGATCAATGCGAATACCAGATATCTTTACCAGTATAGAAGTATGTCGGTAGGAGAGACAATTGATATCACAGCAAAATGTGATGATTATGCAATTACATATAAGATCGGAATCAAGAATCAAAAGACGGGAGAAATGGTTTCGGTATCAGGAAATGGGACTTTGAGACATGAATTTAAGATTTCTGAAAGCGGAACATATACAGCATTTGTTGAAAATAATAATAATTTTCCAATAAAGATTTCAGGTGCAGCAGTATACTAATATGTTTTAGAGGGACATAAGTCCCTTTAAATAAATAAATTACAACTACAGATTTAGTGGAAAGAGGTGGTGTATATGAGGGTGTAAAGACAGTGTAACGGGTAACTTGTAAACAGAGATTCTGAAAAATTATTTACGAAAGAAAGAGGGGAATCAAATGTATAAGAGATCTTTATCGTCTATACTGGCGATGGCATTGACAGCTACAATGTCATTTGCCATGTTGGGGGAAGTATCTGCGGCGAGCGAGGAAACTTCCGCGGAGGTTGTTACCAGTGACTTGGCAATCGAGAAGGAATAGCGTATATCAATTCAGACAGTGTCAATCACACATATGCAGTAATTGTCTTTCCGACAAAGGGATATAGTGCAACTGATAATTATAAACTGACCATAAGTCTGGATGAGGCAGGATATTACGATGCATCAGAGCCAAATGAGAGTCCGTTTGATGTGAAGAACGTGACATCAAATACTTATATCGAGGGACATAGTCTCAATGTACCAAACGATCAGGACTGGTTTGCGATCAATACGACAGGATTGAGTACGACAGGAGTAAGAAAAATGGGATTTATTGTCAGTGAGAGCAGCTATAGTGTGGAGCTATATTATGCTGTTAATACTGAAATGAGACTTGTCAATCCTGTTGACGGGGTGTGTAATATAACGGAAGGAAATTATTATATAAAGGTGTATAATAAGAACGCCGATTTTGTAAGCAAGGATTATACTTTAAAAATACTGGGATATGGAGAAATACCTGCCAAACTTGAAATTTTTTATGATTTTGATATGGATGGACAAAAGCGTGATTTTAATGAAGGACTGCACTATGCGTTTCAAAATGTGCTACTTCCGGGAGCTCGAGTTACGGATGGTAAAGGAAATCGTGTCCCAAATGTAAATGTGACATTAGAGTGGATCGGGGATACCATGATATCACCGAATAATGGACATCAGACTATGATTAAAACAACAGATCTTAACGGTTATGTGAAATTTCGCATGGTGGTGCCGCGAGCGCATGGTATTCGTACAGCATTGACAATTGCGTTACACAAATATGATTATGATACAATGATCATTTCTTGTGGGACTGCAAGGGATACAACGAAACTGTATTATGTAATAAACAGATAAGACCCAAATCAATGTAAATGGATTTACAGCATCAATAAACAAGGAGGTTGAACGTATGCAGATACCATTTTATCAAACCAATCAGTACAGTCATTTTAACAACCGTTTTGTGGGTAGTGCCCACGGGACGACGAACAATTCATCGCTGCACGCAAGGCGCAGGATGATGGAGGCGCAGGATGCGGCGAAGGAGACGGAATCGGTCAGGGTCACGATCTCCGGGGAGGCGATGGCGCTGGCAAGGCAGGCGAAGGAGATGGAGCGGCTCGAACAGTATAGGAATGCTGACGAGGGCGCATCTGAGGCGGGGGAGGGATCCGGCGAACCTGTACAGCTGACGGATGAGGAGATCTATGATGAGCTGTTGAATCAGGTGAATATATGGGGCGACAAATCGTATGCCCTCCGCCATGACTTTAATCACCAGGAAACCGCTCAGATGGCTGAGAAGCGGGCGGCGGCGCTGACTGAGATGCAGAAGCTTGAGGAGATGCAGAAGTCCGAGATCGGCAGACTGCAGAGGGACGCACAGAAGGCGGCAGAGCAGGCTTCCATGCAGCAGGAGGAGATCAGCAAGAAGAGCTCCGAGCTGATCATGATGATCGAGAGTTTTGAGGATCAGGACGAGGAGGAAGCGAAAGCGGCGGAGGGTGCCGAGAACGGGGACGCTGAATCTTCGGGCAGCCTGATGGAGGGAGAACCCGGAGCGATGGCGGCAAAGGGAGAGATGGGCATGTTGGACAGCCTGAATGGTATGGATCAGTCAAGCACATTTCGGATCGAAGCGAGCGATCATTCGATCAAAGCCGTTGAAGCGGAGCGGCTCAACATATACCGGGCAAATGATGCCAAAAATTTCACCATCAAGGAAAAGATCGCGGAGATGTCAGACTATGTCATTGCGCTTGCAAACAATGAGGAGGTGAAGGCATCTTTCAAGGAAAGGATCGAGAAGGAAACCGACCCGGAGGCAAAGAAAAAGCTGGGCGCATTGATGGATTACTTCGAGAATATGGAGATGAAGAACGGGTACCGCGACCTGAAGAGAGACAGGGAGTTTGCGCTGCAGGAGCGGATCACGGCGAGGGATCTTCGGATCGCGCATCTTGGAAACCGTCACCTTGCGATGGCAGAGCGGCAGGAGAAAGAGCTGCAGTCCCTGTTTGACGAGGACGATATCCTGAGGGCACAGGGGCAGGACGGCGTCACCGGACGCACAGAAGACGTGGCGGAGCGCCTGCAGGAGATAATTGACGAGCGCGACCATGTTGACGGGGACACCGCACCGGACGAGGAGATCCGCGAAAACGAGGAGCAGAAGGAAGAGGAAGAAAAGAGCGGGGAGACACAAAACACTTCCGCAGAAAAAGAACAGAACGGCGAGGCAGAGATCTGGAGCAGTGCCATTCAGGGGCTGATCATGGACGGCAGACGGTTTGCCGGGATGAAAGGACTGTTGGCATAACAAAATCCCCTGAGCACATCAGGGGATTTTGTTATGCACACGGGCACTCAGAGGAAGATTTAAAGGAGCGCAGTCTCAATTCTGCACTGATGCCGTTTGGTTTTGCGGTCATAGCTGATGCCGACTAACAGGACATTGCCGTTGTATGCCGTGAGTTTTCCGGCATATTTTTTTGCCTTGATCTGGTCGATGGCACTCTCGGCGGTATGATCGTATTTCAGCTCGACAAGCAGCGCCGGACTGTCCGTATGCTGTCTGGGCAGAAACGCGATATCTGCAAAACCTTCGCCTGTCGGGAGCTCCCGGATGAGGACATAATCCTTCATCGCGCTGTAGTAGGCGAGCGTGATGACGCAGCTTAGGGAATTCTCGTCATTGTACCGGATGACAGAGATATTCTCCACGTGCACCCTGCCGACCGCGTCCGCGACTTTTTCTTCTTCTTTTTTCAAGGTGGCGCGCAGAAGTTTGTCGGAGGCTGAGATCGCGTTGACGACCGTATTCCATTCGCTGCCCTCGATGGCATTGACAAACTCGCTGCGGACTTCCTCGTTTGGGATATAGACCTCGCGGCGGTCATGGTCGAAGGCGAGATAGCCGAGATGGATCAGCAGGGCAAACACATCGTCCTTGCTCCGGAAAGTCACCATATCATTCTGGAATTTGTCGGGGTTGACGCTGCAGCGTCCGCCGCCGAGCATTTCTATAACATCGTCTTTCAGACCATCAAAATTCATGCTGATATATTTTTTCAGGGATTCGTACGTCTCCGTGCGTGTCCAGTAATTGTCGATCCGGTGTCTGCGCAGGGCGTCCACGACGGACTTCGGGTTGTATATGTGAAAATGGTTGTTGAGCTGGTATCCATCATACCACTGCCGGATTCGGGTATAATCCGTGTGGTACTCCTCACAGAGATCCTGCACTTCCGCCTCCGTAAAGCCGACGTACTCCTCCAGCGGTTCGGGATTGATCATCGTAAATTCATCAAAGTTGTTGAGCGCCGACTGCGTGCCGTATTTTTTGACAGGCAGGATCCCGGTCAGATATCCCAGCGCGAGAAATTCTTTCGAGGTGGAGTCCTTGAACAGACCGCGCAGGAGTTTGAGATATAGTTTCTGCGCTTCCTCGTCGTCTGGATCTTCGCGGAAGATCGTGTCCCACTCGTCGATGATCACGATGAAGGCGGAACCCGTTTGGGCGTATACCCTTGCCATTGCATTAGGAAGGTCTGACTCCTCGGTATCGACGCAGTTGGGATAGGTTTCCCTTAGTTCCTGAATGATCTCCTGCTGAAACAACGAGATCGTCTGAGCGGCTGTGACCGGCATGTTGGTCTGCGGATCGATCCGGCGGCGGAATACATTCAGGTCAACCTCAATGATATCATATTTATTCATATATTTTTTGTAGTCCGCTGACTGAGCTATTTTCTTTCCATCAAAAAGGGCACTGGAATCAAAGCTTTTGCCATAGTAGGCAGCCAGCATCGCTGCCGTGATGGATTTCCCGAAACGTCTGGGGCGGCTGAGGCAGATATACCGGTCTTCTGTATCGATGACAGAATTGGTATATGTCAAAAACCCTGTTTTGTCTACATAAATTTTGGACTGCAAAGCACTGCAGAATTTCTTGGTACCTGTGTTAAAATAAATTCCCATACGGATCCTCGTTCCTGATCAATTGTGGACAGTTCCTAAGTATTATCTTACTCCAAAACACTGTTATTTACAAGAAATATTCAGAATTGTCCCACGGTAAAGGCAAGCTTAATGAATAAATTACAACCTTCATATGTTGATACAACATACGAAATCATTTTATCTGCACATGTTGATGAAACATGCGAAATCATTTTATTCAAACATACCTGCATTTGACAGGTATGTTGAAAACTGTAATGAGGATGTAAGGATTTTTGTGATAAAATACTTTACAATAAGGAGCATACAGAGCATGGCTGACGAAAAAGCCGGCTTTGGACAAAGATCACAAGTAGGAGGTTTAAAAGGAAAAATGAACGACAACAAAGTAGTAGAGATCAAAAACCTGGTCAAGAGCTACGGCGCAAAAAACTTTCAGACGACCGTGCTCAAGGGGATCGACCTGACCATTTACAAGAATGATTTCATCGCGATCATGGGACCTTCCGGTTCGGGGAAGACGACGCTCTTAAACATCTTGTCCACGATCGACAAACCCACACAGGGAATGGTCACGCTCGACGGGCATGATGTGACGCACATCTCGAACAAGGAACTCGCAAAGCTCAGAAAGGACAAGATCGGCTTTGTCTTTCAGGATTACAATCTGCTGGACACGATGACGCTGCAGGACAATATCGCACTGCCGCTCGCGCTGGACGGCGTGCCTGCAAAGCGGATTTTGGAAAAGACAAAAGAACTGGCAGCAGCTTTTGGCCTGGAGGCGCAGCTGCGCCAATATCCCTATCAGCTGTCCGGCGGGCAGAAGCAGAGAGGGGCGGTGTGCAGGGCGCTGATCACAGAGCCGGAGATCATCTTTGCAGACGAGCCGACGGGGGCGCTCGACTCCAAGGCGGGGAAGGACCTGCTGCACTGTCTGCGCAGGGTGAACGAGAGCGGGCAGGCGTCGATCCTGATGGTGACGCACGATCCGCACTGTGCGTCGTATGCAAAGGACGTGTATCTGCTGAGTGACGGCGTGATGAAGTGCCGCATCAGCAGGGGAAATGACAGGAAAGAGTTCTACAGCAGGATCATCGACCTGCAGACTTCGATCGGAGGGGATTTCGCATGAGGATGTTTCGTCTTGCCTTTATCAATTTCAGAAACAGTTTCAGGAGTTATCTGTCGCTGGTGTTCTCCCTGGCATTCACGATCCTGGTTCTGTTCAATTTTCAGAATATCATCTACTCGGAATCGTTTGCGGTGCTGGGAGAGCATAACAAAGAGTACATCGATATCCTGGTTCAGACAGTGACTGTCGTGCTTTGCTGTTTCATGTTCTTTTTTCTGTGGTATGCGACCAATGTCTTTCTGACAAGGCGCAAGCGGGAGATCGGGATCTATATTTTTATGGGAATGTCAAACCGCAGGATCGGCAGTCTCTATGTGATCGAGATCAGCTTTGTGGGGATCACTGCACTTGTGACGGGAGTCGGATTCGGCGCACTGCTGGGCGGGTTGTTCCAGATGATCATGGGTGCAGTGTCCGATATCGCGGTAGATGTCCGGTTCGGAGTCTCATGGGAGGCGGGAAAAGTGACAGGTGTGTTGTTTCTGGCGATGTATCTTTTCTTTGCCTTGAAGGGCTACTGGAACATCACGCACAGCAGTGTGCTTGGCATGATCTCGGCAGCAAGGCAGAACGAGTATGTGCGTATGCCAAGGACTGTCCTGTGCGTGAAGGCGGTGCTGGGGGTTGCCGTGCTGTCCTCTGGTTATTATCTGGCAAATGCGGGCGGTATGCTGAATATGCTGAACAATCTCCTGGAGGCGGTGGTGCTTGTCATCATCGGTGTATATTTGCTGTTCGGCGGTCTGATCCCGCTCGCTTTCCAGACAGTTGCAGCCAATAAACAGTTTCTGTACAGCAGGCAGCGATGTCTGTGGGTGAATCAGATGATCTTCCGCATGCGGAAAAATTACCGCACGTATGCGATGGTCTGTATCGTGGGGATATGCTCGATCACGGCGCTTGCGACCGGGTTTGCGATGAAGGAGCGATACCACAATCTCATAAGCTTTGACAACCAGTACACATTCCAGCTGCTCACCAACCAGAGCGGTCTGGGAGAGAAGGCAGCTGCCCTGATCAGCGGGGCGGGTGATATCGCCTGCCAGACGTCGCTTGAGGCTTTGTCTGTAGATGATGTGCATCTGGTGCTCAAGTGTTCCGAGGTGAAACGCGTCGCGCAGGAGCGCGGCGCAAAGTCCGACCTGCCGGAGCCTGCAGATGGGGAGACATTTTATCTGTCACATCAGGTGCTGATGACTTTTATCTTCAATGAGAAGCCGGTTCCGGTGACGATCGGCGGGAAGGAGTATCTGGAGACACAGACGATCAGAGATCCCTACATCGGGTATATGCAGAGAGAGATGGGATGTTTCTACGTGGTGTCTGACAGTGCGTATGAGCGGCTGAAAGGCCAGGGAACGACGCTGTATATCCACAATTATAAGCTTGCCGATGACAATGATTTCGCGGCGGCGCGCACGGCGCTCGACGTTTTGATCAGCAACACGGAGGAGAACTTTACGGCGCGTGTCGCGATCGATCCTTTTGACAATGACCTGGACTGGGTCAAGATGCTCCATGCGCTGTGCATATGTATGTTCATGGTGTTTGTCGTCGCAAGCGGCTGTATCATGTTCATGAAGCTCTACAACGACTCGTACGAGGAAAAGGAGCGGTATCTCGTCCTGAGAAAACTCGGCTTCTCCCCGGGGGTGCTGTCTGCGTCGATCGCGCGTGAACTGCTGAGCGCGTACATGCTGCCCTTCGTGGTCATGGCGGTGTCCGCTTATTTCTCTGTCCTCGCACTCGGCAGATTGATGCGCACCAGCCTGTTTTCCATCTATGTGGTGAGCACGTCGACAGTGCTCGTGGTGTTTGTGTTCTGTTATATACTCTCAGTTGCAGTGTATCGCAGAAATGTCTGCTGACTGTATTTTCAGGGCAGTCTGTTCATCAAAAGCGAATCCATAGCGGCGGATTCGCTTTTTTGCTTCTCTTATGCACATGATCCCGCATCGCATTTTATCGGATCGAAATGCGTTGGGGCGTTTGGACTTCCATAATTTCATCGTTTCTGACATGGATTTCTGACATGGAATAGTAAACTCTTATTTACATTTGTTTTCCAATGGTGGTAATATAGAATTGGATGCAGGTATCATTGATCTGATCTGATGATTTGGCAGACAGTTTTATATTTGTAGTTTCTTTATTTTATAGTTTCTTTTTTATATATTTTTATAGTTTTATTATAGAAAGGCATGGCGCGGTCATGGGATTAGCGAAAAGGCACAAAATAAAGATCCTGGTTTGGATATGTGTCACTGCACTGGCGGCTCACTGTATTCCGCTCGGGATGACTCAGGCAGCGGGGAGTGCAGGAAAAGAAAACAAAAGCGGGAATAACGAAAATGTCCGTGCATTATATGAGGAGTATAATGTGCGCTTTGATGCGGTCGAGAACAGGGACGATATCACAGAATATGGTTTTGAGATCGTGGATATCCACATCTTTCCGGTTCAGTACGAGATTGATGATCAGAAAGAAATGGAAACGGAACTGGTGCGGCAGATGAAGGCGGAGCCTGATGCGGATATCAAAGAACTGAAAATGAATCTGGAAGCACCGTTATTGATGATTCCGGCGTATGATAAGACGTACAACCGGCTGGCATTGTTTTTTGTGGACGAGGCAGACAGGATCGCATACAAGACGGATCGATTTGAGACAAACAGTTGTTCGATTGGACAGATGCAGCAGCCCAAACAGGAGCTGGTATCTGTTGCGTTCCAGGATCTGAATGGCGATACGCTGACAGACATTATCCTGATCACTTCCTGCGAAGTTGGTGAGGGAAAGAAATACCGGATAGGAGATGTTCTTTTTCAGGACACGGAGGGACTGATCTTTTACAGGGATTACCGCATATCGGACAAGATCAACCGCTTTGGCATGAACCAGAACACAGATTCTATCACTGCATTTGTCAGGGACGGATATTCCACGGAATTTTTGTATACGGCGGTCACTTTGAAGGAGCTGCAGCAGCACGGTTTTCAGATCATCGCGGAACAGTGCTATAGCAGAACTTTTGGCAAGCTCGGAAAACTGCAGGTCGTACCGGGGACATACCGTATTGCGGACTATGATGTGTTTATGATCTATCTCGTGAATGAGCAGGACTATATCTTATCGGCACTGCAGCCGATGGGCGATTACGACAACCTGTATGCATTGAAGGGGATCAACTGCCGGGACATAGACGGCGATGGGTTGAAGGACATCGTCGTGCTCGCAAAATACAGCTATGAAAACGAGGAGCACCAGCTGGCTGTCAAGAGTGATTACAGTATATATTACCAGAGAACCAACGGATTTTCTGCAGATACAGAGATCAAAAAGCGGTATCAGTGCAGCGAGGAGGATACCATGCAGACTGTAGTGGAGCAAGCGAGAGCTTATTGGGGGTGGAAAACAGAAGATGATTAGAGTACTGATAGTGGATGATGAAAAGCCAATCTGTGATCTGATAGATTTGAACCTGTCTTCAGCGGGATACCACTGCACGGCGGTGCAGGACGGTTTGAAGGCGATCGATCTGATCGAAAAAGAATCCTTTGATCTGGTGCTGCTCGATATCATGCTTCCCGGTGCGGACGGATATGATGTCATGGAGTACATACGCCCGCTGGGGATTCCAGTGATCTTTATCACTGCGAAATATGAGGTTAAGAACCGGGTAAAAGGATTAAAGCTCGGTGCAGATGACTATATCGTGAAACCTTTTGACGTGGTGGAGCTGGTCGCGCGCGTTGAGGCGGTTCTCAGACGGTACAACAAGACGGAGCAGCGTCTCACCGCAGGGGACGTGACTGTCGATGTGGAGGCACACCGTGTGATGAAGGGCAAGAAGCAGATCGAACTGACCAACAAGGAATTCGGATTGTTGCTGCTTTTTATTAAAAATAAAAATGTCGCGCTGTTTAGAGAGACATTGTATGAGAAGGTGTGGGAGGGCGAGTATTTTGCCGACAGCCGCACATTGGATCTGCATGTACAGCGCCTGCGCAAAAAACTTGGCTGGGAACACAGTCTGGTGGCGGTCTACAAAGTAGGCTACCGCCTGGAGGTATCGGATTAAACCATGAAAATATCACTGAAATTACTATTATCCACCATTGTTGTCATGGCTCTGGCGCTTGGGTTCAGCGGGTTCTATTTTGTAAACTATGTATTTGAGACTTCGCTTGAGCGGGAAGTGGGGCAGGCAGCTGACGAGAGCAGTATTTTGAGTTTTGCCTTTGAGACGGCAGTCCTCAATGTGCCGACGCGATACAGCGTTCTTCCCGACAGCACAGTGGAGGAGATCGCCTCAAACCTTGAGCGGGGCGGGCGCGGCACGAGCCGGATGATCCGGATTGCAGACGAGCAGAAGAAAGTACTGCACACGAGCGACGGATTTGACGCGAATGAGCAGCTTCTGCAGCAGACATGGACAGACACCAAGGCATACCGTATCATCGAGACATCAAACGGTTATTATGTTCACACCTGTGCGGCGATCAACTCACTTGGCAGGATTCTTTATCTGGAAACGATGAAAGATGTCTCGGATGTATTCACAGAGCGTGCGCTGGGATTTTCTCTCTATCGGAAGGTGACGCTTGTCATTCTGCTGATCGGCACAGTGATCATGCATCTGATCGCTTCTCTACTGACAAAACCGATCCGTCTGCTCACCAGGGCAACGAGAAGGATGGCAGAAGGGGATTATGCGTATCGGGCGAAGCAGGTGGGCAGTGACGAGCTGGGGCAGCTGACGCGCGATTTCAATGATATGGCGAATGCGTTGGAAGAAAACATCGAGAAGCTCGAGGAGGAAAATGAGGCAAAGGAGGAGTTTATGGGAGCTTTTGCCCATGAACTCAAGACACCGCTCACGGCGATCATCGGTTATGCAGACATGCTGCGCTCCCACAAGCTGGATGAGGAGAAAAGTTTTCTGTCTGCCAATTACATCTACACAGAGGGAAAACGTCTCGAGGCAATGTCCTTCCGCCTGCTGGATATCATTGTGGCAAAGAGGGAAGAGGCTGAGCTGAGCGAAGTGCGCACAACAGAAATCTTTGAATATCTGTATGATATGTTTGCGGAGGAGAACCGTGGTATGCGGTTTGAATTTGTATACGATGACGATATCGTATGGGCGGAAGTCAATCTGATCAAGACAGTGCTCGTCAACCTGATCGACAATGCATGCAAGGCGTCGGAGGAGGGGAGCACAGTTACAGTCAGGGGAAAAAAGCTTGACGCAGGCTATCGCTTTGAGGTCGAGGACCATGGGATGGGCATTCCGATCAAGGAACAGCGCAAGATCACAAAGGCGTTTTACATGGTGGACAAATCGCGCTCAAGGAGCAAAAACGGTGCAGGGCTCGGTCTTGCCCTGTGCGAGGAGATCCTAAAGATTCATCACAGTGAACTGACGATACAGAGCGAACAGGGGAAAGGTTCCTGCATCGGATTCACACTGGAGGACAGTATATGACAAAGACAGCGCGGTATTTTACAGTTTTATTGACAGTTGTGTTGGTGATCACAGTTTCCATATGGGGACCGGAGGCGCTCGCAAAATATAAGGACAAGGGGATCCTGAACAAACCGCATATTGAGGTGGTGATGGAGGCAGGCGAGGGCTACCGTTATCAGATGAATGCGAATGAGAAGCTTTATATCCTGGCCAGGTGCATTGGAAGCCAGGTTCTTTCGGAGAGTGAGCAGAATGCACTGACTTTTTATGCAGGGAATGCAGGGCTTGACTATGAAGATCTGGAAGGATCCTACGCATTTGTGCGCAAATATAACGGACCGTCGGGCAAGGAGATCACAGATGAACAGATCTACACGACTTGCAATGAAGGGCTGAGGGTATTGAAAGAGCTGAATATTCTGCCCCAGAATGTCAATGATGTGAATGCGGCATCCTACAATGCAACGCTGTATTCTGCGATCGATGTGCTAGAGCCGCGCAACAATGTTGTTGTCTGGAAGATGGAACTGTCAAACAGCCAGAAGAATGCGGATAAGGAAAACAGGCTGATCGATGCCTACATCGATGCGGACGACGGAAAGATCTATGAGTTTTATGCGAGAACCTCGCTTTTTTGGGGAGACATTGACACAGATGCCATCATCGAGGCGTGGGCAGACTATATGGGACTGGGGACTCCGAGCGCGTATGAGTCGGACAATCCCCTGTTGGAGACGACGCCGTACTTCAAAAAGTATGTCTTTCCGGGCATGGGTGAGGGAAGAACAATCGTGACAGTCGGATACTATGAAGGCATTAACGAGATATTTTTGAAGATTTCTTAGAGCAATTTTCAAGCACTCTGAAAATGGTTCTATAAAATTCCAGAAGTTTGCAAAAATGATGCAAAAATGATGGTAATTTGATGCACCAATCTCTTAGACTATAGCTATGACAGTAAAGTGTTTTTGATCATGTTGTAAGAAAAAGAGAGGAGTATCTGGCAATGTACGAGGGACAGTCATTTGGGCAGCAGTATTCAGTGTTTTGTGAGGAGAGGAGCAGGAACAGGAGGCGGCTGCGCAGGGCAGCGCTTGCGGCGGTGCTGGTTGTCGGTGTGGCAGTGCTGGTACTTATCCTGTCAGACAGAGTCTTACCGATTGAAGTCTGGGCAGCATCAATATGATCTGATTTTGGTTTTCTTTCTTTTCTTTTTTCTGCAATGCGTGCAGAACTTTTTCGTATCGGTAACTCTTGATGAACATGTGTTTGATTTTGAAAAATATGTCTATATCTAGTGCTCCATCCGGTCAGAAATTAGCATCATGAACCGCCTGTTTCGCACCATTGCGCACTGGCACGAATCATGCAGTCCACAATGCTAATTTCTGTCTGGATGGAGCACTAGTTCAGATCAGTTATCATGGTAATAATATTTCAAAATGGTAGTATAATAAGAGATGCAACAATTTGTGTAAATTGTTGCATCTCTTGCTTACACTCTATATATCGGTGGGGTGTTTTGAAAACTTTAGCCCTGATTTCAAATTTTTTCATTTTATTCAAAGAAAATTTTCACGATATATCAGTTTACTGGCAGACTGGCGGTGACAAAACAGTATGATCTTATGGAAAAGGAATGAGTTTGCGGATCTATCACAATGAATATCTAAAAGGGATTATGAGATTTTTGTATAGGTGACGCATCAGGCATAACAACCCGGCGTATTGTACATGCGATAAGTTGTCCATGAAGTATGCGATGATGTGAGGAGTCGATAAAAAAGCAGATTAGAGCGTAAGGACTGCGGCTGGAAAGGCACACAGGCGCACGAAAAAGCCCTGACTGTTTACGGAGCGAGCCTTGGCATGGCAAAAATTATTCCAACATGATATAATCTGCGCGCAGAAAAAAGACGATGCAGTTTCGAAGTATTGTCATGCTGCCGCATTTTGGTAGATGCTGCGGTACACCTCATCCTTGTCGTCCTGTTCGATGCACAGGTAACGTTTGGTGATGGAGAGTGAAGAATGGTTGAAAATGACCATGATCACGATCGGATCGCTGCCCTGTTTCCATGCGTGGTATCCAAATGTCTTGCGCAGGGAATGGCAGCTGATGTGTCCGTCAATTCCGATCGTTTCCGCGGCGGAAGTGATCATGCGGTATGCCTGGGAGCGAGAGATCGGAGCGCCCGCTTTTTTGGGACTCGGGAAAAGGAAAGGATTTCCTTCTTTGTACATCTCGGTGCGGACCAGTTCCTGACGGTATCTTGCAAGTGCAGTTCTCGTCTCATGATTCAGCAGGATCCGATTTTCCTTTCCAGTCTTTTGTTCCCTGATCGTGATGTGTTCCTGTACCTTGCTGTCGAGATAGACTTCATCGTATGTCAGGTTCAGAATGTCGCTGATGCGCAGTGCGGTGTTCAGCCCTAAGATAATGATTGTATAGTTGCGCAGATTCAATTTCTCGTTCAGATAATAATTTTTGAAATCCAGTAGTTTTTGTTTGTCTCTGATCGGTTCTGTTGTGCTCATAATGTTCTTTCCTTTCCTTGAAAACATGTCAGTGCTGTCCTTTCAGCTTGTCATTAGTACTGTATAACCATACTGCCGACAAACTGCTGATGCAACAATTTACACAGAATGTTGCATGGCGGCAAGAGGAGTAAAGATCCATTTGCGGAGCAGATTCCGCAGGGATTTTTACCTGGCACTAAAACAAAGCGGGCAGTGTCGGAAGCAAGGATGCACATGAATGGATTCATGGTCAACACAAAAACAAGGAGGTTTTACGATGCTTAGATTGTCAGTGAACAAGAACGAGTACTTAATGGTAGGTCAGGATGTCAGGATCACATTTCTGGGAGGGAATGAGAACACGCTCAAATTGATGGTGGATGCGCCCAGGGAGATCAACGTGGCGAGGGGAAAGGCGATCGAGAAGAGAGCCTCCGGAAAACAGCACGTGGAAGAAGAAAAGTGCCTCGCGTAAAGACTGGCAGGAATGAACGCAGCTAAGGTGAAGACCATGGATGCCCGAAAGAGACAGATATCAAAATCCGGGCATCTGTGGATCGCACATACAGGATCGGATATCACATCATGATCCAGAGACAACTAAATATGGAGATCTAAAAACAAGTAACGAATGATCATCAGATCAAAGGTGGGCAACGGACTGCCCGGCACATTTATTACACGGAGGTAATTACAATGGTAGTACAGCACAATCTCAGAGCAATGAATTCTAACAGGATGTTGGGCATCACACAGGGCACATTATCCAAATCAGCAGAAAAGCTTTCATCGGGCTACAAGGTGAACAGGGCAGCCGATGACGCAGCAGGTCTTGCAATTTCCGAAAAAATGAGAAAGCAGATCAGAGGTCTCTCGCAGGCATCATTAAATGCAGAGGACGGCATCAGCGCAGTACAGACAGCAGAGGGTGCTCTGACAGAAGTTCATGACATGCTCCAGAGAATGAACGAGCTCTCTGTGAAGGCTTCCAACGGTACGAATGCACTTTCTGACCGTCAGACGATCCAGGACGAGGTTGACCAGCTTCTCACGGAGATTGACAGGGTTGCAGAGACAACCAAGTTCAACGAGACCTATCTCTTAAAAGGTGATACAGACACTGTGACGAAGAAAGCATCGGCGAAGGATGCCGGTCTTGTAGGAACCTTGAGAGAAGGGGCAACCACAGCAACGTTTACGATCAACAAACTGTCACTTGGCGATACAGTCAGCATCGGTGGACAGGAGTATACGATTGGCGGAACCACAGCAAATGTTACAGCATCATTCCAGACGTTAAAGGCGAATTTCAAAGGTGGCGAACTGGTAACGCTGGATGGTGTACAATATACTATTGCGGCAGGTTCTACAGTTGAAAACGAGGATAAGAATATTCTCACAGCAGATAAGATTGAGGCAAAGATCAAAGATGGCAGTTCTTTCACATACAATGGTGTTACGCATACTGCAATGGTAAAAGCAGATGGTACAAGTGGTGATGTGAATGGACGTGATGCTGCAAATGCGACGATCCTTACAATAGATCAGGCGGAGAAGATGATCCTGCAGGAGCTGACGCTTGCAAACAATATCGGTACAGATTCGGATGCACCCGCGACAGTTACGAAGGCAGAGAGGGCAGATGCCAATGATCCCAATAAAAAGTATGTGGATTACATCATTGAAAAAGGCGATATCAGCGTGAAGGAAGACCTGAATTTCAGTCTTCATGTAGGTGCAGACGCAGATATGAACAACAAGATCGGCGTGAAGATCCAGGCACTTGACACGTCAGGACTCGGTATCAGGGGATTGAATGTAAAGGATAGCTCTGGTGCGGCAGCTACATATGCAATCGATGCGATCGCAAATGCGGTATCCACAGTATCGGCACAGCGCTCACTCCTCGGTGCAGTCCAGAACCGCTTAGAGCACACGATCAACAACCTGGACAACGTAGTGGAGAACACGACAGCGGCAGAGAGCCAGATCCGTGACACAGACATGGCGACGGAGATGGTGAAGTACTCCAACGCGAATATCCTCTCACAGGCAGGACAGTCCATGCTCGCACAGGGCAACCAGTCCAACCAGGGCGTACTCAGTCTGCTTGGTTAATTGATTATCGTGCCGGACACCCGTCAGCCTTTGCTGACATTCTTCCTCAGGGTGTCCGTGTACATAAAAAAGAAGAAGTCGGTTTTCAGCCGACTTCTTTTTTGACAAATTTATCTCAATTGTGTTAGATTGAAAGCAGATCAGACTGGCAGCAGGACATACTTAACAAGAAAAAAGTGCCAGGCGTGAAAGAGTTGCACATTGGGGAGAAGATCATTGTGGAGGCAGTTGTGTAGTTTTGACTGCCCATCGTATTGTTGAAAAAAGGAGCTGCCGCAAAATAAGCCCAGGGCAGCTCCTTTTCAATATCTTTTCAGTGCAATAACTTACAGCTTATTGTCAAACATCTTCTTGTCAAATTCGGGATTGAAATAATAAAAATTCTTCGAATCCAGCTTTTCCTTCGTCATCTCGATCGCCTCGCCGAAACGGTTGAAATGGACGATCTCGCGCGCCCGAAGGAATTTCAGCGGTGCCCTGACATCGGGGTCATCGATGACGCGCAGCAGGTTCTCATACACAGTTCGCGCCTTCTGCTCGGCGGCGAGATCCTCGTACAGGTCCGCGAACGCGTCGCCCTTTGACTGGAATTCCAGTGATGTGAAGGGAACGCCTCCCGCCGCCTGCGGCCACAGACCGGCAGTGTGGTCGATATAGTAAGCGTCAAAACCGGCTGTCTTTGCCTGCTCCGGCGTCAGGTTCCTGGTCAGCTGGTAGACAATGGCACAGATGATCTCCATGTGGTTGATCTCCTCCGTGCCGATGTCGGTCAGCAGACCGCCCACTTTTTTCACCGGCATCGAATAGCGCTGTGCCAGATAGCGCATGGACGCGGAGAGCTCGCCGTCTGGGCCTCCGTACTGGCTGATGATCAGCTGTGCCGTCTTCGGGCAGGTCTTTTTAATCTTTACAGGATATTGCAATCGTTTCTCATAAGCCCACATTAGATCAGTCCTCCTTCCCAGGGCATCGGTCCCTCGCCCCATTCATATTTGTCAGATTCCGGTTTTCCGGTAACGACCGACAGCTGTGTCAGTGCATTGTACTTTGCAGCGTAGTCGGCAAGCGTGTCCAGGCGCTTTTGCAGCAGTTCCCGCATCAGCTTGATACCGTGCTGACAGTCAGGGTGCGTGTCGAGATAGAGCGTCAGGTCGTTGACCGCAAAGCCGATCATGGCGATCTCGTTCATCGCCTTCTCGCGTTCTGACAGTTTTGACGCGGCTGCCTTGTCACAGAAGGGACATGGAATATCCTCTGCGGCGTAGAAGTTCATGTTGAGGCACGGGAATATCGTACCGTTATATAAAGCGGAGTTCAGCTCGTAAGGCTCGCACCACTCCTGGATCGGAAACGAACCCATGGCAAGTGACTCCGGAGTACATGTGCAATTGTTCATAAAAATCCTCCATTCCTGTCAAAGTCTGCAGATCTGTGTCACACACAAATCTGTCGTGACGGACTCCCATTCCTGAAAGTGCAAAATGAATCAGTTACATGAATTATTTTTTGAAAAAGACCACATAATATACTGGTTCATATTGGGAAAAATTATTTGGAGAAACACTTGCAAAAAATATCAAAAACTGATATACATTACTTATACACAGAAAATTGGGAGGATACACAGAAATGTACAGAGCTGGAATTGATCTAGGCGGAACCAATATCAAGGCAGGGATCGTAGACGAAAATCAGAAAATCATAGCGCAGACATCAGCGCCGACAGGGGCAGAGCGCTCGGCGGAGGAAGTCATTGCGGACATGGCAGGACTTGTAAAGAGTCTGATGGAGGAGCTTGGGATAGACGAGAGTGCGCTTGCGGGCATCGGTGTCGGCTGTCCTGGTCTTGTGGACGCAGATGCAGGCGTTGTGCGATATTCCAACAATATCAGCTGGGAGAATGTGGCGCTCGTGCAGGAGTTCGGAAAGTATTTCTCCTGTGAGATCCGTATATCCAACGATGCAAACTGCGCAGCGCTGGGAGAAGTGAAAGCAGGAGCTGCAAAGGACGTGTCGAACGCGATCCTGCTCACACTCGGGACAGGTGTCGGCGGCGGTATTATCCTGAATGGAAAAGTCTTTGAGGGAAGTAATGCAGGAGGAGCAGAACTCGGACATATCAGCATGATCATGGGCGGTGAGCCCTGCACCTGCGGCAGACGCGGCTGTGTGGAGGCGTATGCATCTGCCACGGCACTGATCCGCGATGCCAAGCGGGCAGCCGCTGCAGACAAAAAATCACTGATGAATGAGATGTGCGGCGGGAAAATAGAGAATATGAACGGAAAGATCCCGTTTGATGCGGCGCTCGAGGGCGATGAGACGGCGAAAGAGGTCGTGGAGAATTATTATACATACCTTGCCGAAGCCATCGCGAACTATGTCAACATCTTCCGCCCTGACGTTGTGCTGCTGTCGGGTGGTATCTGTAACCAGGGAAGCCGTCTGACCAAGCCGGTGGAGGAACATTTAAGTTTTCTGTGCTTTGGCGGGGACAGGGCATTTGTTCCGCCGGTGCGGTGCGCGATCCTCGGCAATGACGCCGGTATCATCGGAGCTTCAAACCTTATATAGCATATTGCTGATCGAGCAGGAGGACACTTTTCCTGCCCGTCGCGTGGCCTGTGTACCGCCTTAGGGCACGGAATATTTCCGCAGCGGAATATTTCTGCTGCACAGGTCTGCACATCAAAAAGCCGTGGGTATCTGACAGATTTTCCCACGGCTTTGTATATGTGTTCATGATTCGGTTTAGTATAGGTGAAATGAGGGTTTTGCGAGCAGAAATCCCTGCACAAAATCCACACCGAGTTCCTTGACAGTGTCGTATTCCTCTTGTGTTTCTACGCCTTCTGCGATGACCAGCAGAAGATTCTCGTGGCAGTAGTCGATCGTGCTGCGCACCAGTGCCTGCGTCGACGGGTTTTTGTCAATATCCTTGATCAGTCCCATATCGAGCTTTACGAAATGGAACATGCGCGAGACGAGCAGGTCACTGTTGCTGTAACCTGAGCCAAAGTCGTCGAGAGCGATCGGGATATTCCATTTGCTGCAGAAAGCGCGCTTTCGCTCTTCGATATCGACTTCGCTTCTGGCATTTTCCGTGATTTCCATGACAATGCGGCTCAGCTTGTTTCCGTAGGATTCCTCGAGCATTTTCCAGTCTTCCTCGGAGAGCAGCTGGTTTGGGATCGAGTTGATGAAGATGCGCGCGTTGTCGTCTTCGCGCACCTGTTCGAAAAATCCCTTCAATGCATGGAACCATGTGAGCCGTTCTATTTTGTCCAGCTTAAACTGCGCCTCGGCAACCCGCAGCAGATTGTCCGGGCGGCCGAGCAGGTCTGATACAGGGCGTATCAATGCCTCGTATGCAAAGATGTTCCCTGTCCTGATATTGATGATCGGCTGATATGCGTAGCGCACAGACTCATCTATGATTATGCGGTCAAGTTCTCCGACACCCTGTACCAATATGTAATCCCGCACATAGGAATCCTTGTCGTATGCCTTGATGCTCCCCTTGGATGACTTCTTGATCTGATACATGGCAAAGTCGGCATATTTTAACAACTCAGCATAGTTATTGGCATCTTCGGCATAGAAAGCCATGCCGGCCGAGGCACTCATGTTCAGCTCATTGCCGTCGGGAAGGCTCAGACGTTCGTTCATCAGCAGTTTGTGTATCTTCTGCAGGATCTCCACAAGCTGGAGTTTTGGGGCATCGTAGAGAAACACGGTAAATTCATCGCCTGCGAGGCGCGCGCTGATGCTGTTGTGCGGAAGTTCCCTCTTCAGCAGATCGGATAACGTACAGATATATTTGTCGCCGATCTCATGCCCATAGGTATCATTGGTGTATTTGAGATTGTCCAGATCCCATATGGACAAAACGCCGTTGGCACAGTGGTTTTCATCGATCAGGTACTTCATCTCGCGAGAGAAGGCGCGCCTGTTGAATAGACCGGTCAGGATATCATAATCGCGGTCGTGTATGATCTTTTCCTGCTCCACGATGCGCGCTGTGATGTCAGAGATTGTGATCAGAATGCTGCCTTCCCGTGGGATCTGCTTGATATGGAGCCATTTGTCGGCACAGTCAGGGCGGCGGTAGCAGTATTCATCCGGATTCACATGACTCTGGATAAAACAGTCGTTGTACTGCGTGATCCTGCCGGTAAACAGGGCTTTTGAAATATGGTTGTGCGCCCACCCGCTGTCCGGGAGTTCCAGGATCTCAAAAATCTTGTGCGTGCAGTAGACAACATCATTTTTGGGATCAAATTCGCACACGCCTAAAGAGACGCCTGTGATGTCGATGATCTCAGCCATCTTGTTGCCAAGCTTATAGATAGAAATATTCTGCTCCTCGATGGCGGCGGACAGATTGTCGAACTCGGTGATATGCGTTCTGGGCAGGGTGCTGTAGCCAGGTGACAGTTTTGGGATCCCGCTGTTCAGGGTGCGTATCGGCCTCATGAAAATGTGTGTGATGATCAGCGTGCCTGTGATGGATAACAACAACGACAGAACGATCGCCCCGAGGACAGTCATGGTGAGATGCCTCGAGGAGGCGAATAAAACATCTGTTCGAATCAATCCGCACAATATCCACTGCTGCGAGCGGTAAGGCGAGTTGGCGGAATAGATCCGCAGCGGATGGATGCAGGCATTTGTATCGGCGTTTGGCGCATCAATATGCAGGTCGTAGATGTTATATTCCAGGTTTCGTGGACTCAAGGTGATTTCCGAATCGGTATCCAGAGCATCGTAGTAAGTGTCATTGACGACCAGAAGGCTCTTTGCTGTCACGAGGTCACTGGTAGCCGCCAGATAGTATGATCCGTACTCATCAAGCGTGATATCCTGGTTTGGAAGGAGCTTTTTGAGGTAATCGAGTGTCATGTCAAATCCGATCACACCGTAAGCGCGATGTTCGTCATCGAGGAGCGGTATGCTGTAGGTGATGCACAGGCTATCGTTTGGATGAATGCGCACAGGAGCACTGAAATATCCCAGATCCATCGCCGAAAGTTCCGTGTATGTATTGCCGCCATCCATCGCCGTCTGGTAAAATATACAGTCCTTCTCCACATCGAGAGTGGGTGTCCAGAATGCGCCGGTGGTCAGCGAGTAGTTGTACAAAAGCTGTGAAGGGCCTGCCTCGATCAACAGATCGGAGTTGTTGTCCGGGGAGTCCGCGGGGTTAAAATCCCGAAGATACAGCGCGTCCTTCTGGGGATCGCCCGCGCTGCCGTCAAGAATGATAAAGCATGAGGTCGCGCCGCTTTTGCGCAGTGCTCCGAGCATTACGGGGAGGACGTTGCGCAGCAGCGCCTGCCGGTTGTCGGGATCGGCGGTATACTCTGCGATGCTGAGTTCCATATTCGTGGCATTCTCGCTGGTCACAGACGTCACAGTCTCGTAAAAACCGTCCATGTTAACGAATGTGGCAAGCTGCTGTACCAGGGCTGTTTCTCTTGCCGTGACAGTGTTGTCGAGGATCCGGAATAGATTTTTGTCAAGGTTGTCAGAGGCATTGCTGACGACAATGATGCTGGCAAAGACAGCCGACTGGAACAGAATGATCAGGATGAACGGCAGCAGGATGTAGTATCTTAAACTTTTCACGATTTTTCCTCCTATCTGCAGCACTCCAGAAGCTGTGAGAGCGTGTCTTCATACCATTCATCAAAATGCTCGTCTGTCAGAAATTCATCGACCGGTGTGCCCTTTTCCACCGCGGCACGGTCCTTGAGAGCGAGCGCCGGCATCGTGGAGTCCAGTATGCTCCGCGCCTGCGTTCCTCCTGTGACAGCAGGCGGTGTGTACATGATGTAGCGGCTGTTTTCATCCAGCGCGACATGGAGTGTGTCGGCTACAATGGCGCTTGTAGGATTCTCCGCAAGATATCTGTCTACGTTCTCGGTCTTGACAGCTTCCACGCTGACTGGCATATAGCCGCTGTTTACTGAGAATTTCAGGTTTTGCTGCCATTCGGTAAACCATTTGAGGAACAGGATACTCGCGTACTCCTCTGCCTCGGTTGCGCTTGTGACAGCCATGCCGGCGCCCTGCTGGACAGCGTAGGGCGCAGTACGGTCAAAGTTTGGAAGCGGGAGGACAAGGTGTTCGATCGCATAGGATGCACCGTCAGCGGACGTCACTTCCGTAGGAAAATAGACGGCGCTTGAGGAGGAGCAGACAAGTGCGATGATCTCGCCCAGCTTTACATCGTCGCTGCGGTACTGTCCTACATGGCGGAAGTATCCTTTGACATAAGGGACGTAGAAGTGATCCCAGATCACGCGCATGGTTTCCCTGTCAAAGTCGAGCTTTTCACTGCCGTCTGAAACCTGAAAGATCTCATGACCCAGCTGGGAGCTTGCGATGATCGGGTAGTTTGCAAAGGCGTCCCTGCCAAAGAATGCCCTGCCATCGGACCACTCATAGTATTTTTCGGCTGTGCCGACAAGCCCTTCCCAGGTGGACAGATCCTGCGTTGAAGCGCCTGTATCGGCGGCAAATCTGTCCCAGTCCGTCTTGTTCAGGATCAGAACCTCGGTGGATTTGGCAACAGGGAAAAGTTTCCATCTCTCCTCGATACCGATACTGCCGGAGTCAAGAAAAAGCTTCACATATGTATTTTTTTCCTCCTCTGTGATATATTCGTCGAGGTCGACCAGCGAAACGACCTTGTCAAGTGCGGTGGCAGTGTCCTGATAACTCTGAAAGATATTGGGCATGTCGGGAGCGCCAACCTTTTCGTTCGCGGAATCCCACAGTGCTTTTTCGAGGTCCGTGACTGTGCCCATGCTCTCGGAGTAGACTACAATGCCATTTTCGCGGCCGATCGTGTTGTTGAACGCTGATACCAGTTCGTCGAAAGCGGCGGCGAGGGCGCCGTTATAGTAGTGCCATACCTTGATGCTCGTGGGATTGTCCTTTGACAGACCGTGATCGTCCTGCCGACCGCACCCCGTGAAGAACAATGCACAGATAATACAGACGACACAAATATATAATAAAGAAGAAAGTCGTTTTTTCATAGTATAGCCCATCCTTTGTATGAAATAATAAACATCGTAAAAACATTGTATCACAGATATACTTCTCTATAAATAGGAAAATGTAAATAGTGCGAAAAACAGCGCTTCGCGATCCGGATCCAGGAGCCCGCAAAGGCGTGCGGATGTAACAGTGTAAAAAAAAGTTATGTCAACCCATTGCGGAATATGTCAAAAGCTGGTATACTAGAGCGTGTTAAAAAAGTAGTTCAAGTGAAACCAGACAGATCAGAGGGTGATTCAATAGGAAAATGGGCAAAATAGATAAAAACAAACAGATCAAAAGGGAGTCCCTTCTGGAGACTGCATTCAGGCTCTTTACCAGCAAGGGTATCCAGAAAACCTCCATATCGGATATTGTGGAGGATGCAGGGGTGGCGAAGGGAACTTTCTATCTGTACTTCAAGGACAAATATGATATCAGAAATAAACTGATCGCCCACAAGTCGAGTGAGGTTTTCAGGAGAGCGGACAGCGCTCTTAAGGCGGCAGGTATCACGGAGCTCGAGGACAGGGTGGTCTTTCTGGTCGACAATATCATCAATCAGCTCGTGGAGAACCAGACATTGTTGGGATTCATCTCCAAGAATCTCAGCTGGGGCGTGTTCAAGAACGTTCTCATCGCCGGAGGTGACGATGAAGTAGATTTTTACGATATCTATCAGTCCATGTTCCGTGATGAAGGCCGGTTCGACAATCCCGAAGTGATGGTGTTCATGATCATCGAGCTTGTGGGATCGACATGCTACAGTGCGATCCTGTACGATGAACCGGTGGGGATCAACGAGCTAAAACCATACATCCTCCGCACGGTGAGGGGGATCATGGCAATGCACCGTATCGCAGGCCCGGCAGAGACTGACACCGGGATCCGAGATTAAATTTGCAAAAAAGTATAAAGTAAATCAAAAATAATCCGATAAATTAAATATAAAAGAACTGATAACATAAATAATTGACTAGTTGGGAAGGAGGAGTCCGATATGCGTATAGATGCCTATAATCAAATACAGCAGATCTACGGAACGAAAAAGTTAACCAAATCTGAGAAGAAGGCAACGGGAGCAAGCTTCCAGGACCAGCTCATGCTCTCAGCGACAGCTCAGGATGCTTCCGCAGCAAAAAAGGCACTCGCAGCGACGCCTGACGTGCGCCAGAATCTTGTAAGTTCTATCAAAGAGCGCATTGACAATGACACGTACGAGGTAGATATGGAGGATTTTGCAGGAAAGCTGTTAGAGAAGTATAATGGCTTATTCTAAGATGTCATGACAGTTAAGATGTCATGACAGTGAGGTGTGCAGGTGGCAAGCTTATTGGAAAACTTGATTGACGTGCTCGACGGTGAGAATACGGAGTATGAGAAACTCGTGACACTCTCGGAGAGCAAGACTTCCGTCATCGTGGCGGGAGATATCGAAAACCTGGGCAAAATCATGGAGGAGGAACAGGAGATCGTAGGCAGGATCCAGGGAATGGAGAAGAAAAGAAATAGATTTCTGGCTGATATTGCCAACGTAGTTAACAGGGATGTTGAAACATTGAAACTTATAGACCTGATTCAGATGCTCGAATCAATGCCCGACCAACAGCAGAAGCTGAAGGACGTGCAGAAGTGCTTGAGGGCGACCATAGACAAGCTGAGGGAGACAAACGGCAAAAACCAGCTGCTCCTCTCAGAACGGCTGGATATGGTGAATTTTAACCTCGATATGATACGAGCGATGAAGTCTGCGCCGCAAACAGCCAATTATAATAAGGAAGCATATACAAACGGACAATCGCTTGGTATCTTTCATGGTAGTTTCGACGCGAAACAATAACGACGAAACACGAGGTGAGAGATACCATGTCTTTGTTTGGATCATTATATTTAGGCGACAGCGGATTACGCACGTCGCAGAGCGCGCTCAATACGGTAGCGCACAACTTATCAAATCTGAATACACCCGGATATGTCCGCCAGCAGGTGGCAAACACTGATTCGACATATACTTATGGAGGGCGTTCGCTCAGAGGATGGCAGCAGCAGGTAGGAACTGGCGCCAAATATGCCGAATGCAGACATGTCAGGGATACATTTCTCGATATGGCATACCGCGAGGAATACGGTAGGTCAAACTATTATGAAATATCATATTCGGCGATCCTTCAGGTTGAGGACATCATGGGCGAGCTTGACGGAGCGGCTTTCAAGAACTCCGTTTCAGGACTGTGGACCGCGATGCAGGAGCTGTCAAAGGATCCGAATAACACTGTGAATATGTCTGTTCTGATGTCCAAGGCGGCAAGCTTTATAGAGAATGCTACATCCGTCTACCAATCCTTTCAGGAGTATCAGAGCAATCTGAACAGACAGATCGAGGATTCCGTCAAGGAGATCAATTCCATTGGAAACAGAATTTTTGAACTGAATAAAGCGATCATGAAGATCGAGTGCGGCGGAGTGGAGAATGCAAATGACCTGCGCGACGAGCGTGACCAGCTGCTTGACACACTTGCAGGGTACGGCAACATTACATACACTGAGGAACCCAACACTGCGGTGACAGTGCTCTTCAATGGCACGAGCTTCGTGAATGAGGCGTGTGTGTTCGAGATGGGGCTCGCCACTGACAAGGATACAGGCTTTGTGACACCCTACTGGAAACAGAATCTGAGCTATACCACGGATTCAAAGGGGAATAAAGTGCCGGATTACGAGAGTGCCCAGATATTTAACCTTAAAGATGAGATCTCAACAGGGGCTAAGACGGATGTCGGATCACTCAGGGCGCTTTTGCTGGCAAGAGGCGACCATATAGCCAACTATACTGATCTCGATACAGGGGCATGCACGGACATGAAACTCGATAAACTGGGGATCAGTGCAGATCAGTATGATGAGAAAGACGGACTGAAATATTACAATGATTATATATCAAAGTCGATCCTCATGAATGCGCAGGCGGAGTTTGACAACATTGTCCATGCGATCACCACGAAGATCAATGAAGTGATGGCGGCATGCTGCGATCCCAAGACGAAATATCTGTGCAATGAGGACGGCTCACCGATGCAGATGTTCCAGAAGGCTAACGGCTCAGGCTATGAGAAAGTGATTCTGAGCAGTGCAGAGGCGGATCGGTTAAAGGCGGAGGGCGTAAAGCTCTATCAGATCTACGACGACGATGAGGAGCCGGTTGCCAACATGTACTGGAAGTATGTCGAGGAGGACGCAAACGAATCACAGACGCTGTACAGCTGCGGCAATCTGAAGATCAATCAAAAGCTTCTGCAGTCCCCATCCCTGCTCGAATTCACATGGCAGGAGAACTCGGTGGACTACAACATCGGCAAGAAGTTTGTGGAAGCCTTTAAGGACAAGGGAATCTATCTGAATCCAAATGCGACGGATATCAGCAGCTTCGAGAACTGCTATACCGATCTGATCGCCCAGGCGACAAATTCGGGTTATGTGTTTGGACAGATGTATGAGATCGAGCAGCTTGCGATGGAGCAGGCAGACAATGAGCGTCAGACAGTCATCGGCGTATCCTCGGACGAGGAGCTCGAGCATATGATCATGTACCAGAACGCGTACAACGCGGCAAGCCGGTACATCAATGTGATCAATACCATGCTCGATTCGCTGTTAAGTATAGGGGCATAAAATAGGAGGAGAGTATAAATGGCATCAGCATTTATGGGGTTAAATATAGCGTATTCGGGTCTGGTTGCTTCGAATGCCGCGCTGAATACCACCGCGAACAATATCGCGAACATTGAGACGGGAGGCTATTCCAGACAGATCATCAACCAGGCAGCATCCGACCCGATGCGCGCATTTGCAAGTCATGGCTGCATTGGAGCCGGCGTGGATACCCTGGGCGCGGAGAGAGTCAGGGACATCTACTTTGACGAGAAATATTGGACCAATAATTCCAAGCTCGGCGAGTATGACAAGAAGCAGTATTACTGTGCGATCATAGAACAGTATCTGATGGATGAGAGAGGAACGAACGAGGTCAAGGGCTTCACCACGATATTCAACGAGTATCATTCTGCAATGGATTCTCTCTCGAACCATACAGACGAGGTGGATTTTGCGCTGGAATTTGTCGGAAAAGCAGGAAACCTGTGTGAATATTTTAACATTCTGTACGATAATTTTCAGAAAATGCAGACCGACATCAATGATGAGATCAAGATCAAAGTGGATGAGATCAATGGTATTGCGGAGCAGATCACACTGCTGAACAAGCAGATCAATATGGTGGAGGCGAACGGAAATACCGTTGCCAATGAACTCCGCGACAAGCGAGATCTGCTGATCGACCAGCTCTCGGCTGTGGTAGATGTAAAGTGCGAGGAGAAGCCGATCAAAGATACCAGCGGGGATGACACGAACATCAACGAATACATCGTGTCGATCGCAGGCGGTCAGACACTGGTAAACGGTTATGAATATAGAAAGTTAGAGTGCGTGCAGAGGGAGCCGTGGCAGAAGGTGAACCAGAATGATGTTGACGGACTCTACGACGTGATATGGACAGATACCAAATCCAATCTCGGACTCAATGCCAAGAATACACGGGGAGAGCTCAAAGGACTGTACGAGATGCGTGACGGCAACAACGATGAGGCATTTCACGGAAAGATTTCTGATGTGGACAGAATGAAAGGGACAGTGACTGTCAAGACGACAGAGAGTTATCTCAAAGATATGGCTAAGAGCACTCTTCCGGTCACAAACGGTCAGGTCATGCTGAGTGGTGAGATGTACTACTATGACAGCTTTACATTCGAGACCGACGAGGAAGGCAATACATACTATACATTCAAATTGTCGGAGGACCGCTCGAGAAATCCGTCGATGCCGGATGGCTCGATCGTCGGAAACAATGCAAAGGTTGGCGAGCAGGTCAACTATCAGGGAATCCCGTATTACCTCGAGCAGATGAACGAGTGGGTGCGCGATTATGCCTATAATTTTAACAAAATATACGGCGTGGAGAACGCGACGGATTACAATGGCAACACACATGAAGGAGACATCTTCTACACAGGTGACAAGAGCGTGGGAGGCGGACAGTACAACCTCAAGGGCACGTCTCTCCATGACAAGTATTATGACAGTGCATCAGGCACGGGATATTTCATGCTGACAGCAGGGAATTTCAATGTGGAGAAGTCGATCCAGAACGATGCGAGCACACTTGCGACGCACACCGGAGAGGTGGACGGCAAGGCGAAGTACGATATCATAGACAATCTCAAAGACCTGTCAACGAACAAGGACAAAATGACATTCAGGGGATGCAATGCACAGAGCTTTTTGATCTGTCTCATGGGTGATTCGGGATTGAATGCGCAGAGTGCCAACAGCTTCCAGGAGATCTATGCAAATATCGAGGAATCGATCGCCAACAGCCGCTTTTCAGTCAGCGGCGTGGACTCCGACGAGGAGGCTGCAAACATGATCAAATTTCAGAATGCCTACAATCTGGCGAGCAAGATGATATCTATATTGAACGACTGCTATGACAAACTGATCACACAGACTGGGGTATAAAGCATAAGATGGAGGATTAATATATGGCAATGAGAATCACGACTAAGATGATGCAGGCTACATCACTTAGAAATCTGAATATCAATAAATCCCGTCAGGAGAAGCTGGCGAACCAGATGTCGACGGGCAAAAAGATCACAAGGCCTTCTGACGATCCGGTCATCGCGATCCGTTCATTGAAGCTCAATTCCTCGCTCGACAAGATCGACCAGTATTATGAGAAAAATGCATCGGACGCGGAGAGCTGGCTGGAACTGACGCTGTCTTCACTCTCCACGGTGAACAGGATCCTGACCGATGATATCCGGAAGAATATCATGTCTGCCAAGAGCAGTTACAAGACCGTGGAGGACAGGGAGGCAGTCATCACCCACCTTAGGAAAGCCATGGAGGAGATCTACTCCACAGGCAATGCAGACAGCGGCGGCAGGAGTATCTTCACGGGCTACCGCACTGATATGCCCCTGACGCTGACAGCGCCAAAGACAGAGAAGAACACGATCACAGAGCAGTTTACCAATGATACCATAGACAAGATGACTTTTGTCTATGCAGGCGATATCAATACGATCAACGAAGGAAACTTCAAGGATGTGGCAGATATCGATAAGGAGAGTATCTCCTCCAATGAGATCTGGCGCAAAAGGCTTGCATATGGGGATCTGGATCTGAAACAGGCAGTTGGTCCTGACGGGAAACCAATGGTGGACGCGAACGGAAAACCGGTATATGAGTCCAATATTGACATAGGTTATATGTCAAATACAGTATATGACGGCGACGGGGTAAAGCTGTCCACAACATCGATGACAGCATATGTCTCGATCGATACAGACAAGGTGCCAAATGAGGCTGTATTCAAGCTGAACGATGCGAATGGAAACCCGATAGAAGTAAGGGTTCCAAGAGGGCAGGACGATAAGACCGGCACAGGGGTAGTAGTCACTCCGCCCGGAAGCAGTGTTCCGTCAACAGTCGATCTGTCTTTCAGCGAAGACGGCACGATCAGGATCGAAAATAACGATCCGAACCTCAAACCCAAGGAAGCAGTGACCATCGGCTGTGATGTCACCAAAAATACAGACGGCACCAGCACGGTAAAATTCGACAAGAAATTTGAGACCTCGTTTAAGATAGAACCGGAAAATATCTATGAATCAGGCTCCAACGATGCATATATGTCCGTAGTCGGGGATGCGAATAAGAATACGATCTCATTTATTGCAGAGACCGGTGAGATCCTGTTTGGCGATGCGATCGCAGAGCGGTTCAAGCATCTTCCATCCGACAATGAACTGCGTGTAACCTACGACAAGTCAGAGTGGAAAAAGGGTGATCTTGATCCGGTACATTACTTCTACACAGAGCGTGAGGGCAAGACAGCGTCAGGAAAGGAAAAGACGCTTGTATTCAATGAAAACTTCCTTGACGATCCCAGCAAGAACGGGAAACAGATCATAGAATACGATGTCGGAAACAATCAGACACTGCAGGTCAACACAACCGCAGACGAGGCATTCTCCCATGCGATGGGCAGGGATGTCGAGGAGGTCATCTCCATGCTGGAAGAGTACGGCAGTTACCAGACCAGCCTGCAGGAAGTGGAGAAGCTGATCAAATCGGAGAAATACAATGGCACTGACGATGAGCTCAAACTGACGAGACAGAAGGAAGCGCTCGAGAAGGCGATGACACGCGTGCTCGACAAGATCAATAAGCGCTGTGATGAACTCGTCAAAGACTGTGACGGGTACTTTGCAAAGACGCAGCTGGCAGAGACAGACTGTGGATCAAGACTTGCCAGACTGGGCATGGTGCAGAATCGTCTGGAGATGCAGCAGACCAACTTTGGCGAACTTGTCAGTGAGAATGAGGACGCGGACTACACAGATCTTGTGATCCAGATGAAGAGCATAGAGATGACTTATCAGGCGGCACTGTCATCCATCAGCTATACGATGCAGACATCCCTGCTTGACTTTATACGCTGATGGATATCGACAGGTTTGATCGTCACATTTCAGGCATATATACCACACGGGTAGGGGAATCCTTTTCCGCTGCCCGATTACAAAAAGTGATACAGAGTTGCAAACTTTGAAAGGAGCATATTGGTAAAATGGTAGAAGTAAATACTAGAATATTTGGCAGGATCGTGATCGAGGACGACAAGATCATCCGCTTTGACCATGGCATACTGGGTTTTCCCGATCTGAAGGAGTTCACCCTGATCTTTAACGAGGACAAAGGTGCGGATTCCAGCATTAAGTGGCTGCAGTCCCTCCAGGAGCCGGCATTTGCCCTACCGGTCATGAATCCCGACCTCGTGATACAGGGTTACACTCCCAAATTTGAAGCGGAACTGTTAAAGCCACTGGGAGACAATCTTGACAGTGAAAATATTTTGATGTTTGTCACCGTGACCGTGCCAAAAGACATCACCAAGACCACAGTAAACCTCAAGGCGCCGATTATTGTCAGCATAGAGAACCTCAGGGCAGTACAGCTGATCTGTGATGACGATGCATACAGTGTGAAGCACGCAATCTATGAGCAGCTGATGGCACAGAAGGCAGTACAGGCATAAGGCAATAAAAGGAGGCAGATAAAGCTATGCTGGCACTATCAAGAAAAAAAGGTGAAGCTCTGATGATCAACAACGACATCGAGATCACTGTGCTCGACATCAAGGGCGAGCAGGTTAAAATAGGTATCAGTGCCCCTAAGGAGGTACCGGTATACCGCAAAGAAGTATATATCCAGATCCAGGAAGCGAACAAGGAAGCCTCTGCGAACATGGAAGGCATGGAGCAATTGGCAAGTTTGTTTGGTGGGAAATAGTGAACATATATGTGAAATGGTAGAAGAGAGCAGCCGTGAAGGCTGCTCTCTTCTACTGCATATCGGAATGAAGATCTAATTGTTTGGATTACATAAAAAACAAAAGAAATAAAATGATATATCACAAACAAAAGAGATAGTTTTGCAAATACTTTTTCTGTTTGTGATATATGTCGGAATAGTCAAAATATTTCGAATATTTTTATAGGAGTTGCATAATATATTTTTTTGTAGTATTATAAATGACAGAGATGAATTTACATAACAAATAATCCATAACAAAAACAAGATTACATAAATCACTTCCAACATCCAGCAGAATTTCTAAATCTGATGGGATAGCATGTGTACTATGATTTAGTTAATAATCGGAGCTGACTGCGTAAGCAGGCGCGCCCAAAGCGGTCAGATCCGAATATTATAAATAAAACTAAATAAGGAAAACAAAGCGCGTGCCGCAGAAACGGGTAAAAGGATTTGCTCGCGGCACACCCGGATAAGGATGTCCGGACGGCAGAACAAGGAGGTAAATTATGGTAGTACAGCACAATCTCAGAGCTATGAACGCTAACAGAATGTTAGGCATCACACAGGGGTCTCTCTCCAAGTCAGCAGAGAAGCTTTCTTCTGGTTACAAGGTAAACAGGGCAGCTGACGACGCAGCAGGTCTTTCAATTTCCGAGAAAATGAGAAAACAGATCAGAGGTCTCTCACAGGCATCTCTGAACGCAGAAGATGGTATCAGCGCAGTGCAGACAGCAGAGGGCGCATTGACAGAAGTTCATGACATGTTACAGAGAATGAACGAGCTGGCAGTGAAGGCTTCCAACGGCACAAACGCGATCTCAGACCGTCAGACGATCCAGGACGAGGTAGACCAGCTCCTCACAGAGATCGACCGTGTATCTGAGACGACCAAGTTCAACGAGACCTATCTGTTGAAGGGCGGCAAGGACACAAAGACTGTGACAGTAGATGCGCATGATGCAGGTATCGAGGGAACACTGACACAGAACACGACGAAAGCTACATTCACGATGGATAAACTGTCTCTTGGTGACACGATTAAGATCGGCGGTACAGAGTATACGATCGGTGGTCAGTTATCAGAGGTGAAAGCTTCTCTTGCAAATTTGTCAGCAGGTGAACTTGTTACAATTGATGGTACGCAGTATACCGTAACGGATGGCGACAATAATGAGGATAAGAACATTCTGAAGAAAGATGATATCATCAAGAAGGTTGCGGCAGGAAGCACTGTAGTGTATAAGGGAGATACTTTGCAGGCTATGATCAAAGATGATACAGGTGCTGATCTGGGTGCAAATTCTGCTGATCAGTCTGCAGTGGATGTAAAGAAGCCGCAGGTAATCACGGCAAAGAAAGCTTATGAGATGATCGATCAGGAATTGAGAATCGCAAGCAGTATCGGAGCAACCAAGACATCTGCTAAGCAGACGCAAGGTTTTGCCGAGAATGCGGACGATGCTACAAAGATGGATTTCTTTATCACAAAGGGTACAGTAGAAAGAAAAGAAGGTTTGACATTTGCCCTTCATGTAGGTGCAGACGCAGACATGACCAACAAGATTTCCGTTCAGATCGATGCCCTTGACACAAAGGGACTCGGCATCAACGGATTGAATGTAAAGGACAGCACAGGCGCATCAGCGACATACGCGATCGACGCGATCGCAGACGCAGTGGCTCATGTATCTTCTCAACGCTCACTGCTCGGTGCGGTTCAGAACAGATTAGAGCACACGATCAACAACCTGGATAACGTAGTGGAGAACACGACAGCAGCTGAGAGCCAGATCCGCGATACAGATATGGCTACAGAGATGGTTAAGTACTCTAATGCAAATATCCTTTCACAGGCAGGACAGTCTATGCTCGCACAGGGCAATCAGTCCAACCAGGGTGTACTTGGTCTGTTAGGCTAATCAGATCATTAAATTGATATAAATGTTTGGTACAAAGTGATTAACACCGATCGGACTGCCGCGGTGCAGTCCGGTCGGGTTGACAAATAAAATGAAGCGATGTGGGTAAAAGGAATTGCTCACGGTAATCACAAGGAGGTAAATTATGGTAGTACAGCACAATCTCAGAGCTATGAACGCCAACAGAATGTTGGGCATCACACAGGGGTCTCTCTCCAAGTCAGCAGAGAAGCTTTCTTCTGGTTACA
>ERZ779623.102-NODE-102-length-47762-cov-7.262750_pt1 | contig 47762 bp, 27 predicted proteins | sample MGYA00514189_ERZ779623 | MGnify/ENA primary metagenome ERZ779623 (study PRJEB29562, sample SAMEA4376712) | mouse gut metagenome | isolation source: Cecum | study: EMG produced TPA metagenomics assembly of the A DSS colitis mouse model was used to assess the... | reverse complement strand
AGTTCTGCAAAGACTTTGCAGATTTCGTATATTGGAATGCAATCACAAGAAGTGGTTATCAAACCTAATTTGAGGGTTGTGTTAAAATCTGATTCCCAAAAACTAGATGAGGTTGTAGTCGTTGCTTATGGAACTCAAAAAGCTAGCACTTTGACTGCTTCCGTTTCTTCAGTCAGAGCTGAATCTCTGAAAGATGCTCCTAGCACAAGTATCGACCAGATATTACAAGGACGTGCATCCGGCATGAGTGTGACTACACCTTCGGCCGGTGTAGGACAAGCTCCTATAGTGCATATCCGAGGTGTAAATTCCATTACTTCGGGAACGGGACCTTTATATATTGTTGATGGTGTACCAATACAATCTGGTAATTTAGCTGATACAGGTAGTACAAATGTAGTCGGTAATGCTAATGCGTTGGCGGATATTAATCCTGCGGATATTTTGTCTGTAGATGTATTGAAAGATGCCGCTGCCGCTGCTTTATATGGTTCGCGTGCTGCTAATGGTGTTGTTCTTATTACTACAAAACAGGGAAAACAAGGTAAAGTAAAAGTCACGTACGACGGTTTCGTGGGGTTCTCTAATAAGACTAAATTCATTGAAATGATGAATGCGAAAGAATATGTGGATTTCAAGAATATGTCAGTAAGAAATGCATTTGACACAGATATAGCTTCCGAAGTCGGACTTGATACTTCACCCTATGGTGATAAAGTATTTAACTTGATGAAAAATTCTAGAGGTGATATTATCGATTCCAAATGGAGCGATGCTGTTTTCCAAAATGGTTTCACACAGGGACAGACGGTGGCTGTCAATGGTGGAACGGAGAGGGTACAGTATTATGTATCTGCTAATTATAATACTCAGAAGGGTATTGTAAAAGGTGATGAATATAAGCGATTAGGAGGTAAGGCAAATGTTTCTGTTAAAGCTACTGACTGGTTGAAGTTAGGAGTAAATGCCAATCTTGGTAATAGTGAAACTAAACAAACGGATGCCGCCCGTAATGGTTCTAACTTTTCAGTTGGCGGTTTTCCTCGTTTGGCATTGATTAATGCACCTAACATACCTATTTATAATGAAGACGGCACGCCATATTATGAGCAAAAAGGGATAGGATATGGTCCTAACGCTGTTTTCAATACTTTTTCTAACCCGGCTGCGTTGCTGAGTATTGGCAATGGAACGACTGTGAATGTGGATAGAATGATTACCAGCTTTTTCGGAGAACTGACTCCGTTGAAGGGACTTACACTAAAGACGCAATATAGTATAGATTATGCTCGCGTGGAAACGAATCGTTTTTGGTCGCCGTTACATGGTGATGGGGTAAACTACGGTGGATATGCAACTAATATGTCTTCAAAGAATAACAAATGGACATGGACCAATACAGCAACTTATGATTTCTCTATAAAGAAACATCATTTTAATCTGTTGGCTGGTATGGAAGCTACAGAAAACAAGTATAGCTATTGGTTGGCAGAACGTTATGGGCTATTGGATGATAAGTTTACGAATTTTGCCGGACCGTTCTCTAATGCTGATGCAGGGGGAAGTATATCCAATAATTCGATGGTGTCTTATTTTGGAAGAATCAACTACGACTATGCGTCCAAATATATTTTGTCATTGAATTATCGTCGCGATGGTTTCTCTGCGCTAAGTAAGAACAATCGGTGGGGTAATTTTGGAGGAGCATCTGCTGCATGGCGTATTTCGGAAGAAGCATTCTTCGAACCATTAAGGGCAATTGTCGATGACGTAAAAATAAAAGGAAGTTATGGTGTGGTTGGTAATACCAACATATTGGATTATGCTTCAAAATCATATTATTCTTCTTATTATTATGGAAATAATGGTAGTTATTTGTTGTATCAGATTGCAGACCCTAATCTGAAATGGGAGTCTTCTGAAAAGTATGATATTGGATTTAGCGCTACATTGCTGAGTCGTATCAACGTTGACTTTGACTATTATTATACGAAATCGTCTGACTTGATTTTGGAAGTACCACAGGCTCCGTCTAAAGGTATTCCAGGCAATACCATTACCACTAACGCAGGAAAGATGGAAAATAAAGGTATAGAGCTTACTGTTTCAGCAGATATTTTTAGAAATAAAAATTTCAAGTGGAACACCAGTTTCAATATAACAACGACGAAGAACAAGGTACTGGCGTTAGCAGATGGAATTGAGAACATCATCGGATGGGACGGTTCTGAATTGGAAAGCAACAATATTACTGTAGTGGGTAAGTCTATCGGACAATTATATTTATATCCGACTGGGGGCGTGGATGAAAAAACGGGTTTAAGAGTTTTCTATAGCCCGACAGGTGAAAAACTGTTGTTCGACTACAATTCGGATAGTGGTTGGATGCACGAAAATGGCGATCCGTATGAGGGGGAATTGAAACCGGAAATTTGTGGTAATACACTTCCTACTTGGTATGGTGGATGGAATAACTATTTCGAATATAAGGGTTTTGATCTTACTGTTTTCTTCCAGTTCTCCGGTGGAAATAAAATTTATAACGGAACGAAGGCTACAGTAAGTGATATGCGTAATTGGAACAATTCGAAAGATGTGTTGAATAACTATTGGACACCGGAAAATAAGAATGCAGTTTATCCTATTCCGGTATATGGAGATAATATATCCAATGGTTCAGCATATTCAATTAGTGATTGGGTAGAAAAAGGCGATTATTTACGTCTCAAGAATATTTCTTTAGGATATACATTCAATACACAGAAATGGGCAAAAGCTATTGGTATCAGTAAACTCAGAATTTATGCACAAGCCCAGAACTTGTTTGTTATTACCGGATACTCTGGTATGGATCCGGAGGTTCTGACAAACACTACCAACAGTACGCTTGCTCCAGGTACAGATAAAAATACACTGCCACAAGCACGTACCTATACCTTTGGTGTGAATTTATCATTTTAATTACAAATAATAGAAATAACAAGATGAAAAAATATACAATCTATTCATTTCTACTGCTAGCTCTTTTTGTTAGCGGTTGTAGTAGTAGTTTTTTAGATCAAGAACCTCCGCTGGATATTAGTGAAGGTGATATTTTTAGTTCGAAAGAGAGAATACAGTCTACGTTGCGCGGTTTGTATGGAACCCTAAAGAATACGCCGACCGAATCTTTTATGGGTGGTAAAACTTATCTGGTTTTTGATAACCGTGGCGATGATATTATTAATAAATCGGAGAATCTGTCTACATTGTATGATTCTTATTTAATGAATATTAATTCGACTAGTACAGAGAATACAACTACATGGACAAATGCTTATTGGACAATCAATAATGCAAATGTATTTTTGGAAGGTTTGGAAGGAGCCAAAGATTTGATTGGTGATGATTACGACCAATTTAAGGCTGAAGCTAAGTTTGTGAGAGCGTTATGTTATTATTATCTGAATAATTTATATTCCCAACCTTATTCATTGGATCCGAATGCGAAGTCAGTGCCTTTGCGTTTGACACCTCAGAAAGGAACTGATGACAATAATAAACCGCGCTCTACTGTAAAGGCTGTTTATGAGCAAATCTTGGAAGATTTGAAAGAGTATAATTCGTTACCCAATGGAGAACTTTCAGAAACGGGAGTTAGCAGGGCAACTAAGGGTGCTGCCAATATGTTGAGAATGCGTGTGTATATGGCAATGGAAAATTGGGGTGAGGCAATCACTGCCGGTGAGTTAGTGACGGGGTATAGTTTGGCTGGCAATGTGGCTTCTTTGTTCAAGACTCCATATTATACTACAGAAACGATATTCTCCTTGCCGATGGCTATCAGTAATACACCGAACACTCAACAAGGACTGGCGGAATATTATGCAGATGAGAAAATTCTTATTGTTGACGATGTGAATGGAATCATGTCAAAAGCGAATTATTCGTTACCGGACGATGCACGCTCAGCATTTAAAGATGCTAAAAAGAAATTGGTAAAATTCACGGATGTTGCTACTAAGTTGGATTGGGTACCTATTTTCAGGTATGCGGAAACATTGCTTGACCTTGCAGAGTGTTATGCCAATACGACAGGCGGAGAGGGAACAGCAAAGGAGCTATTGAAGCGAGTACGCTATCGTTCTCTTCCGGAAGACGTTGATCCGCTGGATATTGATGCATTGAGTGGTGATGGTTTGAAAGAAGCTATCTATAATGAAAAACGTCTTGAATTTATTGGTGAAGGAATACGTGGAATTGATATAATAAGGAGAGGTGAGAATTTTGTTCAAGGAAAGAGAGTTACCTCTCCCCAAAATTCCGGTTATATATGGCCGATTCCTCAGGCAGAGCAATTGATTAATAAAGATTTGAATAAGTAATATTTATCGTGATACTATTACATAGTTTGGATAATAAATAATACGAAAAAGAGGACAACACAACATTGTCCTCTTTTTTTTTGTTATATTTGTGCCCACATTATTATATAAGAGTAAAGAATGAAAGAATTTGTAATATCCGAAGCCAAAGTGGAGACAGCAGTACTTGTCGGACTCATCACGCAGACGCAGGATGAGCGTAAGACGAACGAGTATCTGGACGAACTGGCGTTCCTTGCCGAGACGGCTGGGGCGGAAGTAGTGAAACGATTTACACAGAAGTTGCCGACAGCCCATTCGGTGACCTATGTAGGAAAAGGAAAACTGGAGGAAATCAGACAATATATCCGTAACGAAGAGGAAGAAGAACGTGAAGTGGGAATGGTCATCTTTGATGATGAGCTTTCCGCGAAACAACTTCGTAATATAGAAGCCGAACTGAAAGTGAAGATACTGGACCGTACTTCGCTGATTCTCGATATATTTGCCATGCGTGCCCAGACTGCCAACGCGAAGACGCAGGTAGAACTGGCACAGTACAAATACATGCTGCCACGTCTGCAAAGACTCTGGACGCACTTGGAACGCCAGGGTGGTGGTTCGGGTGCGGGTGGTGGTAAAGGTTCCGTGGGACTTCGTGGTCCGGGTGAAACACAGCTCGAAATGGACCGCCGTATCATCCTGAACCGTATGTCATTGCTGAAAGAACGCCTGGCGGAAATTGACAAGCAAAAAGCTACCCAGCGTAAAAACCGCGGACGTATGATACGTGTCGCACTGGTTGGTTATACCAATGTCGGTAAATCGACCATGATGAACCTGTTGGCAAAGAGTGAAGTCTTTGCGGAAAACAAACTGTTCGCTACGTTGGATACCACCGTACGTAAGGTGATAATTGATAATCTTCCGTTCCTGTTGTCAGATACGGTGGGATTTATCCGTAAGTTGCCTACCGACCTGGTTGAATCATTTAAATCTACTCTGGATGAAGTTCGCGAAGCGGACTTGTTGGTACATGTGGTAGATATCTCACACCCCGGATTTGAAGAACAGATTGAGGTGGTGAACAAGACGCAGGCCGAAATTGACGGTGCCGGCAAACCCATGATACTTGTATTTAATAAAATAGACGCCTACACCTACGTGGAGAAAGCGCCGGACGACCTTACCCCCCGAACTAAGGAAAACTTGACACTCGAAGAACTGATGAAGACGTGGATGGCAAAGATGGAAGACAACTGCCTTTTTATTTCCGCCCGCGAACGAATCAATATGGACGAACTGAAAGATGTAGTTTATCAACGAGTGAAAGAATTGCATGTTCAGAAATATCCCTATAACGATTTTCTTTATCAGACCTACGAAGAGGAAGAATAATTAATCAATGTGCTGCTTTGCTGATTGGGGGAAGCGGCACATTACTATATTTATTTATATGAAAGACTATCGTAGATTGACTGAAGATGAGGTGCTTCAGTTAAAGAGCCAGTCGTGTCTGGCCGATGATTGGGGAAATGTTCTGGTAGCCGATGGATTTAATTGTGAGTATGTCCATCACACCCGTTTTTCGGGAGAAGTGAAGCTAGGGGTATTTGAAGCTGAATTCACACTGCGGGGTGGTATTAAGAAACATTCGGGATTGCGTCATGTGACGCTGCACAATGTGACGGTAGGGGATAACTGCTGTATTGAGAATATCCAGAATTACATTGCCAATTATGAGATTGGCAGTGATACCTTTATTGAAAATGTAGACATCATCCTGGTGGATGGGTTGACTACTTTCGGTAATGGGGTGGAAGTGGCGGTTCTTAATGAAACCGGAGGACGTGAGGTCTTGATTAATGACAAACTGTCCGCACATCAGGCGTATATACTTGCGCTGTACCGCCATCGTCCCGAACTGATCAGCCGCATGAAATCCATTGCGGATTATTATTCCAACAAACATGCATCTGCTGTTGGCAGTATTGGTAATCATGTGATGATTCTCAATACAGGCTCCATTAGGAATGTCCGGATTGGCGATTATTGCCATATCTGCGGAACCTGCCGTCTGACTAACGGTAGTGTGAATAGTAACGTGACGGCTCCCGTACATATCGGACACGGAGTGATTTGTGATGATTTTATAATCTCTTCCGGTTCGCAAGTGGATGACGGCACGATGTTAAGCCGTTGCTTCGTCGGGCAGTCTTGTAAATTGGGGCATAACTATTCCGCTTCCGATTCCTTGTTCTTTAGTAACTGCCAAGGAGAGAACGGAGAAGCTTGCGCCATTTTCGCGGGTCCTTTCACCGTGACACATCACAAATCGACTTTGCTGATTGCCGGTATGTTCTCGTTTATGAATGCAGGTTCAGGGTCTAATCAAAGTAACCATATGTATAAGCTGGGTCCGATTCACCAGGGGACGATGGAAAGGGGAGCGAAAACGACTTCCGATTCATACATCCTGTGGCCGGCACGTGTCGGAGCTTTCTCTCTCGTGATGGGACGCCATGTCAATCATGCAGATACATCCAATCTTCCTTTCTCTTACCTGATAGAGCAACGGAATACGACTTATCTGGTTCCGGGCGTTAATCTGCGAAGCGTGGGTACAATCCGTGACGCCCAGAAATGGCCGAAACGTGACAAGCGGCAGGACCCGAACCGGCTGGATTATATCAATTACAACCTTTTGAGTCCCTATACCATTCAGAAGATGTTCAAAGGGCGTTCTATCCTGAAAGAATTGAGACGGGTATCCGGTGTGACATCCGAAATCTATTCTTATCAAAGCGCCAAAATCAAAAACTCTTCTTTGAATAATGGTATCCGCTTTTATGAAATAGCTATTCATAAATTCCTGGGCAACTCAATCATCAAGCGGTTGGAAGGTATCAACTTCCAAAGTAATGAAGAAATCCGCCAACGTCTGAAACCGGATACGGAAATCGGAATCGGTGAATGGGTGGACGTGTCCGGGCTGATTGCTCCCAAAAGCGAGATAGACCGTCTGCTGGATGGCATTGAGAATGGTACTATCAATCGTTTGAAGTCAATCAATGCCTGTTTTGCAGAAATGCACGAGAACTATTACACCTACGAATGGACGTGGGCTTACAATAAGATTCAGGAATTTTATGGCTTGAATCCGGAGACTATTACGGCGCAAGATGTGATCCGTATCGTAAAATCCTGGCAGGAAGCTGTTGTAGGACTGGATAAGATGGTATATGAAGATGCAAAGAAAGAATTCTCCCTGTCTTCCATGACCGGATTTGGTGCCGACGGCTCTCACGACGAGATGAAGCAGGACTTTGAACAAGTGCGCGGTGATTTCGAGAGTAATACATTCGTGACGGCTGTGTTGAAACATATTGAAGAAAAAACAACTCTCGGAAATGAACTGATTAAACGTATCGAAGGCATACAAGAGTAAGCAAACCATAACCTATGAAACGATAGACGGCGGGCAGTGTGCAACTAAAGCACAACTTGTCCGCCATTTTTGTTTCAACGCCGGATTTCTCCGTTATTCATTCTTAATTCTTCATTCCTCATTCACCATTCTTCATTCTTAATTACTACCTTTGCCACACTAACTAACATTACGTAATAAAATAAGAGACTTATGGCAACACCTCCGTTTAAGTATCAGCCCATGTTTGAAAAGGGGAAAGATACAACTGAGTATTATCTGCTTACAAAAGACTACGTGTCGGTAAGCGAGTTTGAAGGAAATCCTATCCTGAAAATTGAGAAAGAAGGTTTGACTGCGATGGCTAACGCAGCTTTTCGTGATGTATCATTCATGCTCCGCCGTTCGCACAACGAACAAGTTGCTAAGATTCTGAGTGATCCCGAAGCCAGCGAAAACGACAAGTATGTGGCATTGACTTTCTTGCGTAATGCGGAAGTTGCTTCAAAGGGGATACTTCCTTTCTGTCAGGATACGGGTACTGCCATCATCCACGGTGAGAAAGGCCAGCAGGTATGGACCGGTTATTCTGATGAAGAAGCTCTTTCACTGGGTGTCTATAAGACATATACTGAAGAGAACCTGCGTTACTCTCAGAATGCGCCTCTGAATATGTATGATGAGGTAAATACAAAATGCAACCTTCCCGCACAGATTGATATCGAAGCTACCGAAGGCATGGAATATGAGTTCCTTTGCGTAACGAAAGGCGGTGGTTCTGCCAACAAAACTTATCTGTATCAGGAAACGAAAGCTATCCTGAATCCGGGTACATTGGTTCCATTCCTCGTTGAGAAAATGAAAACTCTCGGAACAGCCGCTTGTCCTCCCTATCATATCGCTTTCGTTATCGGTGGTACTTCTGCTGAAAAGAATCTGTTGACAGTGAAGCTGGCTTCTACTCATTTCTATGATAACCTGCCGACAACAGGAAACGAATACGGTCGTGCATTCCGTGATGTCGAACTGGAAAAAGAAGTATTGGCTGAAGCTCACAAGATTGGTCTTGGTGCGCAATTCGGCGGTAAATATCTGGCTCACGATGTCCGTATCATCCGTTTGCCTCGTCACGGCGCTTCCTGTCCGGTAGGTCTGGGCGTATCCTGCTCTGCCGACCGTAATATCAAATGTAAAATCAACAAGGAAGGTATCTGGATTGAGAAACTGGATTCAAATCCGGGCGAACTTATTCCGGTGGAACTGCGTAAGGCAGGTGAAGGCGATGTTGTAAAGATCGACCTGAACCGTCCGATGGCCGAAATCCTGCAAGAGTTGACTAAATATCCGGTATCGACCCGTCTGTCATTGAACGGAACGATTATCGTAGGTCGTGACATCGCACACGCCAAACTGAAAGAACGTCTGGATCGTGGTGAAGACCTGCCGCAATATGTCAAAGATCATCCTATTTACTATGCAGGTCCGGCAAAAACACCGGAAGGCATGGCTTGCGGCTCAATGGGGCCGACTACAGCAGGACGTATGGATTCCTATGTAGAGTTATTCCAAAGTCATGGCGGCAGCATGGTTATGCTGGCAAAAGGTAACCGCAGTCAGCAGGTAACGGATGCCTGCAAGAAATATGGTGGTTTCTATTTGGGTTCTATCGGCGGTCCGGCTGCTATTCTTGCTCAGAATAACATCAAGAGCATTGAGTGTATAGAATATCCGGAACTGGGTATGGAAGCTATCTGGAAGATTGAAGTGGAAGACTTCCCGGCATTCATCCTCGTAGATGATAAGGGTAACGACTTCTTCAAACAGTTGAAGCCGTGGAATTGCACTAAATAAACAGACAATAAATCCATTTATATAAAACTATTTATTTGAGGGATACCTGTCGGCTTTCCGTATGGGTATCCCTTTTTTACTAACTTCTCCTCTCTGCTTACTACTAACTATTATGAAACCATCGACAATCGAACTAACTAATCAGAAGAACCAGCATATTGTATGGCTGGATGTTGTACGCCTTATCGCAATGTTTACAGTTGTTTGCTGCCATTGCACCGATCCTTTTAATTTTTATCCGGGCACTGCTCCCAATATCGGGGAAATCAAATTATGGGGAGCTATCTATGGATCCGTTCTCCGTCCCTGTGTACCCTTGTTTGTGATGATAACGGGTGCATTGCTTTTACCTGTCCGAGGGGATGCTTCCACTTTTTATAAGAAACGTATTACCCGTGTCCTGTATCCGTTCTTAATCTGGTCTGTTATCTACAATCTTTTTCCTTGGATAACGGGCGTATTGGGGTTGGAGCCTAAGGTTATTCTTGATTTCTTTCCTTATGCCGGCGAGGAAGTGATGCAGCAATCCTTTTCGGTGGCTGTGCAGTATATCCTGGCAATTCCTTTCAACTTCTCTGTATTGGCAGTGCATATGTGGTATATTTATCTGCTTATCGGGCTTTATCTTTATTTGCCCATATTCTCGGCATGGGTGGAAAAGGCTTCGCAGCGTGCTAAACTGATGTTTCTGCTGGCTTGGGGCGTGACCTTGCTTCTGCCTTATTATTATCAGTTCGTTTCTCCTTACCTGTGGGGCTCTTGCTCATGGAATTCTTTTGGAATGTTGTATGCATTTGCCGGATTCAACGGATATTTATTATTAGGGCATTATCTGAAAGACCTCGACTGGAGTTTAAAGAAAACATTGTTAATCGGTATTCCGATGTTTGCAGTTGGTTATGTTGTGACGTTCTTCGGTTTCCGTTATATGACGGCTTTGCCGGATTGTACTGATGAAATGTTGGAGCTTTTCTTTACTTACTGCTCTCTAAATGTGGTTATGATGACCATTCCTGTATTTATGTTGGCTAAAAAAGTCAATGTCCGTTCGGAGAGAATACGGAAAGCATTAGCAGATTTGACCGTGTGTGGTTTCGGAGTTTATATGATACATTATTTCTTTACCGGTCCGTCTGTGGTATTAATGAGGGTTCTTAATGTACCTATTCCTTTGCAGATTCCGATTGCCGCAATAGTTGCGTTTGCTGCTTCCTGGTTGATAGTACATTGGGTGAACCGCATTGGTAAACCTGCAAAATACATAATGGGATAACAAAATGCATAATGGGATAAAAGTCCAAAGGCTTTTTTGAGGACATAAGAACAAAAGAACATATTTCTTCCGATACTGATATTCTTAAAATATGGAACGTGGAGTATATGTTCTTTTGTTCTTATGTCTTTTCTATTCTTCCAGATACTTTGTAATCTTTCCGCTAATCTGCAATAACGAAATCTCACAAAGTTTGGTATTATATTCTGCGGAGAGGATACGTTCTTCCGCATCTAATAAACTCTTTTGTGCTTCGCGTACTTCAAAGCCGGAAAGGTCTCCCTGGATATAACGGTCCATGGCAATATCATGGTTGTCTTTGGCAGTTATAAGATTCTGTCGTTCCAGATTCAATAACTGGAGATTGTTGCGGTATGCCTGCCACAAATTACTGAGGTCGGAGCGGAGTGCCAACTCAAGGTTCTGTCGTTCCAAGCGCCGGTTCTTAAAGGCAAGAGTCGCGTTCCGCTTTTCGCGGCGGCGGTTTCCATCGAATATATTAAATCCGATAGTTACTCCGGCATTGAAACCTAAATTGCCTCTTCTGCTTGTGGCGTTAACGTCATATTTATTAAAGGTATATCCGTATCCGGTATTCAATTTGAGATAGGGATAGTTGCGTGAGTTTATCTTTTTATAATCCAGTTGTGCCAACGTGGTGTTTTGGTCAGCTCTTAGCAAAGAAGCATTCGTCGACAACGTAGAATTCCATAAATCTTCGAACTTCAGGTCACTGTGTACGTCAATGGTGGAATCTTTGATGATAATAACTTGATTGACATTATTATTAGCCATCAATTCATTCAACTGGATGCGTGAAGAGTGCAGCAATTCCTGTTGTTTTATGTATTGGGCACTGTCCGCATTGAAGTCCACCTTTGCCTGTTGATAATCCAGTCCTGAAAACTTACCGACGAGGTGGCTCGCTTCCGCGATACGCAGACGCTCTTTAGAGAGTGACATTGCGTAATGAAAGTTTTTCAGACGAATCTTCTGCTGAATGAAGTTGTAGTATTCCGATGTCAGGTCGGCAATAAAGTCCTCGATGGCGATGCGGGTGTTCGTTTCCCCCTGTCGCTCCAACTCTTTCAACTGCTTGTAAGTCGTACTGATATTGAATCCGTCAAAGATAGTCCAGTTGAGGTTGAGCCCGACATTGACTGTCTGGTCATATACTCCATTGGTTTTCGTTATCTCTCCGGTTTCACGGGCTTTACTTTCAATATTATCCAGATTGCCGGTATATCCGGCAGAAAAGTCCAGCGTCGGCAAATAACCTGCGTTTCCCAATGTTGCGTTGTTCTTGCTGATTTGCTCTTCGTTATGGACGATACGCAAAGAGTAATTGTTCTGCAATCCTTCTTCCAGGCACTCTTTTAAGGTGAGTACTTGTTGCGCCTTCGCAGTAGAAACTGATAAGAAGGCACATGCGGTAACTATATATATGATGCGTTTCATGCAAATTCCTTTCTGTTTCATTCGGTTATCTTTTTGACTCGGTTAGTTGAAATATAACTGTAAATAGCCGGTACAATATACATGGTGAGCAAAGTAGAAACTACCATGCCACCTACTACTGCCGTACCCATGGCGATACGTTGATTGGCACCTTCTCCGGTGGCAAAAGCCAGTGGGATAAGTCCCAGAACCGTAGAAGCACTTGTCATCAGAATCGGGCGGAGACGTTGCAATGCTGAATCCTTGATTGCGCTCATCTTGTCTTCTCCGGCTTCCTGTTTCTGGTTGGCGAATTCCACAATCAGGATACCATTCTTGGCCACCAGCCCGATAAGCATAATGATACCGATCTGGCTGAAAATATTCATTGTAATATCTCCGAAATACATAAATACTAATGCTCCGGCAATAGCCAGCGGCACTGTCAGCATGATAATCAACGGGTCTTTGAAACTCTCGAACTGCGCAGCCAGAATCAAGTAAATCAGAAGAATAGCCAGGATAAAGGCAAACATCAAACTGGAAGAACTTTCGCGATACTCCTTGGAGTCGCCCGACAAGGCGGTACGGAACGTATCATCCAATGTTTCCTTGGCTATCTTATCCATTTCATCCAGTCCCTGTCCGATTGTTTTTCCATCCGCCAGTCCTGCTGAGATAGTGGCTGATACAAAACGATTATAACGGTATAGTTTAGGCGGAGCAATACCACTTTCCAGTTCAATCAGGTTATCCAATTGAATCATGTCACCATTGCTGCTACGGACATAAATCGCTTTCAAGTCGGCCGGTTTATTTCTTTGCTGACGGTTGATTTCACCGAGGATTTCGTATTGCTTTCCGTTCATATAGAAATATCCCATGCGCTGACCGCTCAATCCGTATTGCAAGGTCTGGGCGATGTTCTTTGTACTTACCCCCATGATACTCGCCTTGTCGCGGTTAATCTGGATACGGGCTTCCGGCTTGCTGAACTTCAAGTCAACGTCCGCCATCTGGAAGACCGGGTTTTCGTACACTTTCGCCATGAATTTAGGCAGTACCTCTTCCAACTTTTCCAGGTTGGTAGCTTGAAGTACATACTGGACAGGCATACTTCCACGACGTCCGCCGAAGGAAGATTGCTGTTGCACGAACGAACGCGCCATTGTCTTCTTCTGTACCGCTTTCGATATTTTTTCGGCAACATCCATCTGTGTATAGTTACGGTCTTTCATGTCCTTCAGCGTGATACGCACGTTTCCACTACCACTGGACACACGGGCGGTAACCGCTTCCGCATCCGGCAGGATGGAGTCGACAAGCTGATTGATGTCTTCGGTGTAATCACGTATATATTCATAAGTGACACCCTCTGCGCCTCTCGTATTGATAGTGATTTGCGAACGGTCTTCCAAAGGTGCCATTTCGGAAGGAACCGCATTCCACAGGATACCAATCAGGCAAATCGTGATGAAAGTGAATGGAAGCGCAATCCATCGTTTATTCAGGAAAGCGGCAAGTGAACGGCTGTACAGGCGGTTCATACCTTCAAAGAATGGTTCGGTCTTTGAGTAAAACCAACCTTGTTTTTCCCGTTTGATAAGCAGTTTGGTTGCCAGCATCGGCGTGAAAGTCAATGCGGCAAATGAAGAGATGATGACCGAACCGGAGATTACAATGCTGAACTCCCGGAACAGGCGTCCCGTCATACCGTCCATAAAGACAATGGGGAAGAATACGGCAACCAGGGTGATAGTCGTTGAGATGACGGCGAAGAAGATTTCTTTGGCTCCTTCGATACCTGCCTCTTTCGGACTCATTCCCTTTTCAATACGGATATAGATATTCTCCGTCATAACGATGGCATCATCTACTACCAATCCCACGGATAGCACGATGGCAAGCATGGACAGTACATTGATAGAGAAACCTGCCAGATACATGACGAAGAATGCACCGATGAGGGAGACAGGAATCACGATACATGGTACCAGTGTCACACGCCAGTCGCGCAAGAACAAGAAAATGATGATAATAACGAGTACGAAAGCTTCATACACGGTAGACTTTACCTCGTTGATGGATGCACGGATAAACTTGGTATTATCAAAACCGTAGTTGTAGTGCACATCTTCCGGCAAGTCTTTCTTCATCTGTTCCATACGTTGATATACGGCGTCCGCAATCTCAATATGGTTGGCTCCCGGCTGTGGAATAACTACGACACCTACCATCGGCACACCGTTCATTTTCATGTAACTTTTGATGTCGGCAGGCCCCAGTTCGGCACGTCCGATGTCGCTGAAACGCACGATGCGGTTGTTCTCTTCCTTGATAATCAAGTCGTTGAACTCGTCTGCTGTGTGCATCAATCCTAAGGTACGGATTGTCAACTCGGTAGTATTTCCTTCGATACTACCTGACGGGAGTTCGACATTCTCATTATCCACTGCATTTTTCACGTCGATAGGACTGATACCGTAGCCGGCCATTTTTGCCGGGTCAAGCCAGAGACGCATGGAGTAACGCTTTTCTCCCCAAATGGATACGCTACTTACATCAGAGATGGTCTGTAATTGCTCCTTAACCGTCAAATCCGCGATTTCACTTAATTCCAACAGGGTGCGTTTGTCGCTTTGCAGAGCTACCATCAGGATAGGCATAGCGTCCGCGTCTGCTTTCGACACGGTTGGCGGGTCACAGTCACGGGGCAGGTAGCGTTGTGCGCGTGAAACCTTGTCGCGCACGTCATTTGCCGCCGTTTCCAAATCGACGGACAATTCAAACTCTACTGTAATACGGCTCTGTCCTTGTTGGCTGACACTGGACAGAGAACGGATACCGGGAATACCATTGATATTCTGTTCCAACGGTTCCGTAATCTGGTTTTCGATAACGTCGGCATTGGCTCCCGGATAGGAACAACTGACGGAAATAATCGGATTATCCACTGACGGATATTCACGGACACCCAGGTAGTTGTATCCGATAAATCCGAAAAGCAGGATAATGATTGTCAGTACGGTGGCTAATACCGGTCGGCGTATGCTTAATTCAGATATATTCATAGGGCACTGGTATTAGTCAATTTTGTCAAGTGTCACGGCAAGTCCGGTGCGGAGTTGCAATGTTCCTGAGGTGATAATGGTGTCTCCCATGTGCAATCCTCTTGTCACCTGTACTTCGGATGCGGTGCGGATTCCGGTAGTGATTTCCACCGGTTCGGCTTTTCCTGATTTGTACAAGTAGACTTTATCTTTACCCATTTCCGGCACAATCGCTTCCGTAGGGATGGCGATTGCATTCTCTATCTCGTCTTTTTTTATCAATACGCTTGCATAGCGGCCGGGGAGCAGGATATGGTTGACATTCGGATAGAGTGCACGGGCGGTAAACTGGTGCAGATTAGGGTCGATAGCTGATTCGACAGCATACACTTGTGCACCGAACGCATCCAGATTGCCCTCAACGTTAAAGTTTAAGTTAGTCCCTTTTCTAATCTGTTTGGCATAACGTTCCGGCACGGAAAATTCAACTTTGAGGGGAGAGATTTTTGTCAGTTTGGCAACAACCGTAGTAGGAGAGGCGTAGGTACCGATACTGACTTGGCGAAGCCCGATAACGCCGTCAAACGGAGCACGAAGTTCGGTCAATTCGATATTAGCCTTAATGATTTCTATGTCGGCATTAAGAGTTGCCAGGTCGGTCTTGACTTGTTCGTAGGCTTCCTTACTGACAGCATCCCGTTTCAATAGTGCGTCTTGGCGGAACACACGGTCTTCGGCCAATTTCAATTGTGAAACAAGACGTTGTAATTGTGCCTGCAACTGCCGGTCGTTTACCTTGGCGAGCAACTGGCCTTTCTTTACCGATGTTCCTTCCTCGAAATTGATTTCGACAATCTTTCCGGAAGTTTCGAAAGACAAATCCACTTCTTCGTCAGGCAGAAGTACCCCCGTAGTCGTAAATTCATCTGTCAGGGATTGTGGCTTTATGACTTTGGCGTTCACATTCAGAATCTGTCTTCCCTTTTTCTTATTACCGCTCATTACTTTGTCGGCAGCGGTTAGTTCGTCGTTCTTTTTGGGTAATTGTGAGTAGATTCCACCACCGATGATACCGGCACCAACAAGAATAATGATGCCCCATTTAGTTTTCTTATTCATGGTTTAGTATAGTATATAGCTATTGAATAATTATTCTTTCGTTGATTAGACTCCGTATCTTTGAAATGGTTTAATCTCAAAATGTTTTTTCCTGGAAATAAAAGTAAAGAAATGAAAATGATTATGTAAAAAAAGCCCGGTAATCTACCGGGCTCGAATAAAAAAGAATCTGATACCTTAAATTACTAACTAAAAAACAATTGGGGGATTGTGTCAAGTTATTACCATCCCGGATTTTGCGGCAATAATTGGGGGTTGCGCTGCAATTCACCTGTGGCTATTGGATATAAATACATTTTGTCGTCCCATTTGCGGCTTTTCCCTTCTTGATAGGAGAGGTCGTCGTTGGTATAGTTGGGATATACAATTGCATATTTTCCGTTGGATAGTTTCTTGCCGACATATGTCATTACATTATCCAGTAAATGGCCGGCTTTCCAACGGCACAGGTCATCGAAGCGGAAACCTTCTCCTGCCAGTTCCACGCGGCGTTCACGGCGTATTTCCTGTAATATGGCTGAAAGGGTGTATCCGTAGTCAGGCCAATTGGGATCTGTAAATCCCACTTCTTTTTTCAAGTGTGGCATCCCTGCGCGGTCGCGTAATTTATTGATGGTATTATCTAAATCGTCTTGTGTTAATGTTTTAAGTTCTGCTTTGGCTTCGGCGTTGATTAATAATGTTTCTGCATAACGATAAGCGATGCCGTCTGTGAATTCAACATAATAGCCTGATGGCAAGTCGGGGATATACCCTTTAATCGTGTGGTAGCCGGTCAGGTGGAATTTGTCTACATAATTGTCATCATAATTGGCTTTTTCCTTCTCTTCGTCTGTCAGGTATGCATCGTTTTTGATGAGTTGGGAGAAACGTGGATCGCGGCCTGCCATTTCTTCTGCGATGGTATTGTCGGTTGTGGGCTGGGTGGTTAATCCTTTAGGAAGCCCGTCATCATAGAGAATACAGTCTACAAAGTCTTTAGAGAAGCCGGCATTGGCTTCCAAGGTACCGTGGCTCATATTGTGCATGCGCTTGTCTTCTATATAATCAATATATAGAATAGCTTCCTTCAGATTGCTTTTGTCATCCATAGTGAAAAGATTGTGATAGTCGCTTTCGGGATGGCCGGTATTATATATTTCATATTTTCCGGAAATGATGAGGTCATTGGATGCTTCAACTGCCTGCTGCAACAATCCGTCGGCTTCATTTGTATACTTCAGTTCTGTGTGATATTTGTAATAAGTACCTTCGTGCAGGCAAACGCGTGCTTTCACATGGCGGGCAATGTCTTTGTTCAGACGGTTCGCTTCTTCGTTGCCGGCCTCAGGAAGCCATCGGATAGCGAAGTCAAGATCTTCAATGATTTTTTTTGCCACTTCATTGCGTGCTGTTTTCGGCCCGTAGAGTTCCTTGCTATCTACGTTCAAATCCTTATCCAGCCAGGGGACATCTCCCAAAGTCTTTATTTTATCAAAATATTGCAAAGCACGGAAGAAACGTATCTCACCCACATACGTGTTGATTTCCGCTTCAGTGCCTTGGGCGTTCTGATAGTGGGTCATGAAGTAGTTGAGCTTCCGTATAGTCGACCAATTGGACTGGCTCCATGTCCCGCCTTCCGTCGGTACTGTATACTGTCCCCATAAGAACGTGTTGATACTGTTGGGAACCTGTGTGTCACTGTTCGTATCGTCCAGATTGCTGACTCCGGCAGGTATCAGGCCGTAAAAACCGTTGGCATACGTTTTGAGGTCATTCGCGGTAGACCAGAAAGTCTGGTCATTCAGGCTTTGCGGAGCCCTTTCGAGGAAGGCGTCATTACAACCTGTTGTCAACAAGGCTGTAGACATATAAATCATATATTTCAGTTTCATAATATTCTATCGTTTTAAGATTAAAATGTGACATTGATACCGACAGACAATGATTTCTGCTGTGGGTACTTATACGGGTTGTCCAGTTCGGGGTCGAATCCTTCGGGGGTATGTTTGAATGTCAGCAAGTTTTCACCACTGAAGTAAATGCGGCATTTCTGGATTCCCCATTGTTGTGTCAGTGTTTGTGGTATGGTATAGCCCACTGATACTGATTTAAGGCGGAGATAGGCGGCGTTCAGTAGATAACGTGTCTGATTTTGTCCGAGAGCGGAACCGCCGTTAAAGCGTGCGACGGGGTAATATGCGCTGGTATTGTCCTCGCGCCAGTAGTCTTGGGCGGCAGCTACCGGGACTTGCCACTGGCTGCCATACTGCCATTTGAATGTGGCAGGCAGCATCAGGTCGCGCTTGCCTACACCTTGGAAAAAGATACCGAAATCAACCCCTTTCCAGTCGGCCGAGATATTGAAACCATAACGGAAACGTGCTTTGTTATTACCGATAATTTTCATGTCACCGGGATTGTCTACTGTGTTCTCACCGTTATTTATTACATTATCACCATTTTGGTTGATGAATTTGATGTCACCCGGCACTTTTTTGATACCGCCATCCAGTTGTGACTGGTCGGGAGCCGCGTCTATTTCAGCTTGTGATTGGAATAATGTAGATTCGTATCCCCAAATGTCACCCAATATCTGGCCTTCATAATAAGAACTGGAAAGAGACTTTGTCGGATTGTCAAATTTGGTGATTTCGGCTTGTGTATCAGACAGGTTGAAGCTTGCGCTATAATGGAAGCCATTGTCCAGTCTGTCATTCCAGGAGAGGGAGAGTTCCCAACCTCTGGTAACCATGTCTGCCGCATTTTCTTCCGGTTCACTCGTACCAAGAACACCGGGCAGCACTTTGCCGGCTCCCAACATGCCTGTGGTAGAACGTTGGTAGTAGTCGAAAGTTCCCTGCAGGCGGTTGTTCAGGATAGCAAAATCAAGACCCAAATCCCACTGGGTAACTTTCTCCCAAGTGATGGAGGTACTTACCAGGCCGCCGGGAGATACATACTGGTTCTGTACGCCGCCCATAATATAGCTCATTGTTCCGGTGCCGTAGGTGGACAGATAAGAATGCCAGCCATTGTCCAGTGCTTGATTGGCGAGACTACCGTATGAACCTCTGATTTTCAGTTCGTCAAAGAAGCCATTGGTCGGGTTCTTGAACCAGCTTTCTTCTGAAAGCTTCCAGCCTACTGAGAAAGACGGGTTGAACACGGCACGGTCGTTTTTCGGGAATTTGGAGGAGAGGTCGTAACGTCCGTTCAGTTCCAATAAGTAACGGTCTGCATACGTATAATTGACACGGAAGAACCCGCTTCTTGTTGCCCAGCTATCATCAGAGTTGCCGACGTATTTGTCACCTGTAGCCGAACCCATGGAAGGGAGGTCGTTTGATATCAGTTTCTCACGCTGGGCATAGAAGCTGCGTGTATGCTTGGTTTCCTGGTTATAACCTGCCATCACTTTGAAGTAGTGTTTGCCGAAAGTGCGTTCATAGTCACCGAAGAAATTGAATGCGTTGTAGGTGTCATTGTTTTGTCCTTCGTATACGCCGTTCGGTTTGGAATATTGGAATACTTGCAGGAAATTTCCGTCTACACCATATTCGTTAAAGGATTTGATGTGGTTTTTATTGTGTTCGGCATAATAGTTGAAGGTATAGTCCATATTGATGGTCATGCCTTTCAGTGGTGTCAATTTTAATGCCAGTGTATTCCAAAAGTCGTTCTTGGTCGTTTTGCGTGATCCCATTTCGTCCAGTACGGCTGCAAAGTTGGTGTAGTTGCCCTGTCCGGCCCAGTTTCCGTCGGGATGTTTTACGGGCATTAGGGGTTGGGTGTCGTTACCAATCCATGCTTCGCCATGTACGCCGTCTTGTACAATACCCGATAATTCTGTACGGATATAGCTCGTTTTCATAGATATATTCAGCCAGTTGTTTATGTCGTAGTTGATGTTGTTCACCATGTTGAACTTGCGGAATCCTTCGTCGCCGTGACGTAGCAGTGAGCCTTGGTCGGTATATCCTACTGAGGTATAATAAGTAGCTTTATCGCTACCACCGCTGATGTTCACGTTATATTGCTGTAACGGGTAGCTTTTCTTGTACATTTCTTTCATCCAGTCCGTGTTGCCGCAGTAGGCGTATTTGCCTGCCTGACAGTTTCCATACTGCCAACTGTTCGGGTCTGTGGTGACGAATACCGGAGAATTGTTCGCGGGATCATTGAAATAAGCCGTGATATGTTCCATTTCATCGGCGCTGAAAAGGTCACGGCCATTGGTCAGATTGTTGGCTGCGTTCATCCAGTTGGCATATTCCATGGAGTTCATGTAGCTGGGACGTGTGGTCGGGCTGTTGAATGATATGGAAGCATCAAGTGATACTTGGGTCGGCATATTCTTTTTACCGGTTTTGGTGGTAATCAAAATTACACCATAGGCAGCACGTGCTCCATAGATGGAAGCGGAAGCGGCGTCTTTCAAAACGGATACACTGGCAACGTCCTGTGGATTAATCAAGTTGGGATCCATTTCCACTCCGTCCACCAATACCAGTGGGCTGCCACCATTAATGGACGTTTCACCACGGACGTTGTAGGTGGAACCTTTACCCGGCTGTCCGCTGGTAGTGATGTTCAGGTTGGGAATTGTTCCCTGCAATCCTTGTCCGAGGTTAATAATCGGGCGGTCTTCCAGTACTTTACTGTCAACGGCAGAAACGGCACCTGTCAGGTTGGCCTTTTTTACAGTGGCATAACCGACTACGACTACTTCGTCCAGCTTTTTACTGTCTTCCACCAGTGTCACTTTGATAGGTTTGCCTGTGTAGGTGATTTCTTGCATGATGTATCCGATATAAGTTATTTGGATTACATCTCCTTTTTTCACTCCGTCCAGAGAAAACTTCCCGTCCATGTCGGTAATGGTACCGTTTGTCGTACCTTTTTGCATGACTGTTGCCCCGATTACGGGCCCGGAAGCGTCTGTTACTGTGCCTGTTACTCTCTCTTGCACCATTTCAGGGCTTGAAACTTCCATCCCGGTTTTAGCTTGCAAGGTGGCGGGAAATCCCAATGCACCTATTACTAAAAACATGGAGACTTGTCTCGTGATTTTCTTCATAATAATTAAATTTTAGTTGACATTCAGGTTCGTTTGTATAAACTATTTTTTACGTTGTTCTGGTTGTTGTATATTGTTATAGTTCTAACAGAACTTGGTATGATATTGAAAGGTTTGTAATTTTATTTGTAATTAGTTTGTCGTTTCGAAGAAAAGTGTGTGTATTTTTTATCTCAAAGCGCGGTTTAAATAGAGAATCATGAAAAAAAAGATATATTTCTGTTGCTTTTTGCAAAAAGAATATATACTTTTGTTCCGTTATGGTATTCTAAAGTGGAATAAATGACAAGCGAGCGTAGAGATATAAAGCAATTCATGCTTTGTAATGCTGTTTTTGATAAAAGAGGATGAAATGATAACCAAGTTCTGTTAGTACTTGTATACGTTTTTTTAAGTCTTTCTAATGTTTGAGTATATTGTAGGGGGATATCTGGACTTCTTTTCTAAAAGTAAAATATTTGAAACTTATTTTTATGGAGTATGAAGGGGTAATCATGGAATATATTTCCGTGATTGAAAGATGATATGTAGCAGAAAAAGATTAGTAGGCAGACCGATACTTGCCTTCTTCTTTATCTTCCAGCATATTTAGATAAGAGGTGTAGCGTGATTCACTGATTAAATGTTCTTCTACCGCCTTGCGTACAGCGCATCCCGGTTCGTGGCGATGAGTGCAGTTATTGTATTTGCAGTCAGCGGAAATCTTGAATATTTCGGGGAAATAATGTCCGATTTCTTCCTCTTCCATATCGAATGTGCCGAAACCTTTGATACCCGGGGTGTCAATGATATATCCATCCCCGTCTACTGAAAACATTTCGGAGAAAGTAGTGGTATGCATTCCTTTGTTGTGATAAGAGGAAATCTCACCGGTTTTAGCTTCTATTCCCGGCAGTATGGCGTTGATGAGCGTGGATTTTCCTACTCCCGAATGGCCGGAAAATAGTGTGATTTTGCCTCCCAGGTCTTTTTTTATTTCGTTTACACCGTCACCGTTCCTGGCGGAAACCTTAAAACAGGGGTAACCGATATGTGTATATAAATTAATAAGTGCGTCCAGATAGCGGAGTTCGTCTTCGTTGTAAGCATCTACTTTGTTGAATACCAGTTTGACAGGAATCCGGTAAGCTTCTGCCGATGCAAGAAAACGGTCGATGAAGATAGTGGATGTTTCGGGATAGTTGACGGTTACCACCAACATACATTGGTCGAGGTTGGCAGCAAGGATGTGGGACTGTTTAGAAAGATTGGAAGAACGACGGATAATGTAGTTCTTCCTATCTTCTATTTCGTTGATGAAAGCAGTGCCTTCCTGATTAAGTATAATCTGAACACGGTCGCCTACCGCTACCGGATTGGTACTGCGAATACCTTTGAGCCGGAAATTACCTTTGATCTTACATTCGATAAATTGCCCGTCATCGGTCTTTACCTGATACCAGCTACCTGTGTTTTTGATTACTAATCCCTTCATAAATTGAGAATTGAGAACTTCGCTCAAAACCTTATTTGATTTTTAATATTAAAGTATAGTCTCAATTTTCAATTTAAACAGTCATGATTTCTTTGTCCTTTTCAGCCAGCATATCATCAATCTGTTTGATATACTTATCATGGATTTTTTGCAGTTTGGCTTCCGCATTCTTCTGCTCGTCTTCTGCCAATCCATCTTTTACAGCTTTTTTCAATGCATCATTACCGTCACGGCGGGCGTTGCGTACGCTGACTTTAGCTGTTTCACCTTCGGCCTTGCATTGTTTGGCCAATTGCTTACGACGTTCTTCCGTCAAAGGAGGGATACCGATACGGATTATTTCACCATTGTTTTCGGGCATAATGCCGAGGTCGGAGTCGATGATTGCTTTTTCGATGACACGGAACATGCTTTTATCCCAGGGTTTGATGGTGATACTGCGTGCATCGGGAGTGGTCACGGCTGCTACATTGCTGATAGGAACCATGCTTCCGTAAGAGTCTACACGGATACCGTCCAACAGTCGGGTACTCGCTTTTCCGGCGCGGATATGTGCCAGTGCTTCTTCCAGATACATGATGGCCATATCCATTTTTTCTTGTGCATTGTCAAGGCAAGTCTTTACGTCTACCATATTTTTCGATAATTAAAGTTGCTATTCGATTGATTAATTAGCAAAAGTATATTATTTTTTGTTCATCTGCAACAGCATTCCCATCTTTTTTATAAGCGACTTCCCTATGATAATCAGGGTAACAGCGGTGATTATCATTAAAATGCCTGTCATTAACCGGGGCGTAAGTTTTTCGTGAAACAGAAGAACTCCGAAAAACAAAGCTGTCACAGGTTCCAAAGCTCCTAAGATAGCCGTTGGTGTGGAGCCTATGTAATGGATGGCCAGGGCTGTACAGACCAGTGATACGGCAGTAGGCAGAATAGCTAGTGCCAGTACGTCCGCCCAAAGCCAGGCGGATGGAATAACTTGCAGTTCCGTACAAAAGTTCAGGCGGACGATATAAACGGAAAGCCCGAACAGGATAGCGTAAAACGTAAGTTTCGTTGTCGGCAGGTTTTTCAGTGCCGAACGGTTCACACCTACTATATATATGGCGTAGGAGAGTGAAGACAGCAGGACAAAGACGATTCCTATGGTTGATAACGGTTTACTACCGTCTCCTTGGTACAGCAGAGCGATGCCCGAAAGTGCCAGCAGGATGGAGAAGACGGTAATCGCGGAAATCTTTTCTTTGAAAAACGCTCCCATAATAACCGCTACCATCACCGGATAGACGAATAGAATCGTAGATGCAATTCCTGCGTCCATGTAGTTGTAGCTCATAAAAAGGAGTAAGGAAGAAAACGAGAATAACAATCCCATAATAACCAACGGCAGAATATCTGCTTTCTGAAGAGAGAAAGATTGATGTTGCATCTTCATCAGTATCCCTAATACAATGACAGCAAAAAAGTAACGGTAAAATAAGACCGTATCGACACTCATGCCTGCTGCATAGAGCGGGAGCGTAAAAAGAGGATTCATACCGTAACTTGCGGCGGCAATCGCTCCATAGATAAAACCTTTGGTTTTGCTGTTCATCGTTTTAAGTTTTTTAAATGGCGTGCAAAAGTACGCAGTTCGTACATGATAAACAAGCGTTTACCCCGTTGATAGTATAATTTAATCTTTCGTATGCTAAAAAACTAATCTTCCGCCTGCATGGAACTAATTTCGTTTATGCATAATTTAATTTGTTTGCCTATAGGCGAACTTTCATCTGCCTATAGGCAAACTTGCGTCCGGCTATAGGCAAACGAAAGAAACACTATAGGCAGACGAATTAAATTATGCAGTTCGAGGATTAATTGAGTGCAGTCGGATGGGTAACTTTTAGGAGCGTAGGAGATAATTTCATACGAAACAAGGCAAAGAATATCCCCTAAACGAGATTCTCTGCCTTGTTATAGATGTATTGAAGAAGCCGATTAGTTGTGTACGATTGTACCGATTTCTTCGCCGTTGATTACTTTTTTAAGATTACCTACCGTGTCCATGTCAAATACGACGATAGGCAGGTTGTTTTCTTTGCACATACAGGTAGCAGTCAAGTCCATTACTTTCAATCCGCGTTTCAGTACTTCATCGTATGTGATGTCGTTGAATTTGGTTGCAGTCGGGTCTTTTTCAGGGTCGGCAGTATAAATGCCGTCTACACGGGTGCCTTTCAGCATTACATCTGCTTCGATTTCGATTCCTCTCAATGAAGAACCTGTATCGGTAGTAAAGAAAGGATTTCCCGTTCCTGCGGACATGATGACAACCTCCCCGTTTTCCATGTGTTCGATAGCTTTCCACTTACTGTAGAATTCTCCGATAGGCTCCATGCGGACTGCTGTAAGCACACGGGCTTTCACTCCGGCTGCTACTAATGCCGAACTCAATGCCAAACTGTTGATGACAGTTGCCAGCATCCCCATCTGGTCACCTTTCACACGGTCGAAACCTTTATTGGCTCCACTCAATCCACGGAAGATATTTCCACCACCGATAACGATACCTATCTGTACGCCTTGTCCGTGGATTTCTTTGATTTGCTCTGCATATTCTGCTAATCTTTTCTCGTCAATGCCATATTTTTTTTCGCCCATCAGGCTCTCTCCACTGAGCTTTAGTAAGATTCTTTTATACTTTGCCATATCTTTTGCTTTTTATTGTTTGCCGCAAATATAGAGATAATTTGTCAGATAGCCTTATTGAGATACAATTACTTTTTTCATGATTTGTCTTCCTAAGAAGGTTTGTACAATTCCTCTCAATGAAAGATAAACCAGAAACGCCAACCATAAAGCATGATTTCCCAAAAGGGAATGAAATGCATAATATATCCCGAAAAAGCTGGCGGAAGCAATTAACATAGAGTAAAGCATCTGACGGGTAGCAGTGGCACCGATAAAGACCCCGTCCCAAAGGAAGGCGGAAAAGCCTGCTAATGGAATGGCGAGTGCCCAATAGAAATAGGAATCCGACGCATTGATTACTGACGCATCGTTAGTCAGCAATCCCAGGAATTCTTTTCCACCAACTGAATATAAAATAGTGAATACCAACGAAAGTCCAAATCCCCAATAGAAGAGGTGACGCACTGTGCTGCGCAGGCCTGTTTGGTTTTTAGCCCCTATATAACGTCCTGCCAATGCTTCGCCGGCATAGGCAAAGCCATCCATGATATAGGAAAAGAGAGTAAATAATTGCATCAGCAAAGTATTGACCGCTAAAACAACTTCTCCTTGTGCGGCTCCGGCTGAAGTAAAGAACATGGTGACCATGACAAGGCAGAGCGTACGGAAGAATATATCCCGGTTGACCTGAAAGAAACGATACATAGCCTTCTTCTGCCAAATATCTTTCCATACAATTCGTTTTCTAAGCGTATGATAGTAGCGTATGTATAACAGAATAGCCATGAAGAAACCTGCATACTGGGCGATGAGGGTTCCCATAGCCACACCTGCCACTTCCATATCCAATAAATAGACAAAACAGAGACTGGCTACAATATTGACAATGTTTTGCGTGATAGCGATATACATCGGGAAACGTGAATTCTGCATTCCGATGAACCAGCCTGCAAATCCGTAAAGGCCTAATGTAGCGGGAGCTCCCCAAATGCAAATGTAGAAATAGGTCGTTGCCAGTTGCTCGACTTCCGGTGTTGTTTGTATAAATGTAAATGCCAGTTTCAGGATAGGATATTGGAGTATCAGCAGACAGAAGGCGATTAATAATCCCACGCCGACAGAGCGTAATAGCAGTCGGGTGATTTCATTTAGATCGTGCTGACCGTAAGCCTGCGAAGTCATGCCACTGGTTCCCATGCGCAGGAAGCCGAAAATCCAATAGATAATATTGAACAACATTCCCCCTACGGCAATGGCTCCGATATAAGCCGGAGAACCGAGGTGACCTACGATAGTGACATCAATAAGTCCCAGTAGCGGAACGGTTATATTGGATATAATCGATGGTATGGCAATCTGTAATATTCGTCTGTTTTCAGAGGTTTGTTTTTTATCTATCATTTTATAGAAACACTTTTATCAAATTGATTGTTCTTTTTGTGCGCAAAGGTACATTTTTTATTTTTTTATTGTATCTTTGTGTGCCACGAACTAAATAGCAAATATTGGATTATGAGAGCCTTAACTATCTTCTTTTTATCTTTGTTTTCGTTGCCGCTGATGCTGAATGCGCAGTCGGTCGATGAGATGTTGCAGAAAGTGTCTGCCGCTATCGAAACCGGGCAGAACGGGCAGGCTGTGAGTTATTTCCGGCAGACGATCAGTCTGAATATGGATCGCACGGAAATGTACTATTGGACGAGTGTGGACAAGAACAGCGAAATTAGCGTGAATCTGGCGAATGAACTGGCGATTGCCTATAAGAAGAAGCGGAATTATGACAAGGCTTATCTGTTCTATAAAGAGTTACTTCAAAAGGCTCCCAATAATGTAGACTATCTCGAACCCTGTGCCGAAATGCAAGTTTATCGAGGACAAGAAAAGGATGCTCTGCGCATGTATGAGAAGATATTGCAATTGGATGCGGACAACTTGGCTGCCAATATCTTTTTAGGGAATTACTATTATTTGATGGCTGAACGGGAAAAGAAGCAGTTGGAGACTGACTATAAGAAAATATCGTCGCCAACGAAAATGCAATATGCCCGTTATCGGGATGGATTGTCGAAAGTGTTTGCTACGGGATACGAAAAGGCACGGAACTCCTTGCGGAAGGTTGTATTGAGGTTTCCGTCGACAGAGGCTCAAAAAACGTTGGATAAGATATTGAGAATAGAAAAAGAGGTGAATCGCTAGGCGATTCACCGTATATATTCGGTATGTGTGAATTTGACTTATACATACTGTTTTTATTCAGATACTAACGTATATTTTCCTGCAGCAAGCTCCATGATTATATTATTATTAACTTCATGTGTCTTGTATTTTTTCTTACTGCTATTTTTCTTTATTTTCATTTTGAAATGGGCAGGAACAACAATTTTTGCACAAGAGTTAGCTGGAATTACTATATTCCACTGTAATTTATCATGATTACGCTTCCAATCACTACGAATCATACCATATGGAGAATGATAAGAAGCTTTCACATGATTAAGACCTTCCGGGAAAACTGGTTGCATTAATATTTTTTTAAATCCGACCGATGAAGGATCATTTTTTATACCAGCCAGTTTCTCATATAGCCATATTACTAAATCACCTAATAACATAACATGATTACCGGAATTCATAGCAGGATCAGCAGTATTGCCATTCCACAATTCCCAAATAGTTGTAGCCCCATTCTTCACCATGTACCCCCAAGAAGGATATGTATCATTGGTGGCAATAGTATAGGCTAAATCTGCTTTACCGTATTCTGTCAGTCCACGCAAAAGATGTTGGATGCCAATTACTCCTGTGCTTACATGACTATGACAATCATTTTTCGTTTTTTCTACAACATTTTCAAAAACCTTCATTTCATATCCTGCGGGAACCAGTCCTAAGCGAAGCGAAAGTATATTAGCAGTAACTGTATTATTAGAATACCAACCATTTACAGTATCAAAAAATGCCCTATTATATGCGTCCTTGATTTTAATTGCCAAATCCGTATACCGTGCTACGTCATCAGGAGAACGATTGATATCGGCAAATTTTTTCATAAGTTGTAGTATGCTGTAAAACATAGTAGTACTAAGCACCTCTCCTTTGGTATGGCGCGTAGTATCTTGCGAGTGAATCAGTTCCAAAGATTCCGGTGGCATACACCAATCGCCGAAATTGTCTCTAAGTACGATATAATCCTTCATCAACACTCTGCTCACACGATCAACCCAATTTTTCATTTTCGAATAATGAATACGAATAGCAGTATCATCACCAAACTGGGTATGTAGCATATCTGCAATATAAAAATAGGCAGCCGGCCATGTCACATCATCCTCATAAATTTTCCAATAACAAGGAGAAACATCACATATCACTCCTTCTGGAGTAATCGATTGTTGAATATCCATAAGCCATTTATTATATAAGAGGGCATTATTAAAAATAAAGCTCTCACCATAGGCTCCTGTTGTGCGGTCTCCCAACCAACCCATACGTTCATCTCGTTGAGGGCAATCTGTCGGCATACCACGATAATTGCCTCGAATCCCCCAATATGCATTAGTATAGATCTGATTGAGCAGAATGTTTGAACACTCAAAAGAACCAATTGTTCTCATTTGATCATATATGACTTTTCCTGTAAAATCACTTACTGAGGGGGTATAATCCACCCCGGATACTTCTACAAACCTAAAACCATGATAAACAAAAATCGGCTCCCACTTAAAGTTACCGTCTTGAGCCGGAATATATACATCGGTACTTTTCGCTGTACGCAGATTGGCAACATATAGTTCGTCTCCTTCTGCTTGTAGAGATTCTGCAAAACGTAAAGTAACAGGCTGACCTTTCTTTCCTTTAAGAGATACTTTTAACCATCCTGCCATATTCTGTCCCATATCTATGATACACCGATTCTTGTCCACCTTTTTTATAGATATTGGCACTATTTCTTCCATTACTTTTATACATGGAGAGGTTTGAGCACAAAGCATCTGAGTCGGTGCTGACATAATATCAACTTTTTGCCATCCGGAATCATCATATCCACTCTTTGTCCAGTCGCCAAGCTCCATCCGTGCATCATATATCTCTCCGTCAAACTCATTGTTCGCACGAATAGGACCTTTATTTGTAACCTTCCAAGTTTCATCACTCACTACAACAAGTTTTCCTGCATCATTTTCAATGACCAATTGGGCTATAAGAGTCGGCAAGCCAAAATGTAATGGATATCCTATTCCCCTTAATCCACAATAACGCCCATTTCCTAATGCTCCACCTATGACATTTATACCTTCATCAAGCAATTTTGTAACATCGTAAGTCAAGAACATCGTTGTTTTGTCATATAGAGTAGGCAGAGGTCCGAAAACATCATCACTTATTGCCTGACCATTTATATAAAAGTACGATGAGCCCAGTCCGCATACATATAACATAGCACGTTTTACAGGAGCATTCACTCGAAACTCCTTACGCAAATAACAAGCAGGAACAGTGGTACGACCGTGCTCATCTTCAGGAATTCTTTCATTATCCAGTCCAATCCATTTACCTCTCCAATCAGAAGGTTTGAGTAAAGCCATATCCCAATGCTGTATTTTACTAATACATTCCTCCCCCTTATTAGTCCAGACTTTCACCTGCCAAAAATATCTCTTGCCAGACTCCAATGGGCTGCCGCCGTATTTTACCAACACCGACTGATCTGAATATACCTTATCCGATTGCCACATTACTGATGAAGCATTTTTCAGACCTTTTTCTGTCTCAGCTACAATAATTTGATATGCTTTTTGCATTACTCCTCCTTTATGAGTAGATATCTGCCATGAAAAACGAGGGATTAAAGTACCTATCCCTACAGGATTTTCTTGCATTTCGACTCGCAATTCAGTTAACGTAGATGCAGCAACCTCTGTAAACAAAGACAATACAACTACAATCAACAAATAATATCTCCGATTTATATTCTTCATATGCCCAATTTTCCTCTCTTATTTCTTTTGTTTAACCAGATAATCTGATGCATAAATAAACGCCCCGGCTGTCCATCCCATAAAGGGCGGCATTTCATATTCATTCTTCACTTCCAGATTTCCAAATTCCGCATTGTATTTCTCCCACAGATTACCTGAGGAACGGTAAATCTTAATGATACTATCTACATATTTCTGAGCTATACGACAGGCATCCTTTTTGAAACCATAACGATCCAAACCATTTATAGACAAAAGGTTAAAGCTTGCCCATGCGCTGGGAAAATCCCACTGATAGGTTCTTTGGCGTTTTCCCTGCTCGCAAGCGGCAATTCCACAAGGATATTCTAATCTTGAAAGATGTTTTACTATATTTTGGGCTTGCGGTTTAGTCAAGACTCCCGCCCAAAGCAGATTAAAAACAGCTGCAGAATATACAGGACTTAACCTGCTATTTACAAAATCATAGTCATAAAAACAATCGTTTTGAGAGTTATAACAATATTTATTCAACAAGTTCTTTCTCTTTTTAGCTGCATTCAACCACTGGTCTACATCTTTTTTTCCTAATTCCCTATAAAAATAAGCGAAATTCTGTTCATACACATAAAGGTTCGCATTTAAGTCTATAGGATTAAAGTCTTCACAACGAAAATCAAAACGAGGAGAAAAATCCCAACCGGACTCCGCCTCTGCAATGAAATGAGAAGCTTGTTTTAATAGCTCCAAAGAATTTGTAAGAACCGGCAATTCTGGAAAACGTGTTCTCATATATTCGTAGAAAGCTACTAATTCATCTTTTGTTGCACTGTTCGAATATCGATTCAACCCTGTAGGTGTAATCCTTTTAGTCATCCAGAAATTGTACTCTTTTTCTAGTATTCGACAAGCAGATGACAACCAAGCTTTATCTCCACTCTTTTCGTAAATGTCACGAACCATCATACTGGCAAACGGCGGCTGAGAACGATTCAAGAACGAAACATTGGAACCATTCGGCATAAAACCATATTTATCTATCAAAAAAAGGATATTGTCAATATTGTTCAAGGCTTGCTCAAAATCCGAATCCAATATTAGTCCTATGTTTGTAAAGTAAGTATCCCAATAAAACATATCTTGTTGAAATACACCGGTTAAACTCGGAACACTATAGGGCTTCGGTAAAGCGATAGAGCCCAATGTGTCTTTTTTGCATTCTCTGACCGTGCGGGGCATATGTTTTCTTATAAATGAACGTACATCTTGAATATCCTCAAATAACCTCTGTTGGGCATTTGCAGATAAAGGAAAAATAAGAATAAATATAACGATTGATAAATTGCGCATAATATTTGTACTTTAATAACATAATAACTAAGGATTCACACCAATCTCTATAAAGCGAGCGGCAGCGTTCAGAAAATGTGCAGTTACCCAAAACACTGTCCAACCTTCCGAGTAAGAGCCACGTAATTTATGCACATTACTCATATCCCCGTATTGAGCAAAATTAGTATGTGACAGTTGCTCTCCTTGGCTACCGAAAGCATCCACCAGTTGATAACAAGATCGATACATAACTTTTGCCAGTTTCTTCAAACGGTCATCTTTCAAATAGTTTCCCATCTTATAAACTTCAGGGGCGAACAAAACTCCATACACATCAATATGCTGATTTTGAGGAGAAACGACAGTCCATCCTGTCGTTTTGAAACGATGGTCAGCCATACGTCCTGCAGGTAATGGGATATCCCATACAACTACATAACTTAAACAAACATCCATAGCATGTTTCGCCCATTTCAGATATTTCTGTCCGCCGGTACGTTCATACATCTCCAAAAAGCCTTGAAAAGCAGCCCATGCGCCTTCTTTATCCTCACAAGTGGCATCCAATGTGCCTCCCCAATAACATCCGGGAGACATCTTGCAATGACGTTCCGCATACAGATTCGCCGCCTTCTCGGCAGCCTCCCTGTAACGATCTTGCTTAAATAATTTCGAAGCTATTATCAATGGGGCTATATAAAAAGCTTCTGCGGTGGAATAAGGATTCCATTGTTCATCCAAAATGCGCCTGCTTTGAGCATCCGCTACCTTACTAAGGAATTCTTCCCATTTCTGCGTACTGTATTTCTTGTTTTTACGTCCGTGTTCAATGGCTTTTGCCAGATTATACATGGCTTGCCCGCATGAGACGTGGTCGCCTCCACTGTAACCGCCTTTCTCTATACCGTATTCCGTACGAAACAGACCGCCATCAAGCGTCGGGAAAGTTGTCAGGAAGTCTAAAGATTGCTGTACCATATAAGGTATATCCGCATCACTAATTCGTTTTTCCAGCACCTGTAACGCATATCCCGGAGAATCAGCCTGCCCACACCATCCCATAACAACCGCACTTCTGAATTCCGGATCATACATGTTGAAACCTTTGGCCTGCCCCTTTTCCGTCCAGCGCAATTTTGCCTGACGGTATTTTCCTTCTACAATAAGGTCAAACAAGGGATACTGTTCCACATTATATGGCTTATATAAGTCCAGTGAAGTGTAAACCGGCCGTTGGAAGCCGCTACCCTCTTCTATTATGGAATAAGCCTCTATAAAAAACTCTTTTTCTATCACCTGACCGGGTTCCATGTTGATATAAGTATTCGCATAACGCATCGGCTCTTTCTGTAAAGCCTTGGCTATGCTATGCCGACGATTGTAGCCTATAGGGCCGCTATACAATACAAAATCGTTATACCCCTCTTCTGTTTCTATACCGAAAGACCACCATTGGTCTTGCAGAACAGCTCCTCGAACCGGACTGGGAGTGACATGTACAGAAACAGCCCGTTTCTTTGGGGCGTCTTCCAGCATAACAAAAGGCATAGCATAACGGTGATCTTCGAAGATGGCAAATTCTCCCGGCTTTCCTTCATAAACCGGTATAATTTCAGGATTCACCTTTGCTCCCATTTTGTTCCCATAGTATAGTATTCCGGGCATGAAAGGCTTTAAGTCCCCCCCTTGCATACGTAAACGGACTGATAAGGTTATATTCCTAAGTGTTTCTTTTCCAAACCATTCATAACGCCGGATGCACTGCACCAATCCGTCCGGCCGCACGCAATAAGAATCGCGCAACAACATCTTTCCGTCAGGAAAAGTCATACTGCCATAAACGACTGTCCATTTTCCGGTGCAAACTGTACTGTCCGGATTGGCATACCGCCAATCCGAAGGCCAATTGCCAGACCACCCCGAAGCCACTGCCCACAATCCTTCTTCAGGAGTAGACAGCACAGTCTCACCGGCAACTACTATTTCAGGTCTTCCTTGTTCATTCACTTTAAACTGTGCATTGCACAAGAGAGACACGCACAGCAACAAATAAGTATGTATTATCCTTTTCATCTATCTACAAATCCTTTTTTTTGATTTTGGCCGCAAAACCGCCACCCGGGCTCATTGTAATCAATAAAGTTTTATTTTGGGGCAATGAATCCATTTTTTTTAAGTAATCACTTCCTTTGCGATGAGCATTTATTCCGTCACAGAAAAGTTCCATGCAATAATCCGCATCGGGCAGAAACGAAAGGTCAATAATCATCTCACGCTTATTCCAGTCTGTGATACCTCCTACGTACCATACATCTCCTTTACGACGCGCAGTGATCACATACTCTCCCATTTTTCCTTCCAAAACAATAGTCTCATCCCACACAGTCGGAATCTCTGCTATAAAATCTGTCGATTCCTGTTCACGTAAATAGTTACTTGGAGAATCACATAGCATATTCAAAGGAGAATCGAAGACAATATACAATGCTAATTGGTGACATCGAGTTCCTTGGCTCATCGGTTCTGAGTTGCATGGATAATAACAGCCCTGCACTGCGTTACGCATCGCTCCCTGCGTATAATCCATAGGACCGGAAACTTGTCGGATAAATGGAACTGTAACATCGTATTTAACCTGATCAATAGATGCAGGACTCCATTTAAGTTGCTCAAGCCCGTGTACTCCTTCAAAATTCAGCACATTAGGATAAGTGCGATTCAAACCGGCAGGTTTATGCGTGCCATGTAAATCCAATAATAATTTATATTTAGCACAAGTGGCAGCTGCACGATAATTAAAAGCTGTTACCATTTGGTCGTCCCGATCCATGAAGTCTACTTTAAAACCTTTTATCCCCAACGCAGCATAATGCCGGCAGACATTCTCCATATCCCGTTCAAAAGCATGATATCCTGCCCATAAAATAATTCCTACATTCCTTACGGTAGCATAATTTATCAATTCTTGCAGATTGATTTCTTTCACTACTTGCATTAGGTCTGCTTCACCATTCACAGCCCAGCCTTCATCTAAAATCACATATTCTATGCCTTTAGATGCTGCAAAATCAATATATGCTTTATATGTAGCATTATTCACTCCTGTTACAAAATCGACTCCCTCAAGATTCCAATCATTCCACCATTCCCAAGCTACTTTACCGGGTTTAATCCATGAAATATCCTCCACTCTAGAGGGGGAGCCCAATAAATAAGTCAGATTATTGCAAGGCAATGCCTTGTCTTCTTTCGCAACAATAGCAATGCGCCACGGAAATGTACGTGGTTTCTCCACTTTTGCAATGTAGTGCTCACGTTCCTGTACAAGCATCTGTAATTTCTTATGCGGATCTGGTTCCTCCCGCTTAGGATAAGGAGCAAAAACGCCCTTTAAATCGTATCCGCCTTCTGTATTAGATAAATAAAGTCCTGGATAATCTTCCAAATGCGACTCTGTAATACACACTTTAAAACGCTTGTCCACATTGACAATTAATGGAAGAAACATTAAACGTGTTTTATTTATCTCTGACAATTTTGTTGTAGAATAAACATTCTCAAAAGAGTTGAAAAATTGCTCTTCCCAACTACAATCATTCTCTTTTCGGACATAGGGCACTATCACTTCCTCATCACAGGAAAAATGATATTCCACTTGCTCTGAAACAACTTGGAACGCATCTCTCTTTTTATTAACGAACCGATATGCAATGCCATCATTATATGCCCTAAATTCCACACTATAATCTCCCCGAAAATCTAGGGTCAATTCATTATAATGATCACCCATTGCCGTAGTCCGATAAAAAGGAGATGGAACGAGTTGGTTCACTTCCTTCTTTTTACTAGATTTCAATTTACATTTCTCGCCCCATATTTGCCCTGTACTTAGCCTCATAGCAATAAGAGAAGGTTTTAGAATCTGATGCGCTCCGTACATAATATTATATGTAAGTTGTTCACCAGATTTAATCGTAGAACGTAAAAAACCATCAGGAGAAGTTAACTCAAATTTCTGTTGGGCACAGAGAGTAAATATAAAAATATTAGTCAATAATAAAATTAGTATTTTTTTCATTTGATGATTTGCTATTAATGAGTAGAATATGCTGCTATTATTTTTTTGTATAAACTCTCGTCTATTTTTATTATACAGCCATGTCTTGCTACCGGGGGAGTGAAATTCACTTGTGACCAGGCATTCCCAGTGAGAGAACTTGATTTAAACAAATGATAAGATTGCTCGTTATATGCTTCTGTATATAAATACCACTCCCGCTCATCCATAGACTTAACAAGTGTATGAGCTTCATGCCATGCCGGGGTAACAGATGGTCCGGGATTACTATATGGACCCGTCAGATTATCCGAAGTTGCAACCCGAATCGTTTTACCTGTTTTACACTTGTCAGGCCAACGCTCATCCTTTACTACAGCATAATATATATCATCGACTTTTTCTATAATTGCATCAATCGTCGCCATGTCAGAATCCGATCCCGTAAAATTGAACAAAAGTTTCGGTTCAGTAAATGTTTCAAAATCGGAAGTCAGAATATAGAAAGTTCTCTTGGAGAGCCACTCTTCATTCAAATCTTCATTACCATAGCGACCGGCATGCCAAGAGATTAAATATTGCTGGCTGGCCTCATCATAAAATATTTTAGGAGCGCCATAATCATATGTATTATTTTTATATCCACAGGAAGCGACATCCAATATGTTTGCACTCAAATCTTTATGACGCCAGACAATAAGATCTGAAGAATACCACAAAATAGGGAAGTGAGGCAATGTACCTGTAGACATTCCAATCATATAATATATTCCATTATCTCCTTTGCAAATATTAGGGTGTCCCCAATAACCAGAGAGAATCACTTTCTTTTGGTTCAAAGTCTCCCATGTCTGTCCGTCACGGGAGACAGAATAAAATAAATGCCCATAACTTGCTGGGGTCATGTGTGCAAATAAATATCCTCCATTTTCGGTTACAGAAGGTTCTTCCGGATTATCTAACAAATTATCTTCGCATTTTCCTTCACATGAAGCAACAACCAAAAATAAACCGCATAAAGCAAGGCTTGTCCATACATACTTTAATATTTTTCTCATTGTTTTGCTTTTAAAAAACATATCAAGAGCCTTCGATAAACTCTGTCAACTCTTGACATGTTTTTATGTTTATATTATAATTTTTATTCTACAGGTTCTCCATCAATACTAACAAGTTTTTTAGCATACAATTCATTTAGGCCGCATGCACAAATATTGTCATTGTATGTACCCATAGGATGGAATTTCAAATAACGTCCTCTCTGTACTTCTGCAACCACCGTATTGTGGGAAGAAAGAGTATACCAATGTACGATTTCCTCACTCCGTTCTCCTCTTCCCGGTCCTTCCGGTATATCTTTGCAATCAAAAGCTACTTTCCAGTCATTCCCCTCATTGACCGTGTTATAGTTGTCTGCCGAACCTCCATCTCGAACTGTTTTAAACACAAAATCTTCACCTACAAGTATCTCACAATGTTTCAATGTTCTATCTCCCCATTCTCCAAATTTGCCAAAGCCAACACCACCAAGAGTTACGGATTCTCCCATATCAACAACAATCACCATATCCGACCATCCGTCACCTATAGGTCTTTTAGCCAAACAAAGTGGATAATCGTATGGATGTGCCGCATCGTTATGTTCGTAATAAAAGTCATCTTTACCGGGCCAGTCAGAATTCCATCCGCCGCCAGCTTGTGATGTCCAAACTTTAGTCATTGTATTGTCAATCAAACCTTGCGCATCCCAACCCCAGCCGTTTTCCGTATTACAAAAAGCTATTTTCCAAGAACTGCGGTCTATATCTTGGTATATATATTTAGGATTAGTAACAAGCAAATACTTTATATCTTTTGTTTTTTCGATCAAATCTGTAGAGATTTCTAATTGAAGAGGTAATAAATAGCTCTGATCTGTTGTTAATCCTTCTCTTTTTAAGATAAGATTTGTGTCAGACTGCTTGTCTCCGGTATTAAACACAAATTCACCAACACTATATGAATTATCTGGAAGCAATGTATAGTTAGTACCCATACGGGCATTATAGTCCGCCACTAATTGTTCATTTTCAGTAGTTACTAACCGACATGTAAAATCCAATGTGTTATCTTCACTATAAGCAACATTCAACGAAAGAGGGTATTGCAATTCCTTATAGACAATTTCCGCATTATGTGTCTCTTCAGCCATTCCATTCCACTCGATTAACGGAGTATGGACATCGCAGTGTATCAAAATCTTGTTCATTGATTGGTTTATCGTATCGGTAGAACTCACAAGCACAAGTGGTAATACCCATTTTGAATTTTCATTCGTCTTGTCAGCAGAATATATTTTGAAAGGATAAAATGTAACCGAAACATATTTATGGTTTTCATCCTTTCCTATTTTTATATTTCCACCACCAACAAATTCATAAGCGTCAGAAGGAATAATATCTATCTGGTCTGGTTCATATTCCCATATAGCACAGGTTTCTTCTTTAGACAAAACCCGTAATTCTACATTTGCTTCCGAATCCGGATTTCCACCTCCTTTTAATATTAAGATAGATTCTGTTATGCTTTCTTGGGTAGTATTCATAACCAAATTTTTTGTACCATTATCTTTCAAAGACAATACTTTCACATATTTATCTGGAAACAAATTTTCATTATCGTCATTACAGGATGACAATATCGGCAACAGCAAGCCGAATAGTGTCATAATATATATATGTTTCTTCATGATCTTTTATTTTTAATTTTAATATCCGGGGGCTTGTACTAATTGAGGGTTAGAATAAATTTCATCATTCGAAATGGGCATCAGATACATACGGTCATTCCAATCAAAAGGTTGCCCAATTGTAATAGGTGTATTGAATACTTCAAAAGTGGGAGCACTTATCATTGCATTTAACCCCCTGTACGCATCTTTTTTCAGATACTTCTTTCCTTGTACATAACGCCTAATATCATAATAGCGGTGTCCTTCCATATAAAGTTCGACAAAGCGTTCTTCCATAACAGCATCCAAAATAGTCTTTCCTACAGCTGCCATTGAGGCTTCACTTTTCCACTCGTCAATGCCGGCACGCTTTCTTATTTTGTCCAAATATTCAACCCCTTCATCTGTAAATTCACCTCCCAAATGGGCGTCACATTCTGCCAAATTCAAATACAACTCTCCCAATCGGATTAATGTAGTCGGATATCTTGTATCTCCGAAATTCTGGTTCCAGCTGCTTCCTGTATAACTCAAATTAGGATGAATCCACTTCTTATTCAAGAAACCTGTCACTGAATAATTACGTGTACCCCAAATTGCAGCATCATAACCAGTCTTATTAGGATTTCGCATTTCACAAATCAATGGTTGGCGATTTGCCAAAACGGATGAATATTCATCTCCGTCAAAAGAAAGCCATGCATAAAAACGAGGCTCACGCCCTACGTTTAGATTAATGATATTCTGATTGGCCAAGCCTGCTGATTTAAACCAAAGCGATTGTTCTGTAAAATTCAGATCTTCTGCAGGAAGTTTCCCCTTATTTGTATAGAAATGTTCTACACAATATAATGTTGGAGATAAACCTCCCCAACCGCCAACATTCACTCCCAAGTCATTCTGCAAGATATAATGAGGAAGTGATCCTGCTATCATATTATTCTCGAACAATTCTGTATGAGCATTCACTATCCCCCAAATAATTTCTTTATTACCGTCATCCGGTTTAGTAGTCATCATGTATCTTAACATCATCACTTTTTTCCGAAAATCCTCATCTACCGCACCTGGTATTGCAGGAAGTGCCACATTTTGATTCTGGCGTAATATTTCCGACTTATCAATGTCAAACAACTCCGTCTGAATTGCTTTTGCTGCATTTATGGCATCTATACATGCTTCACGTGCTTTTACCCATTTATTACGATCGTATTGAAAACTAACTAATTCTTTTCCATATCCTGGAGTCTCAAAGTACTCGTTTTTCCACGTACGATAGGGAAATTCCCCATTCCATAGCGGTGAAGCAGCTAACAATCGTACTCTCGCTTTCAAAGCCTTACAAATAACCGAAGTAGCTCTTCCATAATAGGAAGAATTTGTATGTTCCGGCGGTAATACATAAGACGCATCATCCAATAATTTAACTATATATTCCACACAATAATCAAAATGGGAACGACCGGGTATTTCATCTTTAGAGATATTTGAACTAATGAACTGATCAATAACAGGTATTGGACCATACATTTGCAATAATCTAAAATGATAATATGCTTTTAGAAATTTAACTTCCGCAATATACTGTTCCTTATCATTAGGATTAAGTGTAGGATTATTTTCCTCTATCAATTTCAGGAACTGGTTACAATATCCTATTGCATTATACCATATGTTCCATGGATAAGTCTTATCTGTATTAATAGATGAAGGGGTTATAGCATTCCATTGAGCTCTTGAAGAAAATGTCTGCCACTCTTGAGGACGTACAGTTTCATCCGTACCACCACCGTCTATAGACCAATAATCAGCTAAATCTTGTCCACCATTCTGTAAATACCCATAACAAGCATACAAATTATTCAATGTGGTGGCATTGTCAATCATCATGTCTTTCGTATCAGCTTGTTCCACAGGTACTACATCCAGATAATTACAAGAACCGAAACTTGCAATAAAAAAGGTTCCTATTGCAATATGTTTTCCTATTTTACTATATATTTTCATCATTACATTGATTTAAAATTTAAACTGTACTCCTATATTGAATGTGCGTTGCAAAGGATAAGTATAATATTGCAACTCCGGATCCCAAAAATCAAAAGGCGACCATACAGCCAAGTTGTCTCCACTAAAATAAATACGGCAATATGGTAATGTATATCCTATCTCCAATGTTTTAAAACGTAAAAAATCCGCTTTTCTCATCCAAAAACTACTAGGTTGCTGATTATTTGCTATTTGTGTATCCAATACGCCCAAACGGGGATACGATACATTGGCATTATGATGTCCTTCACTCCAATGACTATCTGCAATCCATTTCATCAAGTTACGGTCGTTGCCGTCATTCGCACAAAAAGGATCTATACCCGGTTGTCCTTCACGTCCTTCAAGCATTATGCGCCGTTTTGCCGAACCATTGAAGAAAACACTGAGATCTATTCTTTTATACATCAGACTTACACCAAATCCATATTGGATACGGGGCACTTCTCCATAAGAAGATAACATCACCTGGTCTTCTTGTGTAATTTTTCCATCACCATTGACGTCACGGTATTTGATATCTCCCGGCATAATGGTGCTTCCAAACAAACTTTGGTCGGCACTCGTATCAATATCAGCTTTATCTTTAAACAAACCCTCTGCAATATATCCGGTTGTATGACTCAACGGTTTACCTGTATTGGTTTGCCAAACATATGGATAATCAGGTTCATCTACATATATATATTTATTTTGAGTATAAGTATAATTAGCCCGAAGGTCAATATGCCAATCATGCGACAATTGTTTATTCCAATTTACACTTAATTCTACACCTTTATTATCAACTTTGCCTACATTAGCCCAAGGGGTAGCGTCAGCATAACCTAATATAGCGGGAAAAGAAGCACGTTTCATTAAGATGCGGTCACGCTTATTATGATAATAGTCAACAGTAATATTTACTTGATTAAATAAAGTCATATCAACTCCTATATCAAACTGCTTGGAGCGTTCCCAATGAGCATTTTCTACAGCATATGAATTAACAATTGAGCCTTGATAGCCCAAGCCACCTGTATAGCCGGAAAAGAACTTTTGACCACCAGTCATATTTACAGTATTCAAGTACAAGAAATGAGGAGCACCGTTAAGAAGCCCTGTCTCATCACTTCCTACCAAACCATAAGAACCACGTATCTTTAAATAATCAACATACTTTTCCAAAGGTTTCCAAAAAGTTTCATTACTAATTACCCAGCCTAGAGACATAGCAGGAAAAAACTCGAAACGGTCTTCTTTCGCTATACGTTCTGTACCATTATAACCAAAATTGAACTCGGCTAGGTACTTATTGTTATAATCATATGTCACACGTCCGGATAACCCTTGATTTCGATTCGGCAAAATGTTCAAACTATATTCACGCATCATATACATTAACATTCCGGTGACATTATGATTACCAAACCTTCGATTGTAATTAAGACGGGCATCTAAATAAAAGGTATTATCGCTCACTCTTGTGACATTATCGGACTGGCTGATAAATTCCTCTCCTTTTTCCAATTGAGCTACCCTAAACTGCGAAGGGGCTTCTTCATTCCAGCTTCCGCCTGCCACTCCGTAAAGGAAAGGTTTCAGAGAACGTGTATAGTACTTCTGCGACCAGTTGTTGAAATTAACTAAGGTTGTTAAAGACAAACCTTTGGTAATAAAGTCCAATTTCTGATCCAAATTCAATGAGATATTTAATTTGTTTTCGTTTGTCGACCTGTATGTGTTCAGCATGTTTGCATAAGGATTCGTATAAAATCGCCCGGCAGATAGTAATGCTGAGCCAAATCTGATATGCTTATCGCCCTCTTCGGAAGGAAACACGGCTGGAAAAGATACAGGATTATTCATGAAAATCTGCTTAAAGATATCATCTGCTGATGTATTCGGAGACTTCTGATTTACAATTTGTGCATTCATTCTCAAATCAACCTTCGTTGTTGAAGTGACTTTATATCCAATATTATTTTGGAAAGTATAAAGCCAACGATTGTAATTATTGTCAAATGAATATTCATTAGGAGTATCCAAAAGTCCACCATCATGATTTATCTGCAGACTCATATAATAGCTTACTTTAGAACCTCCTCCTTGCAAATTGACATTTGCTCTTTGGCTTGTAGTATAGTTTTTAAATATTAAATCATACCAATCAACATCAGGATAAACATAAGGATTCACATGATTACGTGTATTTTTAATCTGTGTTGAGCTATAACGGGGGGAAGCTGTAGGAGTACGTCCCAATTGTGCTTCATTATATGTATCCATAAAAGTTGCTCCATCCGCAAACTCTACTATGTTTACCGGCTTCAGAAAAGACTGTTCAAATGAAACATTTATACTGGCCTTAGTATTTTCCATACCAGTTTTAGTAGTTATCAACATGACTCCATTTGCTCCTCTGGCTCCATAAATGGCTGTAGCTGAAGCATCTTTCAAGATAGAAAAACTTTCAATAGATTCAGAAGGTAAGTTGTTCAAATCGCTTGTTGAAATTTCTACTCCGTCTTGCAAAATCAAAGGAGTGGTACGTCCTCCAAAAGTACTGATGCCTCGAATATAAAAATCAGAAGAAGAACCGGGCTGGCCGCTATTGGTAACAGATACGACTCCAGACAATTTACCTGCCAAATTATTAGTTAACGAAGAACTCGGAGAACGTAACGCAGTTCCTTTAACAGCCGTTATAGCACCGGTTACTGAGACCTTTTTCTGTGTGCCGGCTCCCACAATCACTACTTCATCCAATGTCTCGTTATCCGACTGCATTTTCACATTCAACACACCAAGATCACCAACAATCAGTGTTTGTGTCTTGCATCCTATATATGAAAAGATTAATTCCGTATTATTTGAAACCTCTATTGAAAACTTACCGTTCAAATCTGTTATCGTTCCTGTTCCTGAAGCGTTTTTAACTTGAATACTGACTCCTACCAAAGGTTCGTCAGTAGAAGCATCTGTAACAGTACCCACTAATTTCCGTTTCTGTTGTTTCTTGTCCTGTGATTGTTGTTGCATCTGTTCTTTTTTCAAAGAAATCTGCCTGTCTTTTATCTCATAGCGTACATCTGTACCTTTAAATAGTTGGTCCAAAATCACAGTAATAGGCTTCTCTTTTACAGACAAACTAACATTACGTTTGGTATCAATCGCTTTATTATAGTAAAAAAAGAGGAATTCACTATTCTTCTCTATATAATCAAGCACTTCTTTGACAGTTTTATTGTGCACTTCTACTGTCAATGTTTTCTCCTGAGCATATCTGTTTGCATTTACTGCGTAAGAATGCAAAGAAAGAAAACAAAAACTAAAAAGAAATAATATGCGAGCAACTCTCGTTCCCGCAGAAAATATACTACTAGTATTTTTCATATATTAGCAACGAATTTTATAAAATTAAATGATTAAATGTTGTTTAATTTTTCGGCTGAATGATAATTGCAGTATCATTCAGCCTTTTTTAAGGACTTTTGTTTCTCATAAAATTATACATTAAAGGGTTAACTATAAATGATTCATACCTATTCTTTTCTTACAAATATTCTCCCTTCTATTTCTTCGCAATATATAGGAGCAGAAAAAGAAATAGTATGTAAAACGTCTTCTAATTTTTCTTTCAAATCCAGTTTTCCGGAAACTTGCAGCTCTGCCACACCGGATTCCAAGATAAATTCTTTGCCGTAATACAAATTTAATTTTCTAAATACCTTATCCAAAGGTTCATCTACATACATCAGCATATTCTTCACCCAGCATACATATGGCTCAACATCTACATTGCGGGGAGAATGCAACCGTCCCGTTTCTATATCAACCAGTTGCCCTGGAGCAAGTATCACTTGTTCTTTCTGCTGATTCTTTACATTCACACTTCCCTCAACCAACACGACAGATGAAACGCCCTCCGACGGATATGCAGAGACATTAAAAGATGTCCCCAAGACCTGTATCTGAAAATCTTTAGTCCGGACGATGAAAGGAGCATTCTCATTACGAAACACGTCAAGATAGACTTCTCCTTCTACATAAATCTCACGGCGATTTTTTTCAAAATGACCGGGATAAACGACGCGTGTCCCTGAATTTGCCCATAAACGTGTTCCGTCTGCCAAGGTCAATCGGGTTCTTTTTCCTTTCGGTATTATCAATTGATTGAACTCTCTTTCTTTCTCCTGTGTTTCTCGCTGAGTAATTGTATCAGAATTGACTACCACCGTTCCATTTTGCGAATAGATGATATTTGCATCTGTTTCTTTCACTTCTACTTCCTTCTTGCCTGGTATCAGTAATCGAATATCCTTGTTGGTTGCTTCTTCGGCTTGTGTATATTGGGCAAAATCAACAATTGAATCATCATCCGCATAATAAGCAATGAATTGTTTGCCTAACCAGAACATGCAGAAGAAGATAACCGCAGCCGATAAAGCCATGGTGACATACAGGATACGGCGTCGTGAGTTCTTTCTTTTCTCTATGAATACTTGTTCTTCTACACGTTTCCACAAGTCGTCCAGTTCTTCAGGAGTGACATGTCTCTCCTGTTCTCTGGCGTGCTCGATCAATTTTCGTGCAACATGGTGGCGTATTTTAAACTTTCTTTTCTCCATTTTTCATCGTCTTTATCTTTAAAACGATGATAATGCAAATGTCTACTCACTTTTTCCGAAAAAAATAGAGTATTTATAAAAAAAGAGTAATATAGTCAGGAAAAGAATAAAATAATAAATAGTAAATACTCATCCAAAGTCATTTTTGACCGTAAATTGGTTAATGCACGAGAAACCAAATTCATGGAAGACTGGGGATTTATGTTCAAGACAGCTGCCATTTCTTTATAGGACAATCCTTTGACATAACGAAGATAGATTGCCACCCGCTGGTTCTCAGGCAGACTTTTGTAGGCGTTTACCAATTTTTTGCTTAATTGAAGTTCTTCATCATTACCATTAAAAAGGGATTCTAAAGCAGCATCTTCTATTTTCAGTTCAAAGAAATGCTCATTCAAATCTTCCGTCAGTTTCAATGATGACAATTTATCAGATATAACATTTTTCAAAGAAGTTAAAAGATAAGAACGTACATACTCCGTCGATGATAATCGCTTACTTGTACAAAGTTTCACAAAAACATCCTGAATGCAATCCTTTACGAATTCTTCGTCTGAAGTATATTTCAGACCAAAGTTAAGTAATAATTCGTAATGTTTCTTATACAATAAAGACATAGCTTTCATATCGCCCTTCAATACAAGGTTCCATAAAGCCACATCTTTCATATTTTGATATAAGGTATATTGCATCAGAAAAGCAGAAGATATTGTGTTTATAAATTAGTAATTCGTTGCAAATATAATTAAATCTTCAAGAAAAAAAATAATTTCCTCTCCATCTGTTACTATCAATATGCATTTTGCTATTTATCAAGTTACAAATTGATAGGGACAGGATAGTTTAACCTTCGAAAATAAAGGATACTTACGATGTACCTCTTTTAGCTTATTTCAAATACTAATATCTAAACTGTATTGGTGGTTGTTCGTCACAACTCAAAGAACGGGTATCTGCTGATGTGTATTCCTTTACCCCGGGAATAAGAGGGCTGTAAGATAATACGTGGCGGATACGTTTGCGTTGCTGGAATGTAAATTGGTCTGAATAACAAAAAGCATAGTCCATGATATTGTGAGAAATAAAGGTGTCGCCCTCACAGTTTGTTCTTGTACACAATTCATCGAATGAATACTTGTTCAAATCGTCTATGCCGTTAACCCATTCTGTATATTTAGTAATGTTGTAGGTAGGGGTGTCGGTGCAATAATCGGTATCTTTACACAAATCAGTATTATCTCCATCTTCGGAAAAGGCATGATGTAATCCAAGATAGTGTCCTAGTTCATGTGCAAGAGTATTGTAGACATCAGCCGTATAGTAGGAACTATTGTCACCGTTTACATAAATATAGTTGCTATTGATAGACACACAATGAGGGTATTCTACCTCATGGCTTAAGAAATAATTTCCATTGTTTAAACCATCTAACGGATATGATGATAAACAGTAAGGTAAATGTGCAATTCCTAAAATGTTGTTTTCGCTAAATGGATATACAAAAATATTGATATATACTTTAGGATTCCAGAGCATTTCCGCATATTTCTTAGCTTGGTTTTTATCTTTTCCATCCATAAATTGTTCGCAAGACATCGGAACTTCATCCCATTCTATTCGTTCAACTCCTGTTTCTTCCAAAGTTGTTCCGTCCGGCTTTTCTGTAGCCATGACAAATTCAAGATTCATATCTTGGCTGATGTTATATTTTGAATTTTGATATATCTTGTTCTTATATGTCAAGTTACAAGCGTTAATGATTTGGGCGAGACGGCCTTTGTCTACATATTGCTTTCTATCATTGCGGTTTTTATAAAGTACATGGAATATAACGGGCAATTTATAATGATGTTCATTGGCTGTACTTGTAGAAGGGGATTGAGTTATTTTTATAGTCTTGTTCGTTTTCTTTGCCATGATGGTGACTGTCGCATTCCTTTCCTCTGACGTATTGTTGGCATGTATAGTCAAGACGAGTTCTCCATCATTACTACCATTTTGTAAATTTGGAATACACCAATTTTGGTTACTGCTTGTTCTCCAAGTAGAACTGCATGTGATGGATACTTTTATGGTAGCTCCTTCCGGACTGACATCATCAAATGTAGATTGGGAAATTTCTAAAGTTGCTGAATCAGAGTTTGAATCACTACAGCCTATTAATATCCATAATAACGGAAGCAGGAAAATTAATCTTGTTTTCATAAATGAGAGAGTTTTTTATATAAAACATTGGCTTCAAAGATAATGTTTTAATCAGTCAGTCAATTATTTATTTCAATAAATATTCCACTTCTTTAAACATATAACCTCTTTTTATCTGTCTCTCATCTT
>ERZ779623.101-NODE-101-length-47940-cov-19.131544_pt1 | contig 47940 bp, 63 predicted proteins | sample MGYA00514189_ERZ779623 | MGnify/ENA primary metagenome ERZ779623 (study PRJEB29562, sample SAMEA4376712) | mouse gut metagenome | isolation source: Cecum | study: EMG produced TPA metagenomics assembly of the A DSS colitis mouse model was used to assess the... | reverse complement strand
ACGCCGGCCTGTCACGCCGGAGGTCGAGGGTTCAAGTCCCTTCCGCGTCGCCATTCGCTGCTATAGCTCAGTCGGTAGAGCGCATCCTTGGTAAGGATGAGGTCTCCAGTTCAAATCTGGATAGCAGCTCCAAGAGAAACCCCGTAACCGCAACGGTTACGGGGTTTTTTCTGTTTTACGACACGCCCTCTTTTTTTTCGCTTGGGGTGAATTTGGGGTGAATGTCGTCGGAGAACTTATCCAGGACTTCGGCGGCCTTGGCCTCCGCCGAGGCTATAACGTGGCTGTAAATATCGTTGGTGGTGCTGACCTGGGCGTGGCCGAGGTTGCTGGCCACTACCACTAGCGGCGTCTTGTCCGCAATCAGCAGGCTGGCGTATGTATGCCGGAGCGAGTGGACGCAGGCCGGGGGGAGGCCGGTCCGCTTGATGAACTTCCCCATCCATTGGGTGATGGAGGTGGGGAACATAGGCCGCCCCACTTCGTTGGTGAAGATCCTGTCGTCCTCCGGGGTGCCCTCCCAGGCGTCGCCCACCTTGTCCCGCATTTCATCCTGCCAGCGTTTATACTCCAGCAGAATCAGAACGGCGGTCCGGGAAACGCGGAGGTATCGGTCCGAGTCCTCCGTCTTGGGGGTGCTGACATACACGCCCTTGCCGGACACATAGTTGGAGGTCTGGACGATATGCACCACGCCGTCGTCCAAGTTGACGTCCTGCCAGCGCAGGCCCAGCAGCTCCGCCCGGCGGAGGCCGGAGAGCAGGTCGAAGATGATGGGTGCCCGCCACTTGATCGGCTCGGCCTGGAGCAGCTGCAGCATCCGTTTGGCGTCCGGCTCGTCCAGGTATCGGGCCTTGTGCCCGGCCAGGGAGGGCAGCTCCGCCCGTTCCGCCGGATTGCTGGGGATGCACTTCCATTTGACCGCCCTCTCCAGGATGGAGGAAATGGTGCGGTGGTAAGAGTGGATCGTGGCCGGGGCCAGGGGCGTGGTGTCGGCATTGACGGTGAACAGCTCCTTGACCTCCACGCCAATGGCAGCGGCGATCTTCTCGGCGGACGCCTGGTTGATCGTGTTGCCCTTTAGGGCCTGGCTCACGGTCTGATGGGTGATGCCGGCTTTTTTGGCAAAGGCGGATCTGGAGATATGCTGCTGGCTGATCCACTCGGACAGGGCCGGGGTGGCCGTGGCGGTGGTGTGCTGCCGGATACCGTCCTCCTGGAGATTGCGGTAAAATGCCTGGATGTGCATGGGGGTTAGGTCCTTCAGCCGAATGTGGCCTATGGCCTGATTGATGCGGACCAGGTTCCGTTCATAGTTGGACAGGGTGGTGGGCTTTAGGTTCAGACGGCCATAGTCTTTCATGTACCGCTCCGCGAAGTCTACGAAGCGCACGTTCCCGTCCAGGGCTGCGGAGCCGGTCTTGACCTGTTCTTCAAAGCGGACAATCTGCCGGTTCAGCTCTTTCTCCACCTGGCGGGGCGTCAGCTTCTCGTCCGGGGTCCAGACCATGCGGTGACGGATCTGCTTGCCGTTGAGGTCGATGCCCGCCGCAACGGTGATGCGGTATCCTTTTCCGCGTTTTTCTACTGTTGCCATGTTGTAATCCCTCCATTTTTGTGCTAAAATGGGGGACGTGATAGGGGTGCAATCTTATCACGTCCCCGGAGCCGCTGTTGGTGTTCCAGCACCAGCAGCGGCTTTTTTTGTTTTAACAGGCCCACTCCCCAGGGACCACCGTTTCCATCCGCCAAGTGGCCAGCTGGATGGACACGCCCATAAAAGCCGCAGCGTCGGTGATGGAGCGGTTCAAGAACGGCTGCAAGTCCTCGTCTGTGAAAATCAGCTCCAGGGAGAACAGGTTGGCCTCGTTCTCGAATTTCTGGGTGACAAACTGGGTGTTGAGGTTCATAAAGATGCGGTTCATCCCCCGGTGCATGAAGTGGTGACCCATCTCGTGGCCGCATACAAGGGCCTGCTGCCGTTCGTCCAGCTCGTCGTTGATATAGATAATATTTTGCCGCTTGATACGCTGTTGAAACCCCCGCATACCGACCAGCGGGGCAAAAACTACGATGAAGCCCATTTCATCCGCCAGCCGGAACGGGTCCCTGGTATCGTACTTTTTGGACAAGCGGGCTGCAAGCGCCTTGCTATCCATGAGCTACCCCTTTCTGAACTTCTTCGGAGTGTATAGAGCCTTGTTGCGGCGGCGGGCCTCCTCCAGCCCGATCCGCATAGCGGCGGCCATGGCCGCCTTGGATTCCTCGGTCATGGGGACACCGTCAAACATAAGCTCCCCGCTGCTCTCCAGGCTCTCCATGATCTGATACACGTCTTTCGCTACATCGCGCCGGTCCTTTTCAGTAAGGGCGGGCGCTTTTTCTGTTTCAACGCCGGTCATAAGGAAATCGACAGACACCGAGAAATAGTTTGCAATTTCCAGGAGCCGGTCAGCCGGGAAAACGCCTTTGCGAAGCTGGTTAATATACCCGTTTGCGTATCCCAGGTCTTTTTCAAGTCGATAAACCGGGATTTTCCGTTCTTTGCAAAGTTGCCGTACACGTTCAACGCTGTTCATAAGGACCCTCCAAAAAATTTTTTAGAGAAAGCCCTAAAAATGGGCTTGACAATTTAGAGAGTTCCCTATATAATGGCCGTAGGATTTAGAGAAAAGCCTAAATCCGCCGAGGGAATTCTCTTAGTGAAGGTGACAATTCACATTTTAGATTATTCTCTAAAGGTTGTCAAGACTTTTCTCTAAATTCGACCAAAAAAGAAGGGAGGGTGAATAGCATGATCTTCACCAACATCTCCAGGCTTTGCAAAAAGACCGGGGTTAGCATCGCCAAGCTGGAGAGGGAAACCGGCCTCGGCAATGCCACGGTTCGCAACTGGAGCGTATCTTCTCCGACGGTTGATAAGCTCAAACTTGTGGCGGACTACTTTGGCGTTACTGTAGACGAGCTTCTGCGTAACCCGGTCGGTGAAGAAGTCAGCGAGTGAGAAGGAGGCCCCAATGGAGCAAGGAACTATCCCGCGTATGCGGACGGCCCCGAAAATCGTGGCTGAAATCAAGGCCCAGGACCCCGGCTCCGAAGTGACCGAGCACTACGTCAGGCAGCTTGTGAAAGACGGCAAGGTGCCCGTTGTATGGGCCGGGAGTAAAGCGTTGATCAACCTGGACGATGTTCTGACCCTGTTACGGATGGGGACGAACCGGGCGGAGCCTGCGCCCTGTGTATTGGGCGGCATCCGGCGGATCGACGCCAAACGGCCAACGTGAAAGGATGCAAGCGCATGAGCAAGTATTACCCCATCAACGAGGACTTGGCCCGGCGGGCCAAGGAAATGAACAGCTTCTACGATTACGTGCCCGGCAGCGCCACCGCCGAATACCAGCGCATGGTGGACGAGGCCGCCGAGATCGCAGAGCAGCAGAAGCGTCGGGTGGACCCCATGTACCATGAGAGAATCGACCAGCTGCTGGACCTCTATGCCAAAAAGCTGGCCGAGAACGTGAACCAGCGGCACAGCATTGACACCCGGTGCCCCTCTATCCTGATTGCTGGCGGCAGCAACTTCCCCGTCCGCAAAAAGGAGAAGCAAAACGCCGCCTGGGACCGAAATTCGGAGGAGTTCAGCTATATTCAAGGGCTGCTCTCCAAAATCCGCAGCACTGGCATGGGCGGCATAAGCGGCGACGACCCGCAGGCCCTGGAGAAGCTGAAAGCCAAAGTGGAGAAGTTGAAGAAGCACCAGGAGCTTATGAAAGCCGCCAACGCTGCCATCCGCATGAAGGACAAGGCGAAGGGCGATGCCAAGCTGGAAGAACTGGGCTATACCCCGGAGGAAATCAAGCAGCTTCGGGAGCCGGACTACTGTGGCCGCATCGGCTACCCCGCCTTTGAGCTTTCCAACAACAACGCCAACATTCGGCGGTATGAGGCCCGCATAAAGGAGCTGGAGAAGCGGGCCGCTGAACCGGCACAGGAGGGCTGGGAGTTTGACGGTGGTCGGGTCGTGGTCAATGCCGAGATGAACCGGCTCCAAATCGTCTTTGACGGAAAGCCTGATGAAGCTATCCGGGCCGAACTGAAAGCCGAGGGGTTTCGCTGGGCACCGAGCCAGAAAGCCTGGCAGCGCCAGCTGACCGACAACGCCCTCCGTGCAGTGCGGCGGATCAAGTCCATAGCGCCGGAGGCCCCCGACGCAAAGTGAAAGGCCCCACATCCAACCTGCCGACCAAAGCGTTTGGATGTGAAGCCCATAACCCACGAGGGGGATTTCTGCCATTATAGCACACCCCCTCCCGAAAAACAAGGAGGATTTTCAAAATGGCTATTCTGAGTAAAAACCAGGTCGACGAGCTGTTCAGCCGTGAGGCTGTGCTGCTGGGCCAGGCGGACTGTGTTCCGGGTTTCCGGGCGGCGCATCTGTTTGGCCGGGACGCCGTGTGCCACGCCAAGAAAATTGATGGCGGTTGGAACGCCTATGGCATCGGAGACTTTACGCTGTTCTACCTCACCCGGAAGGGTTTCCAGGCCGCTGCCAGTTTCTACAACGTCCAGCAGCTTCAGGAGGAGGCCGAACTGGAGGGGGCCGCTCATGAGGGCATCGCTTAGCCCGCTGTCCCCGGCGGAGCAGACCTTGGCCGAGCAGAACTTTTATATGGTCAATCGGTTCCTCTCGGCGCAAAGGCTCTCGTCGGACGAGTGGTTTGATGTGGTCATTTTTCGGTATCTGCTCACGGTGAAAAACTGGTTCCGGCGCCCGGAGCTGTACAAGTACGAGTTCAGCACCATCGTCTGGAAAGCCATGAGTTCTGCTGTCCACAATGAGCGGCAGAAGCAGGACCGCCGGATCAAGACCATCAGCCTTGACGCCCCTATCCCTGGCACCGACGGACTGACCTGGGGCGATATTGTCACGGAGGATAATCAGAACTATTCAATCTATGCAAGGAGCGTGTGCTAAATGAAAATCACCTATGACCTGGAGCATCTGCCGGAGCGCTGGAACGGTGCCAAGGAGAGCGAGGAGGTCGCGGCCATCAAGGTGTTCATGGCCGGGCAGCAGAAAAATATGTGTTTCGAGTACGATACCCCGGCGGAGGCCAAGCGCCGGTATGACACGGTGCGGAACTTCCGCCTCACCCACAAGCTCCAGGAGGTGTTTGACCTCTACCGCAAGGACCAGTGCATCTATATCCTGCGCACCAAGAAGAAGGGGACGCCCCGCCAGGGCACCCGGTAATCCGTTATCACAACACACGAAAGGAAGGAAACCCATGGTGGAAATCAAAGTCACGGGCAACACGCCCCTGGAGGCTCTGTCCTCCCTGACCGCGTTCGGTATGCACTGTATGCAGAATGCCGACGTCTACGCCGCCGCCAGCCGCATCCTGGAGGCGGAGAAGCACGAGGAAAAGAAGCTGGCCGCCGCCCAGGCGCAGGCCCCCACCGACCAGCCCCAGCCCAAGCCCCAGAACGGGGCCACGCAGCCCCAGCAGGAGACCCCGGTGCAGGAGCCTATCTCTGATACCCCCAAGCCCGCCCCGGCCCCTACGGCGGCTCCTGGCCCTGTGGATGGGGCGAATGGCCCGACGTCTGCCCCTGGTGATAAGCCGGAGCCGGTGCCCACGGTGGAGCAGGTGAGAGCCAAGGGGATCGAGGCGTCCCGGAAGTACGGCAAGGAGGCCGTGGTGGCCATCCTTCAGAAGTACGGAGTCTCCGGGATGTCGGCTATCGCGGAGAATGACCGGGCCGCTTTCCTGGCCGACCTGGAAGGGCTGGGTGAGAAGAATGCCTGACCTCCACGCTCTGCTGGGGCCGTCCAGCGCCCATATGTGGATGGCCTGCCCGCCCAGCGCCCGGCTGGGTGAGGGTATCGAGGACAAGGGCAGCGAGTACGCCCAGGAGGGCACCCTGGCCCACCGCATCGGGGAGCTGCTTCTGAGGAAACGCTGGGAGGGGGCCGACATCACCGCCGATCTGGAGGCCGCCCAGGCTGACCCGCTGTACTCAGGTGAGATGGGGGAGTGCATGGAAGCCTACGCCGCCTTCGTGGAGGAACGTATGGCCGAGGCCAAGACCCGGTGCGCTGATCCCCGTATCTTCATCGAGCAGACGGTGAAGTTCGACGAGTATGTGCCGGAGGGCTTTGGCACCTCGGACGTCATCATCATTTCCGACGGGCTGTTGGATGTGACAGACCTCAAGTATGGCAAGGGCGTCCCTGTCAGCGCCGAGGGCAACCCGCAAATGAAGCTGTACGCCTTGGGCTGCTACTTGGCCTTGTCCTGGGCCTACGACATCAACACCATCCGCATGAACATCTTCCAGCCCAGGTTGGACAGCATCTCCACCGCCACCATCACGCGAGCGGAGCTGCTGGACTGGGCGGAGAACGAGCTGAAGCCCAAGGCAGCCCTGGCCTGGGTGGGCGAGGGAGATTTCTGCCCTGGCGAGGGGACGTGCCGGTGGTGCCGGGCCTCCCCCGTCTGCCGGGCGCACCGTGACTACCAACTGGAGCTTGCCAAGCGAGACTTCGCGGACCCGCCGCTCCTGTCCCCCGACGAGGTGGCCGAGGTTCTGGCCCGGCTGCCCTTCCTGACCGCTTGGGCCAAGAGTGTGGAGGACTACGCCCTGGACGCTGCGGTCAACCAGGGGATCAGTTTCCCCGGCTACAAGGTGGTGGAGGGGCGCAGCAACCGCAAATACTCGGATACCGACGGCATTGCCGCCGCTCTCCGCAAGGCAGGCTACAAGGTGGCCGACATCTATAAACCCCGCGAACTGCTGGGCCTGACGGCCATGGAAAAGTTGGTCGGCAAGAAGAAATTCGGAGAGCTGGCCGGGCAGTACATCATCAAGCCCGAAGGCGCACCCACGTTAGTCCCGGAGGCCGACAAGCGGCCCCCTATCAACACCGCCGCCAAAGCGGCAGAAGATTTCAAGGAGGATATTGAAAATGGCTAACAATGTCAACAACCCCTGCAAGGTGATCACCGGCAAATGCCGCCTGTCCTACGCCCACATCTGGGAGCCGTCCAGCATGGACGAGAAGTCCCCCAAGAAGTACAGCGCCTGTATCATCTGGCCCAAGAGCGACACCGCCATGACCAAGAAGGTGGAGGCGGCCATGGAGGCGGCCACCCAGGACGGCATCAAGGCCAAGTGGAAGGGCAAGAAGCCCGCCAAGCTGAAGCTGCCCATGAGGGACGGCGACGACGAGCGGCCGGAGGACGAGGCTTTCCAGGGCTGCTGGTTCCTCAACGCCAACTCCAGCAAGCAGCCCGGTGTGGTGGACCTGGCCCGCAATGCCATTCTGGATCAGGACGAGATCTACAGCGGCTGCTACTGCCGGTTCTCCCTGATGTTCTACCCCTTCTCCAGCAACGGCAACAATGGCGTGGCCGTGGGCCTGAACAACGTGCAGAAGATCTGCGACGGTGAGCGCCTGTCCGGCGGCAGCCGTGCCGAGGACGACTTCGACGATGACTACATGGGCGAGGGCGGCGACCTCGACGACATCATGTAAAAGCGAAAAGCGGCCCCCGCTGTCCATCCGGCGGCGGGGGCTGTGGTCCATGAAAGGGGGAAACCAGCATGATTATGGGAGTAGACATAGAAACCTATTCCAGCGTCGATCTACAAAAGGCTGGGGTCCGGCCCTACACCGAGGCCCCGGACTTCACCATATTGCTGATCAGCTACCGTGTGGACGGCCAGCCCACCCGGATCATCGACCTGGCTGACAGCGAGGACGTGGACCCCTCGCTCTTGCCGCCGGTCCTCTCTGACCTCCCGGCGGGTGACACAGACGAGTTTCTGTGCCTGCTCACCAGCCCGGAGGTGGTCAAGACCGCCTACAACGCCTCCTTCGAGCGCACCTGTCTGGCCCGGTACTTTGCCCGGCTTATGCCCCCAGAGCAGTGGCGCTGTACGATGGTCCAGGCGGCCACCCTGGGGCTGCCCGGTACGCTGGCCCAGGTGGGGGCTGCCCTGGGGCTGGAAAAGCAGAAGCTCACCGAGGGGGCGGAGCTGATCCGCTACTTCTGCAAGCCCGCCAAGGACGGCACCCGGCACTACCCCAAGGACGCCCCCGACAAGTGGGAGCGGTTCCGCAAGTACAACGTGCGGGACGTGGACGTAGAGACCGACATCCGGGACCGCCTGGCCCGCTGGCCCAGGCCCCCGGCGGAGCTTGCCGCCTGGGAGCTGGATCAGCGCATCAATGACCGGGGTGTGCGACTGGACGCCGGGCTGCTGGACAAGGCCCTGGAGCTGGACGGTCAATACTCCGCCCGGCTGATGGCCGAGGCCCGCCAGCTGACCGCCCTGGGAAACCCCAACAGCGACGCCCAGTTAAAGGGGTGGCTGGCGGGCCGGGGCCTGGTGACCGACAGCCTGGACAAGAACGCCATCCCCCCGCTGTTGGAGGCGGCCCCGGACGATACCACCCGGCGGGTGCTGCAGCTCCGGCAAGAGCTGGGCAAAACCAGCGTGAAGAAGTACGAGGCCATGGAGCGGGGCCGCTGCCAGGATGGCCGGGTCCACAATCTTCTGCAATTTTACGGCGCTGGCCGGACCGGGCGCTGGGCCGGGCGGCTGGTTCAAGTTCAAAATTTGCCCCAAAATAAGCTCAATGACCTATCTACCGCCCGCGAACTTGTCAAAAACGGCGAGTTTGACCTGCTGGAGCTGGCCTACGGTTCCCCGCCCTTCGTCCTGTCCCAGCTGATACGGACCGCGTTCATCCCCTCGGAGGGCTGCCGGTTCATCATAGCCGACTACTCGGCCATTGAAGCGCGGGTGCTGGCCTGGCTGGCGGGCGAGGACTGGGTTCTCCAGGAGTTCTATGGGGACGGCCTGATCTACGAGGCCACCGCCTCCATGATGTTCCATGTGCCCAAGGACCAAATCAAGAAGGGCGGCGCTCGTGCCGATCTGCGCTCCAAGGGCAAGGTGGCCACGTTGGCCTGCGGCTACCAGGGCAGCACCGGGGCGCTGATTCAGATGGGCGCTTTGAAATCCGGCATCCCGGAGGACGAGCTGCCGGGCATCGTGAAGCGGTGGCGCAAGGCCAATCAGAACATCGTCCACTTTTGGTACGCGGTGGAGGAGGCGGCGATCAACGCCGTGCAGGGCCGCCCCAGCACCCTGGCCCACGGCATACGGTTTGAACGCGAGGCCGACTACCTTTTCATTACCCTGCCTTCCGGGCGGCGGTTGGCCTACTACAAGCCGGAACTGCGGCCAGAACCGAAGTTTGACAAGCTGGGCCTCACCTATATGGGCGTGGGCCAGAACCGGCAGTATTGCCGCCAGAAATCCTACGGCGGCAAGCTGGTGGAGAACATCACCCAGGCCACCGCGAGGGACTGTCTGAGGGACGCCATGACCGCCCTGGAGGCCGCTGGGTATCGGATTGTGTTCCATGTCCACGACGAGGTCATAGCCGATATGCCGGAGGGTACGGGGTCCCTGGCGGAGATGCAGGAAATCATGGGCCGCCCCCTGGCCTGGGCACCGGGGCTGCCCCTGCGGGCGGCTGGCTTCGAGGCCGGCTTCTACATGAAGGACTAAGGAGGGGTGCAGGCGGATGAAAAATAGAGGGTATATGCAAAAGCACCCATACCTGACACAGCTTTTCTATATTTTCAAGTATTTACTTTTTGGAGGGAGGGGACCCCATGATAAGCCTTCGCTATGACGGAGAAATTCACATCTCCACCTTCAGCTCCCGGATGGCCAAGACCGGGAAAAACAAGGCGCTGTCTTGGTCCGAGTTCCTTCCCTCCCTGCTGCGGACTACCACCACCAAAGAGACCATCCAGGAATATTTCAAGATGGGCAAGGAGGAACAGGACCGCATCAAGGACGTGGGGGCCTATGTTGGCGGCTGGCTGAAAGAGGGCAGGCGCAAGACGGGGTGCGTGGAACACCGCACCCTGCTCACCCTCGACGCCGACTTCGCCCAGTCTGATATGCTGGACGCCTTTGACCTGGTGTACGGTTGCGCCGTGGCGGTCTACCCCACCCACAAGCACACCCCGGAGAAGCCCCGCCTGCGGTTCGTGATCCCCCTGGCCCGGCCTGTGTCGGTGGAGGAATACGAGGCCCTGGGCCGCCGGGTGGCTGGGGACCTGGGCATTGACCTTTTCGACGATACCACCTACCAGGCCACCCGGATCATGTACTACCCCAGCACGGCGGCCAATGGGGAGTTCAAGCCTGAATACCGGGACGCCCCCTGGCTGGACCCGGACAAGGTTCTGGCCCAATACCCCGACTGGCGGGACACGTCCTATTGGCCCACGTCCTCCCGTGTCAACGCCGCCCGGAGCCGTGAGGCCAAGAAGCAGGGCAACCCCCTGGAGAAGCCGGGGATCGTGGGGGCGTTCTGCCGGTGCTACGACATCGACGCCGCTATTGAAAAGTTCCTGCCCGACGTCTATACCGCCTGCGCCCTGCCGGACCGCTACACCTACGTCAAGGGGTCCACGGCGGCGGGGCTGGTGCTGTACGACGGTGGCGTGTTTGCCTACTCCAACCACGCCACCGACCCGGCCTTCGGGAAGCTGTGTAACGCCTTTGACCTGGTCCGGGTCCACCTCTATGGGGACCAGGACGAGGACGCCGCCCCGGATACCCCCATGTCCCGCCGCCCCTCATTCCTGTCTATGCAGGACCTGGCGGCGGGGGATGTGGAGGTGAAGCGGCTGCTGAACCGGAAACGCCTGGACCGGGCAAAGGCCGACTTTGACCACCCCGGCGACGAGGACGACGAACACTGGGAGGACGGCCTGGAGGTAGACCGCAAGGGCAAGGTCCTCTCCACCATTGACAACGCTTTTATCATCCTATGCCATGACCCCCTGTTAAAAGGGGCCATCGCCTACAACGACCTGAAGGTGCGCCCGGTGGCGCTGCGGGACCTCCCCTGGCGTGAGGTGGCCGACCATGTCAACGGCAGCACGTGGAACGACGCCGACGACAGCGCCCTGCGCTGGTATTTGGAGAAATACTACAAGCTGACCGGAAAAGAGAAAATCATGGACGGCATGATCCGCACCGCCAAGACCAACGCAATCCACCCCATTCGGGACTATTTGGAGGGGCTATCCTGGGACGGGACTCCCCGCCTGGATACGCTGCTCGTGGACTACCTGGGGGCGGAGGATACCCCCTACACCCGCGCTGTGACCCGGAAAACATTCATGGCGGCGGTGGCCCGTGTCTTTGAGCCGGGATGCAAATTCGACTATGTGCTGGTGCTGGCAGGCCCCCAGGGGCGCGGAAAAAGCACCCTTGTGGCGAAGATGGCCAACGGCTGGTATACGGACAGCCTGGCCGGGATCGGCACCAAGGAGGCGTATGAGGGCCTCCAGGGCTACTGGCTGATTGAGCTGGGCGAGCTGGCCGCTATGCGGAAGATAGAGATCGAGACCATCAAGAACTTCATCAGCAAGCAGGTGGACAGCTACCGGGCCGCCTATGGCCGCCGGGTGGAGGACCACCCCCGCCAGTGCGTGTTCATCGGCACCACCAACAGCACCGCTTTTCTCCGGGACGATACCGGCAACCGGCGCTTCTGGCCTGTGCGCCTGGGGGAGCAGGCCCCGGTTAAAACCGTATGGGGCGACCTGACCCAGCCCGTCATTGACCAGCTGTGGGCCGAGGCTGTCACCATGTACCAGGTCGGGGAGGCCCTGATTCTGCCGCCGGAGCTGGCGGACTACGCTCTGGAGCAACAGCAGAATTTCACCGAGGACGACCCACGGGCCGGGGAGGTGGCGGAGTTCCTGGACCGGCCCTTGCCGGAGGACTGGGAGAAGAAGGACAAGGCCGCCCGGCAGCTCTGGCTTTGTGATGAACTGGCCGCCGGGCAGGGTGTGATCCGGCGGAACCGGGTTTGTATTGCGGAGATTTGGAACGAGCTTTTTCAAGAGGATACCAGCCGACTGGACCGCCAGCGTGGGGACCAGCTACGGGCTATCATGCGGAATATGCCCGGCTGGCGGGAGGTTGCCAAAAAGCAGAAATGCGGCCCCTACGGGGTGCAGAGGTGCTTTGAGCGCATGACCGAGTAAAGCCGATTTATCCCGGTTGCCGTGGTTGCCGTTCTCCATAGTACGGCAACCGGAAGGCCCCGTTTTGGTTGCCGTGGTTGCCGCTATGTTGCCGATACCGGCAACCGGGATAAACCATTGAGCTGTCAGGGAATACCGGGGGCGGTTGCCGTGGTTGCCGTAAATCCTAAATGAAACTGAAATTAAAGGGATTAAAGAGAAAAAAGCGCGTATTGCCCGCTTAATGCGCCAGCATATACGCGCGCGAGAGGCGGCAACCGGCAACCTGGCCAAAATCCCAAGCGTTTGTGAATTTGGAGGACCTATGGAAAAAACAGTGGAAGCATATCTCCGCGACAGAGTAAAAGCGGCAGGCGGCCTCGCCTTGAAACTGGTGTGCCCTGGGTGGACCGGGGTGCCGGACCGGCTGATACTCCTTCCGGGGGCCAGGGTCTACTTTGCGGAAACAAAGGACCTCGGCAAGACCCCGAAGCGGAGGCAGCGTTATGTGCATGGGCGGCTTCGGGCTTTGGGCTTCCGTGTCTTTGTGCCGGATAGCAAGCCTGCCGTCGATGCCATGATGGCCGCCATCAGCGGGGAGGGCCGGACATGAAGTACACCCCCCACGAATACCAGCAGTTTTGTATTGACTACCTCCTGGCCCACCCCGCTGCCGGGCTGTTTTTGAAGCCGGGCATGGGGAAAACGTCCGTGGCCCTGACAGTGGCGGACCGGCTATTGTATGACAGCTTCGAGGTGTCCAAGGTCCTGGTAATCGCACCGCTGCGGGTGGCGGAGGACACTTGGAGCCGGGAAAGCGAGAAGTGGGACCACCTCCGCCATCTGCGGATCAGCAAGGTCCTGGGGACCGCACAACAGCGGCGGGCGGCCCTGGCCCGGAGCGCCGACGTCTATTGCATCAACCGGGAGAACGTGGCGTGGCTGGTGAAGTATTACGGCCTGAAATGGCCCTTTGACCTGGTGATTGTTGACGAGCTGTCCAGCTTCCGAAACCCCAGCTCCCAACGCTTCAAGGCCCTGCGGAAAGTGCGGCCCCTGATCAAGCACCTGTGGGGCCTGACCGGCACCCCCCGCCCCCGGAGCCTGTTGGACCTCTGGGCGCAGGTGTACTTACTGGATCAGGGGGAACGGCTGGGCCGGACATTCACCGCATACCGCAATCAATACTTCACCCCTGGCCGCCAGAATGGATATGTGATTTATGAGTGGAAGCCCAGGCCGGGGGCGGAGGACCAGGTTTACAGCCTGATCTCCGATATTTGCGTCAGCCTGGAAACAAAGGGCAACGTGAAGATGCCGGAGCTGGTGGAAACCGTGAGGCCGGTGGTCCTGTCCCCGGAGGCCCGTGCCCTATACGAGAGCATGGAGAGGGACGCCCTTCTGGAGCTGGCCGAGGACGTCATAGACGCCGGGAGTGCGGCGGCGGTAAACGGAAAGCTGTTGCAGATCGCGGGCGGGGCCGTCTACGACGAGGACCACGTCGCCCATGAGCTTCATACCGACAAGCTGGACGTCCTGGAGGATGTTCTGGAGGAGGCCGCCGGGGAGCCGGTATTGGTGGCCTACCGATACCAGCATGAGCGGGACCGCATCATGGCCCGGTTCCCCCAGGCGGTGCAGCTGAAGAACAGCGACACCATAGCGGCCTGGAACCGTGGGGAGATACCGCTGCTGGTGGCCCACCCTGCCGGGGTCGGGCATGGGCTGAACCTCCAGGACGGCGGGCACATCGTCGTTTGGTATGGCCCCATGTACGACCTGGAGCTTGACGAGCAATTCAATGACCGCCTGCACCGGCAGGGGCAGCGGTCTGCCACCACCAGCGTGATCTACCTGGTGGCTGAGGGAACCGTGGAGCAGGACGCTATGGCAGCTCTGCGGGAAAAGGCCGACGGACAAAACGCCATGATGGCCGCTATCCGGGCCAGGCTGAAAAAATACAGGGATATGGAGGTTTGACTATGGCAAGGAACAAATACCCAGGCCGTTGCTACTGCTGCGGGAAGTGGATAGAACCGGGCTATGGGCATTTTGAGAGGGTCCGGGGCGCTTCCCCCGGCCAGCCCAAGTGGCGGATCAAGTGTGTCCAATGCGCCAGCGGGCGGGTCTTGACCGATAAGGACCCCGGTGTGATCTGGGCGAAGAAAGCGGCTAAAGAGGCAAGGAGGGTTTGACTATGAGCGCAACAGTGATTTTGAACGGTGACCAGGTCTACACGGAGGAGCTGGTACGGGAGAACGCCCGGTTGACGGTTCAGGTAGAGGCCGAGCGGCAGCACCGGCGGGAGCTGGAGGCGGCGCTGGCCCGGCTGAAGATGGAAAACGAGGCCCTTTCCAGCCGGGCCGAGCAGGCGGAGGGTGACCTGGGCCTGGTGGCGGCGGGGCTGGAGCAGGAGAAGGTTCTGGCCTCCAAGCTGGACCAGGCTATCCACGATCTACATTTCGTCATGACCGACGGCGACGCCTGCACGGTCTGTAAAAACAAGTGCCTGATGGGTACGGCGGACGCCTGTGAACCGCGCTGGAAGGGTCTGGACGACTGAGAGGAGGTCCACAATGAACTGGAAACGCGAGGCAATCGACAAGCTGAAAAACTACGAGGCCCACCGGGAAGCCCTGGAGAACATCCCCAAGGAGATCAAGCGCCTGGAGTCGGCTTATGCCGGTATCCGAAGCGCCACCACCGACGGCACCCCTGTGTCCGGGGGCGGCAATACGCGGGAGGACTCCATGCTGTCCAACATCGTCCACCGGGACGAATTGAAGCGGCGACTGAGGGAGGCCCGGCTGTGGGTGGCCCAGGTCGACAAGGCCCTGGCGGTGCTGGACGACGAGGAGCGTTTGGTTCTGGACCGCTTCTACATCCACCGGGCAAAGGGCAACGTCGGGGAGCTGTGTGAACGGCTGAACGTGGAGCAGGCTACGGTTTACCGCAAGCGGGACAGCGCCCTTCGGCGGTTCACCATCGCCCTCTATGGGGTTACCGAAACCGAGTAAAAAAGATGATAAAAAAATGAGAAGATTTTTTGGGAACAAGGTGCTATAATGCTACCGTGTAAAATCCTGACAATCCAGGCGACCCCCACGAGCTGGGGGCCGCCATTCTTTTTGGGAAGGGAGGCTTTTGGCCCCGCGTTTCTCCTTTGCGTGGGGCATGGTCCGGGCTGGCAGCGGTCGCCAACGAGGCCAGCGGCGGGCACATCACGAAAAGGAGCAGCGAACAATGGAAATGCAGCTGGTGACCAAGAAGCTGTCAGAGATCCGTCCGTATGAGCGAAACCCCCGGCGCAACGATCCGGCGGTGGCCTCAGTGGTAGAGAGCATTCAACAGTGTACCTATGTCGCCCCCATCGTCGTGGACGAGGATGGCGTGATCCTGGCCGGGCATACCCGATACCGGGCGCTGAAGAAGCTGAAACGGAAAGAGGCCGAGGTCATTGTCAAGGCCGGGCTGACCGAGGAACAGAAGCGGAAATACCGCCTGCTGGACAACAAGACCGCCGAGCTGGCGGGTTGGGACCTGGACCTTTTGGCCGATGAGCTGGAGGGGCTGGACTTCGGGGACCTGGACCTGGACTGGGGCATCAAGGCCGACGAGGAGGAGCAGCCGGGGGAGGAAAAGCCCGGTAACTTCGCCAAGTCCGAGTTTGAGTACAGCCAGCAGTATGGCGTCACCGTGATCCTGTCCAGCGAAGCCGAACAGGAGGAGTGCTATAACGAACTGCGGGGCATGGGCTATGATTGCCGGGTGGTGACCGTATGACGAGGATTGAGGTACACAACCGCGTCAACGATTTTGACAGCTACCGGGCGGCAAGGGTCAAGAGCCTATTCAACGCGGAGAACGGATGCAATTTCGATTTGGAGATCGACGCCGACCTGTCCGGCGATTGGAGCATAGGCGTGGTGGTTGGCCCGTCTGGATCGGGCAAGACCTCCATCGGGCGAACCATCTTCGGCACGGATAAGATCTACGACTACACCCAGGGCTGGGCATCCGACCAGCCTGTAATCGACTGCATCGCCCCAAATGGGGATTTTAACGAGGTGACCGGGGCCTTGGCGAATGTGGGCCTTGGGTCGGTCCCTTCATGGCTGCGGCCCTTCCGGGTGCTGTCCAACGGAGAGCAATTCCGGGTGGGCCTGGCCCGTATCATTTGCGAGAAGCCCCAGGAGATTGTGGTTGACGAGTTCACCTCCGTGGTGGACCGGCAGATCGCCCGTATCGGGTCTCAGGCGTTCCAAAAGGCATGGCGGCGGGGAAACCCTGGTGGGAAGGTGGTGTTACTCACTCCCCACTATGACATTCTGGACTGGATACAGCCGGACTGGGTTATCGACACGAAAACGAAAACCTTTGAACGTGGGGTTCCCCGACAGCGGCCAACGATTGAGCTTGAAGTATGGAAGGTCGACCAAAGTTACTGGAAGTATTTTAAGCCGCATTATTATTTAGACCTCCCCATGCCGGTGGCCGGGGAGTATTTCATCGGGACCGTGAACGGGGAGTTGGCCTGCCATATGGCTGTGGCTCCCCGGTTCGAGGTCCGGGGCTATCGTGGCACCCGCCTGGTGACCATGCCAGAGTGGCAGGGGGCGGGCGTCGGTATGCGGTTTCTGAACTGGGTGGCCGAATACCACAAGCAGGGCCAGGGCCGAGGCGGCCACAAATATCCGCTTTACTTCCATACCAGCCATCCCCAGATGTGTGTTGCCCTGCGACGAAGTCCGAAATGGACCCAGTGTTCTGCCGTACTCTACGGCGGTAACAAGGCTAAATCGGCGGGGTCTATCAACGCTTCCCAGCGCAGACGGGGAGAGAAAGTCGTGGGGTCCGGTTACGGAGGTCATTTCCGGGCAGTGCAGGGCTTCAAATATGTGGGGGAGGCGGAGAAATGAAGATTTTCCTTTGTGGGCAAAGGACCTTCGGAAAAGAGGTTTGCAAGGCTCTCCTGGGGGCCGGGCATGAGATTGTGGGCGTGGCCCCTGCGCCGCCGGGCAAATACCAGGATAAGCTATACGGCTATGCGGCGGTGAAGGGCCTCCCGCTGGTGACTGACTGCAAGCACCTCCTGTCCAGCAACATCCCGGACGGCACGGAGCTGATTGTGGCGGCCCATTCGCACTGGCTGATTTCTGGCCGATGTATCGACAAGGCGAAGCACGGCGGTATAGGCTTCCACCCCTCTCTGCTACCGAGGCACCGGGGCAAGGACGCCGTCCGTTGGGCGGTCCACATGGGCGACTATGTGTCTGGGGGTACGGTCTACCGGCTGACGGACAAGACCGACGGCGGCGGCATACTGCGCCAGGAGCTTGTATGGATCAGGCCGGGGTGGAGCTATCATGATTTGTGGAAGGCCATCTTCCCGGTGGGCGTCCGGCTGCTGCTGGATGCCGTGAGGGACATTGAACGCGGGACCGCCCGCTGTATCGAACAGGACGAGAGCTGCGCCACCTGGGAACCGTCATGGGATAGGCCCAGGCTGGAGCGGCGGGACCTTTTGGCCCTTTGTGGGCCGGTGTCCAACTTGGACACAATTCCCCCGGAGTGCGTGGGCTGCATCCGGGACTGTAACTGGTGTACCTACAACATAGCTGACCCGGAGAACTATCACCGGCGATAAGTATGCTGGCCCGCTTTCGGGAGGGAAGGTGGTGATATGGCCAATGAGAAAAATTTAACCCCCTTCACCAGTGAGCAAAGCCGTGAGGAAGCCGTGAAGAATGGCAGAAAAGGCGGGCAAGCGTCAGGTGCGGCAAAACGCCGTAAAAAGGCTATGCGTCAGGCTGCCGCTATGCTGCTGAATACGCCGCTCTCGGCAAATACGCAGACAAAACTCATGGCTACCATCAAGGAGTTACTGGGTATTTTTGGATATAGCGAGGAAAGCGCCACTTATCAGGATGCACTTCTGGCCGGTATCATGCTGGAGGCCATGAAAGGGGATGTCCGGGCGGCGGAGTTCATCCGGGACACCGCTGGGGAAAGCCCCGCCCTTGATATCCGCAGGCAGGAATTGAAGCTAAGGAAGGACGAACTAAAATTCAAGCGTGAGCAACAGGCCGGAGCCGGGGCGTCTAACACAGAAAACAATCTGCTGTCGGCTATCATGGGGGCCGAGGAGGTAGACACGGATGATTTACCAGAGGTTGAGTAAGCGCCAGCTGCTGGCTATGCTTTGGTGGCAGCAGCCCCGGTTCCGGGGCCGTGACGCCTTGGTGTGCGACGGGTCCATTCGTTCCGGCAAGACCGTGTGCATGACCGTCGGCTTCGTCCTCTGGAGTATGGCCATGTTCAACGGCCAGAAATTCGCCATCTGCGGCAAGACCATCGAGAGCCTGCGCCGAAATGTGATCCTCAATCTGCGGGACTGGGTTCCACCGGATTTGACCATTGTGGAGAAGCGGGCGGAAAACAAGCTGGTCATATCCGACGGCACCGGGCGGGAGAACGCCTATTTCCTGTTCGGCGGGCGGGACGAGTCGTCCTATATGCTGATCCAGGGCATCACCCTGGCGGGCGTCCTCTTGGACGAGGTGGCCCTGCAACCCCAATCCTTTGTGGAGCAGGCCCTGGCCCGCTGCTCTATTGAGGGGAGCAAGTTTTGGTTCAACTGTAACCCGGAAGGCCCTGAACATTGGTTTTATAAAAACTGGGTAGAGGGTAATAAGCCCAAGGAAAAGAACGCCCTCCATCTGCATTTCACCATGGACGACAACCTGGCCCTGCCTCCGCGTATTCGGGAGCGGTACGAGGGTATGTATTCCGGGGTGTTCTATGACCGTTACATCCGGGGGCTGTGGGTGGTGGCCGAGGGCCTGATCTATACCATGTTCAACAAGGACTTCCACGTTGTCCCGGCGGTCCCCCGGCCCTATGACCGCTATTACATCAGCGTGGACTACGGCACCGCCAACCCCACCAGCATGGGCCTGTGGGGCCGGGCTGACGGGGTATGGTATCGGATGCGGGAGTATTACTACAACAGCCGGAAAGAGGGCCACCAGCAGACCGACGAGGAGTACTACACGGAGCTGGAGAAGCTGGCCGGTGATCTCCCCATCCGGGGCGTGATCGTGGACCCGTCGGCGGCCTCCTTCCTGGAGACCATCCGGCGGCACGGGCGCTTTCACGACATTAAGGCGTCCAACGCCGTGCTGGACGGAATCCGGGACGTGGCTACCCAGCTCCAAACTGGGCGGCTGTTCATCTGCGAGGGCTGCGCGGACTGTATTCGGGAGTTTGGGCTGTACCGCTGGGATGAAAAGGCCCCCGGCGGCGATAAGCCCATTAAGGAGAACGACCACGCCATGGACGACGTTCGGTATTTTGTCCACCGCATTTTTGCGCCGGACATTTTCAGTTTTTAGGAGGTGCAACTATGCAAACCGTGGATATTCTGGGGACGCGGTACACCATCGCTGTCAAGAGATACGACGAGGACGAGGTTTTTTCGCGCCGGTCCATTGACGGCTATTGCGACAGCTGGACAAAAGAAATCGTTGTTTGCGATATGGCGACCTATAAGGGCTGGGAGCATGAGCAACCCGGCACCGTGGCGGCAGCGCAAAAAGAAACGCTCCGGCATGAGATCGTTCACGCCTTTTTCAACGAGAGCGGCCTGGCGGACAGCTCCAGCACCGTGGAGGGGGCCTGGGCCAAGAACGAGGAAATGGTGGACTGGATTGCCCTGCAAGGTCCCAAATTGTGCGCCGCCTGGAAAGAGGCGGGCTGCCTGTGAGGTGAGCGGCTATGGTTATTTTGAATTTGCGGGATGATTGCGTGGCCCGGACGGCCACTAACTTCCGCCGGGGCATGACCGACAAGCGGTTCCTGGAGCTGGAGATCACCGCCTGGCTGGCCTCCCCAGAGCGCAAGCGGCAAATCAATGGGGAGCTGTACTACGACGGGAAACAGGCGGTGCTTGGCCGGAAGCGCATGGCCCTGGATGACGACGGCCATGTGGTAGAGCTGAAGCACCTCCCCAACAACCGCATGGTCAACAATCAGTATGCCAAGATGGTGGACCAAAAGACCAACTACTCCTTCGGACGCCCGTTTTCCTTTGACACCGAGAATGAGCAGTACGCCCAGGCGCTGAACGACGTCCTGGGCGCTCGGTTCCGGCGGTTGCTCCGGGCTGTGGGTGAGGGGGCGTGGATCGGCGGCAAGAGCTGGGTGTATCCGTACTATGAGGCCGGGGAGCTTGCTTTTAAGCGGTTCCCGGCGGATGAAGTGTTGCCGTTCTGGGCCGACGCCGACCACACGATCCTGGACGCTGCGGTCCATGTCTACATGGTCCAGGAGTACGACGAAACGGAGCAGGCCAAGGAAGTGGTCAAGGTCGAGGTCATGCACGGGGGCGGGGTGGATTGCTTCATCCGCAAGGACGACGGCACCCTGATCCCGGACGACTACGCCCGCTCCGGCCCCTACATCACCGAAACGGACGAGGGCAGCGGGGAGGCCAAGACCTACAACTGGGAGCGTATCCCCCTGGTCTGCTTCAAAAGCTCCCACCATGAGCTGCCGCTGCTGTCCAGGGTGAAGTGCCTCCAGGATGCCTACAACGACGTCCTCTCCAATTTCGCCAATCAGATGGAGGAGGACGTACACAGCACCATCCTGGTCATTCGGAACTATGACGGGGAGGACCTGGGCCGGTTCCGTCACAACCTGGCCACCTATGGGGCCATCAAAGTGCGGTCCTACGAAAACACGGAGGGCGGGGTGGACACTCTGACGCTGGAGGTCAACGCGGAGAACTTCAAGACGCTGCTGGCCTTGCTGAAGGACGCCATCATAGAAAACGCCCGTGGCTATGACGCCAAGGACGAGCGCATGAGCGGTAACCCCAATCAGATGAACATCCAGTCCATGTACTCCGATATCGACCTGGATGCCAACGGCATCGAAACCGAGTTCCAGGCCGCCTTTGAGGAATTGCTGTGGTTTGTCAACAAGCACCTGGCCAACACGGGCAAGGGCAGCTTCGAGGGCACCGAGGTCAAAATCATTTTTGACCGGGACGTGCTGATCAACGAAACCGAGGCCATCAACAACTGCAAGGCGTCGGTGGGTATCCTCTCCAATGAAACCATCGTGAAGATGCACCCCTGGGTCACAGACCCGGAGGAGGAGCTGAAACGGCTGAAGGAGGAAAAGGAGGAGGAGGCCGCCGCCGATCCATACCGGGCCGCCTTTGAGGCCACCCGTGGAACAGGCGGAGTGCCCGGCAAGGGTACGCCGCCCGTGAAGGACGGTGAGGGCGATGGCAAGGCAAAATAACCCCGCCTACTGGTCCCAGCGCATGAAGCTGATGGAGGATGCGCTGAAAGACCGCTCGTTTTCCTATGTGGAGAACATGGAACGTCAATTTATGGCCGCCCAGGCGGAGGTGGAGCGCCAGATCGCCGTATGGTATCAGCGGTTCGCCGCCAACAATCAAATCTCCCTGGCCGACGCCAAGCGGCTGCTGACCGCCGGGGAGCTGGCGGAGTTCCGCTGGACTGTGGGCGAGTATATCGCCTATGGCCAGCAGAACGCCATAGACGGGGCCTGGGTGCGCCAGCTGGAGAACGCCAGCGCAAGGGTCCACGTTTCCCGGCTGGAGGCCATCAAGCTCCAAATCCAGCAGCAGGCCGAGGCGCTATACGCCAATCAGCTGGACCTTGTGGACGCCGCCGCCCGTGAAATGTACCTGGGCAGCTACTACGGCACCGCCTTTGAGCTTCAGCGGGGGCTTGGGGTGGGCTGGACCATGCAGGCCATCAACGAGGCGACCATTGCAAAGGTCCTCTCCCGGCCCTGGACGGTGGACAATAAGACCTTCCGGGACCGCTGCTGGACCAACAAGCAAGCCCTGGTCAACAGCGTCAACACCCAGCTCACGCAGATGATCATACGGGGTGAGGCCCCGGACAAGGCCATCGCCGCCATTTCCCATCAGTTCAAAGTGGGCCGGGATAAGGCGGGCCGCCTGATCATGACGGAGGCTGCCGCCTTCTCCAGCGCCGCCCAGAAGGACAGCTTCACGGAGCTGGGGGTGGAACGGTTTAAGGTCGTGGCCACCTTCGACAAGGACACCTGCGACATATGCGGAGCCATGGACGGCCAGGTTTTCAAAATGTCGGAGTATCAGGTGGGCCTCACCGCTCCGCCGTTCCATCCCTGGTGCCGGTGCTGCACCTGCCCCTACTACGCCGACATGGCGGGCCTGGGAGAACGCTGGACCCGCAACCCGGACGGCACCACCGTCAAGGTGCCCGCCGATATGGGCTTCGACGAGTGGCGTCAGAAGTTCGTTCAGGGGGCGGGGCCGGGTTTGACACCGCCCCAGGCCGGTGGTACAATACCAGCACCAGCCCCGGCACCCACCCCGGAGCAACAGCATTTTTCCACCGCCGTCCGGGGTATGCCCGGCATGACCCAGGACTACGGCGACGCTCTGGAGGCCCGCTTTGCTACCGGCACCCAGGCAGGGCAAAGCGCCTTTGCAAAGCACGTCCCGGCTGGTTCCGTGTCGGATGGGGCGTATGCCAAGACAGCGTTTTTCAGTTCCCAGACCCAAAAGGTCAAGATGAACTTTGCGGACGACCTGACAAACGTCCGAGGCGCTGGCACCACCTTTTTCCACGAACACGGGCATTATATCGACTTCATGGCCTGCGCCGGGACCGGCTGGACCTCCCTCCAGACCCCGGCCTTCGGTGATGCGCTGCGGGCTGACTTCAACGCCTATATCAAAGGCATTATGAAGCAGCAGAAGATTACAAAGACGGCGGCCTATTCCGTAATTGCTCAGGAGGTCCAGGGGGATCTGTATAACGCGATCTCCGACCTGATGGGCGGCCTATCCCGTAACAAGGCCAGGGGTAACTGGGGCCATGCCACAAAATACTGGACCTATACCGGGATGTTGGAGAAAGAAGCCTTTGCTCATATGTTCGAGGCGCAATTTAGCCCGGACAAGTATGCGCTGATGCAGAAGTATTTCCCCAGCGCCCTGACCGAGTTTGAAAACCTGTTGAATGGGGTGATTTGATGCGATACCAAGATTTTAGAGCGGACGAGAGACTGACAGCCGCCGCCGCCGTTTACACGGCCCAGCACGGCGGCGGTTTCTACGGCGGGGAGCCGGACGGCGGCCTGGTGTATGAGCCGGAGGACGGCGAGGCCGCCTATATCCCCCCGGAGGGGGCGGACGCCGCCCAGGTGCTCCAGGACCTCCGAAGCGGCAAACCGCTCTCGGAGCTGTGGCCGGAGCTGGAGTATGACCCGGACAACGTATACTGATGATTAGAGCATCGTGCAGGCGCACGGTGCTTTTTTCATACCCAAAACTACCGCTGGCCCGGCGGATAAAAATGGGGCCGCTGCCATACGGGGACAGGCCCGATAAAAAGGACGGCAGCAGGAAGGAGTCAGACATGAAATTGCAGTGGATCAAAGACATCCTGGGGGACGCCTACACGGAGGAGCTGGACGCCAAGGTCAGCGCCGCCCTGGGGGAGCGGTTTGTTTCCCGCGCCGACTTTAACGCGAAAAACAGCCGCGTCACCGAGCTGGAAACCCAGGTGGGCCAGCTGGAGGAGCAGGCCAAGACCCACGCCACGTCGCTGGCCGATCTGAAAAAGCTCACCGGCGACAACGAGGCCCTAACCAAGAAGATCGGGGAGCTGGAGGAGCAGGCCAAGACCGACAAGGCCGCCTATGAGAAGGAGCTGGCCCAGGTCAAGCTCGTGGCCGCTGTGGACGCCGAGCTGACCGCCGCCGGGTCCAAGAACAACACCGCCGTGCGGGCCGTTCTGGCCGACTTCCTGGCGGGGGCCAAGATCGTGGACGGCAAGGTCACCGGCAAGGTGAACGGCGAGAGCGTCACCCTGGCCGCCCGGATCGAGGCGATGAAAAAGGACACGTCCACCGACTTCATGTTCGGTTCCGTACAGCGGGAGGGCTGGAAGCCCGGCGAGGGCGGCGACGGCGGCAAGCCTGCGGGCGGGAAGAAGCCCTCCGAGATGTCCTATGCCGAGCTGGCCGAATACCTGGCCGCCAACCCCGACGCTAATCTGGATTGAGAGGTGCGTCATGAGTAAAAACGTCGTAACCCCCAAAAGCGTGTCCTTTGAGGACGCGCTGCGGAACCTGGCCAGCCGGTTGACCGGCCAGCCCGTCGCCAAGCTGCCCCGCACCCAGGAGGGTGTCGTGCAGTTCATGGCGGAGAACGTCCCCAGCCTCGACGAGCTGGCGGAGTCCATCACCATGGAGGTCTTTGCCCGGCTTGTCAAAACCGAGGCGGAGAACCCCGGCAGCGTCGTGCAGCAGGAGGACCCCGACAAGGCCGCTCAGGAGGCCCACGACGCCCCCGGCACTTCCGGGGGTACGTCTACCCCTGGGGAGGCGGAGGAACCCAACACGGAGGCCCCTGTGGCCGACGGCAAGCCCAAACGCGGGTCTAAAGCCAAGACCCAGAAATAAGAAAGGACGATGAACAATGCCTAACGCGAAATTCGATGCAAAGAGCTTCAATCCCCAGGCGTTCAAGTACCGGGCGGACCGTATCCCCCGGACCCGCCTCAATGAGATGCGGAAGTCCCGCATCCTGGCCGGAAACCCTGATATCCGCTCCGTGTTCACCACCCAGGACGGCACCGGCTACGCCCGGATCGCCATGCGGGGCCTGCTGGACGGCGACGCCGTGAACTACGACGGCCAGACCGACATCACCGCCACCAGCACCAAGACCTTCGAGCAGGGCGTGGTGGTCGTTGGCCGGGCCAAGGCGTGGGTGGAGAAGGATTTCTCCCACGACATCACCGGCGGGATCGACTTCATGGACAACGTGGCCGCCCAGGTGGCGGAATACTGGCAGGACGTGGACCAGGACACCCTCCTGGCGGTCCTCCGGGGCGTGTTCTCCATGACCAGCGCCAAGGGCGTGGAGTTCGTCAAGAAGCATACCTTCACCGTGGACGGCCCCATGGAGGCCACCACCCTCAACAGCGCCACCGCCCAGGCGTGTGGGGACCGCAAGAAGAAGTTCACCATGATCTTCATGCACTCCGCCGTGGCCACCAACCTGGAGAACCTGAACCTCCTGACGGCGCTGAAGTACACCGACAAGGAGGGCGTCACCCGTGACCTGACCCTCTACACCTGGAACGGCAAGCTGGTGATCACCGACGACGGGATGCCCACCGAGCAGGGGGAGGACGGGTCCACCGTGTATACCAGCTATGCGCTGGGCGAGGGCGCTATCGAGTACGAGGACATCGGTGCCAAGGTGCCCTATGAGATGGCCCGCGACCCCAAGACCAACGGCGGCCAGGACACCCTCTACACCCGCCAGCGGAAAGTGTTCTCCCCCAAGGGTATCTCCTACGAGAAGAAGGTGCAGGCCAGCCTCTCCCCCACCGACGCGGAGCTGGAGAACGGCGAGAACTGGGACCTGGTTCACTCCGGGGAGGCCACGGAGGCGGAGCGGTCCTACATCGCGGACAAGGTGATCGCCATTTGCCGCATCAAGTCCAAGGGTTAAGGTGAGCGCCGTGGAGGTATACGAGGCCGTGGTGCCCCGGCTGGCCATGCTGGGGTACAGCGCCACCGAAGCCGACAAGCCTGCCCTGGAATACCTGATCGCCAAGTGCCGGGTGGAGCTGCTGACGAATATCAACCACAAGGAAGTGCCGGAGGGCCTTTTCTATGTGCTGGTGGATATGGTGGCCGGGTCTTTCCTCCATGAGAAGCTGGCCGCCGGTGGGCTGGAGATCGAGGGCCTGGACTTCGACCAGCCCGCCAAGAGTATCACCCAAGGGGATATCAAGGTTGACTTTGCCGGGGCCAGCGACGGGGTGGGCAGCGCCGAGGCGCGGTTCCGCTCCCAGCTGGACGCCATGATGCACCCCCCGGAGAGCGTCCTTGGGGCGTTCAGGAGGCTGCGATGGTGATACCGAAGGGCTACAACAAGGCGATACAAAGCCTGTGGGATGGCAGAGCCACCATCACCGTGCGGGAGGGTGTGCTTGACAAGCGCACGGGCCGCACTGAACCTGTGGAGCGTGTCACGGCCTCGGAGCTTCCCTGCCGCATCTCCTTCGCCACCGTCAAAAGTACGGAGCCGGACGAGGAGGCCGCCAGGGTGGCCCAGACCGTGACGCTCTATATTGACCCCTCCGTGGTGATCCCGGAGGGGTCGAAAATTACCGTCACCCAAAACCAGGTGACAGCCGACTACGAGCGAAGCGGCAAGGCGGCGGTCTACACCGACCACCAGGAGGTGCCGCTGGAGCTGTGGGAGGGGTGGGCCTGATGGCAAAACGCTGGGGGAGCTGTGATTACAAGCAGCTCCAAAAGCTCCGGCAAAACCTCGCCAAGCTCCAGGAGGTAGACATGGACCGCTTTTGCCGGGAGGTATCCAAGGAGCTGGCCGCCCGGCTGCTGGCCCTGGTGATCCCCCGGACGCCCGTGGGGCAATACCCCAAGGCCAGCGGCAAAAAGGGCGGCACCCTGCGCCGGGGCTGGACCGCCGGGAGCCGGGACGCCAAAGCCTACGCCCAGGCCCTGCCCATCGACAGGCAGGGCGGCACCTACACCGTCGAGGTGATCAACCCCGTGCAGTATGCCAGCTATGTGGAGTTCGGACACCGCACCAGGGGCGGCAAGGGCTGGGTGGATGGTCAGTATTTCCTCACCCTCTCCGAACAGGACTTGCGGGGCCTGGCCCCCGGCCTGATCGAGAAGAAGCTGGAGAAGCGGCTGCGGGAGGTTTTCAATGTCTGAAATCAGTTTCAACAGTATCCGGGACGGGGTGAGCCTTGCGCTTCATACCGCGTTCCCGGCCCCCGCTGAAATCCACGGGGGCAACGTCAAGCAGGGGCTAAAGGCCGGCGACTTCAACGTGGTCATGCCCGGCGCTGGGCACCGGCTGGAGGTGGGGCGATGGTACAAACGGACCCCCACCGTGGACGTGATCTACTACCCCCGCAAGGACAGCGCCGAGTGCTACGCCGTGGCGGATAAGCTGACCGCCGTCCTGGAGAGCATCACGACCCCGGAGGGGATTGTGGTCCATGCTACCAACTGCACATGGAGCGTCACCGACGGGGTGCTTCATGTGCTGGTGGCCTACGACCACCACGTCTATAAACCCCGTGAGGAAATCATGATGGAAACCCTAAAAATTGATCAGAGAGGATGAACAACATGGCTAAAACGACACCGGCGGCGGATACCACCGCCGAGAAGAAAGAGGCAGCCCCCACCTTCACCCGTGACCAGCTGGCCGCCTCCAAGCGGTACGCCACCCGGCGGGACCTGGTGAACACGCTCCTGGAGGACGGCAAGCAGTACACGTTGGCCGAGGTGGACGAGAAGATCGAGGCGTTCAAGAAAGGCAAGGTGAATTAAATGGCACTGGGCGGCGGCACCTGGCTGGTCCAAAACAAGGTCCTGCCGGGCAGCTATATCAACTTCTCCAGCATCGCCAAGGCGTCCGCTACGCTGTCCGACAGAGGATATGCGGCGGCCCCCTTCGTCCTGAGCTGGGGACCCGAAAACGAGGTTTTCGCTGTCACCTCCGGGGAGTTCCAGAAGAACAGCAAGGCCATCTTCGGCTATTCCTATGACCACCCCAAGATGTGGGCGCTGCGGGAGATTTTCCTCCACGCCACCACCGTGTACTGCTACCGGCTGGGGCTGGGAGCCATCAAGGCCACCAATGCCCACGCCTCCGCCAAGTATCCGGGAGTGCGGGGGAACGATATTTCTATCGTCATCGCCGCCAACGTGGACGACCCCGCCCTGTGGGACGTCAGCACCGTCTTGGACGGGATCAAGGTGGACACGCAGACGGTGGCCACGGTGGAGGACCTGGTCCCCAATGACTATGTCATGTTCAACACTAAGACGGCGCTGGAGGCTACGGCTGGAATGCCTTTGCAGGGCGGAGCCGACGCCGAGGGCGTCACGGGGGACAGCCACCAGGCGTTCCTCGACAAGATCGAGCCGTATGCGTTCAATGCTATGTGCTGCCCGGCGGCGGACCCCACCATCGTCAAGCTGTACGCCACCTATACGGAGCGGATGCGGGACGAGGTGGGCGCAAAGTTCCAGCTGGTAGCCTGGCAGCCCTCCACCGTGGACTATGAGGGCGTGATTGGCGTCTGGAACACGGCCACCCACCCCACCATCAAGGACATGGAGGAACACGCCGTTGTGTACTGGGCCACCGGCGCTCAGGCTGGCGTGGCCGTCAACAAGTCCCTGACCAACGCCAAGTATGACGGGGAGCTGGTCCTGAATACGGACTATAAGCAGCCGGAGCTGACGGCGGCCCTCAAGGCGGGCAAGTTCATGTTCCATAACGTGAACGGCCTGACCCGTGTCCTGGAGGACATCAACACCCTGCTCACCCTCTCCGACACCAAGGGAGAGGTTTTCCAGAGCAATCAGACCATGCGGGTCTGCGATCAGATCGCCAACGACGTGGCGGTCCTGTTCAACGAGCGGTATGTGGGCGTGGTCCCCAACGACGCCTCCGGGCGCTCCACCCTGTGGGGGGACATCACTCACTACATCAAGGAGCTGGAGAAAATCCGGGCGGTGGAGAACTTCGACCCCGATACCGTGACCTGTGAGCAGGGCGACAAGAAGAAGGCCGTCCTGGTGGTCGTGAATGGGCTGAACGTGGTCAACGCTATGGCCCAGCTCTACATGAGCGTCATCATCCAGTAAAGGAGGGAGCATAAATGTCTGATACTGCTATGATGCGGGCGGGGGACGCCGTAAGCGCCCACCGTGCGGAGTGCTTCGTCACCATTGACGGCAAGCGGTATTCCATGCTGATGGCCAAGGAGTTTGAGGGCAAGGCCCAGGTCAACACCAAGGAGGTCCCCCGGCTGGGCAATATCGTGATCGGCCACAAGGCCGACACGCTGGTGCTGGCCTTTTCCATGACCATCTACAAGTGCACGGAGATCTTCGACGACGTGATCGAGCGGTTCATCCGCACCGGGGTTATGCCCACGTTCACGATCCAGACCAGCAACGACGACCAGGCCAGCACCGTTGGACGGTCCACGAAAATCTACAACGAGTGCGTCCTGGACGGCGACGTGCTGCTGTCCATGTTCAACGCGGAGGGCGATTTCATCGAGCAGACCATTGAGGGCTTCTGCGACAGTATCGCCCGCCCGGAGAAGTACACCAACCCGGCCTATATGTAACAGGAGGAACAGAGTATGAGCAATAAGAGCCTGTCCGCATTCATGCGGCCCAACGTCCAGCAGATCGAGAACGCCAAGTACGCCGCCTCCCCCCGGTTCCAGGGGGAGGACGGCAAGCCCCTGGAGTGGGAAATCTGCTGTATCTCCGCCGACGAGTACGCCCGTATCCGCTCCGGCTGTATCCGCCAGGTGCCGGTGCCGGGCAAGAAGAACCAGTTCACCCAGAAGCTGGACACCTACGAGTTCCAGTCCAAGGTGTGCGCCCGCTGCACCGTGTTCCCCGACCTCAACAACGCCGAGCTTCAGGACAGCTGGGGCGTGGCCAAGCCGGAGCAGCTGGTGGGTGCCATGCTGATCGGCGGGGAGTTCGACGACTATGTGACGGAGGTTTTCCGGGTCAACGGCTTCAAGACCGAGAACGAGCTGGTTGACGAGGCAAAAAACTAATCGAGGACGGCGACCCGGAGGCCAACTATGCACATTTTTGTTTGCAGAAGTTCGGCTGGGAGCCGTCCAAGTTTTTAGATTTGCCTGTCAAAGAGCGGGCTTTCGTGATTGCCTCTATTGACGCCCGCTGTGCTGCGGAGAAGAAAAAAGAGGCGGAACTGAAAAGCAAAGCGAATAAGGGCCGGAGCAGGGGCCGGGGGCGCAGAAGGTGACCCCGGCCCCGCTGTAAAGGTGGTGAGCGTATGGCAACAATCAAATCCCAAATGGCCCTCAATGACGGCATGAGCGTGGTTTTGAAAAAAATCACCGCCGCCCTGGATACCACGCTGTCCTCCTTTGAGCAAATCCAGCGGCTGTCCGGCAACGCCATGGACGTGGCCGAGATCGAGGCCGCACGGGGTGCGCTGGCAGACGCCAGCAACGCCGTGGACGAAATGGCGGACAATTACCGCCGGGCCGCTCAGGAGGAGGAGCGGCTAAACCAGGGTATCCATGAGGGCACCTCCGCCCTCGATGGCATGGTAACAAAGGTCGTTTCCCTGGTGGGGGCTTACATGAGCCTGTCCGCCATTAAGGGCTTTGCCACCAGCTCCATGGATGCCGCCAATGTCCAGATCAATGCCCAGCGGCAGCTCCGCACGGTTCTGAACAACATGGGGGCAGAGGACGACTTCCAGGCCCTTGCGGACGAAACGTCCGGGAATACCCTGGAAAGCACCCTGGCCCTGGATACCTCCGAAGCCGTGAGCAATTATGAAGCCCTGGCGGACATGGCCGACGGCGCGGAGCTGGGGAATACCCTGACCCTTGCCACGGAAGGGGCCGCCAACGGCTACACGGGCCTCGCTGACAGCGTGGATGGGGCAGAGCTGGGAAACACCCTAACCCTGGACACGGGCCCCGCACAGGCGGCCTATACGGCCTTTACGGCGGGCGTGGACGAGGGCCGGGTCAGTATGGAGGTGCAAGCGGACACTGGCCAGGCCACGGCGGCCTATGATGCCATCCTTGCCAAAGCCTCCGAAATCCAGGGGGCGGGCATCTATGGCGACGAGGCCATGATCGCCGGAGCGGCGGAGTTCGCCACCTACTTCTCCGACGCCAACGCCATCCTGTCCATGATGGACACCCTGACCGACTACGCTATGGGCATGAGCGGGGGCGGCGCTCTGGACACCGAGGCTATGGTGGACTACGCCACCGGCCTGGGCAAGATCATGTCCGGGTCCTACGACGCCATGACCAAAAAGGGCTTCGAGTTCACCGACACCCAAAAGGCCATCATTGAGGGCACCGCCACCGAGGCCCAGATCGTGGCGGAGCTGGGCGAGGAATATCTGGGTATGAGTCAGGATATGCAGGCCGCCGCTGCCATCAACGCCGTAATTGCGGAGGGCTGGGGCGGTCTGTACGAGGCTATGAGCAACACCCCGGAGGGCAAAATCATCCAGCTCAACAACGCCCTGGGGGACATCAAGGAAAACGTGGGGGCCGGTATCTATCCGGCAGTTCTGAATTTTATCAACGTTTTCCAGCAGAACCTTCCGCAAATCGAAACGGCGGCCATGGGCCTGGCCACAATGCTGGGCTTCGTGATCTCCCTCCTGACCGGCATGGTGGAGGGGGCCATATCCTTTGGCACCGCCGTGGCAGACAACTGGAGCTGGATTGGCCCCATCGTTTATGGCATCATCGCCGCTCTGGGGGCCTATGTGGGCTATTTGGGCGTGATGAAAGCCATGGAGCTGGCCAGCGCCGCCGGAAAAATCATCATGTGCGCCGCCTCTTATGCCCACGCTGCGGCGACGGGGACCGAGGCAAGCGCCACAGCAGCGGCTACGGCGGCCCAGTATGGCTTTAACACGGCCCTCCTGGCCTGCCCTGTTACCTGGATCGTGGTGGCCGTTATCGCCCTTGTGGCGGGCATTATGGCCCTCTGCAACTGGATCGCCAAGACCACGGGCGTGGCGCAGACCGGGTTTGGGGTGCTGACCGGCGGCATCAATGTGGTGATCCAGGCCGTGGTCAACGCGGGCTTGGTGGTGGCAAATATCGCCCTGGGCATCTGGAACGCCCTGGGGGCGGTCTGCTCCAATATCGGCACCGCGTTTCACAACGTGATCGCCAACGTGCAGAGCTGGTTCTACGGCCTGCTTGCCACCGCCCTGCGGGTGGTGGAGGGTATTTGCGCTGCTCTGAACAAGCTCCCCTTCGTGGAGTTTGACTATTCCGGCATCACCAGCAAGGCCGACGAGTACGCCGCCAAATCCGCCGAGGCCGCCAACAGCAAAGAGGAATACACCAGCGTGGCCGACGCCTTCAGCGAGGGCTTCGGGACCTTCGACGCCTACTCCGAGGGCTGGGCCTCTGACGCTTTCCAGGCCGGGGCGGCTTGGGGGGATGGCGTGGCCGACACGGTGGGCGGGATGTTCGACGGCCTGGGCTACGAGCCGGGGACCATTGAGGACTTCGCCAACCAGGGCTTCGACAGCTTCGCTATGGACGGCCTGGGCAACGACGTGGGAGAGATTGCGGACAACACCGGCGGCATGGCCCACGCCCTGGACGTGAGCGGCGAGGAGCTGAAATACCTCCGGGATATTGCCGAGCGTGACGCCATCAACCGCTTTACCACGGCGGAGGTCAAAATCGACATGACCGGCATGACCAATAAGATCGACAGCAGCAACGACCTGGACGGTGTCATTCGGGAGCTGACCGACGGCTTCTCCGAGGCGCTGGTCACCGCAGCCGAGGGGGTGCATGAATGAGTTATTCCTGTTATCTGGGTGGTATGGAGGTCCCGACCCCGGCCAAGCTGACCGTCAAGGTCAAGGGGAAAAACAAGACCCTGATACTGCTCAACGAGGGGGAGATCAATTTCCTGCGCTCCCCCGGCCTGACGGAGATCACGGTGCCGCTGCTGCTCCCCATGCTGGGCGGCAGCCGGTCCCCGTCGGCTTACCTGGATATGCTGGAGCGCCTAAAGACCGGCAAAGGGACCACACAATTTATCCTGGTGCGCTCCAGCCCGGACGGGCGGAGGTTGTTTGACACCAACCTGACCGTAAGCGTGGAGGACTACAACATCGTGGAGGACGCCAAGAAGGGGCTGGACGTGTCGGTGGACGTGAACTTGAAACAGTGGCGGCCCTACGGGACCAAGACCGCCACCGTGGAACCAGCCGCCGAACCCAGCCAGCCCCCCACGGTGACTGTGGAGCAGGAGCGGGAGGCCAGCACGGCCCCCGCCGCCAAGACCTACACCGTGAAAAAGGGCGACAGCCTGTGGGCCATCGCCGCCAAGTATTATGGGAAGGGGTCCGACTACTCCAAAATCGCCGGTGCGAACACGGACAAAATCAGCAACCCTAATCTGATCTATCCGGGGCAGGTGCTGACGCTGCCATGACCTATGAGCTGATGATCCAGCACAAGGGCAGCGTCATGCTGCCGCCCACCGTCGAAGGCGTGACTATTGAATGGGAACGCAAGGGCCAGCCGGGCAAGCTGGTGGCCGATGTGGTCAAGACGCCCGGTCTTAGCTTTCAAGAGGGGGACCCCTGCCGTTTTTCCGTGGACGGCACCCCCGTCTTTTACGGCTTTATCTTCGACAAGGCCCGCAAGGGCAGCAACCCCAACGTGATCACCATTACCGTGTATGACCAGCTGTACTACCTGAAGAACAAGGACACCTATGTCTACGAGAACAAGACCGCCGACGCCGTGATCCGCATGATTGCGGACGACTTCCAGCTGAACGTGGGCAGCCTGGAGGGGACCGGCTTTTCCATCGCCAGCCGGGTGGAGGACAACAAAACCCTCTTTGACATCATCCAGACGGCCCTCGACGAAACCCTAAAGGCCACCGGCCAGATGTTCGTCCTCTATGACGACGTGGGCAAGCTGACCCTCAAAGGGCTGGGCAGCATGAAGATCAATATGGTGGTGGACGACTCCGCCGCCGGGGACTACGACTACAAAAGCTCTATTTCCTCCGGGACCTATGACAAGATCAAGCTGTCCTATGAGAACAAGAAAACCGGCAAGCGGGAAATCTACATCGCCCAGGACGGGGCCAACATCAACCAGTGGGGCGTCCTCCAGTATTACGAGAAGATCGACAGCACGGCCAACGCCAAGTCTATGGCCGACGCCCTGCTGGACCTCTACAACACCAAGACCCGGACCCTCAAGCTCCAAAACGTGCTGGGGGACATTCGGGTCCGGGGTGGGACGCTGCTGATCGTTACCCTGGGTCTGGGGGACATCAACCTGTCCAGCTACCTGATGGTGGAGCAGGTCAAGCATACCTTCAGCAACGAGCAGCACCTGATGGACATGAAGATGCGGGGTGGTACGTTTGTCGCTTGATATTAACGAGCTGGTGCGCCTGGTAAAACAGGCCGCCGTGGAGGCCGTGCGGGCTGACGCCCCTATGGCGGTATGCTACGGCACGGTCCTCTCCACGACCCCGCTGAAAATCCAGGTGGACCAAAAGAAAATTTTGGGGACGGCCCAGCTAATCCTAACCGACGCCGTGCGGGACTACAACGTGGAAATGTCCACCATTGAGGGAACCGGCAAAAGCCTGGGGCCGCACTACACCGAGGACGAAAGCGGCGGCAGCGGGGACGCCGCCTTTGCGGCCCACAAGCACCGATACCAGGGCCGGAAAAAGTGGCGGGTACACAACGCCTTGAAAAAGGGCGAGAAGGTGATCCTGCTCCGCTGCGACGGCGGGCAGAAATATGTGGTCCTGGACAGATGGGAGGCGAGGGAGTAATGGGCCTGTTACCGACTACCGGGGACGACCTGGACCTGGTGCGCTTTCAAATAGCGACCCAGCCGGGGTATACCCACAAGCTGGACATTGACCAGCAGCGAGTACGAGGGACCACCGACGAGCGCGACGCCGTGCTTCAGGCGGTCTATTTGATTTTGAACGTGGAGCGGTACGCCTACCCCATCTATTCCCGCAACTACGGGTCCGAACTGTCCGACCTGATCGGCAAGCCCAAGGACTACGCCATGAGCGAGATGAAGCGCCGGATCACCGAGGCGCTGCTCCAGGACGACAGAATTACCAGCCTCAGCGACTGGGAGTTTGAACCGGGCCGAAAGAGCGTCCGGGCCAGCTTTGTGGTGCATACCATCTACGGCGACGTGGAGGCTTCCAAGGAGGTGGATATTTAGTGTTTGAGGATATGACCTATGAAGCCCTGGTAAAACGGGCGCTGGCCAGGGTGCCCCCCACGATGGATAAACGGGAGGGGTCCATGGTATTCAACGGAGTGGCCCCCTCTATGGCGGAGCTGGCCCAGCTGTATATCGCCGCCGACTTCGTGTTCCAGGCCACCTATCTCCTGACCGCGCCCAGGGAATACCTGATCAAGCGGGCGTCTGACCGCAACATGGCCCCGTATCCGGCCACCGCCGCCGTCTACCGGGCGGAGTTCAACCGGGAGGTGCCGGAGGGGACCCGCTTCTCCTGCGAGGACGTGAACTTCGTCGTCACGGGCCGCATGGACCCGGAGGACGACACCGAAACCGGGTTGAGCCACCGCGTCACCTGTGAAAAGGTGGGGGCAGCCACCAATCAGTACACCGGCCAGCTGATCCCCGTTGAATACCTGGACGGCCTGACCCATGCGGAGCTGGTGGAGCTGTTGATCCCCGGCGACGATGAGGAGGAAACAGAGGCGTTCCGGCAGCGGGTCCTTGACAGCTTCCAGTCCCAGGCGTTCGGCGGGAACCAGGCAGACTACCGGGAAAAGGTGCTGGCCATTCCGGGCGTGAGCGCCGTCAAGGTCCACCCGGTATGGAATGAGGGCATACAGCCCGCCTCCCTGATCCCCAATGAGGAAGTGGTCGCCTGGTACAACGCCTCTGTGGGCGCGTTAGAGGCCCCTGTGGCGGCCTGGCTGACGGGGGTATATACGGCGGCCTCCCACCGCCTGCTGACTGTTGGCGGGGCTGTCAGGCTGGTTATTATGGCCTCCAACGATACCGCACCGACTGAAACGCTGCTGGAGGAGGTCCAGACCCGCATTGACCCCACCCAGAACGCCGGAGAAGGGGTGGGTCTGGCCCCCATTGGTCATGTGGTCCGGGTGGAGGGCGTCACTCCAGAGCCGGTGAACATCGACCTCAATCTGACCTTTGCCCCCGGCTGGAGCTGGGAGGCCGTCAAGAGCTATGTGGAGGGCGTGATCGACAACTATTTTGTGGAGCTGGCTAAGACCTGGGCCAGCTCTGATTTTTTGGTCGTCCGTATCTCCCAGATTGAAAGCCGTATCCTCGCCGGGTGCGCCACCATGATAACCGACATTGGCGGCACACGGATCAACGGGGTGGAGAGCAATCTGGCATTGGGCGCGGACAGCGTTCCCGTGAGGGGTGAAGTCAATGGATAGGAAGCTGCTGGACTATCTCCCCCCGGTACTCCGGGAAGTCATGGAGATGCAGGCCATCAACGAGGCCAACGAGCCGGAGATCGCCATAGCCTGGGACGCCCTGACCCTTGTGCTGGCCAACCAGTTCCTTGAAACCGCCGACGTTCGCGGGGTGTCCATCTGGGAGAAGGAGCTGAAGATATTCCCCAAGGACACCGACACCCTGGAGGGCCGTAAAGCCCGCATCAAGGCCATGTGGAACTTGGAGATACCCTACACGATCCCCTGGCTTAAAAACTGGCTGACGGGCATTTGCGGCCCGGAGGGGCACGAGGAAACTATAGTCGATTACACCATCAACATCCAGCTCGACTATACCGTGCTGCCCGACGCCGACAGCCTGGCGTCGGAAATTTTGAAAATGCTGCTGGCGGTGCGTCCCTCCAATATGCGGGTGATGCTGACCGCCTTTTTGCAATCCTACGGCACGATCTCCTTCGGGGCGGCTGCGGAAATGTCCCAGGCTATGGAGGTCTACCCCTGGATTGTGCGAGGCATGAAAACCACCGGCGCATTAAGAAGCGGGGCCTATACAGAACAGGCGAACCACATAGACGTATGGCCCAAAATCGTGCGGGGCATGAGGAGCAGCGGCACCTCCATCATGGCGGGTGCTCTGGAGTATCATGCCATTCTGGAAATCTATCCAAAGGAGGGAACAGCAAATGCCCAGTGAGTTTGAAACCGTGATTACCGAGCAGACGGAGTATGGGACGATAATCACTACCCAGGGGGCGGCGATTATTGCGGACTGTATTCTGAACGGAAAGAAGCTGCCCATCGTGGAGGCCGCTGCGGGGGATGGCGGGGGCGAGGCCACGATCCCCACCCCCGGCCAGACCGCCCTTGTCAATGAGCGATGGCGCGGTGAGATCGCCGGGAAGTCGCTCAACCCCACCACCCCCAACATGATCGACGTGAAGGTGGTCATTGAGGACAGCGTGGGCGGCTTCACTATCCGGGAAATGGGCCTTTACAGCGACACGGGGGTGCTGATCGCCGTATGCAATACCCCGGCCACCGAGAAGGTGTCTATCTCCGGCGGAGTGTCCGGCAAGCTGACCATGCTCATGCACATTGTCGTGGCGGACGCCTCGGTGCTGGACTTCATCATCAACCCGTCGCTGGATACCGTGAACCGCCAGGAGCTGGAGGCCGCTCTGGAGGCCCACAACACCGACCCGGAGGCGCACCCGGATATTCGGGAGGACATTCAGGTCAACGCCGAGGCAATCGTGGAGATTGGCAAGACGGCCAGGACCGCCAAAACGACGGCTGACAAGGCCCTGGAGGCGGCGGAGGCCGCCGCCAAGGAAGTATCCACCCTGACCCATACCATCAGCGTGGTGCCCTCCCAGAGCGGCAGCCTGATCTATAACGGCGCGGAGCAGGCCCCGGTATGGAACAACTACAACCCCGAAACGCTGGCCATCAGCGGCGACACCAAAAGGACCGCCGCCGGGACCTATACGGCCATCTTCACGCCGACGGGGGAGTATGTGTGGTCCGACGGTACGAATGACCCCAAGGAGGTCACCTGGACCATCGGGCGGGCGGTGGTCAATCTGCCCACCCAGAACGGCAGCCTGACCTATACCGGGGAGGCCCAGTCCCCCACCTGGAGCGGCTACGACAGCGCCAAGATGACCCTGGGCGGGGTCACCAGCGGGACTGACGTGGGGAGCTATTCCGCCACGTTCACGCCCAAGGGGAATTATCAGTGGGCGGACGGAAGCACAACCGCCAAGACTGCGTCCTGGAGCATCGGCAAGGCCACCGTTGCCTCTCCCCAGCAGAGCGGCAGCCTGACCTATACCGGCAGCGCCCAGACCCCTGTATGGACCGGCTACGACGCCGCCAAACTGACCATGGGCGGCACGACCTCCGGCACCAACGCCGGGACCTATACGGCCACCTTTACCCCGACCGGCAACTATGCGTGGGCGGATGGCAGCACCGGGGCTAAGAGCGTGACCTGGACCATCAGCAAAGCGGCGGGCAGCCTGACCCTCAGCAAGAGCAGCCTGGCGCTCAACGCCGCCACCCTGTCCGCCACGTTCACCGTGACCCGGCTGGGGGACGGTGCCATCAACGTGACCTCCAGCGCCCCCAGCGTGGCCTCTGTGACCCTGTCCGGGACCACCGTCACCGTGACAGCCAAGGGCAAGGGCAGCGCCACCATCACTGTGTCCGTGGGGGCCGGGACCAACCACAGCGCCCCCGCCAATAAGACGTGCAGCGTGACCGTGACGCTCCCCACGACTACGCTGAAGGACAACAGCTGGGCAACTGTCCGGCAGGCATCTGATGCGGGCAACGGGGCCAACTACTGGGCCGTGGGCGATACCAAGCCCGTGACCATCAACGGCAAGATGGGGAACTTCACGTTCTCCAACTTCACCGTGGACGCCTTTATCCTGGGCTTCAATCACAACGCCAGCCGGGAGGGGTCCAACCGCATTCACTTCCAGATCGGCAAGGTGGGCGGCAAGCTGGTGGGCCTGTGCGACAACCAGTACAACAACGAGCAGACGTCGGCGGGCTATTTCAACATGAACACCAGCCGGAGCAACAGCGGCGGGTGGAACAACAGCAATATGCGAAAGAACATCCTGGGCAATACCGGGACCCCCAGCAGCCCTCCGGCCAATACGCTCCTGGCGGCGCTTCCCTCTGATCTGCGGAGCAACATGAAGGCCACGACCAAGTACACTGATAACACCGCCGGGGCGAATTACAATGTGGCGTCTAATGTGACGGCCACCACGGACTATCTTTTCCTTCTGGCGGAGTTTGAGGTATTCGGCACTCGGTATGTAGCGAATGGGGCGGAGAAGAACTACCAGCTTCAGTATGCCTATTACAAGGCAGGAAACAGCAAAATCCATTATAAGCACAACGCTACAGGTACGGCGGTGAGGGCGTGGCTGCGGTCCCCCTACTGCAACAGCAGTAACAGTTTCTGCGTAATCGGCACCGGCGGCACCTACAACTACAGCCGTGCCTCGTGGTCGGCGGCGGTGGCCCCCGGCTTTTCCGTCTAATCCTCCGCAGAGTATCCCGGCCTGATCCGCCCGCGAAAGCGGGCGACCCATCGGGAGAAGGGATGGGCCGAGAGGGCGAAAAAAATAATGTCGGGCGCGAAGCGCCCGACGCGATTTTTGAAATTTTGGCCTCTTTCCAATTCTCTCTATCGAAAAGCGATATTTTGCAACGACCCCGGTTATAATGCCGGGGCCACTATCTTTGAGACCGAGGCGCTTTGTGCTATAATCGGCCCCAGCAGCGCCAAGAAAAAGAGGTGAAACTATGTCGGTCCTAAAGCAAAAGCGGACCACCAGCAAAGCCGAGTTTATCAACACGGCGGCGCAAATTTATGTGGAAACGCTCAATTTTCTATCCAGGCTTTCGGCCCGGTATTCCCGCCTGGTGGCGGAGCCGGTTGCCAAGCTGGCCGGTGAAGTGCTGGACCATGCCGAAAAGGCTAACAGCATTTTCCCGTCCGACGCCCAGCGGATCGAGCTTCGCAAGGCCCATCTGCTGGAGGCCAGGGCATCCCTGATGGCCTTGGACGTGCGCCTGACCCTCTGCTATGAGGTGATGAACAAAAACCCGGAAGGGTGCTTTACCACCTCCACCGGCAAAACCGTGGACGCCAGCAAGGCAACGGAGAAACTGGACAAAATGGCCCAGAGCCTGGGTGAGCTTATCGACAAGGAAAACGAACTTCTCAAAGGCGCTGTAAAATCGTTAGGCCAACGGCAAAGACCCTAAACCCATATTGGGTGTGTATCTGACAATCGACCACTGGCGGTGTGGGCGTGGCTGCGGTCCCCCTACTACAACAACAATAACAATTTCTGCGAAATCAACACCAGCGGCAACTACAACAACAACAATGCCTCGTGGTCGGCGGCGGTGGCCCCCGGATTTTGCTTTATGCGAGGTCAAATGGAGTAGCGGGGCCGGTTTTATCCGGTCCAGGTGAAAGACGACCGAAGCAAAAGGAGATACACTTCCCTGGGTGGAAATCCCTAAAACTGCCCCTTGATGTTCCCGCACGGACGCTTCTTGCATGGCGGGGGGATTGTGCCTTACCCCGTTTCATGTGCTGGAACAAAGCAGATTAGACGGCACCCTACAATTCATCTGTACGAGGTTGGCGAATACTCTATGAACAGTCAAGAACGCCGAGAGGCAAGGTATCAGCGCCGCCGGGCAAGGCGGCAGGAAAAGAGGGAGGCCCGCTGCGCCGCCCTCGGCCCCATCGACAAAGTGTTTTCATTTCGTAAAATGTTCTATTACGGGAAAAAATGCTGTAATGGGGTGCGGTGGAAACAGTCGGTGCAGAACTTTGAAACCCACCTGTTCTCCGGGACGGCCCGACGGCGGCGGGAGCTACTGGACGGGAAATGGGCACCCAAGACCGGGTCGCACTTTACCCTCCGCGAGAGGGGCAAGGTGCGTCCTATTGATGCGCCCAAAATCGCGGACCGGCAAATCGAAAAGGTACACAGCAACGAGGTCCTTGTCCCCCTCTATACCCCCAGCATGATCCACGACAACGGGGCCAGCCGGAAGGGGATGGGGTTGCACTATACCTTCAAGCGGCTAAAGGACCAGCTACGCTGGCACTTCCGGCGCTATGGCCGGGAGGGGGCCGTGGCGTTGCTGGACCTAAAGCATTTCTTCCCCAGCGCTCCGCACCAAGCCATATACCAGCGCCACCAACAGATAATTCTAAACCCGGACTTACGCCAGGTGGCCGATACCATCATCCGACACTCGCCTTGCCAGACGCCGGGCCGGGGGCTGCCGCTGGGGGTAGAGCCGTCCCAGCAGGAAATGGTGGCCTTGCCAAGCCCCGTTGATAATTGGGTTAAGTGCCAGGCTGGTGTCCATTGTGCCGGGCATTACATGGATGACTACTACATCATTATGCCGGACGTGGAGCAGCTGAAGAACGTGGTCCGGGAAATGGTCCGACGCTTTGAAGCTATGGGCATTCGTGTCAACAAGCGGAAATGCCAAATCATACCCCTGACCAAACCCTTCCGTTTCTGCAAAGCCCGGTTTACCCTCAGCCCCACCGGCAAGGTGACCGTCAACGGGAACCGGGACGGTATCAAGCGGGCCAGGCGAAAGCTGAAGCTATTCCACCGGGAGTTCCTGGAGGGTAAGCGGGACTTCAAGGACATCGAGCAGTATATGGAGTGCCAGGGCGCATACTATCGCAATTTTAACGACCACGGGCGGCTTCTCCGCCTGCGGCGGATCTATCACGCCATCTTTTTTGGAGGTGCCCAATGTTCAAAATCACAAGAAACGGGGAAAGCCTCGGCATGACCGAGGCCCCCAACTATATCAAACTGACCGAGAACGGCAGCTATAACCTGTGCCCGGAGCCGGAGGCTTCGGGCATTGCTTTTGCCGGGAAGGTGTACCATCTGCTGGGCCGGACGGCCATGGAGGGCGTGGACACCGTCATGTTGGAGGAAGTCGACGCTGGCGACGAGATCGTCAAGGCCAACGAGGCGGGCAGTATCATGTTTGTTACTATGGCCGAAGCCGGGGCCATCGACGCCACCACGGCAGCGGAACACGCCGAGCTGTTCGCCCCCTGGGCCTACCCCATCAGCTACAAGGTCGGCAATATCCGCCGATATGGCGGGGCGCTCTATAAGTGCGTCCAGGACCATACCTCCCAGGCCGACTGGACCCCAGACACCGCCGCCAGCCTGTGGTCGGCCACGTCTGACCCGGCAGAGGAATGGCCCGCCTGGAGCCAGCCCGTCGGAGCGCACGACGCTTACAGCGCCGGGGCCAAGGTTTCCCACAACGGCAAGCACTGGACCAGCAACCAGGACGGGAATGTGTGGGAGCCGGGGGCCTTCGGCTGGACCGAAGCTGTGGAGGGGTAAGCCGTGGAACACATCCGCTATATCGCCCGGCAGCGGGCCAGGTTTAAGGGCCTCTCCGGCCCTGTCAATATCCCGTGGGGGGCCGCTCTCGAAAACGAGGGCGGCTTCCTTATGTGGCGGGGGGAGCAGCTTTGCGCCGCCACCAGCCAGAACGCTTTCGACTTCTTTTCCCATGACGACGACGGCCAGGGCCGGGAGCGGGGGGCGCTGGTGACCGCCATCCTGGCCCGCCTCCAGCCCCAGAACCCAGGGGACGCCTGCCAGGCCCGCTGGGATAAGGTGTGGAGCGACGCCCTGTGCCAGCGATACCGGCGGCCTGAACATGAGGACCATTGGATATGGTCCTATGACTTCTACAACGCCCCGACAGTGGACCTCTGGCATATTGCCAGGCTGATTGGAGCCAGGCCCAAGTACAAGTAAACGCGAGGCAAGGCGAGGTGTGGAAACGCACCCCGCCTTTTTATATGCTGGCTGCCTCAAATTCACAGGAAGGGGGTGAAGGGCATGGAGGGCATTGTCGTGGCGCTGATTGGCCTTGTTGGGTCTGCCGTCGGTTCCCTGGTCGGTATTCTGACCTCCTCCAAGCTGACTAACTATCGGCTGGAGCAGTTGGAGAAACGGGTGCAGGCCCACAACAACCTGATCGAGCGGACCTACAAGCTGGAGGAACGGACCGAACTGCAAGAGGAAAAAATCCGGGTTGCAAACCACCGCATTGACGACCTGGAAGGGTTCCACAAACCGAATTAAGGAGGATTTATCCATGGAATTTATTATCAACAACTGGTACATCATCCTCGCTCTTGTCGCCATCCTGGCGGCGGTGGGTGTTGCCGTGTACCGCTATTTCAATCTGCCCAGCGAGACCCAACTTGCCAAGGTTCGGGAGTGGCTTCTGTGGGCCGTCACCGAAGCGGAGAAGGAACTGGGCGGCGGCACCGGACGGCTGAAGCTCCGCCAGGTCTATGACCTTTTCGTGACCCGCTTCCCCTGGCTGGCCCGGATCGTCCCCTTCGACCTGTTTTCTTCCCTGGTTGACGACGCCCTGGAGGATATGCGGGATATGCTGAAAACGAACCAGGCCGTAAAGGCCCACGTCAACGGAGAGGGTGTCAGCAATGAATAAGAAGCCTGTCAGCTACCTCCAGACCGACCCCAGGTGGAAAAACAAGCCGTATAGAGTGCCAGGTGAGACGGCCACCATTGGCGACTCCGGGTGTGGGCCTACAGCGGCGGCCATGCTGATCGAAACGCTGACCGGCAAGACCTACACCCCAGAGGACGCCTGTGCTTGGTCCGTCGCCCATGGGTATAAGGCCCTCAAAGCTGGCACCTATTATGCCTACTTTGCTCCCCAGTTTGCGGAGTTCGGTATTAAGTGCTGGCAACTTTCCTGGACCAACGGCTACCACAACCCCAAGGCCAAGGTCCACGACCAGGCCCTGGAGTATCTGAAGCAGGGCTACTATCTGATCGCCCTGATGAAGAAAGGCACCTGGACCGGAGGCGGCCATTTCGTGGTGGTTTGGTGGGCGGACAACAAAATCCGCATCAATGACCCGGCCAGCACCAAGGACAAACGCCTGAACGGTGATTCGGCCACCTTCCGCAACGAGGCCGCCTATTACTGGGTGATTGACGCCAGGGCCTACAACAACGGCGGAGCGGCCACAGTGCCGGAGTACCGCACCTATACTGTGATGGCCGGGGACAGCCTCTCCACCATCGGGGCCAAGACGGGAGTGGACTGGAAAACCATCGCCGCCCTTAACGGTATCAACAGCCCCTACACCATCCACCCCGGCCAGGTCCTGAAGCTGGCCGAGGAAACCAAAAAGGAGGACGACGACATGGATCAGGACAAGTTCAATAAGATGTTCGCCACGGCGATGCAGCAGTACCGCCAGGAGTTGCGGGACAACGACTGCGGCGAGTGGAGCCGGGCCGCCCGGCAATTCGCCGTGGACAACGGCATTTTCGCCGGGAGCGGCACCACGGCCTCGGACGGCCAGCCCAACATGATGTGGGAGGATCTTCTGACCCGTGAGCAGTGCGCCCAGGTGCTGTACCGCTTCGCTCAGAAGTTCGGCCTGGCATGACCATCACCATCGGCGGGAAGAAGCCCCGGAACAGCAAAACCCAAAAGCGGCGAAAGAAACAGACCGACTTCTCCAAGCGCTTGGTGTCCGACATTCGCCTGCTGCTTTGGGCCGTTACCTTGGGCGGCCTGGCCTTGGCGGCCTACTGCATCCATGAGGACTACGCCGGGGCCTTGCCCTGGCTGTCCGCTATGGTGGGCCTGCCCTGGACTGCCCACGGGGTTGTGTGTAGCTTCTACATCAACATGGCCAAGTCCGACCACAAGGCGGGCGGCATTACCTTTGAGAGCGCCAAGGCCACCGGCTTCACCGACGACGCCAGCGACGGAAACAGCCCCCCAATTTGACCAGCGCCCCCGATGCCGGATTTACGGCATCGGGGGCGCTTTCATTTTGCCCTCTATTCGGCCCACAGAGGCCCCCTGACGGGCTTTTGTGCCGGGGTAGGGTAAACATACCACCCAGCCCCTTGAAGGGCCTGTTTTTTCCTTTGGAAAAAAGAGAGTGGGCACGGCGCTGGGGAGGGTAGTTATAGGGGTAGAGAATGAGGGCGGTTGTTGGCCCCTCTATGGGTTCAACAACCGCCCTTGTGTATCCCGCCTCAGTATGTCGCCCGGTTGAAGCCATGCCGCCGGAGGTAGGCTTCGGCTTGGGCGTACTGCGTAAAAATGCGGGACTTCTTCCGCTGCCGGTCCCGGCCAATGATTACCGTGTCCCCGATGCCCTTGATCACCCACGCTTCCTTGCCGTGCTTCAGAATGGGGTTGAAGTAGACCGCCCCGCCCTGGTCGTTTTCCAGTCTCGCCATTGTGTGACCCTCCTTTTCACTTTACCTTGAAGGTGACCTCGTGGCCGGGGTTCTCCCGGATCAGGAGGGCCTTCATGTCATCCACCATCATGTTGTTGTCGAGGGCCGCCTTGACTACGTCCACCAGCTTCTTGCCGTCCAGGTAGGCCCAAACCGTCATGCGCTTTCTCCGCTTCATGCCGACACCTCCTTACATCTTGGGGAGGTTCGCCAGTGCGTCCTGGCGGGTTTTCCCGAACCAGGGCTTCTGGATCACGCCGGGGGCCGGGAGAAACGCCCAGGTTTCAGGGGAGTAGTCGGCATATTCAAGAATACCCTCTTGGAGAAGATCACCGACGGTTCCAACAACACCGAAACACACTTCTTTGTCGTCGCTCCACACTTTGCGGAGGCTGCCTTCATAATTGCGCTTTTTCATAAACTTCATTTTAATCTACCTTTCTCCCCGTCTGGCCGGTAGGTCAGCCTCCGCATTTAGCAGCTGTAGGTCTTCAGCTCTCCGTTGACCATCTCATACATCCAAGTCATGTGCCCACAATCCACGTCAAAGCGGATATAGTTATAATCGCTGACATCGTACATGGGGCGGCGGATATACTCGGCGGACTTCCGCAGCTGGCAGTGCTTGTTGACCTCATAGGTGTGGACAACATGGATAATCACGACTTTCTCAACCGCAAAGCCAAACTCGGAAGCGATCAACGCCTTGGCTTCATCGTCGGTCATTTCGTGGGGGTCACCGTGGGTACCATCACAGAGAGCCGCCAAAGCCTCGTAGTCTCTCTGGCTCATGTTGGTGCCGGTTCCCTCGCTGGGCTTCCACTCCAGCTCCTTGTCCAACTGGGCCTGGAGGTCAGCGATCCGCTTCTCGTACACCTCGCTGTCCTTTTTGCTGGCCCGGTCCATCTCCAGGATTTTGCCGTTCAGCCGGTCGATCTCGGTGGCCCTGGCCTGGTAGACTTTCTTCTCACCGCCAGCTTCGACGAAGGCCCGGCAGAAGGCGTCCTTGTCGCCGTCAAAGTCATAGTAGGCCTCCTCGATCTTGGCGTACTCGAAGGGAAGGGGCTGGAACCCGGTGCGCTCGATAAACTCGGACATCATCATTTTTGTGTACCTCCTTGAATTTTTGGGTCCGTTCTGTTATTCTGGAGGTGCCGGGCTTTCCCGGTGCCTCCTTTGGGGCTGGGCGGCGGGTGTCCTTGGTCGGGTGGCCCGCCGCCCTTTATTCAAAACCCGGCTTTAAATTTCAAAGCCAGCGTTCTGAACGGTGGCGGCGATTGCGTTGAAGGTGCGCTTGCCGGTGGTGTCATACCAGCGGCTTTTGTAGGGCTGGACGGTGGGGCCGTTGAAGTAGTCCACCCGGCAGATGCAGGACTTGAGGTTGATGAACACGTCCACCGAGTAGGTGCGCTCCCGAACCGTGCGGCCTTGCCAGGCGATGTCTACTTCCTCGGTGATATTCCATACCCGGCGGAGGGCCAGCATATCGGGGTGCCTGTCGTGGTGGGCGGCGCTGGCCTCAAAACCGGCAGCCTGGAGCATTTCAGCGAGTAGGTTCTTCATATTGATTACCTCCGTTTTTTGGGGGCCTTCCCGGCCTGCCCTACGAGTAACAGTATAAAGGAAAACCTTTCAAATGTCAAGGCTTCTATTAAATATTTTTCTGTAAATTTGAAAAGTTCTATTTGACATATGAAAAGGTTTCCTTTATACTGGTGGACAACGGAGGTGAACAGCGTGGATATACCGACGAAAATCAAACTGGCGGAGACATACGCAAAGGTCAGCGAGTCCGAATTGGCCCGCCGCATGGGGACCTCTCCGCAGGCTTTTGGGCAGCGCATGAAGACGGGGAAGTTTTCTTCCGCAGACCTCGAAAAAATAGCCAGCGCCCTGGGGGCCGAGCTGGTATGCGTTTTCAAGTTCCCGGACGGGACCGAGATTTGAAAATCCCAAACATCTGGGATTTTGCCCGGTTGCCGTGCGGTTGCCGTTCTCGGACTTCGGCAACCGAAAATCCCGGTTTTGGTTGCCGACGTTGCCGCCGGGTTGCCGTATGCGGCAACCGTGGAAAAGTATAGAACCGTGGGGCGTTAGCCTGTGCGGTTGCCGTGGTTGCCGTAAATCCTATATGAAACTAAAATTAAAGGGATTAAACAGACAAACACCCGCCTAACGCGCTTAATGCGCCTATGTGTACGTGCGCGAGGGACGGCAACCGGCAACCAGCCCGAAAAACAGAAAAAGGCCCGGACGCTTTCACGTCCGGGCCAAAGGCCAAGCCTGGTTATTGCCCGCCCTTACCGGGCAGGGGTGCACCTGTGCGGGTCTTTACTCGCGGCTCCGCATTGGGGGTGATCTCCAATAGGTCCGTGAGACCGCACCCCAGGGCCTCGCAAATCAGGTCCAGGTGGTCCAGGCTGATCCTGGTGGCGATCTCGTTGTAAAGCTCGCTGATTGTGTTTTTGCGTATCCCCGTCATTCTGGCGAGGTCCGCTTGGGTCAACCGTCGTTCGCCAAGTCGGGTTGACAGTAAAATCCTAACCATAGCCATGCTCCTTTGCGATACAGTATAGCGACATTCATGCTGCCTTGCTTGATTTTGGTACAGAATATCGAAAACCGATACACAAATTCGCAGGGCTACCAGGGCATAAAAAAGCGCCCCCATGTGGGCGGCGGTGCTGGGCGAGGGCTTGGGGTGAATTTGGGGTGAAATCCTGTGAAAAGTCACCCCAGACGGCGGAGAGATACAAATGCGGCGAAACGGAAACCCAGTGATTGCAACTGTTTGCGGACGTTGTGAAAAGCCGCAACAAGTAAAAGGTGTTATTGGTAAGGATGAGGTCCCCAGTTCAAATCTGGGTAGCAGCTCCACAAAAAACCG
>ERZ779623.97-NODE-97-length-49032-cov-24.665741_pt1 | contig 49032 bp, 45 predicted proteins | sample MGYA00514189_ERZ779623 | MGnify/ENA primary metagenome ERZ779623 (study PRJEB29562, sample SAMEA4376712) | mouse gut metagenome | isolation source: Cecum | study: EMG produced TPA metagenomics assembly of the A DSS colitis mouse model was used to assess the... | reverse complement strand
GGGCGTAGCCGCCCTCGTCGCCCACGCCGGCGGCGGGGGTGCCGTTCTCCTTCAGCACGCTCTTGAGGTTGTGGAACACCTCGGCGCACATCTGGAGGGCCTTCTTCCAGCAGCAGGCACCCACGGGCATGATCATGAACTCCTGAATGTCCACGTTGTTGGTGGCGTGGGCACCGCCGTTGAGGATGTTCATCATGGGCACGGGCAGGGTCTTGCCGTTCACGCCGCCCACGTAGTTGTAGAGGGGCATGCCCAGGCTCTCAGCGGCGGCCTTAGCCACGGCCAGGGAGCAGCCCAGGATGGCGTTGGCACCCAGGCGGGACTTGTTGGGGGTGCCGTCCAGCTCGATCATGGCCTTGTCGATGGACACCTGGTCCAGGGCGTTCATGCCGATGAGGCACTCGGCCAGCTCGGTGTTCACGTTGGCCACGGCCTTCTCCACGCCCTTGCCCAGGTAGCGGCTCTTGTCGCCGTCCCGCAGCTCGCAGGCCTCGTGGACGCCGGTGGACGCGCCGGAGGGAACGGCGGCACGGCCCATGGTGCCGTCCTCCAGCACGATCTCCACCTCAACGGTGGGGTTGCCGCGGGAATCCAGGATTTCACGGCCAAGCACGTCAACGATCTCAAGCATCTGTTTCATGGGAATCAAGCTCCTTTCAAAATATCCAAAATAGGGTAAATTGCGGTTACGGCCCATGTAGGGGCGCACATTGTGCGCCTGCTCTCCCCGGCAAACCTCCGGACGGGCGCACAATGTGCGCCCCTACCATGGGAAAATCAATGCAATTACTTCACAATCAGGGTCTGGCCCGTCATCTCGGCGGGCTTGTTCAGCCCCATCAGGTCCAGCATGGTGGGGGCCAGGTCGGCCAGACGGCCGTCCCGCAGCTTCACGTCCGCGCCCACCACGCAGCAGGGCACCAGGTTGGTGGTGTGGGCGGTGAAGGGGGAGCCGTCCTCCTCCACCATGTGCTCGGCGTTGCCGTGGTCGGCGGTGATGAGGGTGACGCCGCCCATTTTGGCGGTGGCCTCCACCACCTGGCCCACGCCGCTGTCCACCGCCTCGGCGGCCTTGACGGCGGCCTCGTACACCCCGGTGTGGCCCACCATATCGCAGTTGGCGAAGTTCAGGATCACCACATCGTACTTGCCGCTCTCAATGCGTTTCACGGCCTCGGCGGTGACCTCGGGCTGGCTCATGTGGGGCTGGAGGTCGTAGGTAGCCACCTTGGGGGAGGGGATCAGGCACCGGTCCTCCCCGGGGAACACGGTCTCCACGCCGCCGTTGAAGAAGAAGGTGACGTGGGCGTATTTCTCCGTCTCGGCGATGCGCAGCTGGGTCATGCCCTGCTGGGCGATATACTCGCCGAAGATGTTGTCCAGGCTCTCCTTGGGGAAGGCGATGGACACGTTGGGCATGGACGCGTCGTAGGAGGTGGTGCACACGTAGTTCACGTGGAAGAAGCCCTTTTTCCGCTCAAAGCCGGAGAAATCGGGGTCCACGAAGGCGCGGGTGATCTCCCGGGCCCGGTCGGGGCGGAAGTTCATGAAGATGATGGAGTCCCCCTCGCCGATTTCGGCGTGGTCGGCGGTGATGACGGGTACTACGAACTCGTCGGTGACGCCCGCGTCATAGCTGGCCTGCATGGCCCCCACCGGATCGCCGATGAAGCGGCGCTCGCTCTCGCCGTACACCATGGCCTTGTAGGACCGCTCCACCCGGTCCCAGTTGGTGTCCCGGTCCATGGCGTAGTAGCGGCCGGAGATGGTGGCGATCTGCGCCCCGTACTGGCCGCAGGTCTCGTGCATCTCCGCCACGAAGCCCTTGCCGGAGGTGGGGGGCACGTCCCGGCCGTCCATGAAGCAGTGGACGAAGATTTTGGGGCAGCCCAGATCGTGGGCCATCTTCACCGCCGCCTGAATGTGGGTGATGTGGCTGTGGACGCCGCCGTTGGACATCAGGCCGTAGATGTGGACGGCCTTCCCGGCGTCTTTCGCCGCCAGCATGGCCTCCTTGTAGGCGGGGTTTTCAAAGAAGTCCCCGTCGGAGATGGCCTTGGTGATCTTGGGCAGGTCCTGGAACACCACCCGGCCCGCGCCGATGTTGGTGTGGCCCACCTCGGAGTTGCCCATCTGCCCGTCGGGCAGGCCCACGTCCAGCCCGGAGGCGGACAGCCTGCACAGGGGGTTCCCGGCAAACAGCTTATCCAGGTTGGGGGTGCGGGCGGCGGCGATGGCGTTGTCCCCCGCCGCCTGGGAGGGGGACAGGCCGAAGCCGTCCATGATGATCAGTGTGGTAGGTGTTTTCATAAATGGATGCCTCTCTGTTCAGAATGGGGCGCGGCTGTCAGTCCTTGCTGTCCGGCTGGGGCTTGCAGCTCTCGTCGCCTGACTCAATATACAATATGAAGTCATTGATCTTTTTTTCGCTCCATCCGGCCGCCCTCAGCCCCAAAAGCAGCCTTGCGACCTCTGTCATGTTCATAGCCGTCTCCCTTACTCCTGGTTCGCGGCGTTGATGATCGCCATGAAGTCGTCCGGCTTCAGAGCCGCGCCGCCGATGAGGCCGCCGTCGATGTCGGGCTGGGCCAGCAGCTCGTGGGCGTTCTTGGCGTTCATGGAGCCGCCGTACTGGATGGTAACGGCCCGGGCCACCCGGGCACCGTACTGCTTGCGGATGATGGTGCGGATGTGGGTGCACACCTCGCCGGCCTGCTCGGCGGTGGCGGTCTTGCCGGTGCCGATGGCCCAGATGGGCTCGTAGGCCACCACCACCCGGCGCACCTGGCTCTCGTTCAGCCCCGCCAGGGCCACCTTCACCTGGTAGGAGATCAGCTCGTCGGTGACGCCCAGCTCCCGCTGCTCCAGGCTCTCGCCCACGCACACGATGGGCCGCAGGCCCGCCTCCAGGGCGGCGTGGACCTTCTTGTTGACGGTGAAGTCGGTCTCGTTATAGTACTGCCGCCGCTCGGAGTGGCCGATGATCACGTACTTCGCGCCCACGTCCTTGAGCATCTCCACGGTGACCTCGCCGGTGTAGGCCCCGCTGGCCTCGTAGTGGCAGGTCTCGCCGCCGATGGACACCCGGGTGTCCTTGAACAGGCGAACCGCGCCGGGGATGTTCACCCCGGGGACGCACAGCACCACGTCGCACCACTTATGGCGGCCCAGCTGGGGCTTGAGGGCCTCGGCGAAGGCCTTGGTCTCGGTGAGGGTCTTGTTCATCTTCCAGTTGCCGGCGATGATGGTCTTACGGTACTTCAGATTCATGGTTGGGCTCCTTCCAAAAAAGTAAAAATGGATGGTTTTCTCTTAGAGCCTGTTCAAAATCTGGCGGAATGCCAGACAGGCGCGGATTTTTTCGCTGGGCAAGGCGATTTGACGCAGGAATACTTTGTGTATTTCCAGTCAAATCAACGCGGGCCAGCGGAAAAAGATGTGCCGGGATGGCGTTTTGATAGATTTTAAACAGGCTCTTAGGGCCTCTCTCGCTCTCTCAAGTGCCTCAATTAAGCGTCCAGCAGGCAGGCCACGCCCGGCAGCTCCTTGCCCTCCATAAACTCCAGGGACGCGCCGCCGCCGGTGCTGATGTGGGACATCTTGTCGGCGTAGCCCAGCTGCTGGACCGCCGCCGCGCTGTCGCCGCCGCCGATGATGGTGATGGCGTCCGTCTTGCTCAGGGCCTCGGCCACCGCCTTGGTGCCCGCGGCGAACTTCTCGAACTCGAACACACCCATGGGGCCGTTCCAGATCACGGTGCCCGCGCCGTCCACCGCGTCACAGTACAGCTTCACGGTGTCGGGGCCGATGTCCAGGCCCTGCCAGCCCTCGGGGATCTGGCCGGCCTTCACCACCTTGGAGTCCGCGTCGGGGGCGAACTTGTCGGCGATGACGGTGTCGATGGGCAGCAGCAGCTTCACACCCTTGTCCGCCGCCTTCTTCACCATGTCGTTGGCGTAGTCCTTCCAGTCCTCCTCCAGCAGGGAGTCGCCCACCTTGCCGCCCTGGGCGGCGGAGAAGGTGTAGGCCATGCCGCCGCCGATGATGATGGTGTCGGCGATCTCCAGCAGGTTGTTGATGACGCCGATCTTGGAGCTCACCTTGGAGCCGCCCAGGATGGCCACCAGGGGACGCTTGGGGCTGGCCAGCGCGCCGCCGATGAAGTCCAGCTCCTTCTGGATCAGGAAGCCGGACACGGCGGGCAGGTGGGCCGCCACTCCGGCGGTGGAGGCGTGGGCGCGGTGCACCGCGCCGAAGGCGTCGGACACGTACACGCCGCCCTCCCCCGCCAGGGCCGCCATCTGCTTGGCCAGCTCGGGGTCGTTCTTGGTCTCGCCCTTCTCAAAGCGGGTGTTCTGGAGCAGCATGATCTCGCCGCCCTTCAGGGCCGCGGCCTTGGCCTGGGCGTCGGGGCCCACCACGTCGTCCGCCAGGATCACGTCCTTGCCCAGCAGCTCGGACAGCCGCTTGGCGACAGGCTCCATGCGCAGCTCCGCCAGGGACTTCTTCCACTTCTCCTCGGTGATGGACGCCTCGTCCTTGCCCTTCTCCAGCTGCTTTTTCTTGTAGCTGTCGAAGGTGGCCACCGGCTTGCCCATGTGGGAGCAGGCGATGACCGCCGCCCCCTGCTCCAGCAGGTACTGGATGGTGGGCAGGGCGGCGCGGATGCGCTTGTCGTCGGTGATGACGCCGCTTCCGTCCTTGGCCATGGGCACGTTGAAGTCGCAGCGCAGGAGAACCTTCTTCCCCTTGACCTCGATGTCCTTGACCGTCTTCTTGTTGTAGTTCATGCCGATCTAACTCCTTTCATTTCTTACAACTTGAAGTGTTAGCTTACGAAAATAGGGTTTCTCAGGGTTGCTTTGGCCGGGTGGCGTCCCGCTGCTCACGGCTGATCCGCGCTTCCCGCGGTGTCACGCTGCGCCTGTTCGCGACGCGGTTCTAACTCCTCCGCCTGCGCAAAAGCCGTCCGCCCCCTTTGGGGCCTCCCTGCTTTCGCTCCGCTCCGGAGTCAGCCCGCTGCTCACAACGGCTCCGCGCTTCCCGCCGCCATCTCCCCCGCCCCGGACAGGCCGGGGAACCCCTGCTGCCGCAGGGCCTCGTAGGCCAGGATGGCCGCGGAGTTGGACAGGTTCAGGCTGCGGGCGTCGGCGCGCATGGGGATGCGGACGCAGCGGTCCCGGTGGGCCAGCCGGAACCACTCCGGCAGTCCGGCGGTCTCCTTGCCGAAGAACAGCCAGCAGCCGTCCCGGAAGTCCGCCTGGGTGTAGTCCCGGGGGGCCTTGGTGGTGGCCAGCCACAGGTCCTCCACCCGGTTCCGGGCAAAGAGCGCGTCCAGACCGGGGTAGACCGTCACGTCCACCATGGGCCAGTAATCCAGCCCCGCCCGCTTCACCGCCCGGTCGCTCACATCGAAGCCCAGAGGCTCCACCAGATGGAGGCGGCTGCGGGTGGCGGCGCAGGTGCGGGCGATATTGCCGCAATTCTGCGGGATTTCCGGCTCTACCAAGACGATATTGACCATAAGATCTCCCCTTAACCACGGACATTATATTCGTTCGCGGCGCAAATAGCAAGAGAAAATGTGGCGAAACTGTCAAAAATTTAACTTTTTTTGCTGGCACTTTGCCCAAGGCCCCTTATTTTTCCCCAAATTTCCAGGGCGGAGCGGCCCCGGACGGAAAAAAGAAAAATTTTTTCCACCCCGCGCAACCCCCGCGCCCTCCCCAGGGTTTTGCCTATAGGAGCGGCCTTCCCGCCCCCCGCGGTTTTTGGCGAAACAGTTGCCAATCCCTCCGGCGTGTGTTACAATTACCCGGAACACACCGCCCCCGCGGGCGGAAGGGAGGGACGCCCATGGATACCATGATCCTCGGCATCGCCGGGGGCACCGGCTCGGGCAAAACCACCCTGACCCGAAAGCTCTGCGAGACCTTTGGGGCCGACGTGTCGGTGGTGTACCACGACAATTACTATAAGAAGCACACGGACATGACCTACCAGGAGCGGGCCGCGCTGAACTACGACCACCCGGACGCCTTCGACACCGCCCTGATGGTGGCCGACCTGAACAGGCTGGCCGCCGGGGAGGCCATCCGCTGCCCGGTGTACGACTACACCATCCACAACCGCTCGGAGGAGACGGTGGAGGTGCGGCCCACCAGGGTGGTGATCGTGGAGGGCATCCTCATCTTCGCAGACAAGGCCCTCCGGGATCTCATGGACGTGAAAATCTTCGTGGACACCGACGCCGACGTGCGGATTCTGCGCCGCATCCTCCGGGACGTGAAGGAGCGGGGCCGCTCCCTGGACTCCGTGATCAGCCAGTACCTCACCACCGTCAAGCCCATGCACGAGCAGTTTGTCCAGCCCTCCCGGCAGTACGCCGACCTGGTGGTGCTGGAGGGCGGGCACAACCTGGTGGCCCTGGACATGATCGTGGGGCGGGTGCGCGCCCATCTGCGGGGAAACGCATAAATCCCCCCGGCCCGGCGCACAATTCCAATGGTGGGAATCCATGGGTTTTACCGCTTCCTGGGCAAAAATCCTTCAAGGAGTGTATCAAACCATGAAAAAATTCCTCGCCGTCACCCTCACCTGCGCCCTGCTGCTGGCGGGCCTGCTGGCCTGCGCCGGGCAAACGGAGGAGAAGCAGGCGGACCTGTCCGCCTTCGCCAAGGGCCTCACCGAGCAGTACGAGTTCGCCGGCTACCTGACGGAGATGACCCCGGAGTATCCCTATTATGAGGAGGACATGAACCGCTGCCTCCCCGGCCTGCTGGAGATGGAGCTGGAGCAGATGGTGATCTATATGACCATGATCACCCTGAATAACGGGGAATTTTCCATGGTCCAGGCCAAAAGCCCCGAGGACGCCGCCAAGGCGGCGGAGATCTTCCAGGCCCGCATCGACTACATGGCGGGGGACGGGGACGAGATCGGCGGGGCCTTTTACCCCGGCCCCACCGAGCTGTGGCGCAATTCCTCCCGGGTAGTGACCCAGGGGAACTATGTCATGATGGTGACGGGCGAGGACTGCGACCGGATCGTGGAGGACTTTAAGGCCCTGTTCGCGTAAACCACAACGAAACCAAAAGGAGAATCGAACCATGAAAAAGCTCATTGCCCTGTGCATGGCCGCCGCGCTGTGCCTGTCCGCGCTGTCCGCCTGCGGGCCCAAGCCCGCCGAGGAGAAAAAGGCGGATCTGGCCGCCTTCGCCCAGTCCGTCCAGGAAAAGCACGAGTTTTCCTCCCTGGAGAAGGCCGATCCCGCCGATGAGGAGTTCGGCGTCATTATGCTGGAGAACGCCTACCCCGGCCTGAAGGACCTGGATCTGGAGCAGGTGGAGGTCTATCTGGCCATGGTGTCCTTCAGCGGCGGCGAGCTGGCGGTGGTCCAGGCCAAGGACGCCGACGGCGCGGCCAAGGTGAAGGAGATCTTCCAGGCCCGCGTCACCGCCAAAACCACCGACGGCCCCGGCAACTACCCCGAGGAGGTGGAGATGTGGCAGCGCAGCGCGAAGGTGGCGGATCACGGCAATTACGTCCTGCTGGTGAACCACCCCGACAGCGAGGCCATTGTCTCTGAGTTCGAGGCCCTCTTTTAGAACCTGTATTCACAACCTCAAACGCCGTCTGGACGGGCCTTTTTCCGTCATACCGCGCTGCGTTTTCTTGAAATACACAAAGTATTCCCGCGAAAACGCGCCTTGTCTGACGGAAAAATTCCTCGCCCCGACGGCATCCTCGGCTGTGAATACAGGTTCTCAGTAAACGCCACACACATAAAAATGAAGTAAGGAAGTGCGCGACATATGAAACGTCTGATTCCCATCACCCTGGCCCTGGCTCTGGGGCTGTCCCTGCTGTCCGGCTGCGGCAATCCCGCCTCGGAGAACACCGTGGTGCCCCCCGATCCCACCCCCACCGCCGAGCCCTCCCAGGAGCCCTCCCAGGCCCCCACCCTGGAGCTGCCCACGGAGGAGCCCACCGCCGAACCTACGGAGGAGCCCACCAAGGCCCCGGAGGCTACGCCTACCCCCGCCCCCACGCCGAAGCCCACCCCCAAGCCTACCCCGAAGCCCACTCCCGCTCCCACGCCCAAGCCCACCCCCAAGCCCACTCCGGCACCCACACCCGCTCCCACGCCGGAGCCTACCCCGGAGCCCCCGGCGGGCGTGGACCTGTCGGCGTTCTACGCGAACGTCACCAGTATGCATGAGTTCGGCTTCCTGGAGCTGGCGGACGCCACCCTGCTGGACGGCTACTACGCCGGGCTGACCTCCATTCCCACCGAGCAGCGTCTGGTCTACATCTGCCAGATGTCCATGAACAACGGCGAGTTCGGGCTGGTGCAGGTGAAGAACAGCGCGGACGCGGCCCGGGTGAAGGCCATCTTCCAGGCCCGCATCGACCGGATGAGCGGCGCGGACGGACAGGGTAAGCCCGGCGCGTGGTATCCCGGCCCCACCGAGCAGTGGCTGAACAACTCCCGGGTGGTGTCCAACGGGAACTATGTCATGATGGTGGTACACGAGAACTGCGACCAGATTGTGGCGGAGTTTAACGCCCTGTTTTGATCGGAGCCTGTATTCCAAGCTGCCCCGGCGGAAACGCCGGGGCAGTTCAACCTAACCACGAGGTGACCGCGTATGATATTTTCCAGTCCGTATTTTCTGTTCCTCTATTTCCCCGTCGTATTGACCCTGTACTACATCTCCCCCCTGCGGTGGCGCAATCTGGTGCTCCTCATCGCCAACCTGATCTTCTACGGCTGGGGGGAGCCGGTGTACGTGGTGATCATGTTCCTGTCCATCGCCATCGACTACTCCCACGGGCGGATTGTCACCCGGTGTAAAGCAAAAGGCAATGACAGGGGTGCCCGGATGGCGGTGGCCTCGTCGGTGATCTTCAACCTGGCTCTGCTGGGCTTCTTCAAGTACTGGAACTTCATCGCCGGGAGCCTTGCCGCCGTCGGCGCGGGCTTCCTGCCGGTGATCGACAATCTGCCCATGCCCTGGGGGGAGTCCATCGGCTTCACCCTGCCCATCGGCATCTCCTTCTACACCTTCCAGACCATGAGCTACACCATCGACGTGTACCGGGGGGACGCCCGGTGCCAGAAGAACATCGTCACCTTCGGCACCTTCGTCACCCTGTTCCCCCAGCTCATCGCCGGGCCCATCCTGAAGTACAAGGATCTGGACGACCAGCTGGAGCAGCGGGACCACACCTTCCAGCGGTTCGCCTCCGGCGTCCAGCGGTTCACCATCGGGGCCTGCAAGAAGGTGCTGCTGGCCAACGCCCTGGGGCCGCTGTGGGACGTGTACCTCGCCACCCCCACCGCCCAGCTCACCACACTGGGGGCGTGGCTGGGCATCATCGCCTTCTCCCTCCAGCTCTACTTCGACTTCTCCGGCTACTCCGATATGGCCATCGGCCTGGGCCGTATGCTGGGCTTCGAGTTTTTGGAGAACTTCAACTACCCCTATATCTCCAAGTCCGCCAGCGAGTTCTGGCGGCGGTGGCACATCTCCCTGGGAAGCTGGTTCCGGGAGTACCTGTACTTCCCCCTGGGCGGCTCCCGGGTGGGGAAGGGCCGGATGGTGTTCAACCTGCTGGTGGTCTGGGCCGCCACCGGCATCTGGCACGGGGCCAGCTGGAACTTCCTGTGCTGGGGCCTGTACTGGTTCGTGTGGATCGGCCTGGAGAAGGTGTGGCTGGGCAGGGCCCTGGACAGAGCCCCGGCCTGGGTGTGCCACGTCTACGGCGTGCTCATCGCCGTGGTGGGCTGGGCCATCTTCGCGGTGGAGGATTTCTCCGCCATGGGGCCGTACCTGGCCGCCATGTTCGGCTTTGGCGCGGGCGCGCTGGACGGGGATTTCCTGTACTACCTGCGCAACTACCTGCCCATTCTGGTGATCGGCATCGTGGCCGCCACGCCGCTGGCCAAGAACCTGTGGCACAAGCTGCCGGAGCGGGCCCGTCAGATCGCCTTCCCGGTGCTGATGCTGGCGGGGCTGGTGTTCACCACCGCCTATCTGGTGGACGGCACCTACAATCCGTTCCTCTACTTCCGTTTTTAGGCCAAAAGGAGGGACGCTCGTATGTTCATCGACATTTGGGGCAAAAAAATCTGGTATGAGGTATATGGCGCGGAGCATAGCGATACCCTGCTGTACTTTCATGGAGGCCCGGGGGCAAGCTGTCTGGATTTTGTGAACCAGGCAAAGGCGTTGAGCGGGAAAATGAAGGTCGTTATCTTTGACCAGCTGGGGGTGCTGCGCTCCGACGCCATCGCCGGGCAGGAAAGCTACGGCATGGAAGATCAGATCGAAATGATTGAGGAAATGCGGAGCCTGCTGGGGATCGGGAAATGGAGTATCCTGGGCCACTCCTATGGCGGTATGCTTGCGGTGTTATACGCCCACACCTACCCAAATTCCATCCACAGGATCATTCTGGAATGCCCTTCGCTGTATTTTGAGGATTCCGCCCGGTCAACCGCCGAATATTTGAGCGAACATATCAACAGCCTGAACGACAGGCAGGCAAGCGGGCTGTGTGAAAAGATCAAATCCGCGGACTATCCGGACAAGGCGGAGATCGTATGGGATCTATCCGCCCTGCTGGGCTATGTCACGGATATGGAGCTGCGGTTTTACCTGCATGGGATTTCTTTTGAGGAATATTGGAGGAATATGGACACCTCCGGCATCACGGATGAAATGTGGGCAAAGGGGGAACAGCATCTGAAAAAGCTGCTGGAAGCGCGGCCCGCGCCGGACGGTTCCCCGCCAAGCAAGGTGAGGATGACCGACAATCTCCTGCCCATGCTCCCAAAAATTTCGGCCCCCATGCTGTTGATCAACGGAGCCTACGATCCCGCCTGCTCCAGGCATCAAATCCAGTCTATTATGAGCCGCGCGCCCAAGGTGACCCAGGCGGTTTTTGAAAACAGCGGGCACTTTCCAAGGCTTGAGGAAGCGGAAAAATATACCGATACCGTTCTGGCTTTCCTTGAATGAGGGGATATCATTATGAGCAAAAAGTATTCTATCTTCATCACCGTGCTGTTCTGCCTGTTCATCTTCGGCTTCGGCGCGGCCCTGATCCTCTCCCCCAGCCGGGACTTCTCCGACCAGGAAAACCGTTTCCTGGCCCAGTTCAAGGCCCCCACGCTGAAAACCCTGCGCTCGGGGGAGTTTATGGAGAAGTTTGAGGACTACGTCACCGACCAGTTCCCCCTGCGGGACCAGTGGATTCAGCTCAAGGCGTATTCCGAGCGCGCCCTGGGCAAGCAGGAGAACAACAAGGTCTATTTCGGCACCGACGGCCAGACCCTGTTCGCCCAGTTCACCGTCCCCAGCCCCGGGGATCTGGAGCAGAAGGTGGGCTTCGTCAACGCCCTGGGGCAGAACCTGACTGTTCCGGTGTACTTCTCCCTGGTGCCGGACAAGAGCTGGGTGTGGGCGGATCTCCTGCCCGCCAACGCCCCCAATGTGGACGATGGCTCCACCATCAGCGGGGCCGAGGTGCTGTGCGGGGCCCATGTGACATATATCGACCTGCAATGGGCTCTGGCCGATGACCGCAGTGCTTTCTACCGCACCGACCACCACTGGACCACCATGGGGGCCCTGAAAGCCGGACAGACGCTGTTGGAGGGTATGGGCATGGTTCAGCAGGCGGGAGATCTGAAAGTTCTGGGCTATCAGAGCCTGCCCTACACCGAGGTGAGCGACAGCTTCTACGGCACCACCTACTCCTCCTCCGGGGCGGCCTGGGTGGAGCCGGACAGCATCTACGCCGTCATACCCGAGGGCGGCACCGGGGGCCGCGTCACCGTGGACCGCTACCCCGAGGGCGTGGCCATCCCGGGGGGGCTGTACTACCCGGAGAAGCTGGAGGTCAAGGACAAGTACGCCTACTTTTTAGGCGGCAACCAGCCCCTGTGCGTCATCAAGAACCCGGACGCCGCGGGCGGCAAGCTGCTGGTGATCCGGGACTCCTACTCCGACTCCCTGGCCCCCTTCCTGGCGGAGGAGTTCCAGGAGGTCCACCTGTTCGACCTGCGGTATAACAACACCGCCCTGACCCAGTACGTGGCGGACAACGGCATCGATCAGGTGCTGGTGCTCTACTCCGCCGCCAACTTCGCCACCGACATCAACCTGTTCAAGCTGGCTCGCTAAGTTCCTTTTTCTCGAGAGAAAAAGGAACCAAAAAGAGCTTGAAGCTCGCCGACGAGCGCGGGCGCAGACCGTGCACAACTGCGACGGCAACGGAAGCAGAGCGGTAATGGAAACACAGCAAACGCCCCCTGCGGTATCTTCCGCAGGGGGCGTTTTGTCATCTTGTGAACTCAGCCGCCCAGATACGCCTTTTTCACCGCCGCGTCCCGCAGCAGCTCCTGGCCGGTGCCGGTGGCCACGATCCGGCCCGTCTCCAGCACGTAGCCCCGGTCCGCCACGGACAGGGCCATCTGGGCGTTCTGCTCCACCAGCAGGATGGTGGTGCCCGCCTGGTGGAGCCGCTTGATGATGTCGAAGATCTGCTCCACCAGGATGGGGGCCAGGCCCATGGACGGCTCGTCCAGCATCAGCAGCTTGGGGCTGGACATCAGCCCCCGGCCCATGGCCAGCATCTGCTGCTCCCCGCCGGACAGGGTGCCCGCGATCTGTTTGCGCCGCTCCTTCAGCCGGGGGAACTGCTCATACACCCGCTCCAGGCTGGGGGCGATGGTGGACCGGGGCTGGGTATAGGCCCCCATCTCCAGATTCTCCTCCACCGTCATTTGCAGGAAGATCCGCCGTCCCTCGGGCACGTGGGCCAGCCCCTGCTCCACAATCCTGTGGGCGGACACCGCCCCCAGGGGCTTGCCCAGAAACTCAATGGAGCCTGTCCGGGAGTGGAGCAGGCCGCACACCGTATTCAGGATGGTGGACTTGCCCGCGCCGTTGGCCCCGATGAGGGTGACCACCTCGCCGGGGCGCACCTCGAAGGACACCCCCTTGATGGCGTGGATGGCTCCATAATAGACGTTGATGTCGTTTACCTTCAGCATTTACGCCCCGCCCCCTTCCCGCTGCTTGCCCAGGTAGGCCTCGATCACCGTGGGGTTGGACTGGATCTGCTCCGCCGTCCCCTTGGCGATGATCTGGCCGAAGTTCAGCACACAGATGCCCTCGCAGATGCCCATGACCAGGTTCATGTCGTGCTCGATGAGCATCACGGCGATCTGGAAGGTGTCCCGGATCTTCACGATGTTCTCCATCAGCTCCGCCGTCTCGGAGGGGTTCATCCCCGCCGCCGGCTCGTCCAGCAGCAGCAGGGACGGGTTGGTGGCTAAGGCCCGGACGATCTCCAGCCGCCGCTGCGCCCCGTAGGGCAGGCTGCCCGCCTGGTGGTCCGCCAGGTCCTCCATATTGAATATGCTCAGCAGCTCCAGGGCCCGCTCGTGGGCGGCCTTCTCCTGCCGCCAGTACTTGGGCAGGCGGAGGATGCCGGAGAACATGGAGTATTTCTCCTGGTTGTGCAGGCCGATCTTCACGTTGTCCTCCACGGACAGGCTGCTGAACAGCCGGATATTCTGGAAGGTCCGGGCGATGCCCATGCGGTTGATCTGGGCGGGGGTCTTGCCGTGGGTGTCCAGCCCGTCCAGCAGGATGGTGCCCCGGGTGGGCTGGTAGACCTTGGTGAGCAGGTTGAACACGGTGGTCTTGCCCGCCCCGTTGGGGCCGATGAGGCCGGCGATCTCCGTGCGGCCCACAGTGATGTTGAACTCGTTCACGGCGGTGAGGCCGCCGAAGTCGATGCCCAGGTGGCTGCACTCCAGGATGGGCGTCTTGTCCACGTCCCGCTCCGGGATGATGGACACGCTGGGCACGGGCACCATTTTGCCCTTGGGAAACTGCTTCTTGTCAGCCATGGCTCGCCGCCCCCTTCCGCTTCGGGATGATCCGGCCCAGCATGGACTTGAGCTGGTCGTTGTTGGTCACCAGCATCACCAGGATGAGGATGATGGCGTAGATCAGCATACGGTAGTCGGAGATATTGAACTGCCGCAGCAGCTCGGGCAGGACGTACAGCACCGCCGCGGCGATGATGGAGCCCCGGATGGACCCCAGCCCCCCCAGCACCACGAACACCAGCACCAGAATGGAGCTGTTGAAGTCAAACTTGGAGGCCACAGTGGACGAGTAGTTCAGCCCGAACAGCGCGCCCGCCGCCCCCGCCAGGGCCGCCGAGGTGACAAAGGCCATCAGCTTGTACTTGGTGACGTTGATGCCCACGCTCTCCGCGGCGATGCGGTTGTCCCGCAGGGCCATGATGGCCCGCCCGGAGCGGCTGTTCACCAGGTTCTGCACCACCAGCAGGGTGATCAAAATCAGCACAAACCCGGCGGTGAAGGAGGCCAGCTTCTGCACCCCCACCGCCCCCATGGGGCCTTTGATGATGGCGGTGCCGTCCTCCGCCAGATGGAATCTCTCGGAGCTGAGGGCCATATGGAAGCCCTCGCCGTCCACCCCCACGTACAGCACCATGATGATGTTCTTGATGATCTGCCCGAAGGCCAGGGTGACGATGGCGAGATAATCGCCCTGTAGGCGCAGCACGGGCACGCCCACAATCACGCCCCCCGCCGCCCCGAACACCGCGCCCACCGCCATGGACAGGGCAAGGCGCAGGGGGGCGAAGGGGATCGCCTCCGCCAGCAGGAAGGAGGCCACCACCCCGGAGAAGGCCCCCAGGCTCATAAAGCCCGCGTGGCCCAGGGACAGCTCCCCTAAAATGCCCACCGTCAGGTTCAGGGACACCGCCATTACGATGTAGCAGCAGGCGGGCACCAGCAGGCTCTGCATGATGTTGGACACCAGGGTCACCCCCAGCGGCTTCTGCACCGCCAGCAGGAGCTGGATCAGGGCGAAAGCGGCGATCACAATGCCGTAGTTGACAAAGCCGTTGAGGGAGGCTTTGCTGATTCGTTTCCCGTTCAGTCTCTTTTCCATGGCCGCCTCACACTTTCTCGGGCACATACTTGCCCATCAGCCCCGCGGGACGCACCAGCAGCACCACGATCAGCACCGCGAACACCACCGCGTCGGACAGCTCGGTGGAGATGTAGGCGTTGGCGAAGGTCTCGATCACCCCCAGCAGGACGCCGCCCAGCAGGGCCCCGGGGATGGAGCCGATGCCGCCGAACACCGCGGCGGTAAACGCCTTGATGCCGGGCAGGGACCCGGTGGTGGGGGACAGCACCGGGTAGGCGGAGCACATCAGCACCCCCGCCAGCGCGGCCAGGGCGGAGCCGATGGCAAAGGTCATGGAGATGGTGGCGTTCACGTCGATGCCCATGAGCTGGGCCGCCCCCTTGTCCTCGGAGCAGGCCCGCATGGCCTTGCCCAGCTTGGTCTGCCCGGTGAACAGGGTCAGGCCCACCATCACCACGATGCAGCACGCCACCGACAGGATGGCCACGTAGGAGATGGAAAGCTGCCCCGGCACCAGGGCCAGGGAGCCGGACACGATGGGGGTGAACACCTTGGTAGCCGCGCCCCAGAGGAGCTGCGCGCTGTTCTGCAAAAAGTAGCTGACGCCGATGGCGGTGATCAGCACCGCCAGGGAAGGGGCCGCCCGGAGGGGCTTGTAGGCCAGCCGTTCAATCACCATGCCCAGCACGGTGCACACCACCACCGCCAGCACCACCCCCACCGCCGGGGGCAGGTTAAAATTGCCCATGGCGAAGAAGCACACGTAGGCCCCCACCATGATCACGTCCCCGTGGGCGAAGTTCAGCATTTTGGCGATGCCGTACACCATGGTGTAGCCCAGGGCGATGATGGCGTAGATGCTGCCCAGGCTGACCCCGGTGATCGCGTTGTTCAGGAAGGACATTTCCGATCCTCACCTCTCTGCGTTTTTGGGGTCAGCAAAGCCGCCCCAAAAACGGATTAAACTTTTTTCGCGCCTGCGGGCGCGAACTCTGCGAGGCTTGCCCGCAGCCGGAGAATTGCGACACAGCCATGGCAATTCTATTGCCATGGCTTAAAAAAGAGGGGGCTGCCGGAGCGATCCGACAGCCCCCTTGGAGTTCTGTTTCCTTATTGGGCGTCCACGTACGCGCCGTTCTCCACCTTGAAGATCAGCGGGGCCTTGTCGATCTCGCCGGTCTTCTTCCAGGTCATGTCCTTGCCGGTGAGTCCGTCCACCTTAAAGGTGCCGCTGCCGAACTTGGCGGACAGGGCATCGCACAGGGCCGCGCTGTCCATGCCGGCCAGGCCCTCGATCTCCAGGCAGGCCTCGTAGATGGCGTACATACAGTCGTAGCCGTCGGCGGCGAACTGGTTGGGGAGGATGTTGTGGGCCTTCTGGAACTTCTCCACGAAGGACTTGGTGCGCTCGTCCTCCGCCCCCGCGCTGAACGGGGTCATGAGCAGCAGGCCCTCCGCCAGGGACTTGTCGAAGCCGTCCATGTCCAGCATACCGTCCATGCCGTCGCCGCCGATGAACAGCGGGGCGTAGCTCATCTGCTTGGCCTGGGCCAGGATGAGGGAGGCGGGGGTGTAGTAGATGGGCAGGAACACCACGTCCGCTCCGGCGTCCTTGCAGGCGTTGAGCTGCACGGTGTAGTCGGTGGTCTTGTCGTCGGGATAGGTCTGGGTGGCCACCAGCTCCATGCCCAGCTCCTTGGTCTTGGCGATGAAGGCCTCGGCAATGCCGGTGGAGTAGGCGTCGCCGTTGTTATAGATGACGGCGTACTTGGTGCCCAGGCCCTTGTCCTTCAGGTACTCCGCCCCGGCGGTGCCCAGATAGGGGTCGGTAAAGCACATCTGGAACACGTTGTCCTTACCCGCCACCACGTCGGGGGAGGAGGCGGAGGGGGTGAGCTGGAAGATGCGGTCGGCGTAGGTCTCGGCGGACACGGCCACGCAGGGACCGGTGGTGGTGGTGCCGTAGATGACCAGGGGCGCGTCCTTGGCCCAGTCCTTCAGGTTGTTGTAGGCGGCCACGGCGGTGTCGGCGGCCCCGGTGTCGTCCTCGTACTTGAACTCCAGCTTCACGGGGCCGTTGAGGGCGTTGATCTCCTCCACGGCGATCTCCGCGCCCCACTCGGTGGCGGTGCCGTACTGGGCGTTGTCGCCGGTGGTGGGGCCGATGCCGCCCACCTTGATGGTGACGGCATCGCCGCCGCCGTTCTCCGGCTTGCCGCCGTTGGAGCAGCCCGCCAGCAGGCCCAGGCCCATGGCCCCCGCCAGCAGCAGGGCCGCCAGTTTCTTCTTTTTCATTCTCAGTTCCTCCTCTATGTCATGCTTGACGATCCAAAGGGAACTTGTATTCACCGGCGGGCCTCCGCCGGTGAACGCAGGTTCAAACATCGAAGGGGGCACGATTGCGCCCCCCAGATTGTTGACAATTATATACTTGCCGTCCTGTGTTGTCAACCACAAATTTGCACAAAGGAGGGTTTTCCCGCCCCGGGGTTGTGTGGTATTGTGACGGGAAACCGCCCTAAATCACGAATCCCCCGTTGGGGCACACCACCTGCCCGGTGAGGAAGGACGCCTCGTCAGAGGCCAAAAAGGCCGCGGCGGCGGCGGCCTCCTCCGCCGTCCCGATCCGGCCCAGGGGGGTCTCCTCCGCCAGGGCCGCCCGGTCGGCGGGGGACAGGTGGGCGATCATCTCCGTGTCGATCACCCCCGGCGACACGCAGTTTACCCGGATATTGGAGGGGCCAAGCTCCTTGGCCAGGGCCTTGGTGTAGGCGATCACCGCCCCTTTTGCGGCGGAATAGGCCGCCTCACAGGAGGCCCCCACCTGCCCCCACATGGAGGATACGGTGACGATGGAGCCGGACTTCCGCCCCAGCATATGGGGGAGCACCGCCCGGCAGCAGTGGTGCACCCCGTCCACGTTGACGGCGAACAGCCGCCGCCACTGGTCCCCGTCAATTTGACTGATCAGGCCCAGGTGGGACACCCCGGCGGCGCAAAGCAAAATGTCAAGTTGACAAAATTTTTCTAACACATTGTCAACCATACGGACCACCTGCCCCTCCTCCGCCACGTCCGCCCGGACGGCCAGGGCGGGCACGCCCAGGGCGGACAGCTCCTCCGCCAGGGCCTGGGCCTTTTCCCCGCTGCGGCAGTACCCGATCGCCACCCCCCAGCCCCGGCGGGCGAACAGGCGGGCGGCGGCGGCCCCGATGCCCCGGGAGCCTCCGGTGATCAGCGCGTATTTCATAGAAAATTCCCCCTGTGTAAGAACCTGTATTCAGAAGCTGTACCAATAGCCTCAGCACCCAGCTTAACGGTCAGAATTGCCGCTGGCCGCGTTGAAAAATCTTGAAAAACGCAACGCGGTATGGCGGAAAAAGACCCGTCCGCACGGCGTTTGAGGTTGTGAATACAGGTTCTGAAGCGTCAGGGCGGGGCGCGCCGTGCGTCCCGCCCTGGAGTGGTTTGATTGCTGGAAGCGTTACCGGAAGTACAGCGCGCCCGACTCAAAGATGGGCTGGAGCTTGTCGCCGGGGATGTTCTTCGCCACAAACTCCCCCCGCCGCTCGCTGTGGCCCATCTTGCCGAACACCCGGCCGTCCGGGGAGAAGATCCCCTCGATGGCGCACACCGAGCCGTTGGGGTTGGCGGAGATGTCCATGGAGGGCACGCCATCCAGACCCACGTACTGGGTGGCGATCTGCCCGTTGGCGGTGAGCTGATCCACCACGCCCTGGGGGGCCGCGAAGCGGCCCTCGCCGTGGGACACCGGGATGGCGTGGAGATCCCCCGCGTGGCTGAGCAGCATCCAGGGGGACTTTACGGAGGCCACCCGGGTGGTGACGTACCGGCTCTGGTGCCGCCCGATGAGGTTATAGGTGAGGGTGGGGCTGTTCCCGTCCACCGGGGTGATCTCGCCGTGGGGCAGCAGCCCCAGCTTGAGCAGGGCCTGGAAGCCGTTGCAGATGCCCAGCATCAGGCCGTCCCGGTGCTTCAGCAGGCCGTGGACCGCGTCCGTCAGCCGGGGGTTGCGGAAGAAGGAGACGATGAGCTTGGCGGAGCCCTCCGGCTCGTCGCCGCCGGAGAAGCCGCCGGGGAGGAACAGGATCTGGGCGTTCTGGATGGCCCGTTCCAGCTCCAGGGCGGAGTCCGCCAGGGCCTGGGGGGTCAGGTTGCGGATCACCACCGTCTCCGCGTCCATGCCCGCCCGGAGGCAGGCCCGGACGGAGTCGTACTCGCAGTTGGTGCCGGGGAACACGGGGATAACCACCCGGGGCCTTGCGATCTCGCCGTCGAACACCGCCGGGGAGCGGCGATCCCAGGTGACGGCCTCCACAGGATCGGAGGTGCCCGCCCGGGTGGGGTAGACTTCCTCCAGCACGCCCTCGTTGAGCTTCAGCAGCTCGTCAATGGGGGCGGAGTCCTCCCCCATGGTGATAACCGGCTCGGCGGTGGTGACGCCAATCCGCGCCGCCTTGCAATAAACCTTGACGTCCTCCGTCAATTCCGCCAGGATGGGGCAGGGCCAGGGCCGTCCCATCCAGAAGGCGGCATTTCCCTCTTTCTCAGCGGCAAAGCCGATCCGGTTGCCGAAGGACATCTTCATCACGCCCTCGGCGATGCTGTTTTCCACCGCCCAGGCGGCTTTTACCTTTCCGCTTTGGGCCAGCTTATGGAACTGCCCCCAGGAGAAATTGATCTCCCCTGTGGTTTCGCCGCCAAACAGATATACCGGGTGCCCCGCCTCCTTGAACTCGGGGGAGAGCACCTCCCCGGCCTTCACGGGGGCGATGGCGAAGGAGATGAGGGTGGGCGGCACGTCCCGATCCAGGAAGGAGCCGGACATGGAGTCCTTCCCGCCGATAGCGGCGGCCCCGTAGTCCAGCTGGGCGTCCAGCGCGCCTAAGAGGGCGGCGAAGGGCTTGCCCCAGCGGACGGGCTCGTCCCGCAGCTTTTCAAAGAACTCCTGCATGGTGAGGTACACCGCCGTGGGGTCCGCCCCCGCCGCCACCAGCTTGGCGATGGAAACGGTCACCGCGTCATAGGCCCCGTTGTAGGGGTCGGCGGACAGCGCGTCCGGGTCGCAGCCCCAGGCCATGACGCTGGCCTGATCCGTCTCCTCCCCCGGCATGGTGGGCAGGAGGGCCGCCATGGCCTGGGCGGGGGTGGTCTGGGTCTTGCCGCCGAAGGGCATGAGCACGGACCCCGCGCCGATGGAGCCGTCGAACCGCTCCACCAGTCCCCGGCGGGAGGCGCACTTCAGGCTGGCCGCCATCTCCCGCAGATCGGCAAACTCGTGCCCCACCACGGGATAGGCCCGCTCCGGGACGGACACCCTGGCCCGCTTCACCGCGCCGTTGGTGTTCAAAAACTCCCGGCTCAGATCCGCGATGGTCTGGCCCCGCCAGGTCATCACCATCCGGGGGCTTTCCGTCACCACCGCCACCCGGTAGGCCTCCAGGTTCTCCGCCTGGGCCATGGCGATGAACTGCTCCTCGTCCTCGGCGGCGATGACCACCGCCATGCGCTCCTGGCTCTCGGAGATGGCCAGCTCGGTGCCGTCCAGCCCCTCGTACTTTTTCCGCACCGCGTCCAGGTCGATGGACAGCCCGTCCGCCAGCTCGCCGATGGCCACGGACACGCCCCCCGCCCCGAAGTCATTGCACCGCTTGATCATCCGGGTGACGTTCTCATCCCGGAACAGACGCTGGAGCTTGCGCTCCTCGGGGGCGTTGCCCTTCTGCACCTCGCTGGCCATGGTGGCCAGCGACTTTTTGTTGTGGCTCTTGGAGGACCCGGTGGCCCCGCCGATGCCGTCCCGCCCGGTGCGGCCCCCCAGCAGGATCACCACGTCTCCCGGCGCGGGCCGTTCCCGGCGGACATGGCTGGCGGGGGCGGCGGCCACCACCGCGCCGCACTCCAGCCGCTTGGCGATGTAGCCGGGGTGGTACAGCTCCGCCACGTGGCCGGTGGCAAGGCCGATCTGGTTGCCGTAGGAGGAGTACCCCGCCGCCGCGGTCTGGGCGATCTTCCGCTGGGGCAGCTTGCCCTCCAGCGTCTCGGACAGGGGCACCGTGGGATCGCCGCCCCCCGTCACCCGCATGGCCTGGTGGACGTAGGCCCGGCCGGACAGGGGGTCCCGGATGCAGCCGCCGATGCAGGTGGCCGCGCCGCCGAAGGGCTCGATCTCGGTGGGGTGGTTGTGGGTCTCGTTCTTGAACATCAGCAGCCAGTCCTGCTCCTCCCCGTCCACGCCGGCGGTGACATGGATGGAGCAGGCGTTGATCTCCTCGCTCTCGTCCAGCTCGGGCAGGAGGCCCCGCTTTTTCAGCACCTTGGTGCCGATGGTGGCGATGTCCATCAGGGTCTGGGGACGCTTTCTGGCCTTCTCCTCGCCGTAGACCTCCTCCCGGGCGGCGAGATACCGCTCATAGGCCGCCTGGACGGCGGGATCGCCGATCTCCACGTTTTTCAGGTGGGTGGAGAAGGTGGTGTGGCGGCAGTGGTCGGACCAGTAGGTGTCCACCACCCGCACCTCGGTGATGGTGGGGTCCCGCCGCTCCCAGTCCCGGAAGTAGTTTTGCAGGAAGCTCAGATCGTCCAGGTCCATGGCAAGGCCCAGCCGGTCCAGCAGGGCGGACAGCTCCTCCCGGTCAAGCTCCGTGAAGCCGTTCAGCGTCTCCACCATGGGGGGCGCGGCGTAGGCCCGCTCCAGGGTGTCCGGCTTGTCCAGGGACGCCTCCCGGCACTCCACCGGGTTGATGAGGTAGCCCTTGATTTTCTCCAGCTCCTCCGGGGCCAGCTCTCCCTCCAGCACGTACACCTTGGCGTAGGCCACCAGGGGCCGCTCCCCCCCAGTCATCAGCTGGACGCACTGGGCGGCGGAGTCCGCCCGCTGGTCGAACTGCCCCGGCAGGGCCTCCACCGCCAGCAGGGTGTGGGGCCCCTCCGGCCGGGGGAAGTCCCCGTCGTACACCGCGTCCACCTGGGGCTCGGAGAACACCGTGCCCCGGGCCTGCCGGTAGACCTCCGGGGGGACGCCCTCCATGTCGTAGCGGTTGACAATGGTCAGCCGCTCCAGTCCGGCCGCCCCCAGCTGCTCCCGGAGATCCCGGCACAGGGCCTGGGCCTCCACATCGAAGCCGGGACGCTTGTGGACAAAGCAGCGCGTGACTTGGTTGACTGTCTCACTCATTCCGATTCTCTCCTTTTCCCGGCTTCGCGCCGGGGAAGCATATCTGTGCGGCGGGTCAGCCCGCCGTAATCCATTGGTCCATTTTGTAGTACGGGTTGGCCCGGGTGGGGTTCAGGTTGGAGGCCATCCCCCACCGCAGCAGCAGGGACCCCCGCTTGAAGCACACCGGGGCGAAGGGCGCGTCCTGGGCGAACCGCGTCCAGAGGGCCTCCCCGGCCCGGGTCCGGGCGTCCCCCCGGGCGGCCCGCCAGTCCGACAGCAGGGCGGACAGCTCCCCGCCGGAGAAGCCGCCGTAGTTCAGCCCGCCGGACAGCAGGGCGGAGGGATCGAAATCCCCGGTGAGCCGCACCTCGCCCAAGTACAGGTCGAACTGTCCCCCGGCAAGGGCGGCGGTGTAGCCGCTCCAGGGCAGGCGGTTCACCGTCACCGTCACCCCCAGCTCCTCCAGGGCCTGGGCCAGACGGCCGGCGATGGCCTGCCGCACGTCGTTGTCGCTGTTCACCAGCAGGGTGACCTCCGCCGGGGCCTTGCCCTGGTACAGCAGGCCGTCCTCCCCCTTCTCATAGCCCGCCTGCTCCAGCAGGGCGGCGGCCTGTTCCAGGTCAAAGGACAGGGCGTCCGCGGCGGACTGGCTGTACTCCCCGGACAGGGGGGAGACGGGCAGGGCCGCCGGATCCCCGTGGCCCGAGAGGTCGGAGCGCACCGCCCCCTCCCGGTCCAGGGCCAGGGAGAAGGCCCGCCGCACCAGGGGCAAACGGCACATACCGCCCGACGCCCGGAAGCCCACGTACAGCAGGGTGGTGGTGGGGAAGTCCGCCGTCTCGTAGCTGCTGGAATAGCCCAGGGCGTAGGGGGAGGTGAAGTCGGTGGTGACGGCGGACACCCCGCCGCTGTCGAAGGCGGCGATCCGCCCCGCCGGGTCGGAGGCCGGGGCCAGGGGGATGGCGTCGTAGGGCAGGACGGAGGCGGAGGCGTTGTGGGGGTTGGCCCGGAGGAGCAGGGAATCCCCCGCCGCCTCGTAGCGGTAGTACCCGGTGCCCAGGGGGGTGGAGCCGTCCTCCTGCTCCAGCACAATGGGGATATCCAGCAGGGCGGGCAGGTTCCCGTTGGGGGCGGACAGGGTGACGGTCAGGGTGCCGTCCTCCCCCGCCGCCGCCCCGGTGACGGAGGCCAGCCGCTGGGCGTACAGGGGCGCGGCCCGGGCGGCGTTGAGGGAGTCCGCCCCGTGCTGGGCGGTGAGGGGCGTGCCGTCGGAAAACGCCGCCCCCGGCTTCAGGGTGAAGGTCCACGCCAGCCCGTCCCCGCTCACCGCGGCAGACTGGGCCAGCACGGGCTGGGGCGTGAAGGTGTTGTCCAGCTCATACAGCCCCTGGTACACCAGCCCCGTCAGCTCCTGGTTCACCTGGCTCTCCCCGGTGATGGGGTGGAGGGAGGCGGCGGGGTCATAGCCCAGGCTGAACCGGGCGGGGGGCTGGGGCGTCTGGGTGGGGGAAGGCTCCGGCGAGGAGGTGGGGGTGGGGGCAGGCTCCGGCTCCCCGCAGCCGGACAGGGCCAGCAGAACCCCCAGGCACAGGGCCAGAACAGGCCGGAACCGCCTCATAGCAGCTGAATCACGGCGGCCATGGAGCCCCGGCTGGTGCCCAGCTTCCGGTGGCTCCAGAAGCGGTCCGGCTGGCAGGCGGTGCAGAAGCCGCAGACGGCGATGCGGGCGGGATCCAGCCCCGCCTGCTCCAGCCGCATGGCGTTGATGGCCTTCAGATCCACGGCGAATTTGCCGTTCTCCTTAATCTTAATGTGCTGGAGGACGGCGGTGGACAGCGCGGCGGTCATGGCGTTGGGCACGTCCTCGTGGGTCTCGAAGCAGTCGGGGCCGATGCCCGGGCCGATGGCGGCCAGGATGTCCCCCCGGTCGCAGCCGTACACCGTCTCCATCCGCTGTACGGCGGCGGTGGCGATGCCCGCGGCGGTGCCCCGCCAGCCCGCGTGGACGGCGGCGATCACCCGGCGCACCGGGTCGTAGAACAGGATGGGGATGCAGTCGGCGGAGTACACCACCAACGCCACCCCGGGCAGGTCGGTCATCAGGCCGTCCGCCTCATAGGGGGGCTTGCCGCAGGGGTCGGGCCTCACGTCGGCGGTGGTGACGGTGCGCACCGCGCCGCCGTGGACCTGGTTGGTGACGGCGATCCTGCCGCCCTCCGCGCCCACGGCCTGGAAAAAGCGGCGGTAGTTCTCCCGGACGTGGTCGGGGTCGTCCCCCCGGCCCACCCCTAAATTCAGGGACTCCCACATCCCCTGGGACACGCCGCCCAGGCGGGTGGAGAAGCCGTGGGCCGCGCCCCCGGCGGCAGCGATGCCGTCGGACTGGAAAAAGACGACGCCGTTTTGGGTCTGCTCGATGATGTTCATAAGCTCTCCTTTATGGATGAAATCCCTATGCCGCAAGATGGCTTCAGGCAGGAGGACTGGCGGAATGCCCTCCACCCACAGGGGGGAGGGTGCCCCCGAAGGGGGCGGGTGAGGGGGCGTCCGTACCGCGCACCCGTCCTCCAAATTTGGACACAGCGCGCACCACCTGTCCGCACCCTCATCCGTCACCGCCTGCGGCGGTGCCACCTTCCCCCTTGCAGGGGGAAGGCTTGGCGCATACTCAAACGTCCTTATGGTACTCCGCGCAGGTGCACTTCTTCCCGGCGCGGGCATTTTCTGCGGAAAATGCGGCACTTCGTGCCCAGCCGCGCCTTCCGGGGGGAACCAGTTCCCCCCGGATGCCCCCTTCCGCTCTCCGAGGGGACGGGAGTTTTAGAGCCTGTTTAAAATCTGGCGGAATGCCAGACAGGCGCGGATTTTTTCGCTGGGCAAGGCGATTTGACGCAGGAATACTTTGTGTATTTCAAGTCAAATCAACGCGGCCCAGCGGAAAAAGATGTGCCGGGATGGCGTTTTGATAGATTTTAAACAGGCTCTTAGGCATCTTTATGGTACTCCGCGCAGGTACACTTCTTCCACTTCAGGCCCGAGCCGCAGGGGCAGGGGTCGTTGCGGCCGATCTTGGCGGCCTTCTTCACCGGCTGCTTCTTCACGGTGCCGTCCGCCCCGCCGGACTGTCCGGTGACCTTGGCCACCCGCTCCCGGCGCAGCTCCTCGTTGGTCTTGAGCCGCACGGTGAACAGCCGCCGCAGCGTCTCCTCCTGGATGGCGTTGATCATCTGCTCAAACATATCGAAGCCTTCCCGCTTGTACTCCACCACCGGGTCGGACTGGCCGTAGGCCCGCAGGCCGATGCCCTGGCGCAGCTCGGTCATGGCGTCGATGTGATCCATCCAGTATTCATCGACAACGCGCAGGAGGATCACCCGCTCCAGCTCCCGCATGGCGGATTTGCCCTCCGGCATACGGCCCGTCATGGCGGCGTCCACCAGCTTTTCCCGCTGGGCGTAGTTCTCCCGGGCCGTCTCCAGCATTTCATCCGACAGCTTGTCGGCGGGGGTGTTGGCGGCCTCCCCCTGGAATTTGGCCAGCTGAGCCGGGGTGAACACCGAGCCGGACAGGTGGGCGGTGGCCGCCCGGAAGTCCTCCCCATCCAGGTGGGACTGCTCCCCGGCGTGGCCCGCCACCAGCCCGGTGACGGCGGTGGACAGCATATTCTCCACCGCGCCGTGGATGTCCTCCCCGTCCAGCACCTGCCGCCGCTGCTTGTAGATAACCTCCCGCTGGGTGTTCATCACGTCGTCGTACTCCAGCACGGTTTTCCGGGTCTGGAAGTTCCTGGACTCCACCTGCTTCTGGGCGTTCTCAATGGCGTTGGACAGCATTTTCTGGTCCAGGGGGGTGTCCTCGTCCACGCCTAAACGCTCCATCATATTCTGAATCCGCTCCGAACCGAACAGGCGGAGGATATCGTCCTCCAGGGAGAGGAAGAAGCGGCTCTCGCCGGGGTCGCCCTGGCGGCCCGCCCGGCCCCGGAGCTGGTTGTCGATCCGCCGGGACTCGTGGCGTTCCGTGCCCAGGATGAACAGGCCCCCGGCCTGGCGCACCCGCTCCGCCTCCTCCCGGATCTCCTCCTTATACTTGGCCTCCGCCTCAGCGAAGGCCTTCCGGGCGTCCAGGATCTCCTGGTTGTCCGTGTCCCCGTGGCCGGTGGCCTCGGCGATGAGCTCGTCGCTCATGCCCTTCTTGCGCAGCTCCGCCTTGGCCATGAACTCGGCGTTGCCGCCCAGCATGATATCCGTGCCGCGGCCCGCCATGTTGGTGGCCACGGTGACCGCCCCGAACTTGCCCGCCTGGGCCACGATCTCCGCTTCCTTCTCGTGGTGCTTGGCGTTGAGGACGTTGTGCTTGATCCCCGCCTTGGTGAGCATTTTGCTCACCAGCTCGGAGATCTCGATGGACACGGTGCCCACCAGCACGGGCTGGCCCTTTTCGTGGCAGGCCCGGATCTGCTCCACCACCGCCCGGTACTTGCCCGCCTGGGTCTTGTACACCACGTCGGGCTGGTCCACCCGGGCCAGGGGGCGGTTGGTGGGGATCTCCACAATGTCCAGGCTGTAGATGGTGCCGAACTCCTCCTCCTCGGTCATGGCGGTGCCCGTCATGCCGGACAGCTTGTCGTACAGCCGGAAGTAGTTCTGGAAGGTGATGGTGGCCAGGGTCTTGGACTCCCGGGCCACGGTGACGTGCTCCTTGGCCTCAATGGCCTGGTGGAGGCCCTCGTTATACCGCCGCCCGTACATCAGCCGCCCGGTGAACTCGTCCACGATGATGACCTCGCCGTCCTTCACCACGTAGTCGATGTCCCGCTTCATCACGCCCCGGGCCTTGATGGCCTGGTTGATGTGGTGGGACAGGGTGGTGTTCTCCGAGTCGGACAGGTTCTCCACGTGGAACGCCTGCTCCGCCTTCTCCACGCCCCGGGAGGTGAGGGTGGCGGTGCGGGCCTTCTCGTCCACGATGTAGTCCGCGTCGTCGGAGGCGTCCTCCTCCTCCTTGGCGTCCACCGCCTTCACCCGCCGGCACTTCAGCCGGGCCACGAAGCTGTCCGCCAGCTGGTAGAGCTGGGTGGACTGCTCCCCCTGGCCGGAGATGATCAGCGGGGTGCGGGCCTCGTCGATGAGGATGGAGTCCACCTCGTCCACGATGGCGAAGGCGTGGCCCCGCTGGACCAGCTCCTGGGAGTAGATGGCCATGTTGTCCCGGAGGTAGTCGAAGCCGAACTCGTTGTTGGTGCCGTAGGTGATGTCGGCGGCGTAGGCCCGCTTTTTGTCCGCCTTGTCCACCCCATGGATCACCAGCCCCACGGTGAGGCCCAGGTAGCGGTACACCTTGCCCATCCACTCCGAGTCGCGCTTGGCCAGATAGTCGTTGACGGTGATGATGTGCACCCCCCGGCCCGACAGGCCGTTGAGGTAGGCGGGGAGGGTGGCCACCAGGGTTTTGCCCTCTCCGGTCTTCATCTCGGCGATGCGGCCCTGGTGGAGGATGATGCCGCCGATGAGCTGCACCCGGTAGGGGCGCATACCCAGCACCCGGTCGGCGGCCTCCCGGCAGACGGCGAAGGCCTCGGGGAGAATATCGTCCAGCGTCTCGCCGCTGGCCAGGCGGGACTTGAACTCGTCCGTTTTGGCCCGCAGGTCGTGGTCGCTGAGGGCGCGGTACTCCTCCTCCAGGGACTCGATCTTGTCCACCGTGGCGGTGAGCGACTTCACCTCCCGCTGGGAGCGGGTGCCGAATACTTTGGAAAACAGACCCATAGCTTGTGTGTCCTTTCTATCGTTAAAGTATAGAAGCCCAATTTAACTCGGTACAGTATATCACAAGCCGGGGGAAGAAAAAAGAGGAAATTGTGAATAAAGCGGCGGGAGGGCAGGCGGATTTTTCTTGCCTTTTGCCCTCAGACGGTTTACAATAGGCTTGACAAATTGTAGCGGAGGGTGTGGAAGCCTATGACCCGGGACGAGGCCTTTGAGTTTTTAGACCGCACGGCGCGGGGGATCGCGGAGATGTTCGGCTCCTCCTGCGAGACGCTGGTGCACGACATGGGGGTGCCCACCCACCCCATTTTGTCCATCTACAACGGCCACGTGTCCGGCCGGGAGGTGGGCTCCACCATGGACATCATGGGCATCGGCCTGGAGCTGGACGAGCAGGCCGCCACCACCGACCAGGTGAACCTGGCCGCCGCCACCCCCGACGGGCGGCAGACCAAGTCCTCCACCTTCCACATGATCGGGGAGGACTACAACCTGGCCCTGGGCATCAACTTCGATTACACCTCCCTGGTGTTCGCCAACCGGATTTTGGTGGACCTCATGAGCGCGCAGTCGGATCTGCGCACCGCCCTGTGGCAGCCGGGGAACTCCCGGCAGCTGGCCGACCTGTTCGACCAGTGCGTGGACGCCCTGGGCAAGCCCCTGGACGCCCTCACCAAGGCGGACCGCTTGAAGGTCATTGCCCTGCTGCGCCAGCGCAGCGCGTTCTCCTACCGCAAGTCGGTGCCCTACGTGGCGGGGCGGCTGGGGGTGTCCCGGTACACGGTGTATAAGTACCTGGACGAGCTGTCCGGGGAGGACGGGCCGGAAGGCCCCCTCTGATTTCCCTTGTAATTGACAGCGGAATGGAGTAGAATGGGACAAGCCTAAACAACCGGGAGGGGTCCGCCCCGCCCCATGATGGAGGATGCTACATATGATCACAAAAGAACAGATTGACGCCTGGTTCGCGGACAAGGAAAAGCTGCTGGTGGAGGCGGTGAGCCGCCTGGTGTCCATCGACAGCGTGGAGGGCCGGCCCGCCCCCGGCGCGCCCTTCGGCCCCGGCCCCGCCGCCGCCCTGAGGGAGGCCCTGGCCCTCGCGGAGGAGTGGGGCCTAACCGCGGAGAACCACGAGGGCTATGTGGGCACCGCCGGCCTGAACGGCGGCGAGGACGCCCTGCACATTCTGGGCCACCTGGACGTGGTGGCCCCCGGCGAGGGGTGGACCGTCACCCAGCCCTACGCCCCCAAGCTGGTGGACGACCTGCTGTACGGCCGGGGCACCGACGACGACAAGGGCCCGGTGGTGGCCTCCCTGCTGGCCATGAAGGCGGTGAAGGATCTGGGGGTGCCCCTGACCAAAAACTGCAAGGTGATCATGGGCACCAACGAGGAGAGCGGCTCCGGGGACATCGCCTGGTACTTCGCCCGCCACCCCTTCGCCCCCGCCACCTTCTCCCCCGACTCCGGCTTCCCGGTGATCAACACGGAAAAGGGCAGCCTCCGGCCCACCTTCACCAAGAGCTGGCCCGCCCAGGCGGACCTGCCCCGGGTGAACTGGCTCCACGGCGGCATCCGGGGAAACATCCTCCCCGGGGACGCCTCCGCCGGGGTGGAGGGGCTTTCCATGTACGACATACAGCCCGTCGCCCGGAACGTCACCGCCCGCACCGGGATCAAGTTCACCTTCGCCAGCGAGGACGGGGTGACGGTGATCAAGGCCAAGGGGGAGGCGTCCCACGCCGCCTGGCCCGAGGGGGGGAACAACGCCGTCACGGGGCTGATCTCCCTGCTGTGCGCCCTGCCCCTGGCGGACGGGGACTGCAAGGACGCCCTCCACCAGCTCAACGCCCTCCTCCCCCACGGGGACTGCAAGGGCCGCGCCCTGGGCATCGCCCAGGAGGAGCCGGTGGCGGGGCCGCTGACGGTGGCCTTCTCCCTGCTGGAGATCACGGACACCGGGCTGAAGGGCTTCTTCGACAGCCGGGTGCCCCTGTGCGCCACCGAGGAAAACTGCCTCCAGCCCGCCAAGGCCGCCTTTGAGGAGAAGGGCTTCACCTTTGAGGCCGTCCAGGGCGCGCCCCACCACGTCCCCGCCGACAGCCCCTTCATCAAGACCCTGCTGCGCCGGTACGAGGAGTACACCGGGCTGAAGGGGGAGTGCCTGTCCACCGGAGGGGGCACCTACGTCCACGATATCCCCGGCGGCGTGGCCTTCGGCTGCACCCTGCCCGGGTTCGACACCCACCTCCACGGGCCGGACGAGCGGGTGCGGGTGAGCGACCTGCTGCTGTCCGCCCGGCTGTTTGCCCATATTATCGTGGATTTGTGTGAATAAACCTTGACATTTGCGGCGGGCTGCGGTATAATACCGCAGTCTGCCGCCTTTTACCTGCGCGCGGCATACCATCCTTGCCTCCGGTGCGGCCGGAGGCCAAATGACCACAAGGAGGTGCAAAGAAAATGGCAAAAGTGAGTGGAAGCTACGAGGTGCTCTACGTCCTCAACCCCACCCTGGGCGAGGAGGACACCGCCGCCCTGGTGGCCCGCTTCAAGGAGCTGGCCGAGGGCCGCGGCTCCGTCACCGAGGTGGACGAGTGGGGCAAACGCCGTCTCGCCTACCCCATCAACGACCTGGAGGAGGGCTACTACGTCCTGATGACCTTCTCCGCCGACCCCGCGTTCCCCGCTGAGCTGGACCGCCTGATGCGGATCAACGTGAGCGTCATGCGCTCCATCATCGTCAGCAAGGACGCCTGAGGGGGAAGCAGACCATGCTCAATCACATCGTAATCATGGGCCGGCTGGCCCGTGACCCCGAGCTGCGCCACACCCAGTCCGGCACGCCCGTGGCCACCTTCCGCCTGGCGGTGGACCGGGACTTCAAGGACAAAAACACCGGCGAACGCCAGACCGACTGGATCGACGTGGTGGCCTGGCGGGGCACCGGGGAGTTCGTTTCCCGGTACTTCTCCCGGGGCCGGATGGCCGTGGTGGAGGGCCGCCTCCAGATGCGGGAGTGGACCGACAAGGAGGGCAACCGCCGCACCACCGCCGAGGTGGTGGCGGACAGCGTCTACTTCGGCGACTCCAAGCGGGATGGCGACGGCCAGGGGAGCTACAGCGGCAATAACGGCTATGGCGGCGGAAGCTATGGCGGACAGGGCGGAAGCTACGGACGGCCCGCCCCCTCCGGCCCCCCCGCCCCCGCCGCGGACTACGGCATCCCGTCGGTTGGCGACCAGTTCGCGGAGCTGGCCGATGACGACGGCGATCTTCCCTTCTAAGCAGAGGGCACGCAATTCCGGCAAATCCGCTTCCTTTCCGGCATCGGGAAGGAAGATCGTGTGAAGGAAACCCAGGAGGGGTGTCTTTCACGTTCCATCAACGATTTTTGAGTGCCCTCTGCTCAAAAATCGCCTCCAGCGTGACGAAAAGACTTTTTCGTCACGCCGGGTATCTCACATAAAGGAGGTCTGCCATAATGGCTATGGATAACAACGCGAAGCCCCGGGGCGGACGCAAACGCCGCAAGGTGTGCGCGTTCTGCGTGGACAAGGTGGAGCAGATTGACTACAAGGACGCCCAGAAGCTCAAGCGGTATCTGTCCGAGCGGTCCAAGATCCTGCCCCGCCGCACCACCGGCACCTGCGCCATGCACCAGCGCCAGCTGACCGACGCCATCAAGCGCGCCCGTCACGTGGCCCTGCTGCCCTACGTCACCGACTAAAACGGCAAAAAAACTGCCCCCGGAGCGTCGCTCCGGGGGTGCTTTTTGTGTGGAAGCGGAGAACCGCTGTCCTCAGCCCCTCAGCCGGGACACGTCCTCCAGGTAGACGGACACCTCGCCGCACTCCGGGCATACGGCCACCCTGGGCCTGCCGATCCGCCCGCTGAAAATTTTGTTCTCCTCGGTGGACAGCACCACGCCGTAGCCCGCGCCCTCCACCTTCACCGTGCAGCCCTCCTGCATTTCTGCGCCGCATCTGAGGCATTTTCTCATCACTGTCATCTCCTTTGCTATGGTTAAAACCTTAGAGCCTGTATTTATAACCGAATATACCGGTTGGGCGAGGGATTTTTCCGCCAGACAAGGCGCGTTTTCGCGGAAATACTTGGTGCATTTCAAGAAAACGCGGCACAGCATGGCGGAAAAGGACCCGTCCACACGGCGTTCGAGGCTGTGAACACGGGTTCTTAACCGGACGCCCCGTCGGGGCGGCCCAGCTTCAGCGTCCAGTAGGCAAACGCCGACTGTCCCGCGCCCCACACCACGCACACCGCCAGGGCGGGCAGGAAGCCCCAGTCGAAGAACATCCCGCCCAGGGCGAACACCGCCCACAGCCCCAGGCACACCCGGCACATGGCCTGGTACGCCTTAAAGGCACACTGGCCGATGGCGGCCCGCTCCGCCTCGTCGCAGCTCCTGTACCACGTTTTCTGGAACTTGGGGTCGTACACCGAACCCTTTTTCTCCGGGTTGAGCTGTTTCGTGAGATCCACCAGCTTCTGCTGGAGCATCATTGGGGCGAACAGGTCGATCAGGAATGCGGCCAATCCGCCGAAAAACAGCGGTCTGGGCATCATCCGGGGCGTGCCCGCATTCTGTACGAACCCGGCGAACATGGCCGCCAGCAAAAAGAACGCCAGCACCGTACACAGCCCGGTGATCCAGATGCACACCGACAGCTTGGCCTCCACCTCGCCACTGACGGACTCGTCCTCCCCGTCCCAGGCAGCGAGCTGCCTTTTCGCGCTGAAATAGACGGGCAGGCACAGCCCCAGCTCCACCGCGGGCAGGGCGATCATCAGCCAGCCCGCCACCTTCGTGGTGAAGAACTGCCCCACGGCGTCCAGCGCGCTGTCGAAATTCTCCAGACTCAGCTTCACCATGAGGACGCCCAGCACGCCGCCAACAATCAGGCTGCACACCACGATCGCGATAAACTTCGGCAGGGCCCTTTTGTCCTCCTGCTTCGCCGCTTCGTTATTGTTTTTCATCGTTCTCCCCCTCCAGACTGAATATGTCCTCCACCGTCACCCCGCAGATCCTTGCCAGGGTGAGGGCCAGCGTCACCGACGGGGAGTAGTCCCCCCGCTCGATGAGGCTGATGGTCTGCCGGGACACCCCGGCCAGCCGCCCCAGCTCCTGCTGGTTCACGCCCAGGGCGGCCCGCCGCTCCTTCAGGCGGTTCTTCAGCATCGCCCCGGCCCCCCGTCACTCAACGGTCCCATGATCGGTGATCACGCCGTCCCACAGCCGCCGGAGCCAGCCCCTCTCCCCGTTCATCCGCTGGCGGGCCTCCCGGATGCCATTGCGCACCGCCCACTTGATCACAAAGTACAGCGACGCCAGCACGATCAACGCCGTCCCCCCGCTCATTCCCAGCTCGTTCCAAATCATAACCATTTCCTCCTGACAGGTATTTTTGTCGTTCTGACAAGGTGTCTTGTCTTCCTGACAAACGAGTTTGTCTTTTTGACAACCTTATTTGTCATCCAGAGAATACCACATCCCCGGCCCCCTGTCAAGGGGTGTTTCAAAAAATTTTCCAGTGTGTTAAATTTCCTCCGGGGCTTGCCACGGGCCGCAAGATTCGATACAATAGGGGGTAACGTGAGTACCCACCCTGACCGAGAGAAAAGGAGCGCACATGAAAAAACGCATCGCCATCCTGCTGCTGGCCGTCCTGCTGGCGGCCTCCTCCAGCACCGCCGCCCTGGCCGCGCCGGGGCCGCTGTTTTCCGACCTGCCCGAGGACCACTGGTCCCACCAGTACGTGGCCGACCTCCACCGGCAGGGCGTGGTAAAGGGCTACCCCGACGGCACCTTCCAGCCCCTGGGCAACGTCACCTGGGGGGAGGCCTTCAAGCTGATCCTGCTGTCCATCGGCGTGGACGAGCCAGGCCCCGCCCAGCCGGGACAGCACTGGGCCATGCCCTACGTGGAGCTGGCCCTGGACAACCGGCTGATGTACTCCTTCGATCCCAGCTACCTGGGCCAGGTCCCCACCCGGCTCAGCGTGGCCCGTATGACCGCCCGGGCCCTGGACTTTACCGACATCTCCGGCCCCACCCCCTACGACGACTGCGAGGACGGCTACGTGGTGGAGCTGTTTGAAAAGGGGATCATGGACGGCTTCCTCAACGAGGACGGCTCCCGCTCCTTCCGCCCCGACAAGCCCATCTCCCGGGAGGAGATGGCCACCATCGTCTGGCGGGTGCGCAACGGCGAGCCCACCAAGGGCATGATCCGCTTCAACAACTACTACATAGACAAGCTGGAGGACGTGCCCGCCTCCCCCTTCACCGGGGGGCAGTTCAGCCGGGACGACAGCAACCGCCTGGTGTACTCCGGCGGCTACTTCGCCCAGGGCATCGACGTGTCCGGCCACAAGGGGATCATCGACTGGGAAGCGGTGGCGGCGGACGGCATCGACTTCGCCATCATCCGGGCGGGCAACCGGGCCTGGGGCACTGGGGTGCTGATGGAGGACTCCAAGTTCGTGGGGAACATGGAGGGGGCCATCGCCGCGGGCCTGGACGTGGGGGCCTACTACTTCTCCAACGCCATCACCGTGGCGGAGGCGGAGGAGGAGGCGGAGGCCTTCCTGGCCCGGCTGGAGCCGTATAAGGAGCACATCACCTACCCGGTGGTGTGCGACTGGGAGTACCTGGGGGGCAACGACTCCCGGGCCTACGGCGTGGACGGGCGGATCATCACCCAGTGCATCGACGCCTTCTGCAAGAAGGTGGCGGAGGCGGGGTACACCCCCATGATCTACTTCAACGAATACTGCGGCTACATCAAGATGGATCTGTCCAAGCTGACGGACTACCAATTCTGGTTCGCCCAGTACAGCGACGCCCCCTCCTGCTTCTACGACTTCCAGTTCTGGCAGTATTCCTCCAAGGGCAAGGTGGCGGGCATCGGCTCGGACGTGGACATGAACCTGTGCTTCGTGCCCTACGGCAAGGGGCTGGTGGACATTCCCGAGCCGGGGCCGGAGGAGACGGAGCCTGTGGAGAGCGATCCGGTGGAAACCGCCCCGGTGGAGACTGATCCGGCGGACCCCGCCCCGGAGGACAGCGGCATGGAGACTCTGGACACGGTGATCATCGACGCGCCGCCCGTCCCGGCCTTGCCCCCGGCCCGGTAACGGAACAGGCACAAAAAAGCGGACGCTCCCGGTATGGGAAGCGTCCGCCTTGTTTCTGTCATTCCGCCAGATCCACCCGCTTCACGCCAACGCAGCGTTTGGCGGCGGCATCCACCTCAAACAGCACGGCCCCCATCCGGCAGGGGCCGGGGGCGGGCTGGAACCGCTGGGGCAGGCCGCCTAAGAAGCGGTTGATGGCCTGCTCCGGCTTGACGCCGATGACCGACTGGCCGGGCCCGGTGAGCCCCAGGTCGGTGACGAAGCCCAGGCCCTGGGGCAGCACCTGGCAGTCGGCGGTGGGGACGTGGGTGTGGGTGCCCCAGAGGGCCTGGGCCCGCCCGTCCAGATACCAGGCCATGGCCCCCTTCTCGCTGGTGGCCTCGGCGTGGAAGTCCACCAGGGTCAGATCCGCGCCGCCCGCCCGCAGGAGCTGATCCATCTTGGTGAAGGGGTTGTCGAAGTTGGGGTTCATCTCCACCCGCCCGATGAGATCCACCACCCGGATGCGCAGGCCCTGGGGGCCGTTGAACACGCCCCAGCCCCGGCCGGGGGCGCGGTCGGGGTAGTTGGCGGGCCGGAGGATGTAGGGGTTCTCCTCCAGATAGTTTACAATCTGGCGTTTGTCCCAGGTATGATTGCCCATGGTTATCACATCCGCCCCGGCAGCAAAGATGGCGTCCGCCTGAGCGGGCATCAGCCCGTCGCTGGCGGCGTTCTCCCCGCACACCACGGTGAAGTGGACCCCCTGCTCCCGGCGCAGGGCGGGCAGACGGCGGCGGAGGAAGTCCAGTCCGGCCTCCCCCACCACGTCGCCTACGGCTAATATCCGAATGTTCATCCAAATCCCCTCCCGGCCTTGCGGTTCCCCTCCCTTGCCCTCAAGGGACGGGCCAGACAGCGTCCCGCCCCGGCCCTGGCAGAGCCCAGGTCAAGGTTCTTCCATCACCATCAGACAGCCGTCCTTGTCGTACTTCAAAAGCTGGATCTCCATCCGGGTGTTCCGGGCGATGTCCCGCATCTTCACGCTCTCCGTCACCGAGGCCATAAGGGTGTAGGAAACCCCGTGCTTCTTCGCCCGCCCGGTGCGGCCGATCCGGTGGATGTAGTACTCCTGCTCGTCGGGCACGTCGTAGTTGAACACCGCGTCCACGTCGTCGATATCCAGCCCCCGGGCCGCCACGTCGGTGGCCACCAGCACCTGGAGCTTGCCCTCCTTGAACCTTCGGAGGGTGCGCTCCCGCTCCTTCTGGGGGATGTCGCCGTGGATGGCCTCGCAGGAAAAGCCCCGCATTTTCAGCAGCCCCGCCAGGCGGTCGGTCATGTTCTTCGTGTTGCAGAAGGCGATGGCCCGCTCGTAGCCCCCGTGGGTCAGCAGGGCGCACATGGTGTCCAGCTTCTGCTCCCGGCCCATCAGCTCGATGGCGTACTGCTGGATGTCCGGGCGGTTTTCCTCCACCGGGCGGACTGTGATCTCCGCCGGGTCCCGCTGGTACACCCAGGAGATATCCATAACCTCCCGTGATATGGTGGCGGAAAACAACCCCAGGTTGCGGCGGTGGGGCATCTTGTCCAGAATCCGGGTCACGTCCTGGATGAAGCCCATGTCCAGCATCCGGTCCGCCTCGTCCAGCACCACGGTCTGCACCTTGTCCAGCTTGACGGTGCGCCGCTTCATGTGGTCCATGAGCCGCCCGGGGGTGGCCACCACGATCTGGGGCTTGGCCTTGAGCTGGGTGATCTGCTTGTCGATGGGCTGGCCCCCGTAGAGGCACACCGTCCGCACCCCCTCCCGGAAGGCGCACAGGTCCCGCAGCTCGTCCCGGATCTGGATGGCCAGCTCCCGGGTGGGGGCCAGGATCAGCCCCTGCACCGCGTCGGAGTCCGGGTCGATGTGCTCCACCATGGGAATGCCGAAGGCGAAGGTCTTTCCGGTGCCGGTGGGGGCCTTGGCCACCACGTCCTTCCACTCCATGAAGTAGGGGATGGCCCCGCCCTGGATGGGGGTGGCCTGGGTGAAGCCCTTCTTGTCCAGGGCCTTCCTGGTGGCCTCCGACAGGCCCATGTCTTTATAATAATATACTTCTTGTACCTGCTGGCCGTTGATTTCCATGGAACCGTTCCTCTCCCGTAAAAAGTCTCAAGGAATATTATAACACAGGGCGGGCCTGGGCGCAACCGCCATTCCCCGGCCTGCGCCCCTGCGTGTTGTGCGCGTTGCAGGGGCGCGCATTGCGCGCCCGCGGTTTTACGGACGCGATCCGGCATTGGGCGGGTGCGCCCACGCCGATTATGTGGGTTCCTTCCGTCCCGCCTGCCGGGCCAGCAGGTCGGCCAGGGTGGTGCCGTCCACCACGGCGGACACCGCCCGGTGGATCTCCTGCCACAGCCCCACCGTCAGGCAGTCCCCGCTCCGGGCGCACCAGGCCCCGTCGGTGGCGCACTCCACCGGGGCCAGATCCCCCTCCAGGGGGCGGAGTATGTCGCCCACGGTGTACTCCTCCGGCTTCCGGGTGAGCAGGTAGCCGCCCCCGGCCCCCCGCACCGAGCGCACCAGCCCCGCCCGGGCCAGGGGGGTGACGATCTGCTCCAGGTATTTGTCGCTGAGCCCCTGCCGCCGGGCGGCGTCCCGGAGGGACACCGGCTCCCCCGGCCTCTGCTGGGCGATGTCCGCCATCAGGCGCAGGGCATAGCGGCCCTTGGTGGATATTTTCATGGGAAGGCCCCCTTCCGCTGTGCTGGCAACCTGTATTCACGGCGGCCCTGGGTCTGTGAACACAGCTGTTATACCTAAAGTACCATATGTTTGATAGGAATACAAGGGGAAAATCTCCCACAGGGCACAGGCTGTCCCACTCCTAAAGAAATCTTCAGAATTTTTTAGAAGATCCTTCCTTGCCTTTTCCCCCCGCCCCGCTATAATATAGTCAAAACACTTGGAAAAGCGCGGTTCGCGCGGAAAGAAGGCGTATCCATGGAACGCAGGCCCGTCAAGCTCCTCCTCTGGCTCCTCACCCTGGCTATCCTGGGCGGCAGCGTCTGGGCGTTGTACGCCACCGGCTTCTTTGAGGCCGCCGGCTCCCAGGAAAAGCTGGGGGAGTACATCGCCCGGTGCGCCCCCTGGTCCCACCTGGCCTACTTCGGCATCCAGCTGGTTTCGGTGGTGGTAGCCCCCATCCCCAGCAACCTCACCGCCGCCGCGGGGGCTTACCTGTTCGGGCTGTGGCCCTCCTTCCTGCTCACCTGGGGGGCGGTGGCTCTGGGCTCCGCCATCGTGTTCGGGCTGGCCCGGGCCCTGGGCCAGCAGTTCGCCGGGCAGTTCGTCAGCGAGAAGCTGTCCGGCAAGTACCTGGACGTGATCCGCCGGAAGCGGGACGTGTTCCTGGCCCTGGCCTTCCTGTTCCCCTTCTTCCCGGACGATATCCTGTGTATTCTGGCGGGGCTCACCGACATCTCCTTCAAGCGGTTTTTCCTGCTGGCGGCAATCTTCCGGCCCTGGGGCCTGCTGGCGGCCTGCATGGTGGGCAGTGCCACGGTGTCCATCCCCTGGTGGGGCATGGCCCTGCTGGGTGGGCTGGGGCTGGCGGTGTTCCTGCTGGCCATGAAGTACGGCGATAAGCTGGAGGACGCGGTGCTGAAGCGTCTGGAGCGGTAGGCCCCACTGTATGCCTTGAACGCCAACGGTCCCGCAGGCGGAGGAAGCCTGCGGGACCGTTTTTGGTCAGAACCTGTATTCACAGCCGAATATGCCGGGTGGGCAAGGGATTTTTTCGCCAGACAAGGCGCGTTTTCGCGGGAATACTTTGTGTATTTCAAGAAAACGCAACGCGGTATAGCGGAAAAAGACCCGTCCACACGGCGTTTGAGGCTGTGAATACAGGTTCTTACTTTTTGTTGCGCACAAACACCTGGGTGCCCTGGTATTTGGCGTTGTGCCGCTCGTCCAGCTCAAAGCCCTCCAGGGCGGCGATGAACTTGGACAGCTTGGCGAAGCCGTAGTTCCGGGCGTCAAAGTCGGGCTGCTTCTTGATCAGCAGGGTGCCCAGGTCGCCCAGGTAGGCGTAGCCGTCCTCGTCCGCCAGATCCTCCACCGACTGGGCGATGAGCTCCTGCACCGACAGGGCGGGGGATTCGGCCTCCGCCGGGGCGGGGGCCTTCTTTTTCGCGCTCTTTCCCGCGGCGGGGGGCTGGGCCTTCTCCGCCGCCTTCAGGGACTCGATATACACGAACTTGTCGCAGGCCACGATGAAGGGCTTGGGGGTTTTCTTCTCCCCCATGCCGTACACCTTCATCCCCGCCTCCCGCAGGCGGGTGGCCAGCCGGGTGAAGTCGCTGTCGCTGCTCACCAGCACGAAGCCGCCGCAGTTGCCGGAATAGAGGATATCCATGGCGTCGATGATCATGGCGGAGTCGGTGGCGTTCTTCCCGGTGGTATAGCTGTACTGCTGGAAGGGGGTGATGGCGTGCTCCAGCAGCAGGGGCTTCCAGCTCCCCATATTGGGGGCGGTCCAGTCGCCGTAGATGCGCTTGATGGTGGCCGAGCCGTACACCGCCACCTCCGCCATGATCTCCCGCAGGGCGGTGCGGGGGGCGTTGTCCGCGTCGATGAGGACGGCGAGGCGCAGTTCGTTTTCCATGGTTGGCACGCTCCTTTGCGGCCCGCTTGCGCGGGCGTTGGGCTCAGTATATCATAGTCGGCGGGGAATTGCCAGCGAAAAAATTCTCCCGCCCTGTGATATTCGGCGGGGTCCATTCGTTTTATAGGCGTGGCCACAAAAAGAAGCGCGGAGGCGTGCGGAGCAGCGGGCTAACTCCGAAGCGGAGCAAAAGCAGGGAGGCCCCAGGGGGCCGGAGGGCTTTTGCGCAGTCGGAGGAGTTAGAACCGCGTTGCGCAGCCGCCGCAGCGTGACAAAGCGGTAAGCAAACCACCAAGCACAGCCAAATGAAAGGGGGCGCGGGCCCATGGATCAGGAGACGCTGGCGGAGCTGTTCCGGCGGTACGGGGACGATGTGTTCCGGCTGGCCTACAGCTACCTGGGCAGCCGGGCCGACGGCGAGGACGTGTGCCAGACCGTGTTCCTCAAGCTGGCGGAGGGCAGGGCCGTCCTCCTGCCGGGGCGGGAGAAGGCGTGGCTGCTCACCTGCGCGGCCAACCTGTGCCGGAGCCAGCTGCGCTCCTTCTGGCGCAGAAACGTGGGGGAGCTGGACGAGAGCGTCCCCTTCCGGGAGGAGGGCGACCGGGCGGTGTGGGCGGCGGTGCAGGCCCTGCCCCCCAAATACCGGGCGGTGGTTCACCTCTACTACTGGGAGGGCTATGACCAGGGAGAGATCGGGGACATCCTGCATCTGTCCCGCACCGCCGTTCAGACCCGGATGCAGCGCGCCCGGGCCATGCTGAAAAAGGAGCTGAGTGACAATGCGGAAGGAATACCGGCACATGATGGAACAGGCTGCGCTGAGTGACCAAAAAAAGGAGGAAATCATGAACATGATGGAACATACGGATACAGGGAAGCGGCGACTGCCCAAGGCGGGCACGATTGCGCTGGCGGTGGGCTGCGCGCTGTCCATCGCGGCGGGCCTGCCCGCCCAGGTGTACCACTTCATCGGCGGCGGGTCGGTGACGGTGGATCCCAACACGAACACCGCCTATTATGACCGGCTGGACGCCGTTCCCCCCGCCGAGGTGGACGGAAACGGGCGGCTGTGGCTCACCGTGGACGACCAGCGCCTGGATATCACCGACAAGATCAGCGAGGACGCCCCCTATCTCTACGAGCGCACCGACCCCGCCACCGGTCAGAAGGGCTACCTGATGCTGGGCGGCACGGTGGACGACTTCGGCTGGATGGAGTGGTTCCAGATGGATGGCGACTGGTTCTGGCACGCGGAGAACTGCATGAGGAACCAGTCCAACTCCTTCTCGGTGGGGCAGGCCGGCGGCGTCAGCATCGGCACCGGCGCCGCTGCGGCGGAGGATCCCGCCCCCGCCGCCTCCGGGGACGTGGGGTACACTACGCAGAGCGAGTACACCGTGGACGACACGGCGCCCTACACCATCGACTTCCGCCCCTGGGTGCAGAAGGGCATCGACCAGCTGGCGGAGCTGGGCGTGGTGGCCTGCGAGCCGCAGGTGGACTGACCGGCAGACAAACTCCCCCCGGAGCATTGCTCCGGGGGGAGTTTCGTTTCTCTTTGGTTCAGGAGGGGAGCTCCGCCTGGGGCTCATAGGCGGCGGGATCCCCATCGGGGAGGTTCCCCGCGGCGGGATCGTCCGGGCCCTTGGCTATCTCGCCGCTGGGGAGGTGGGGGTGGGTGTGCACCGTGCCGTCCGCGCAGTAGGGGCAGTCGCTGTCATACTCGTCCGCGCCGTCGTTCCAGTTGGGCTCGCCCACGGAGTAGTTGGGGTCGATGTCCAGCGGTTTGGCTCCATCCGGGCTGATCCCGGACAGATCCAGCCCCTCCAGCACGGCCCAGCGGACGAACCGGGAGACAAGCTCCTCCACCGCGCTGTCCTGGGTGCCGTAAACCTTCAAGCGGCAGCCCACGCCGTTGGCGATAAACTCCACCTCCCGGGACACGTCCATGTAGACGCCCCGCTCCGTGTCGCCGTAGGCCCCCACGTCCTTCACGCCGCTGACCTCTACGCCCCACACGTCGGTGACGGTGCGCTGCTCTCCCATCACCACGCAGCAGGTGGGGGGCAGGCGGTTGGGGGACAGCTCCAGGCTGAACGCGGTGTCCGCGCCCTCCCCAAAGAGGCTCATCATCCACACCGTGCCGTCGGCCTCAAAGCCCACGGTGCCGCCAAATTCAAAGCCCCCCCAGCCCAAATGGGCTGTGAGCGCGTCCTCGTTCCCGATCAGAGCCAGCACATCGTCCCTGCCGGCGTCCCGCAGCCCGCCGTCCGGCGGGGCCAGAGAGGCATCCACCATGGGGCCGGAGGGCGAACCGTATTCGAGATAGGGCAGCACGAAGTAGGAGGCCATCTCCCCATCCCGCACCTCGTAGCCGCCGATGGTTTTCATCCCCGGCTCCTGGCTCTCGCCCGGTTCCACCAGGGTGCCCGGCCCCTCCGGGGCAATGTCCGGCTGGCCCAGATCGCCCTCCGGCCCCACCTCCTGATAACCGGCGGGACGGGGCGGGAGCGGATGCTCCAAGCTGTTGACGTGGGCCGTCCAGGCCCCGAAGCCCCCCAGCCCGCACACCAGCAGCAGGGCCGCCGCCGCTCCGCCGTACCGTTTCCAGGCCGCCGGACGCTTGGCGGGGGCCTCCAGCTCCGTCAAGCGGCGGTGGAGGGTGTCGGACGCCTGGATGCCGTCCATATACTCTTTGTATTGCTTCATCGTATCATTCCCTTTCGTTTTCGGATAGATACCGCCGCAGGCTCTCCCGGGCGCGGCTCAGGTGGGAGCGCACTGTGCCGGGCCGCTGGCCCAGGATGGCGGCGATCTCCTCCGAGGAATAGCCCTCGTAGTAGAACAGGTGCACCGCCGCCCGCTGGTTGGCGGGCAGGCGGAACACCGCCTCCACCACCTCCCGGCCCTCCCCCTCCGGGGCGGGGTAAACGTCCAGCAGCTCCACCGCCGGGTGCCGTTTGCGCTGGCGCAGGGTGCTCTTGCAGCGGTTGGCCGCCACCTTCAGCAGCCACGCCCTTTCGTGTTCCCCGTCCCGGAGGTCGGGGCGTTTTTCCAGATAGCGCAGGAAGGTGTCCTGCACCGCGTCCTCCGCCTCCTGGGGGTCCCCCAGGAGGGCCAGGGCCGCCCGGTACAGGGTGTGCTCGTGTTTGGCTACCAATTCTTCCAACCGGTTGGAGTGGTCCACTCTGTCCCCTCCCTTCTGCTTATAACACGCCCCAGGGGGCCGGATTGTTGCAGGGGCCAGAAAATTTTTTCGCGCCGCAGGAAAAGGGCCGCCCCGACGGGGCGGCCCTCAGCGTGTCGAAAAAGTCTTTTCGACACGCTGAGTGCGACTTTTTTGAACAAAGGACGTTCAAAAAAGTCGTTGATTGAACGTGAAAGACACCCCTCCTGGGTTTCTTTCACACTATCTTCCTTCCCGCCATCGGAGCAGAAGCGGCTTTTTCGACAGTCTCAAGGGCCGCCCCGACGGGGCGGCCCTCAGCGTGTTATTCCGCGGTGTAGTTGAAAATCACCTGTTTGGCGTGGGAGCAGGCGTACAGGTCCTTTTCCGTGGCCTGGAACCAGCCCTCAAACTCCCGGGAGCCGTCCACCACGAACTCGTCCACGTCGGAGCGCATGGACAGGTTGTTCTCCGACTTATACTTGCGCATCAGGGACACCGCGTCCTTGATCTCCTCGCCGAAGCGGATCAGTTTTTCGTCTACCGCCTCCACCTCCGGCCACAGGGTCTGGTGGATGGAGGGCACGCCCACGAACTCCCGCAGGCCCTTCTGATAGATATACTCCGTCAGGTGGGGCACGTAGATGGAGTACAGCTTGAGCACGTTCAGCAGGCAGTAGTAGATGGCGGCCTGGGCGGATTTCCGCTCCTCCGCGCCGTGCACGTCCGGCTCGTACAGCCGCTCCTTGGCGATCTCGATATAGTTATCACAGAGATCCTTCCAGAACAGGTCGTCAATGACCTTCCGGGCCAGGCCGATCTCGTACTGGTCCAGCAGGCGGCCCGCCTCCCGCACGGTTTCGTTGGTGCGCTCGATGAGCCATTTGTCCAGGGGCACCTCCACGGCGGGCACGTAGTCCGGGTCGAAGTCCGTCAGGTGGGACAGCACGAACTTGGACGAGTTCCACACCTTGGTGATGGTGCGCTTGGAGGCGTCCTGCATCTCCTTCTGGTCGAAGTAGGTGTCGGTGCCCAGCCGCGCCCCCGCCGCCCAGTAGCGGATCACGTCGGCGGAGTAGGTCTCGATGAGGGCCTGGGGGGTGAGCTTGGCGTTCCCCTTGGACTTGCTGATCTTCTCCCCCGGCTTGGCCAGCACGAAGCCGCAGATCATGATGTCCTTCCAGGGGATGTTTCCGGTGTGGTACAGGCTCTTGGCGATGGTGTAGAAGGCCCAGGTGCGGATGATCTCGTGGGCCTGGGTGCGCATACCCATGGGGAGGAAGTCGCCGTCCACGCCGTATTTGGCGGCGGAGTTCCTGTTGATCTGGGGGGTGATGGAGGAGGTGGCCCAGGTGTCCAGCACGGCGGACTCGGGGACAAACTCGGTGCCGCCGCACTCGCAGGTGCCGCTGCAGGGCGTCTCCAGCGGGTTGACGGGCAGCGTATCCGGATCGGCGAAGTGGGCCTTGCCGCACTTCTTGCAGTACCACACGGGGAAGGGCACGCCAAAGTACCGCTGCCGGGAGATGCACCAATCCCATTTCAGGTTCTCCACCCAGTTCACGTAACGGTTCTTCATGGAGGGGGGATACCAGTTGATCTTGTCCCCGGCGGCCAGCAGCTCCTCCTTCATGGACAGGATGTCGATATACCACTGCCTGGAGGGGATGATCTCCACGGAGGTGCCGCACCGCTCGTGGACGGAGACGGTGTGGGTGATGGGCTCGGTTTTCAGCAGCAGGCCGTTCTCCTCCAGCAGGCGGATGATCTCCTTCCGGGCCTTCTTCACGTGCATACCGCCCACAAAGGGCACGCCGGCGGCGATCATGCCGTCGGGCATCACCACCTTCTTGTAGGGCAGGCCGTACTGCTCCACCCACTCCACGTCGGTGGTGTCGCCGAAGGTGGCGCACATCACCGCGCCGGTGCCCTTGTCGATGGCGGCCTTGTCATCGGCAATGACGGGCACCTCGAAGCCGTACAGGGGCACCTTCACGGTTTTGCCCACGTACTTCTTATACCGCTCGTCCTCCGGGTTGACGAACACGCACACCACGCCGTACAGCAGCTCGGGCCGGGTGGTGGCGATCTCAATGGTGCCCTCCTCCCCCACGAAGGGGATGTAGTTGAAGGAGGAATCCAGGTCTTTCGTCTCCAGCTCCGCCTGGGCGATGGAGGTCTGGCACTCCGTACACCACAGCACCGGGGACTCCTTGATATAGGCCCGGCCCGCCTTGGCCAGCTCGATAAAGGACTTCTGGGACAGGGCCTGCACCTCCCGGCTGACGGTGGAGTATTGCAGGTTCCAGTCGCAGGAGAAGCCCATGGACTGCCACAGGGCCTTGAACTCCGCCTCGTACTTCTGGGTGGTGGCCACGCACTTCTCGCAGAACTCGCTGCGGGGCAGCTCCTTGGCCTTCACGCCGCTCTCCTGCTCCACCAGCCGCTCGGAGGGCAGGCCGTTGTCGTCGAAGCCGAAGGGGTAGAACACGTTGAAGCCCCGCATACGGCGGTAGCGGGCCACCATCTCCGCCTGGGTGTAGCTGAAAATGTGGCCGATGTGGAGCTTGCCGTTGACGGTGGGGGGCGGCGTGTCGATGGAATAGATGGGCCGGGAGGCGTCGGGGGCGAACTTGTAGACCTCGTTCTCCCGCCAGAACTCCTGCATGGATTTCTCCACGGCGAGGCCGTCATATCTCTTTTCAAATTCCTGCATGGGTGTAAACCTCCTGAGAAACCGCCCCGCGGGGCGGAAAATGACAGTGTTTTTACAACTTAAATAGGATACCACGTTCCGCCACAGCTTGTCAAGGCGGTCACCGGGCCACGGCCCCCCGCTCGCAGCGGTTGCCCCAGGCGTCGATCAGCTCCTCCCCCCGGTAGACGCAGATGATCTCGCACTGGTTGGGGCACCGCCCGCAGCCGGCCTCCCGGGTGCGGAATTCCATGTTCTCCACAGAGAAGTCGAAGGGCTTCCGGCCGCTGCCCTTCCGGGCCAGGATGGCCGCGCCGATGGCCCCCATCAGGTGGCCGTTGGGGTCCACCAGGACGGGGCAGTTCAGGGTGCGCTCGAAGGCGGCCACCACCCCTTTGTTCTTGCTCACGCCCCCCTGGAACACCACCGGGGAGACGATCTTCTTCCCCTTGCCCACGTTGTTCAGGTAGTTGGCCGCCACCGCGTTGCACACACCGGCGATGATATCCTCCCGGGGGTGGCCCATCTGGATCTTGTGCACCAGGTCCGACTCGGCGAACACGGTGCACCGGGCGGCGATCTGGGTGGGGTGGGTGGAGCGCAGGGCGTAGTCCCCGATCTCCTCCACCTCGATGCCCAGCCGCTTGGCCTGGCTGGACAGGAAGGCCCCGGTGCCCGCGGCGCACAGGGTATTCATGGCGTAGTCCACCGCCACCCCGTTCTCCACCAGGATGATCTTGGAATCCTGCCCGCCGATCTCCAGGATGGTGCGCACGTCGGGATAAAAGGCGGTGGTGCCCACGGCGTGGGCGGTGATCTCGTTCTTTACCATGGTGGCCCCCAGGATAACCCCCACCAGCTTCCGGGCGGAGCCGGTGGTGCCTGTGGCCACGATCTCATAGGCGGATTTGTCGAACTGCTCCTCCAGCAGGCCCGTCAGACGCTTCACCGCGCCGATGGGGTCCCCCTGGGTCCAGATATACTGGCTGGCCAGGATATGGTTCTCCCGGTCCAGAATCACGCCCTTGGTGGAGATGGAGCCCACATCCACCCCTAAATACGCGTGTTCCAACTTACAGCACCTTCTTTCTCATGTGGATCATGTCGTAAAACGCCTCCAGCCGGGTGGTCAGGCCCACGTCGCTGGTCTGGGCGTCGTAGGTGAGGTAGAGCACCGGGATCTTGTAGTCCGCCCCGATGTTCTGGAGGACGGGCATCACGTCGATCTCCGGGGTGCAGGCGGCGGACTTCACGTGGACAAGCCCGTCGAAGCCCCGCTCGGCGCACTCCTTGGCGTACCAGATGTTGGCGGTGGAGGTGGGGCCCATGTCGTACTGGCACAGGTCCCGGATCTTCACCCGCAGGTTCTTCTGCCCGCTGCCGTACCGCAAAAACTGGTTGGTGACGTTCATCCAGCGGTGGACCTCCACCCCCATGTCCGCCAGCTTCTCCTCCAGCTCCAGGTTGGAGAAGGCGTCCATCACGGTGTAGAACTCCCCCACAATACCCACCCGGAGGGGCCGCTGGGGCTTGTCCAGCCGGGTGGAGGAGAAAGCACTCCGCGCCGCCCGGTAGCCGCTTTCCACATCGGAGCGGCCCTGGGCGGTATACATGGCGGCCAGGAACTCCCGGTAGGCCCGCCTGTACGCGCCGTCCATGGCGTCGAAGCCGCAGTTCTTGTAGTATTCCCCAGTGATCTCGTCCAGGTACTCCACCATCCGCAGGCCCTCCATGAACTGGGCCAGGAACCGGGCGGGGTTCACCTTGGGGTTGATCCGCCGGACGATGCGGATATACTCCTTCTTCTTGGACATATCGTACTCAGACAGGTTGATGAAGTCGAATTGGTAGCCCAGATCCCGGAGGATCTGCTCCAGCAGCTCCCCGTAATACCCCAGGCGGCACAGGCCATGGGTCATGAGCAGGGTATCCGCCCCGGCCTCCAGGGACTCGATCATGCTGCCCAGCATGGTCTTGAAGGGGGTGCACACAAAGTCGGGGCTGTGCTTGGTGCCCAGGTCCATGGTGCGCTTGGTGAGGGGCGGGGGCATCACGTACTTGCAGCCCAGGGCCTGCTCCACAATGTATTTGAAGGCGCAGTTATACTCCGCGTACCGGGGGAAGGAGATGCTCCTTGTCTTTGCCTCGGCCATTTAAAGCTCCCCCCTTTGGAACCGGATGATGTCGATAAAGCTCTCCAGGCGGGTCTCCACCCCGGCGGTGCCCGTCTGGCTGTCCACCACCAGGTTCAGGATGGGCACGTCCTTCACCCGGCGGGCAATCAGCTCGTTCACCATGGCGTCCGGCCCGCAGGGGAACGCGCTGAGGAGGATGATCCCGTCGGCCTGCTCCCGGAGCATGGACACGCCGCCCAAAATCTCCCGGCTGATCTCCCACTTGCAGGTGGGGGACAGCTCCCGGCTGTGCTTGAGGGCGGCGTCCCGGTCCACCAGGTCCGCCCGGAGGGGGATCACCCCCGCCCCCTTCAGGTAGTCGGTGACGGCGCGGCCCATGGCGGCGTCCTCCACCACGTAGCTGTGAGCGGCCAGGAGGACCTTCAGCCCCTCCTGCTTCAGAAGCTGCTCCTGCTTCTGCGCCCGCTCCCTGTGGTGGCCCGCTTCCGCCTTTTTCGCCAGACGGTAGGCCCGCTTTACCGCCTTCGGGGGCCGGCCCAGGGACTGGCCCAGCTCCAGGAAGGCGTCCTCCTCGGACCTGCCGCCCATCTCCTCGTCGATCTCGTAGGAGAGGAACCGCTGGTCCGAGCCGCGGAACACATTGCGCACCAGGTCGGGGGTGGACTCGAAGCGGGTGCACATACTGCGGTGGCGGCCGTAATTGCTCACCCGGGGCACCAGGATGAAGTCGCATTTGCCCACCAGGGCGGCCACGTGGCCCAGGTAGATTTTCAGGGAGAGGCAGGCCTCGTCGATGGCCAGGGCCGTGCCCCGCTCCTGGATGGCCCGGTCAGTGGCGGGGCTGGTGACGGTTTCGATGCCCAGCTCCTGGAAGAAGGCCCGCCAGAGGACGCGGCAGCGGGCGTAGAGCAGGGCCCGGGGGAGGCCGATTTTCAAGGGTACATATTCCATAGAAGCAGTCCTCGCTGTCAACTGGTATAGGCCGCGGCAGGGCCTGCGGCGGCAATTACGTATTGTATCACAGGCGGGCCGGGAATGCCATCATTATTTTTCCGGGAAGGGCAAAAAAACTGTTGACAACTGGCGGGGGCCGTGCTATGATATGTCTTGCGTTAAGCACCAGACCACTTGCGCGAGTGGTGGAATTGGTAGACTCGCTGGCTTCAGGTGCCAGTGCTCGCAAGGGCGTGCGGGTTCGACTCCCGCCTCGCGCACCAAGTTAACACGATGAAAATGCTATTTTGCCCGCAAAGCCAGTGTTTTCAACGGTTTGACGGCCCTCGGATCAAAAAATCCGGGGG
>ERZ779623.95-NODE-95-length-50166-cov-8.740257_pt1 | contig 50166 bp, 40 predicted proteins | sample MGYA00514189_ERZ779623 | MGnify/ENA primary metagenome ERZ779623 (study PRJEB29562, sample SAMEA4376712) | mouse gut metagenome | isolation source: Cecum | study: EMG produced TPA metagenomics assembly of the A DSS colitis mouse model was used to assess the microbial... | reverse complement strand
TTTAGTCTTGTTTGCCGCATCTGTTCCCAAAGGTGCGAGGGTTTATATATAAAAAAGAGCGCAGGAACTATCTACTATATACTCTAAGATAGGTGTCCGCTAAGACCCGTTCCAGAAGCATAAGTGATAGCCCCACGCCCAATTGAGTATATAACAAAGTTATACATACAAATGTGCGTGAGACCTGTCACTCATTACCATCCTCTGGAACAAAAGTAGCGGACTTTATCTTAAGGATATAACAAATAACCGTTCTCAATAAAATTATTAAAACTTACTTTCTTCGCTAGAAAGTAAACTACGACAAAAGTAGCAATTTATATTTAGCAAACAAACAATATTGACAAAGAAATGAGCATGAGACACAAAATTATTTTGGTTATACACAAACAACTTTCAAATACACCCAATCAACCTTTTCAACTTAAAGGTAACGCATTTATAAGTTAAACTCTACAGGACACTCAGAGACTCGCTGCTCAGCGCCTTCTAGAAACGATTTCGCAAAATCATTTCTCATATTCTCATTGTTTATATAGTAATTACATATAAATCAATCAGATAACACTATGAGAAATAAAATCAAATACGGCATTTCTCATACTTTTTTTACCATTTTACCTTAAAAACAGTGCATTTCTCATACGTTTATCAATCATTTCTCATAAGAAAAATAACACTTCTGAAACGAAAAAACCATTAAACAACAACATATTTCAAGGTAAACATGAAGTCATGCACCGCTTAATTACATATTATCAAGCGGTACTTTACAACACATAAAGCAGGCACCAAGAAATCATCCCACTAATATCCGGACATCTTTCCTTAGGTATCTATATATCTTCCCTTAGTCATTGTCAAGGGCTCACTATTGTGAATAAATAGGCTAACAGCCGTAGATAAATATATCTACATATGTGAACAAATAAGCTCACACTAGTGAGCCCTTATACATGATTAAGGGAAAACATAAGAATACCAAAGGATTGACATACAATATACAAAGGCTGACATATAAGATATAAGGAACCGACATATAAGATATAAGGAGTTGGCGTATGATATATAGGAGAAAAAAGATAAAAACAGCTACTTGAAACCGAAACAAACATAAAATTATAGGCTATACGAAGCAAATAAAACACAAAAAGCAGTCGACATGGAATATGTCGACTTATCACAAAAATACATATTATACTGATTATAAATATATTATATATTAAAGGTAAAAATTACGTATGAGAGTAAAAGTTACTATCAGGGAGATATAAAGTCCTGCTCCCATAGCTGAAACGACTATGAATAAAAGGTTTCAAACGATTTATGAGAGTATGAGGGTAAAACTCAACAAAACTTTTTATGGGAAGCCTACCTACAGAAAGGCACTAACATAACTTGATAAGGCATCGAACCCATACTTTATAAATACAACAGAGCAAAAGAAGTAATAATTCGATATTGAAACAAGACTTCCACTTTCCGCAAGAACGCAAAGCATCATGTGCATAAGTCGAAACAAATTATTTCAAAACATAAGACCGGACGATTTTCAGTACATTTAAAAGCAATGGTATGCCGAGAAACAAAAAGCCTACAAATCAGAATGATACAGATAGAAATACAAAAATCCAAATTGAAAACTCCGTTTTTCCAATACATCCCTATCTTTGTGGAACGAAGGAAAAAGGGCGTATGATAAAAGAACAAACAAGAATAACTGTTTGCATACAAGAAACAAAAATAACGGTTAAAACAATACTTTGAAATGCAAAGATTGCACAAACGAATAAACAAGAAGCATGCGTCTGCAATTGTCCCTTCAGCTTTTAATTGAAAAAACAATGGAATTATGAATGATTTAAAAAGTTTTATGGAGACAGTCATACTAAGACTGGAAAGCGAAGGGCGGTATGGGACAGCCCACGTTTATCAAAGTACCCTGAATGCTATATCGCAATATTGGCATAGCAAACAGAAAGGCACAATGAAGTTGGATAAAGTTTTCACTCCGGCACTTTTGCAGGGATTCGAGAGGTATCTATTAGAGAACATGCTCAGCATGAATACCGTATCTACTTATATGCGTATGCTACGGGCTATTTATCACAGGGCTACCAAAGAAAGACGAATCAAATGGAAACAAGGTTTGTTCGACACCGTATATACAGGTGTGCGGGCAGACACGAAACGAGCGCTGACACCCGGACATATGGGAAACATACTTGTTGCCCGCCAGACACTCCCCTCGCTAAGGGAAGCACAGTCATGGTTCGTACTCCTTTTCTTATTAAGAGGAATGCCGTTTATCGACCTTGCCCGACTGAGGAAATGCGACCTGCACGGGAACACCCTTATCTATAAGAGACAAAAGACCGGACGGGTAATCACCGTGAACGTGACTCCCGAAGCAATGCGGCTTATCAACCAGTTGGCCAACCGGAATCCCAGGTCACCCTACCTATTATCCATCTTACCGGATAATCCGAGGACGCAAAATACAAACGGCTTCGGAAGCAGGGAAGAATACAGACTATATCAAGCTATACTAAGAGGATTCAACAGAAAGCTGAATGAGCTTTCAAGAAGAATGAATCTCGGAGAAAAGCTATCATCTTATACAGCCCGCCACACATGGGCAACAACTGCCTATCAAAAGAAATGTGCGACAGGAGTTATCTGCAACGCCTTGGGACACTCGTCCATGAAAGTGACGGAAACGTATTTAAAAGCCTTCGAGCAAAAGGAAATAGATAGGACAAACAGAATGATAATATCTTACATTAAAAAAGAAGCCGAGAAAGGATGCGAAAATCAATATCCAACAGTTACAATTCTGTAATTCAACGATTTATATAGACTGTTACTTTGTAGGTAACGGTACACGAAAGATTCGGCAAATATATACATTGAATTTGAAATATGAAAACAAAACTAACATTTTTTTTGCAGGTTTTTATAAAAAAGCAAAGATTTTGCTAAAATGAAAACTTTCCTAAACTAAACCAAGCAACTTTATCGCATAAATATTCCAGTCGTATCCGGGGGTTGGATACGAAAACTAAACGTACGCAACTGTGCTCACAGTGGCGCGACTCTCCTTTTGTATTTTTATCCATGCCAACCGCGCTCAGAGGACGCTTCCGACTGCCTGGGGCGACACATGCCGTTACCTACAAAGTAACGGCGCACACCACAGAGAAACAAAAATTTAAAACCAGTATGGAATATTTAAGACGAAAGCTATGCCTATTAGCCGGAAGTATTCTGATGACGTGCGCCGCATGGGGACAAATACTCCCCACCGACTCACTGACAAAGGATCCGGAAGCCTGGTACATCCATTTCAAAACAGGAAAGAGTAATCTTGATTTGGAATACAACGGCAACAGAGGTACTCTACAACGATGTATCGACAGAGTACAAGAGATTATAGACAAAAATGAGTACGTCATCGACCACATCCGCATCATCGGATATGCATCCCCCGAAGGTCCGCTGGCACTGAACATGAAGCTCAGTGCAGCCAGAGCAGATGTGTTGAAAGACTATCTGGTAGCTAAGACCGGACTTGAGCCCGGACTGTTCGAAGTAGTGGCAGGCGGGGAAAACTGGAACGAGCTGCGTGTCATGGTCGAAAAGAGTGACATGAAGGAGAAAGCCCGCATACTGGATATTCTCAACAATACTCCCGAAGGAACGGATCCGGAAATCGCCCTCAAGAAATTGCCCGGCGGTGCTTACCGCTATATGCTGAATACTTTCTATCCGAAACTGAGAAGCGCAAGCAGTGTACAGTTACTAAAAATTGTGCCTGTCGTTGCTCCGCCCGTGGTAAAGGAAGAGATAAAAGTGGTAGAGGTGGATACTGTGAAAAGAACTCCGCAGAAACCGGTAGTACAAGAACCGGAACCTTGTCGGTGCGAACCGCCGTTTATGGCTATCAAAACCAACCTCGCTTCGTGGGCCGCGCTTATCACTCCGAACATCGAACTGGAAGCGTATCTCGGCAACCGCTATTCTATTGCCGTAGAAGGCGCATACCGCTGGCTGAAGGACAGCAAAGCGAAAGGGAACAGCTACAACGTAGCATCCGTATCGCCGGAAGTGCGCATGTACATACGTGACGACCGTTCTTTCCAGGGTTCTTACTGGGGACTATACGGGCTATATGGCGAATATGACGTGAAATTCGGAAGTACGGGACGTCAGGGTAATATCCGCGGACTGGGTGTCTCATACGGATACATCTTCAAGTTCAACCGTTTCGACTGCCTTTATTTCGACCTCGGCATCTCTGCCGGATACAACCGTCTCAAATATGACAAGTATTTCTGGTATGACCCGTGCAACGCGTACAAGGAGCATAAAGGCAAGAACTATTGGGGACCAAGCAAAATCAAGGCTTCACTCGTCTGGAGATTTTAAATCATAGGAGGACCTGATTATGAGAATAGAAAAAGATACTGAAACTATGGATTTATATAACAAATATAACGTGTCTGAATGGGGAAACCGGAAAGAGACGATACAACGTAAAAGGTTGACAACAATGATTTCCGCATCTGCGGCGGCACTGTTGATACTTTCCATGCTACTGCTGAGTTCGTGTGAGAAGAAAGACCTTTGTTACCTGGATGCGCATCCGCACGTCTGCCACACCCGACTGACGCTCAAATTCAACACGGCGTGGGATAACGAACCTATTTATTCGAACTACACACGCACCGCGAGCAATGTATCGGTACGCTATGTACTGGAATTCTGGACGATGGGCGATGACGGCAGACTGGAAACGCAGCTGGAACGCAAGATTGTGAACGGCGGCACACTGAACGAAGGCAACAACAGCCAGACAGTGAACGTAGACCTTCCCGCCACAAAGATTGCCGTATTGGCATGGGCTGAACCATTGGCAAGCGGACAAACCGCAAATCCTTACTTCGACGTAACTTCACTCAGCAGTGTCAAGATGCTGGAACCGTTCGGAGCGGGAGCCACCAAAGATGCTTTCAGCGGAAGCGCCACTTGGGATTACAGCGGATACGGAGTGCCGCACTCTCACGCAAACGCCCTCGACTTTACGGAAGAACTGGAACTGTTGCGCCCCTTCGGCACATATACGGTGATTTCCAACGATATGGAAGAGTATTTTGAAAAAGCAGGCGCCGATGCACCGAAACCGCATACTGCCAAAGTGAATTACCAGATGTGGATACCGCCGATGTTCGACACTTTCCGCCAAGTGGCAAACGGTTCACAATCAGGCGCGACATTCGAGCATCCTGTAAGTGTGCATACGGAAGGGAAAGAATACAAACTGGCGGAAGACCTAATCTTTATAGGGCCGGGCGACGGAACAGACAACTATTATAACATTATAGTAGAAACTCACGCGGCAGACGGAAGCAGCATACACAAAAGCGGAAACGCAGAGATACGTATGCAACGCAACAAGCATACATTGGTATATGGCGCGTTCCTGACCGTCCGCAAGCCCAGTTCACCGGGTATCGACGATGATTTCGACGAAATAATAGAAATAGTGATACCTGATTAATGAATAATTTTTAAGGATAGGATAAGATGAAAAAATATAGGCTTATGAATCACCAGAAGTATTTCCGGATAGTATGTTTCGGTCTGTCGTTTCTCACTGCGGCATGCACCAACGAGTCGCCCTTGAATATAGGGCCGGCTGAATCTCCGGAAACCAGCGTTTCCATACAGGCAACAGTTGACACTAAGGCTGCGAACGAACCGGAAGCGGCAACGGACTACGGCGTAATCACTCGTGCCGGCGGCGACAAGCAAGTACCTGCGGGGTATCGCCTGCGCTGCAAAATCGAAGTGTATTCGACGACAACGAACCTGCGCGTAGCACAGTCCCAGCAATTTATCGACGATGACAGCGGACTGACCGGGGCTATCACTTTCCCGGACATACGATTGGCGCCCAATGATACGTACAAGGCTATCTGCTGGGCTGATTATATCGCGGCAGGGACAGTAACTGACTTGATTTACAATACATCGAAGGGGTTGAGCGACATACGCCTCATCGAGACAATCGGAACTGTTCATTCAGAAGCGGCTGCCAACGACCTGAATATAGAGGATGCCTATGCCGGACAATCCGAATCGTTCACCATCGAAGTGAATGGAGATATAAAGGAAGGCGACGAGGAGAAACTGACTTCAATCAAGTTGAGACGTCCGTTCGTGAAAGTATCTCTCCCATGGGTGAAGTTGACTGACGAGAATGGCGCCGCATGGGCAGAAGGTCTGAAGAATGTCCGAATCGTATATGAAACGGGAAGCGCATTATATACCCAATTTAATGTATGGACGGGAGAGACTTCAGGAGGAAGGACAAATCCCGAATCGCTTTATCCCAAAGAGGTTTCTTCCTTTGACAGGACATTTGCATTGCATGACTATCTGATAGTACCTGTACCGATGGCGGATGTCATTCCTTTATCTTTCTACATTTCGGCAGAAACAGCATCAGGCAGTACTCCGGTGACATTCAAACGGTATGGAAGCGGCGCGCCGGATTATTCTTCTATCTCGATCAATCTGCCCAATCCGAATTATATGCTGTTAATCAAAGGAGCGACAGAGGAACAGGAAGGAAGCGAGCGTATATATCCATTGACATTCAAAGAATATCGTCCGTAAAATTTCTTTCTATTATAACAAACAGTGATACATTTTTATTATTAACCAATTTTTTTAAAGCATGAAAAAAAGTTTATTCTGGTCGTTAATAGCTGCAACAGCTATGATGACGGCGTGCGGTGATGATGCATTTGTTGACAACCAACAGGTTGTGACAGGTGAGGAGACGCCTGTAGCGTTCAAAATTAACATGGGGAATGCGATCAGCACTTATGCAGGTACGGATTTCTCAAAGGGTGGATGGTCTAACTGGAAAGATTCCGACACAGAAATGATTGATGCAGTGAATGTACGTGCAACTTTGCAGATATTCGCTAATGGAGGGACAGCTCCATACACGCAGGTAAGAACTGTATTGACAGAAGCTCCCGGCGGCAACGATATTGATCTTCCTGAATTCCGCCTGGCGGCAGGTAACAGCTACACGGCTGTGGTATGGGTGGACTTCGTTCCGAAATCGGTGACATCTTCGAGCACTGAAAACCGCAACGACTATTATTGGAAGACTGAAAACCTGGCTAATGTTTCCGAACTGGAATTCACAGAGGGTATGATGCCTATCATCGAAACTCCTGAAGCCCGCGACGCTTACACCGGTCTTATCAAGTTCACCGTGAACGCAGACGGCACTTACAATATTGCAGAGGGAACAGAAAATAACAGTATTACAACTGCAATTCCTATCACAGCTACTCGTAAGTTCGCTAAGATCAGCTTGATTTTGACTGACTATGATAACAAGACCGAATGGGCTGACGCTTTGAACAACATTGGTGAAGAGAATATCCTCGAATACTTGGGAATGGAAGTTACTAACCTGTCAACTGGTTACAATGCTTTGACGCAGACTCCGGTTTCGGCAACTCCGACTACTAAGAATTACTTCCACCGTCCGTTTGACGTGGCTTCTGCTACCAGCACTTCTGATGATGTCAATGGTGTGAAATGGCACAAAGATGGTGATAAATACTATCCTATCTTCGACCTGAACTACGTTATCCCTGAAAAAGCAGGTAAAGATGCTACTTATTCTTTGAGCTTCAAAGGTTACAATGTAGACCAACTGGTGGCGACTGAGTTTACCAAGGCTGCTGCTGAACTGACTACTATCAATGAAGTAGCTGACGGACTCAAACTGGTAGCTGTTCGTAACGCAAGCAATGTTCCTGTAAGAACAAATGCTCACACCATCATCAAGATGAATCTGTATAAGGCATATAGCTGTACAGTCACTATCGTTGATGAGTTCACAGGCGGTACTGAAACAGTAGAAATTACTGACGATGACAAAAAACAAAGTACGGACGACCACTTCATTCCTGAAGGTGACGTAAATGGTGCGCATGTTGTAGTGGTACGCGGTGATGACGGTAAGGCTATCTCTATCGATATCACAGGTATCAACAAAGATAACTTCGACCAGGTTATTGATGATCTCGTGGCCATGAAAAACTTATCTTCTGCTGCTGATGAGACTAAACCGGTTATCAACATGAGCGGCACGGATATTCCTAACCCTGCCGATTTCTCTGACCTGACCGGCAATGTAACTAACGACATTAAGTTGACATTGACCAAAGACGGACAGGACATTATCCTGGAAGGTTTGAGCAATAACATTACTTTAGATTTGCCTAGCATCCAAAAATTTGAAGTGACTAGCACTGCTGACGTTACTATCGAAAAAGTTGTATCAAACGGTTGGCCGACAACTATCAAAGCGAAGAATGTCACTTTCGCAGGAACTACATACAACTCAGTAGCCATCACTGTTGAAAAAACTGCTACATTCAATGGCGGAGAATACAACAGCACGGTTACAGTTATTGGTTCTGAAGATACTGCAAAAGCTGTTATCAGCGGCGGTACATTCAAAGACTTTAACTCTAGCGTAAACACTACAGTTAACGGTGGTTCACTGCCTTACGTAGATAATGACGGCAACGGTGTTGCAGATTACAAGCTGACAATGAAGAACGGTAAAACTTTGACTATAAAGAAAGCAGGCACTGTATTCGGTCCTTTATTTGCTGATTCAGGAGCTGATTGCAAGTTAGTATATGACAGCCTGGACATCAAAAATCTGTACTCAGGATACGAAGGTAGCAACTGGAGCAACATTTCAGTAGCTGTATATTAATCATTCCCACTTTTTTATCTCAACAATCATAGCCGGGTATTGTCTTCTCGTATAGCCTTACCCGGCTATATTTTCCTATCTCTGATTCAAGCTACAAACAAACCCATTATTGGTGAAATATCTTCTTCACATAGTATTATTTATCCGTTACCGGTTATTTTTCTTTTGTTGTTGCTGCCTGTTATTCAGTTCATGCAGCAATGAGGGTTATTTCTATCCCATCACCCCTCAACCGGAAAAAGAAATACAACGTATTATCATAGCCTATCTTGCCGGAGACAACAGTCTGTCGTCAGAGATTGAGCAAAAGATAGCAGCGCTTACTGTCGGATTTCTTTCGGCGGATTATTCGCAAAACCGATTATTTATCTATTATGACCGCAAACATGTATCACCCCAACTGTTGGAAATCAGTGCCGACACTGAAACCCCTCGGCAGATATTAAAAACTTATACGACACAGAACTCCGCTTCGGCAGAGGTCATGAAGCAAGTGTTGAACGATATTTTGAAAAACTATTCCGCCTCAAGCTACGGATTAATTCTGTTTTCACATGGATCTGCATGGTTGTCGGCAGGCGGTTTGGAAGAACCTTACAAAGGAGAGAATTTAGAAAAAGGAGACATCGACTCTTCCCGTCGCAGTACGCGCAGTGTTTGTACCGACGGGGAGAGTGAGATGGAACTGACGGATTTTGCCGCTGCCCTTCCCCTGCCCGGTAATAAGAAATGGGACTTTATTCTTTTTGAAGGTTGCTATATGGGGAGTGTTGAGGTGGCTTATGAGCTGAAAGACAAGACGGAAGCTATCATTGCTTCTCCTACGGAAATCGTGAGTCCGGGAATGACGGAAGTGTATCCGTCCGCCCTGCCTTATCTCTTTCAGCCAACGCCCGGACTGGAGAAGTTTGCCCAAGCCTATTTCAATACATGGGATAGCAAAACGGGAGATTACCGTTCGGCTACTATCAGCGTTGTGCGAACCGGACATTTGGAAGAACTGGCACAGCTTGCCCGTGCCGCTTTTTTGCGTTGGGAGCCGGATGTCGAAACAATTTCTGCCTTACAGTGTTTTAACCGCAACGAATGGCATCTGTTCTTCGACTTTAAAGAAGCATTGCTGACGGCCAATCCCGCGCTAAGTACGTATGTGGATGACTTATGGAAGAGCATTGTTACCTATTCAGCCGCTACGCCGAGCTTCCTTCCAGGGCTGGCATATGGCTTCACGATACATGCACATAGCGGATTGAGTTGTTATGTGCCACAAAGAGATTTCTTGTATGCAAATCAAGGATACACGCAAACTGCATGGTGTGGGACGGTATACCAATAGCTAATTCCCAAGAAAGCGTTCAGGGATTCCCACTTTAGCTATCAGGCACTGTCACCCCTAATGCCACACCGTGTTTTATTTTTGTTTGTTTGTATGCTAATGCTCTGCGCTGTGAAGCGCGGGGCATTCATTTTTTTAATGAATGCCCCGTTCTTTGTATGATAGATATTCAAATTTTGTATTCCTCTATCTTCCGATATAGTGTAGTAAGCCCGATTTTCAACAAGCGGGCAGTTTCCGTCTTATTCCCTTTTGTATATTCTAATACGCGGGCGATATGCCTGCGTTCCATCGCAGCCAGTTCAAAGCTGCCTGCCGTATCGTCTGAACATTCATAATGAGTATTCTGAATCTCCAAAGGAAGGTCGCAGATATCCAGTCGTCCACCCTCGCAAACAATCAGGCTGCGTTCGATGACATTTCTCAGTTCGCGGATATTTCCTTTCCAGGGTTGTTGTTCCAGGGCTTCCAGGAAAGCGGGAGTCATTTCACTGACTGTATATGAGAGTTTTTCAGAAAAACTTTTGACGAAAGCGTCAGCCAGAATCCGGATATCTCCCGAGCGCTCACGAAGAGCGGGAAGCTGTACCTGAAATACCGAAAGGCGGTAAAACAAGTCTTCGCGGAAGCGTCCGGCTTTGATTTCTTCCTGCAAGTTGCGGTTGGTAGCGGCTATAATACGCACATTTACCCGTGTCGGTTTGGTATCGCCAATCTTAATATATTCGCCTGTTTCAAGGATACGCAGTAATTTGGCTTGTAGTTCAAAAGCCATTTCACCGATTTCGTCGAGGAAGATAGTACCGTTGTCGGCTTCCTCAAAAAGCCCTTTCTTATCTTTCAATGCGCCGGTGAACGAGCCGGCTCTGTGTCCGAACATTTCGCTTTCCAACAATTCCTTACTGAAAGAGGAACAGTTGACTGCCACAAAATTCTGTTTGCTCCGTCTGCTGTTATAATGTATGGCCTGTGCAAAGACTTCTTTTCCCGTTCCGGTTTCGCCGGTCAACAATACGGGAACATCCGTCACAGATACCTTTTGTGCCAACAGGACTGCTTCTTTCAAGGCTTTCGATTCACCCAGGATAGAATCAAACGAATACATCCGACCGACTTTCTTCTCCAGTTTCTTCAGGCGGACATTCATTTTCGCCTTTTCTACGGCACGGCTTATCAAGGGGATAATCTTATTGTTATCATCTCCTTTCGTTATATAATCAAACGCGCCGTTTTTGATTGCCTGCACGCCGTCGGGGATATTACCGTGAGCGGTGAGAAGAATCACTTCAACGTCGGGAGCTGTTTTTTTGATAGTCAATACCAGATCAACACCGTTTCCGTCGGGAAGAAAAACATCGCATAAAGCCACGTCGGGCGACTGGACTTCCAGTTGTTTGAGAGCAGTTTTACAATCACCTGCCTGACATACTTCATACCCTTCGAGCCCCAACATACGAGCCAAAAGGCTGCGAATCTGGACTTCATCGTCAATAATAAGAATTTTACTCATACAATTTTGCCTATATTAAATAGAAGAATGAAAAACAGGGTGTGCAAATATAAGTTTTTTCAATGAATCCATGAACATTTCACTTATACTGTTTGTTATTTCCTTAGGAAACTATTTACATTAATAAATATATGAAAGTAATCATTATCGGAGGCGTTGCAGGCGGAGCTACCACTGCTGCCCGAATCAGACGAGTAGACGAGTCAGCGGAAATCATCCTTTTGGAAAAAGGAAAGTATATATCGTATGCCAATTGCGGCTTGCCTTATTATATAGGTGGAGTCATCGAAGAGCGTGAAAAGCTGTTCGTCCAGACTCCCGAAGCATTTTCTACACGCTTCCGCGTGGATGTCCGCACGGAGAATGAAGTGATTTTTATCGACCGGAAAAGAAAGACAGTCACGGTGCGGCAAAGCAGCGAAGATACGTATGAAGAGAGTTACGACAAGCTGTTAATATCAACTGGTGCTTCCCCTGTACGCCCGCCCCTGCCGGGAATAGACCTGAGCGGAATCTTCACTTTGAGAAACGTTGCGGATACGGACAAAATCAAAGCATATATCGACAGCCATGCTCCGCGGCAAGCGGTAGTGGTAGGAGCCGGATTTATCGGGCTTGAAATGGCGGAGAATTTACACGCACAGGGGGCGAAGGTGTCGATTGTGGAAATGGGTAACCAAGTGATGGCTCCCATCGACTTTTCAATGGCTTCACTGGTACATCAGCATTTGATGGACAAGGGAGTCAACCTGTATCTGGAACAGGCAGTAGCTTCTTTTGAACGGGATGGAAAGGGGTTGAAGGTCACTTTCAAGAACGGTCAGTCCATTGCTGCCGATATTGTTATTTTATCTATCGGCGTACGTCCGGAAACGAACCTGGCACGGGCTGCCGGACTGACTATCGGCCCGGCCGGCGGTATTGCCGTTAATGATTATTTGCAGACGTCCGATGAATCTATTTATGCTATCGGCGACGCGATTGAATATCGCCATCCGATTACCGGAAAGCCCTGGCTTAACTATCTTGCCGGGCCTGCCAACCGTCAGGGACGTATTGCTGCGGATAATATACTGGGAGCGAAGATTGCCTATGAAGGTTCCATCGGCACTTCCATCGCCAAGGTTTTCGATATGACGGTAGCTTCTACCGGATTACCCGGAAAGCGGTTGCGGGTGGAAGGGATTGATTATATGTCGTCTACCATTCATCCGTCTTCCCACGCCGGATACTATCCGGATGCCATGCCGATGAGTATCAAGATCACTTTCGACAAACAGACGGGACGGCTGTATGGCGGGCAAATAGTCGGTTATGACGGGGTTGACAAGCGGATTGACGAACTGGCGCTTGTCATCAAACATGAGGGAACTATCTATGACTTGATGAAAGTGGAGCAGGCTTACGCACCACCGTTCTCTTCCGCCAAAGACCCGGTAGCGCTGGCGGGATATGTGGCCGAGGATATTATCACCGGTAAAACGAACCCTATCTATTGGAGAGAACTGCGAGATATTGAAATGGAGAACAAATTCCTGCTGGATGTCCGCACTCCGGACGAATTTGCTTTAGGTACTTTGCCGGGAGCGGTGAATATTCCGTTGGATGAGCTGCGCGACCGGTTGACGGAACTGCCGAAAGACCGGATGATTTATACTTTCTGTGCGGTCGGACTGCGGGGATACCTTGCTTACCGCATCTTGACACAACACGGATTTGAGAAGGTCCGTAATCTTTCGGGCGGGCTCAAGACATATCGTGCAGCCACTGCTCCGATTATCATACATGAAGATAATGATAGTGAAATAGAGGAAATGGCCATACAGCAAAAGGGGGCTGCTTCTGCCGCTCCCATCGCAGCCGCCAAAACCATCCGGGTAGATGCCTGCGGATTGCAATGTCCCGGCCCGATTCTGAAAATGAAAAAAACAATGGACGGATTGGCTTCGGGCGAACGGGTGGAGATTACGGCAACCGACCCGGGATTCCCGCGCGACGCCGCCGCATGGTGCAGTTCGACTGGTAATCAACTGGTTTCTAAAGAGGCATCCGGTGGAAAATCTGTCGTTATTATTGAAAAAGGAGAACCAAAATCATGCAATATTGTTACTTCTTGTGAGGGCAAAGGAAAAACTTTTATCATGTTCAGTGATGATTTGGACAAAGCTTTAGCTACCTTTGTACTCGCTAACGGCGCGGCAGCCACCGGACAGAAAGTTACAATCTTCTTTACCTTTTGGGGATTGAACGTTATCAAGAAGTTGCACAAGCCGAAAGTGGAAAAAGATATTTTTGGAAAAATGTTTGGTATGATGCTGCCGTCAAGCTCTAAGAAACTAAAACTTTCGAAGATGAGCATGGGCGGAATAGGTGGAAAAATGATGCGGTATATCATGAAGGAGAAGGGAATCGACTCACTTGAATCACTGCGCCAGCAAGCCTTGGAAAACGGAGTCGAATTTATTGCTTGCCAAATGTCAATGGACGTGATGGGAGTAAAACAAGAAGAACTCCTGGACGAGGTGACCATCGGCGGTGTGGCAACGTATATGGAACGAGCGGATAATGCCAACGTTAATCTGTTTATTTAACGGAAGTAACTAATAAAAATATATTCAAATAAGATATGAAAACAATATGTGCAATGCGTGATGTGTTCAGAGCCATGACAAGCTTTGAAACTGCATTTGAAAAAGTCTACCGGATATCGCTGAATGAGGCTATGATATTGTGTACTCTCAAGTGCTCTTCGGAGAGAATGACGGCCACCAACCTGTCAAAACAAACGGACTTGAGCCCGTCGCATACATCGAAGATGCTTCGGATACTGGAAGAAAAGGAGTTAATCATCAGAACCCTCGGAAATGAAGACCGACGTCAAATGTATTTTCATCTGTCCCCGACGGGGAAACAACGGGTGACTGAACTGGAACTTGACAAAGTGGAGATACCGGAATTATTAAAACCGCTGTTTTAAGAAACGGATTTTCAAACAAATTTCAGTAAACAACAAAAAGATGAGCAATCCGCCTGACCATCGGCAGATTGCTCATCTTTTTTGATGGAAGCCGGAAAAAGAAAGATGTTAATTTTCCGGCAAAACTATTTTTCAGGCGAACCTTTTTATTTCTATCTTGTTGTTTGTAGCAAATGCCCCAAGGTACCAGGGCATGATTTTTATATAACCTAAACATTATAAAGATATGAAGAAATTAATTCCTATTTTATTGGCGGTCTTTGCACTCGCATCTTGCGAAAAAGACCCGGACATGGGTAAGCTGGATGACAACTATCTGGTGTACACTAACCACGACGAGAAAGCTGACTTCAAAGTTCCTACATTCTTTCTGGCTCCACAGATTCTTGTAATCAGTGACAGCAAAGAACCGGAATATCTCGAAGGAGAAGGCGCTGAACAAATTCTGGCTGCTTACACAGAAAACATGGAAGCCAGAGGTTACACGGCCGCTGCTGACAAAGAAAGCGCAGATCTTGGTATTCAAGTGAGCTACATTGCAAGTACTTATTATTTCACCAGTTATGCTCAACCTGAATGGTGGTGGGGTTATCCCGGTTACTGGGGTCCCGGTTACTGGGGCGGAAACTGGGGTGGCGGATGGTACTACCCGTACGCTGTGACTTACAGTTATAGTACCAACTCATTCCTGACAGAAATGGTGAACTTGAAAGCCGAACAAGGTGAAAGCAAAAAACTGCCTGTTGTATGGACAAGCTATCTGACCGGATTTGAAACTGGATCTAAAGCTATCAACCGCACTCTGGCAGTGCAAGCTGTCAACCAGTCATTCACTCAGTCACCTTATCTTACTAACAAATAATCAACTACAACTGTTATGAAAACAAGAAAAAATATATACTTCAAGGTAGTAGCACTGGCGGCTATTGCCATCGCCTTCGCCATGCCGGCCAAGGCACAGTTATCCGACAATGGATATGCCAACATCGACTGGCAGTTCAATGCCCCGCTGAGCAATCATTTTGCCGACAAGGCAAGTGGCTGGGGTATGAACTTTGAAGGTGGTTATTTTGTAACTCCGAACATCGGTTTGGGACTTTTCCTGAACTATCACAGTAACCACGAATATGTAGGCCGCGAAACATTCAAAATGGCAAACGGCGATGTGACTACCGACCAGCAGCATACTATCTTCCAGTTGCCTTTCGGTGCTGCAGCACGCTACCAGTGGAACCGTGGCGGTTCTTTCCAACCTTATGTCAGTGCTAAACTCGGTGCTGAATATGCGAAAGTACGATCTAACTTCAATATGCTTGAAGCAAGAGAAAACAGTTGGGGCTTCTATGCTTCTCCTGAAGTGGGTATCAATGTATTCCCCTGGGTATACGGACCGGGCTTGCACTTTGCTTTGTACTACAGCTATGGTACCAACAAGGCTGATGTACTACATTACAGTGTAGATGGATTGAGCAACTTCGGCTTCCGCCTGGGTGTATCGTTCTAAAAAAGAACTGCAACTATCAGAATATTACGTTAATAATAAAAAAAGTAAAAGGTGACTTTTTAATATAGCCGCCTTTTACTTTCTTTTTTTTAGGCACGGATTACTTATTTCTTCTTCATCGCACCGTAGATTGCTTCCTGTATCCGTTCGCGAATATGCAATTGGTTCAGCTTACGGTTGGTGACATTGGGATAAATACGGTTGCTCAAAAAGACATAGACCAAGTCGTTCTCCGGATCTACCCAGGCACATGTACCGGTGAATCCGGTATGTCCGTACACCCCGGCAGGTACGCCGGAAGCACAGTTTCCTTTCTTCGGGTCTTCCATATCCGGTTTATCAAAGCCCAGTCCCCGACGGCTTATCTTTGAAGTTTCCGTTGTAAACAGATTACAGGTTTCTTTGCTCAAATAGCGTTTTCCGTCTATCTCTCCGCCATTCAACAACATCTGATAGACACGCGCCACTTCACGGGCGGTTGAGAAAAGTCCGGCATTTCCGGCAAGTCCGCCGAAGAAAGCGGAAGCCTCATCATGTACATATCCTTGCAAAGTCTCTTTCCGCAAGAAGCGGTCTTTGTTAGATGGCACGATTTCCGATTTGGCAAAACGGCGCAAAGGCAGGTAGCCTGTACGTTCCAATCCCATCGGTTCATAAAATTCACGTTGCAAATAGGCTTCCATTGGCATTCCCGCCAACTGTTCCACCAACATTCCCAACAGGATAAAGCCTATATCACTATATACGTAGCGTTTCTGCTTCAACGGAGCTTCCACTATTTTCTCTTCTATCACTTTCCGGAAAGAGCGGTTCAGCCACAGGCTGTCGCAAATCTGAATGGTGTAATCGCCGGTCTTGACAGGGGATATATATTCGCTTTTAAACTTGAATTTCGGATTGGCCCATGTAGCCGTTCCGATCTGTACCGGATGGTGCGCGTCTTTGCGTGCACTGAACAGCCTTCCGTCGTAACTGTCTTTATCAATAACCTCCTGATAGAAGGGAAGCCAGGGCGGCAAACCGGACTGGTGGTATAGTATCTCCCGAATCGTTATATCTTTCTTATCCGTGCGTTGCAGGAACGGCAGATAATCGGATATCTTATCGGTCAGGTTGAAACGCCCTTTATCGTAGAGTTTCATAACGGCAAGCAGTGTTCCCGTTGTTTTGGAAAGGGAAGCCAAATCGTAAATGTCCGTAGATTCGACACCGGGGCTGCCTTTTCCCGCATAAGTGCCGAAAGCCTTATCAACCATGACATGACCGTTTTTCAACACTACCACCTGACAGCCGGGATAGGCTCCCTGTTGGATACCGTCCAATGCTATGGTATCAATTTTTTTAAGAAGGGCGGACGAAAGACCATGTTCTTCGGGAATGAAATGCAAAGGAGTTTCCGGCGTGATCGTCACTCCTGCCCCTGTCGGGAATAATCCGCCTATGCTTGCTGACAACCGCCCGTCCGCCGTGGCTTTGGCAAACAGGATATCAGCCGTTTGGCGTTGCACATCGCTATTGTGACTATGCCCCAATATCACTGCCGGAGCGTGAGACACCGCATGATGAATCTGCATCATCATTTTGCCGGGAGTGAAGAACAGGTAGATGGCCGGATTTTCGGGAGCGAACTTTGCGAAGAACGAATGGTAAGGAGCCAGGCGTTGTTCGCTGACGGCGATAACTATTCGTTTATAAGTAGCCAACGAATCACGCAACCGCCGGTTCTCCGCTTCTGTCTGATTAGGCCGAAGCCTAAAACGAGCCAGCGATGTATAACGTGACATTTGTCTGGCTAATACTTCTGTTTCTCCCGGCTTTCCGATTTCGAGCAACGCAAGTGTCTGCGCTTTGTCGGCATGAAGTGGCAGGATGTGATTTTTATTATTCAGCACGGTAATGGCCGCCTGGTTCAGCCGACGGATCAAATCACGTGTCTGAGGCCTGTTGATTCGCTGTTCCAGGCCGGATAGTTGAATAAACGTCTTTTTCTTGAGTCCTAATACATATTTATAGGTCAGTACTTTCCGGCATTTATTTTCAATATCTTCCCTGGCAAGTTCACCTTTTTCAACCGCTTCCAACACAGCCGGTATTTCTTCTTTCAGATTTCGGGGAGCGAGTACCATGTCATTGCCGGCTTTCAATGCTTGCAAGCTGACATGGCCATTACCCGATACTCCTTTCATCGCGAGTGCGTCGGTGAATATCAGTCCTTTGAAAGCCAGCTCGTCTGTCAGCAAATCGTACACGACATTGCGGGACAAGGAAGAGGGAAGTCCGCCTACCGGTTCGATCACCGGTACTTGCAAGTGTCCTACCATCATGCCGCCCAGTCCGGCACGAATCGCTTTTTTAAAGGGGTAAAGTTCCACGCTGTCCAGGCGTTCGCGAGTGAAAGGAAGCACCGGAAGCGCTTTATGCGAATCGACATCGGTGTCGCCATGACCGGGGAAATGTTTACATACGGATAATACTCCCCCACCTTCCAGTCCATAAGCGTAAGCGATTACTTTATCTGCTACCTGCACCGGGTCTTCTCCGAAAGAACGGGTGTTGATAACCGGATTCTTGGGATTGATGTTCACATCCGCCACCGGAGCAAAATTGACCTGTACGCCAATCTGCCGGCATTGACGGGCTACTTCGCTACCGTATTCATAAATCAGTTGATTGTCACGGATACATCCCAATACCATATTTCTCGGGAAAACAGGTGTTCCGCGCAAACGCATCGCCAAGCCCCATTCGCCGTCGAAGGTTATCATCACAGGAACTTTCGCCTGCTTCTGTGCCCGATTTGTCAGTTCGACCTGAGTTTGCATTTTCCCACCGGAGAAGAGAAGTCCGCCTACCTTGTGGGTTTCAACAGCTTCATGCAGAAGTTCCAAGTTTCGTTTGGTATCTATCGGAGCTATGGTATAGATAAATAACTGGCCTACCTTTTCTTTAAAGGAGAGTTTGTTCATTACCGAGTCTACCCAGTGACGGCAGTCTTCATCCTGAAGAGCTTTGGAAACAAGCAATGGTTCGACTGTGGCAGTATTGGTATTCTGCGCCGAACTTGTGACCTGTCCGGCAGAGAAAAGAAATAAAATCGCTAAAATTGAGGGAATTATCTTCATTTACGTTTCAAAGTCAAGTTGAGACGGCCTACACGCACACCGCTTTTTCCGGAATGCATGACGGGCACTTCCTTGCCGTCCATATTCAAATAAGTTTTCGGGCCTTTCATAAAGGTATGTGAATGTCCACCCAGAATCACGTCGATATTGCGTGTTTTCGCAACGAGGCGTTCGTCCATCTGAATACCCAGATGAGACAGGCATACTATTACGTCGCATCCTTTCTTTTTCAGCAGAGCGGCTATTTCATTCGATACTTCGATGGGGTTTTCATAAATAACACCTTCGCATTTGTTTGCCTGAATCAGACCTTCCGGTTTGGCTCCCAAGCCGAATACGCCAATCTTCAAGCCATATTTTTCGAGGATTACGTAAGGCTTTACGATGTCTTTCAAGGGAGTGGCGTCCAGGTTGTAGTTGGCACAAACGACCGGGAATTTCGCCATTTTGAAAAGGCGTGCCATATTATCCATGCCGAAATCAAATTCATGGTTGCCGATAGTCATGGCTTCGTAGCCCATTTCATTCATTAATTTTACTTCCACTTCTCCCTGGAACATATTATAATAAGGTGTACCTTGGGAAATATCTCCGCAATCGAACAACAGGACATTCTTATGCTCCTTGCGGAACTGGTCGAGGAAAGCAGCCCGGCGGACAAATCCGCCTTCATCGTAATTACGGTCGCCTTTTTGGTTGATAGGCTCGATGCGACTATGTACGTCGCTGGTCTGTAAAAGTATAAGTTCTTTGGTATCCTGCGCAAATAGGGAAAAAGCAAAGCTCAATGCAAGGCATAGCAGGAATGATATTTGAATTCTTTTCATATTCAATGTTTTTAGATTCTCCTTTTTATTTTATGGTAATGCGTCCGTCCAGTTTGGAAGTAATCATTTTGCCTTCGGCAGTCTGCTTACGGACATAGTCGAGGAATAATCCGCGCAGGGTGGCGCCGTCGGGACATTCGCGTTTCTCCGCTTGCAGGAAAGCATCCATCCGCCCGTTGCCGTCTGCCAGATAGTCGATAGTAGCTACCGTATAGAGCTGGTTGTCGTCTACGGGCTTACCGCCGATTGTTGCATTCAGCAGTTCTCCTTTCTTCGTGATTTCCAAACGGATACCGCTCACTCCTTCTCCGCGCAAAGAAGCAATCGCTTTAAAAAGTCGTTTCATGTCCGAGCCTTTCATTGTCAGGATGCAAAGGGAGTTCTCAAAAGGAAGTATTTCAAAGATTTCACTTACAGTGATTTCACCTTTCGGCAGGATATTACGCAATCCGCCCATATTCACCAGTCCCATATCGGCAGGTTTCCCCAATACCGGTGCGGCAGCCTGCTGCAAGACACTTGCAACGAGATTGGAAAGCAGACTTTCAGGCCCGCCCTTATCCATTTTCATTTCGCTGGTGCCGATGACTTCATACATCATCCCGTCAATTTTGTCCTTATAGGGTTTCAATACTTCGGTGGTTCTTTTGTCGGGATTAGCGTCCCAGGCAGAATCAATCTTAATCATACTACCTTCTACTTTTGCCACTTGATAGTGAGCAGTAGCCTCTCGTGTCGTGCGACAGGATGTAAACAGGATACCACCTGCCAATGCTGCCACAATCAGATACTTCACATAAGTCTGTTTCATGTTCGCTATTTTTATTATTTATCAAGAATCTCCTTCAAATGCTTCTGCAATATTTCTTTTGGTATTAACTGTCGCTTATACTCTGCAATCATTGTCGGGCTTAAGCTACGATTCAACGCATATTCAACTACCTGACTATCTGCGCTTTTACACAATAATATTCCTATACTCGGATTTTCATTTTCTTTCTTTACATCTCGATCCAACGCTTCAAGATAAAAATCCAATTGCCCTAGATATTCCGGCTTAAACTCGTTTATTTTTATCTCCATTGCAACCAAACATTGCAATCCACGATGAAAAAAGAGCAAATCAATCCGAAAATCTTTCATTCCTACCTGCACACGGTATTCCTCACCCACAAACAAAAAATCTTTTCCCAATTCTAATATGAAACTCTTCATCTGTTTAACCAAACCGGCCTGAAGACTTTTCTCACTGTAGTTTTCAGGCAAACCTAGAAAATCAACCATATATGTATCTTTAAAAAGTCGTCCGGCATCCGGATACGTATTTTTTAGTGCAAGCGATTGATTATTATTCCCCAGTAAGCTCCGCTCATAGACACAGGCATCAATCTGCCTGCGAAGTTCCTGATAAGTAAGGTTTTCTCTATTACTTAATAATATGTAGAAAATGCGTTCTTCAGGAGACGTGCATCCGGACATTATCTCAAGATGGGCAGACCAACCCACTTGTACCAATAAGAAGAGTATAGCAGCATCGTCGCCAAATTGCGTCAGAGCGTCTGACGCAATTGCCTGTTCTTTGATTTGCGTCGGAATGGCTGACGCAAATTCTACGGAAGAATATTCATTATAGAATCTGACCATTCTTTCAATAGAACGTTTTTCATAGCCTTTGATGCCGGGGATTTTCTCTTTGAGATATACAACAAGCATATCTATGACCTTACTCCCCCACTTAGCGGACTTGATTTTATCGGATACATATCGTCCAATTTCCCAATTACTGAGAATTATCTCATTATTCAAGGCTTTATAAGCCCGCTTTTTACGTGTATCAATTATTAATCTGATTTCATCAAATTGAGCTTGGTATTGTGTATTTGGTATGCTTACTTCCATCTTTATTTATTATTGGTAACCCAATGGGCCTTTTCTTGTTCACAGCTACAAATATACAAAAAACATTTGGCTATCTGCCAAATAATTCGTTACTTTGCACCGCTTTCGCGCAATCGCTGTCAAGAGACGAGATACTTGGTATGTTGCGTTGTAACGATGAAACAATTTAATAATAACAACAATGGATTTAATTAAAATTGCAGAAGAAGCATTCGCTACCGGTAAACAGCACCCGAGCTTCAAAGCAGGAGACACTGTAACAGTAGCATATCGTATTATTGAAGGTAACAAAGAACGTGTACAGTTGTACCGTGGTGTTGTTATCAAAATCGCCGGTCATGGAGACAAGAAACGTTTTACCGTACGTAAAATGTCAGGTACTATCGGTGTAGAAAGAATTTTCCCAATCGAATCACCGGCTATCGACAATATCGAGGTGAACAAGGTAGGTAAAGTTCGTCGCGCTAAATTGTACTACCTGCGTGCTCTTACCGGTAAGAAAGCTAGAATCAAAGAAAAAAGAGTTAATAACTAAGACTACTTTTCGATTCGAAATAAAAAAGGGAGCTTCATTCAATGTGAAGTTCCCTTTTTTATTGGTTATTTAACTCCGGCTCTTTTTCCTCACCGACCAGGGAGTTGTTCCCCGGTGAGAAACTATAGTTTCCCCGGTGTGGAAACTGTTGTTTCCCGGTGCCGAAACTCATCTTCATCCAAGGCTTCTCATTCAGAACACTGTCTTCCGGCAGAGATAAAAAAATCCCCGAAAGCAACCGCTCCCAGGGATTTTCATTACCTTTATTATAAAATTGATATTATTCCTTAATATCTTTCAGTTCCCAAGCTAAAGCGCTGGCACCCAATACGGCAGCATCAGAGTCTTTCAGTTCGGAAACGAGCAATTTCGTTTTTCCTTTATAGATATTCAACACATTGTCGTCGATTGACTTCAGAATCGGTTTCATGATATAATCACCCGATTTAGCCAGACCACCGAACAATACAATAGCTTCCGGACTGGAGAATGCGATAGCGTCCGCTAATGCTTCACCTAAAATGTTACCTGTAAATTCGAAGATTTCCTGTGCAAGTTTATCTCCTTGTACGGCTGCGTCATATACATCTTTTGAAGTGATGTTTTCTGCAGGAATGTTACGAAGCAAACTGCTGTCTGTACGAGCAGCAAGGAATTCACGAGCCGTACGGGCTACACCGGTAGCCGAGCAGTAAGTTTCCAGACAACCTTTGCGACCGCAACCACAGATACGACCGTCACGACGGGCAATCACATGACCTAATTCACCAGCAAAACCGTCATGGCCATACACCATCTGACCGTTGATAACGATACCGCTACCTACACCGGTACCCAGCGTAATCATGATAAAGTCTTTCATACCACGGGCTGCGCCGTAAGTCATTTCACCGATAGCGGCAGCATTCGCGTCGTTTGTCAAAGCAGTAGGAATACCCAGTCTTTCTTCAAACATGGCAGCCAGCGGAAGGATGCCTTTCCAAGGCAAGTTTGGAGCAAATTCAATCGTTCCTGTGTAATAGTTACCATTCGGAGCACCGACACCGATACCTCTGATTTTGTCAACACCACCATTGGCGATAATCAACGGAAGCAGGTTCTTGCAAACTTCGTCAGCATATTCTTCAGCAGTAGGATAACCGGCAGTTTTGATTGAGCTGCTAGCAATAATAGTTCCGCGTGCGTCTACAATTCCAAAGACGGTGTTCGTTCCGCCTATGTCAATACCTACTACGTAGGGTTTCTCCATGTTTGAATTCATGATACTTTTATTTAAAAGGGTTAGTTAATCATTAAGTTTACTGCACACAAATTACGTAAAGAAGATTGAGTCTACAAAATGTTTTTCAAAAAAAGTTCACCTGCTTTGCAACTTTTCGTATCTTTCGACCGTCTAATAGTAGAAATTCATAAGAAAACAGAAACTAAATAAAGGAAATTGTGATACAACTTACAAACGTCAACAAGACTTACAACAACGGAGCACCGCTCCATGTACTCAAAGGCATCAACCTCAAAATAGAACGGGGCGAGTTTGTTTCCATCATGGGAGCGTCAGGTTCGGGCAAATCAACCTTACTTAATATATTAGGTATTCTTGATAATTACGATACCGGAGATTATTATCTGAATAATGTACTTATCAAAAATCTCAGCGAGACCAAAGCTGCCGAATACCGGAACCGTATGATAGGATTTATCTTCCAGTCATTCAACCTGATTTCCTTTAAAGATGCCGTAGAGAATGTAGCACTTCCTTTATTCTATCAAGGGGTAAGTCGCAAGAAACGCAATGCGCTTGCACTGGAATATCTCGACCGGCTGGGCTTGAAAGAATGGGCACATCATATGCCCAACGAAATGAGCGGCGGTCAGAAACAACGTGTAGCCATCGCACGTGCACTCATCACCCAACCACAAATTATCCTGGCGGACGAACCGACCGGAGCATTGGACAGCAAGACGTCTGTGGAAGTGATGCAGATTCTGAAAGATTTGCACCGGATGGGGATGACAATTATAGTCGTCACCCATGAGAGTGGCGTTGCCAACCAGACGGACAAGATTATACATATCAAAGATGGTATTATCGAACGAATCGAAGATAACATCGACCACGATGCTTCTCCTTTCGGCAAGGACGGCATCATGAAATAAACCAGAATCCACCACTACTATACAAACATTATCATGATTGATATTTGGCAAGAAATATACAGTACCATCAAGCGCAACAAGCTGAGGACTTTTCTCACCGGATTTGCCGTGGCATGGGGTATCTTTATGCTTATCGTCCTGCTGGGTGCAGGCAACGGGCTGATCCATGCTTTCGAAGAGTCTGCTTCGGAACGTGCGCTGAACAGTATTAAAATCTATCCGGGCTGGACTTCCAAGTCTTATGACGGATTAAAAGAGGGGCGGCAGATTCAACTGGACAACAAAGATTTCCTGATTACCGATACCCATTTTCCCGACAATGTCATTACGACAGGAGCATCCATCTGGCAAGGTTCGGTCAACATCAGTTTCGGTTCGGAGTATGCCAGTGTCGGACTGGCGGGAGTCTTCCCCAACCATACGGATATGGAAACCATAAAGCTCTATAAAGGGCGTTTCATTAATGAGACGGATATAAAAGAAAGACGGAAAGTAATCGTCCTGCATAAAAAGACGGCTGAAATACTTTTTAATAAGACACATACCGAACCTATCGGGCAATTTGTCAACATGGGAAATGTTGCCTATCAGGTAGTAGGACTTTGCAACGACAAAGGAGACAGTGGAGAGAATCCCGCTCTCATACCTTTTTCCACCCTGCAAATAATCTATAATAAAGGAGACAAGCTGAGCTGCCTGACCATCGCTACAAAGAATCTGGAAACGATCGAAGCGAATGAGAACTTTGAAAAAGAATACCGGAAAGCACTAGGTGCCAACCACCGTTTTGATCCTACCGACCATAGTGCTATCTGGATATGGAACCGGTTCACCAATTATCTGCAACAACAGAAAGGCATGGCCATTCTACGCACCGGAATCTGGGTGATCGGTATATTCACCCTTTTAAGCGGCATTGTAGGGGTATCCAATATCATGCTGATTACCGTTAAAGAACGTACACGCGAGTTCGGTATCCGCAAGGCGTTAGGAGCTAAGCCAAGCTCAATTCTTTGGCTGATTATTGTAGAAAGTATAATCATCACCACTATATTCGGATACATCGGCATGGTAGCCGGCATCGGAGTGACCGAGTGGATGAACAATGCCTTCGGAAATCAGACAATGGATACCGGAGTGTGGACAGAAACGGTGTTCCTGAATCCGACCGTAGACATAAGAGTTGCCATACAGGCTACACTCACATTAGTAATAGCTGGTACGTTAGCCGGATTGTTCCCCGCCCGAAAGGCAGTCAGTATCCGGCCGATTGAAGCACTTAGAGCAGATTAAGAGTATGAGAATAGACATGGATACCTGTGAGGAAATCCTCATAACCATCACAAGAAACAAGACGAGAAGCCTGTTGACTGCCTTCGGCGTGTTCTGGGGAATCTTCATGCTCGTTGCCCTTATCGGCGGCGGACAGGGACTGGAAGATATGATGAAGAAGAACTTTGAAGGATTCGCCACCAATTCCGGCTTCCTCGCTTCGCAAAGGACGGGCGAAGCCTACAAGGGCTTTCGTAAAGGAAGATGGTGGGACTTGGAAGCTGTCGACATCGAACGTCTCCGTTCACAAGTCAAAGAAATAGAAGTTATTACTCCTTCCATTGCCCGCTGGGGGTCGAAAGCCGTATATGAAGACAAGAAATATGATTGCAGCGTAAAGGGATTGTACCCCGATTATCTTCACATCGAATCACAAGAAATGGCTTACGGCAGGTTTATCAATGATGTGGACATAAAGGAAGCGCGCAAAGTATGCGTTATCGGAAAACGGGTTTATGAAAGTCTTTTCAAGGCAGGTGAAGACCCTTGCGGCAAATATATCCGTGTAGACGGTATTTATTACCGGATTATCGGAATGTCTTCTTCCGAAGGAGACATGAATATACAGGGACGGGCTTCAGAAGCCGTCACCCTACCCTTCACCACCATGCAGCAAACATACAACTTGGGCGGAAGAATTGATGTTATCTGCTTCACCGTGAAACATGGTGTCAAAGTATCCGACGTTCAGCCGGAAATGGAGCAGATTATCAAAGCCGCGCATTATATCGCCCCCAATGACAAACAGGCGCTTATGTACCTGAATGCGGAAGCTATGTTTTCAATGGTTGACAACTTATTTACCGGTATCAATATATTGGTATGGATGGTTGGCTTGGGAACTTTGCTCGCCGGCGCTATCGGCGTATCGAATATCATGATGGTAACCGTTAAAGAACGTACTACTGAGATTGGTATCCGCCGGGCTATCGGAGCACGGCCGAGAGACATCATGCAGCAAATTCTCTCTGAGAGTATGGTGCTGACAACCATTGCGGGGATGTGTGGAATCTCCTTTGCCGTCATGATACTGCAACTGTTGGAAATGGGAGTAAATTCAGACGGTGGAGACACTCATTTCCAAGTCAGCTTCGGACTGGCAATCGGTACTTGTGCGTTGCTGATCGCGTTAGGTATGTTGGCAGGACTGGCACCCGCCTATCGGGCTATGGCTATCAAGCCGATTGAAGCGATCAGGGACGAGTAGAAGTTGAGAATGGAGAGTTGAGAACGAAGAATTAAAAATTAAACATATATATTCAAGATGAAAAAGTATCTGAAAATCGCATTATTGGTAATCATTGCCGTAATCCTTATTGGAACGTTCGTATTCCTTTATCAGAAATCGCAGCCGAAAATTACTGTCTACGAAACAGTGAAGGCGGAAATAACAGACTTGCAAAAGACTACCGTGGCTACCGGAAAGGTGGAGCCGAGAGATGAAATCTTAATCAAGCCGCAGATTTCCGGTATTATCGACGATGTCTATAAAGAAGCGGGACAAACCGTGAAGAAAGGAGAAGTTATAGCCAAAGTGAAGGTTATCCCCGAACTCGGACAACTGAACGCCGCAGAAAGCCGTGTACGGCTGGCAGAAATCAACACCGCACAGGCTGAGACGGATTTTAACCGTATCAAAAAGTTGTATGACGACCAGCTTATAAGCCGGGAAGAGTATGAAAAAAGCGAAATCGCCCTGAAACAGGCACGTGAAGAAAAACAGACTGCCAAAGACAATCTGGAAATCATCAAAGAAGGAATCACTAAGAATAATGCTTCCTTCAGCAGCACCATGATTCGTTCCACGATTGACGGATTGATTCTGGATGTGCCCGTAAAAGCCGGTAACTCGGTTATTATGAGTAATACTTTTAATGACGGAACGACTATCGCTACGGTAGCCAATATGAATGACCTGATTTTCCGTGGTAACATTGACGAAACCGAAGTGGGACGTATCCATGAACAGATGCCGATAAAACTTACAATAGGTGCTTTACAGAATTTGACTTTCAACGCTATTCTGGAATATATATCTCCGAAAGGAGTAGAAACAAACGGAGCCAACCAGTTTGAAATCAAGGCTGCGATTTCCGTACCGGATTCCGTTCAAATCCGTTCCGGTTACTCTGCCAACGCGGAAATCGTGCTGCAACGTGCCAATCAGGTGTTGGCTGTGCCCGAAAGTACAGTTGAATTTAGCGGAGACTCTACCTTTGTGTATCTTATGACGGATTCCGTGCCGAAACAAAAGTTCCAACGCACACAGGTGACAACAGGGATGAGTGACGGCATCAAGATAGAGATAAAGAAAGGGATAACTGCACAGGATAAAATACGCGGTGCTGAGAAAAAAGACAAATAACAGACTTCAATGAAAACAATCCGTAAAACCATATCAGTGCTCCTGCTCTCAGGAATCGGAATAATTTCCATTCAGGCGCAAGACAACAACTCGTCGCAAACATGGACATTGCGGCAATGTATCGACTATGCCATCGAGCATAATACAGGGATTCGCAAATCTGCCAACGATGCCGAAATAAGTAAAGTAGATGTGCATACCACCAAATGGGCACGTCTCCCGAATTTGAGTGGTAGTGCCAGCCAAAACTGGAGTTGGGGTCGTACAGCCTCTCCGGTAGATAACTCATACAGCGATATCAATAGTGCCAATACAAGTTTCAGTTTAGGCACAAATGTACCTATATTCACCGGTTTGCAACTATCCAATCAATATTCACTGGCCAAACTGGATTTGAAAGCGGCCATTGAAGACCTCAATAAAGCCAAAGAAGATATTGCCATTAATGTCACCTCTGCCTATTTGCAGGTATTATTTAATCTGGAATTAAGTAAGGTTGCCCACAATCAGGTCGATTTAAGTAAAGACCAGCTAAAACGTATTCAAGGACTTTTCGGAGTAGGTAAAGCTTCCCCGTCTGAAGTGGCTGAAGCACAGGCTCGTGTAGCACAAGATGAAATGACCGCTGTACAAGCCGACAATAAATACAAATTATCACTGCTGGATCTTAGCCAACTCCTGGAACTCCCTACACCGGAAGGATTCGTTCTTGAGAATCCGAAAGAGGAATTGGAATTTACCCCTCTCACTCCGCCGGATGATATTTATACGCAAGCACTTGCCTGCAAACCAAGCATTAAATCGGCAGAATACAGATTGCAAGGTAGCATCAACAGTATCCGTATTGCACAAAGTAATTTCTATCCACAATTATCTTTCAGTGCAGGTTTGGGAAGTAATTATTATACAGTAAACGGCAAATCAGAAGGCGGCTTCGGCAATCAGATGAAAAACAATCTGAATAAATATGTAGGATTCAATCTTAGTGTTCCGCTCTTCAACCGTTTTTCTACACGTAATAAAGTACGGACAGCCCGCTTACTGCAAAATAATCTTACACTGCAACTTGACAATGCTAAAAAAACGCTCTACAAGGAAATTCAACAATCCTGGTACAATGCTTTGGCAGCAGAAAGCAAATATAATTCCAGTGAAGTAGCTGTGAAAGCTAATGAAGAATCTTTCCGGCTAATGAATGAGAAATTCAATAATGGTAAAGCTACTTTTGTAGAATATAACGAATCAAAGCTCAATCTGACAAAAGCGTTATCAGACAGGCTGCAAGCCAAATATGATTATTTGTTCTGCACAAAGATTTTAGATTTCTACAAAGGACAGATTATTGAATAACAAGAATCACACTTGAGCTTAACATAGTGATTCCCTTAAACATATCCGTTGGTTTATTCGTTATTATAGAAAGAACCAACGGATATGAACCATTTTATTATCTTAGTGATTCTGACGATTAGTAATGTATTTTTAGGAGTTGCTAAACCAATGAAAAATCAAGCAGAAATCTATCTCGCAGGGGGATGTTTTTGGGGAACTGAACATTTCCTGAAACAAATCAGAGGAGTAGAAAGTACTCAGGCAGGATATGCCAACAGTATTGTTGACAATCCAAGTTACGAACAGGTGTGTTCGGGAAAGACCGATGCAGCCGAAACAGTGAAAGTGGTCTATGATCCCGAAGTCGTCAATTTGACTCTATTACTCGATTTGTATTTTAAAACAATCGACCCGACCAGCCTCAACCGACAAGGGAATGACCGTGGTACGCAGTACAGAACAGGGATTTATTATACCAATAAAGCCGATATGCCTGTCATTAATCAGGCTATTCAAGTACTGGCTACCCAATATAAGAGTCCGATTGCCATAGAAGTGAAGCCATTGACAAACTTTTATCCGGCAGAAAACTATCATCAGGATTATCTGGATAAGAATCCGAACGGATATTGCCATATCAATCCGGCTTTATTTGAAATGGCACGGAAAGCCAATGCTCCTCAAACGAAGAGTTATCAAAAACCGGATGACGCTACTTTGCGGAAAAAGCTATCGGCAGAACAATATGCCGTAACTCAGAAGAGTGCAACGGAACCAGCTTTCCGGAATGAATATTGGAACGAGCATCGCCCGGGTATCTATGTTGATATTACTACTGGCGAGCCGTTGTTTGTTTCCACTGACAAGTTCGATTCGGGTTGCGGATGGCCTAGTTTCTCCAAGCCTATTCAAAAAGACTTGATTGCAGAGAAAAAAGATACTTCTTATGGAATGCTCCGGACAGAGGTACGCAGTAAAAGTGGTGACGCTCATTTGGGACATGTATTCACGGACGGCCCGAAGGACAAAGGCGGACTTCGCTATTGCATCAACAGTGCTTCACTTCGCTTTATCCCCAAAGAAAAGATGAAAGAAGAAGGTTATGGAGAATATTTGCCGCTCGTTAAGTAAACGATACGTAGATAGACTGAAATAGATAAATGAACAGTTGTAGACTTATAAGTGAAATCGGGGCGGATACTATCCGTCCCGAAATCCAAGTTACGGGCGACGCCCGGAATAGTCTAGCCGGCGAGAAGCCGGAGTCTAGTTCTCCTACCGCTGAGGAGCAATGATAATGATATTAATAATAAAGGAATAGGTTATCTTCTTGAACCGTTACCTCTTTCAGATGAACGGGAAGAGCTTGTGTTACTGCTTCTCGTACTTCCTGAAGAAGAACGTTTTTCTGTTTGTCCTCTGGAAACATTACTCCGGCTGGAACTGGTGCTACTGCTACTACGACTGGAGCTACCGGTTCCCCGACTGGAAGAACTATTGGTTCTTTCGGAACTCTTGTTTCTACTAGAGGAACTACTTTCACTTCGTCTGCTTGAGCTTACCGTTGAACTACTATTTGTACGTCCGCTTTCACGATTGGAACCTGAAGTAGTCGAGCTTCCACCTGTTGGTCTACGACTTGAGCCGGATGAGCTTGAATTCGTTTCCGGTCGACGATAGGAATTTCCCTCGCCTCTGTTATTGTTTCTATCAGGCTTAACCTCTTTATTCGGTTTTTCATTCCCGGACGGAGTCGACGGTCTGGTAGAAGTTGATGGTCTATGTTCTGTTCCGGGACGAGAACTTGTTGACGTTCCGGGACGAGAAGAACTGCCGGGACGGGAAGAATTTCCCGGACGTACAGCAACTCCCGGACGGGTAGGTGCATTATGCGGACGATTGGAAGAATTCGGACGGAAATGAACCGACCCAAAATCCGAACGGCGATAAGAATGATATACCCTCTCATCCCTCATCCGATGCGGCGTAGAATAATGGTGGAAATTATTATACCGCCCCCGATAATAACTTGTATGATGGATATACGGGCGATAATGTGCCCCACAATAGGTACGATAATGATAAGGTACTCCGAAATAGAACAAGCTACGATTCGGATAATTGATATAAACACGGAAATTCCATCTTCCTCCGGTTACGTATATCGGCCGATAGAAATAATCAGCTCCCATAAACCGGCGATACTGTACATCACTCAATACCCAACGAAGATCATCATTACGAATATCCAATGCTTCATAGTAATCATCCAATGCCCATTCATAGCCACGTGCCACATAATCCATTATATTACGGACAGAATAAATAAAGTCGTAATTAATCTCATACGCATCATTATATTGTTGAGTGCTCAGGCTCAATTCATATGCCATCTTATCCGTAAGGAAACGTGTCTCCTTACGCACTTTGCTGGTACTCATTCCAGCCATCACGGTCATACTGGCACCCAGACCGACAGCAAAGAGTAAAAACAGTATTCGTTTCATAATTCAATCTCCTATCATTTATTATTCTGATGATACTCCTTGATAAACTTACGCACCTCATCTTTATATATATTAGTGAATAAGATATCAATCACCTTGTTAAAATTCTGCTTATCCCTGACATACGGATACAACATCTTCATCACATCCACTTGTTCGGGAGTATATTTTTCATAACTGTATCGTTTTTAGTTAGTTAACCAATATCAACGCCTTCCGTAGTTTTGAACAAACTTATTCATTTCATCCTTATTGGAAGAGAATGTCAACGTAGCAATGACCGTAAAGAAAGCCTCTTTGTCAACAATCCGGGGATACATCATCTTCATAATCTCCATCCGGTCATCATCAAAGGTATAAAGTTTCGTCAATTGAAGACATTGGCCTGAAGTGAAATCCGAACTTGCCAAAGCTGTATTAATCAACGTCATGCGGTCATCTTTGAAAGGCACTTTCTTCACACTATTAAGGAATGTATTAAAGAGTTGACTATTCATCACTCTGTCATATTGGTCATAATCCGGGCGATGTCCACCATGTCCGGGACGTCCGGGTCTGTTGTCCGGTCGTATCTCGTCGCGTCCATCCACCACAATTTCCGTTACTCCGATTCCATTGAAATAAACATTGTCTTTATACAATCTCTCCCCTTTCCATACTCGTTCTCCCGGACGGGAAAAGCGGGTAGAATACACTTCAACGGTATAATATCCTGATTTCAAATTAGCCACGAAACAAGTGGTAGTCGGCATACACATCTGATTTCCGCCAAAGTAAACAAGAATCGGAATGTTTCCACCGTCGATACGGATTCCGCTGATAGATTGCGCTTTTAAGGAAAGAGCAGCGAGCAGGATACAGAAACTTATTATTATCTTACGCATAGCATATCTAGTTTTTATTATTAATATCTTTATTCTTATACCACAAAAATAGGGTGAGGAAACTCCCCACCCCAATGATTCTCTCTATTCATATGTAGGGATTTCCCTATTCTGTTTAGGATTCCGCCAAAGTGATGCCATCCTCATGCAGGGAAATCAAACGTTTCTTATACAAGTCGCCCACTCCTTTCTTGAAGGTTTTCTTACTCACACCGAACGTATCATAAATATCTTCCGCCGGACTCTTATCATTCAGGCTGATTCGTCCACCCTGCTCCCTGATATAATCCAGCAATGTTTTCGCGAAATCATCAATCTTCTCGAAACCCGGTTTCTGAAGAATCAAGTCTACCTTACCATCTTCACGCACCTGTTTCACAAAAGCTTTCATCTCCATCCCTGTCTCCAACGAGGTGAATATTTCATTCTCATACAGCAAACCGCTATACTTATTATCTATGATAGCCTTAAAGCCCAAGTCCGTTTTCTGCCAGATAAGGATATTCACTTCGTCACCCGAAGCATACTCCGGCTTGTCTTTCGACAGATAACGTTCCACTTTTGCCGAAGCCACGATACGATAACTTTCTTCGTCCAGATGCGCATGAATCACATATTTGCGTCCCACCTGCATCTTCATCTTCTGTTCCCTGAACGGGACAAACAAGTCCTTCATCAGTCCCCAGTTCAAAAAAGCCCCGTATTCATTCACCCACGATACTTCGAGACAAGCAAACTGACCGACCTGCACATACGGAGTCAACGTCGTCGCAATCAGCCTTTCATCCATATCCAGATAAAGAAACACATTCAGAATGTCCCCTATCTTGCAATCCTCGGGCACATAGCGGGTAGGCAACAAAATCTCACCCTCTTCTCCGCCGTCAAGATATACGCCGAAATCTACTTCCTTCACAACTTCAAGCTGATTATATTTTCCTAATTCGATGCTCATATTTTTAATCTACTCTGTTTTATTAGTCTTATTAAATACAAAGATAGTCTATTTTCAACAGAACTTTCTATCAAGTTACTATAACTTTTCGTTATCGTACAAAACTATTTGCTATGAACAATCAGGGCTGTAAAATGTTATCTTTGTAGCGACAAAAAGAAAGATAAAATTATTCACCTTTAAATATATTAAGCTTTATGGAATTCTTAACCAACGAGAAACTTACGATTGTAGGAGCTGCCGGAATGATCGGCTCTAATATGGCACAAACAGCCATGATGATGAAACTCACTCCGAATATTTGCCTGTATGATCCGTTCGCTCCTGCTTTGGAAGGAGTGGCAGAAGAACTGTATCACTGCGGCTTCGAAGGTGTCAACCTTACTTATACGTCCGACATCAAGGAAGCATTGACCGGAGCATCGTATATCGTATCTTCCGGTGGAGCAGCCCGCAAAGCTGGTATGACCCGTGAAGATTTACTGAAAGGAAACGCAGAAATTGCCGCCCAGTTTGGTAAAGACGTCCGTCAATATTGCCCGAATGTGAAACATATCGTTGTCATATTCAATCCGGCAGATATCACCGGTCTGATTACCTTATTATATTCAGGCTTGAAACCTTCACAGGTTTCTACCTTAGCTGCATTGGACAGCACGCGCCTACAGACTGAACTAGTGAAATACTTCCATATCCCCGCTTCCGACATCCAGAATTGCCGCACCTACGGTGGACATGGCGAACAAATGGCTGTATTCGCATCTACAACCAAAGTAAAAGGAGAACCGCTGACTGATTTCATCGGTACTACCCGTCTCCCGCTGACCGAATGGGAAGCACTGAAAGTACGTGTCATCCAAGGCGGAAAGCATATCATCGACCTTCGCGGACGTTCTTCTTTTCAAAGCCCGGCTTATCTTTCTATCGAAATGATTGCTGCCGCTATGGGCGGACAACCTTTCCGCTGGCCTGCCGGAACTTATGTTTCCAACGGCAAATTCGACCATATCATGATGGCAATGGAAACTTCAATTACTAAAGATGGCGTTACCTATAAAGAAGTAGCCGGAACTCCCGCCGAACAGCAGGAACTGGAAAAGAGCTACGAACATCTGTGCAAACTTCGTGACGAAGTGATTGAAATGGGAATTATCCCCGCTATCAAGGACTGGCATACGCTGAATCCTAACATCAAGTAAACATACAATATTAGCAGGAAGCCGGAACTCAACGATAATTCAGTTATCAGAGTTCCGGCTTTTTTATTTATAAACTAAATTGTCAAGCTATTTTCGAGAAGAACATTCCGGGCAAATCCCCTTTAATACATAGTTAATGCTATGCAAAGCAAACCCTTTCGGCAAATCAATCACAGGAATATGCGTACCTTCCAGGCAGAATGTCTTGTGGCATTTCTCACAATAGAAATGTGAATGTAAATCCTGCACCACACAATTGCAGGAATTATCACAAACAGCATATTTCAACGAACCGCTTCCATCATCTATGCTATGTATCAGGTGATGAGACAAAAAGAGGGCTATTGTCCGGGAGATGGTTGATTTATCCACCGTATCCAGCAGAGTTTCCAAATCGAGCAATGATACCGCACGTTCAACTTCCATCATATTCTTTAGTATGAGAAGCCTTATTGCTGTCGGCTTGATGTCTCTCCGTGCCAACTTATCCAAATAAATATTCTCTTCCATAGTCTCTTATTTTATCATTTTCTGTATTCTTACGGCATTCATAATGGCGAGCAGCGCAACACCGACGTCTGCAAAGACCGCTTCCCAAAGGGTAGCTATACCACCGGCTCCCAATATCAGTACGAGCAGTTTCACTCCGAATGCCAGTGAAACATTCTGCCAGATAATTCTGCGTGTCAGCTTTCCTACCTTTATGGCTTCGGCCACTTTAGAGGGCTGGTCTGTCTGTATCACGACATCGGCTGTTTCAATGGCCGCATCGCTACCCAATCCCCCCATGGCGATACCGACATGGCTCAACGCAAGTACCGGCGCGTCATTCATTCCGTCACCGACAAATGCAATCTGATTCGTCCCGTCCTGCCGCAGTTCTTCCAAATGCCGCACTTTCCCTTCCGGCAACAAATCGCCATAAGCACTTGTGATACCGAGCTTTTCCGCAAAGTTAGTAACAATACTTTGTTTATCACCGGATAATATCTGAATGTTTTTGATATGCAACATTTTTAAATCATCAATAGCTTTCTTTGCATCATCTTTCAGTGTATCAGCCAGTAACAAATAACCTGCATAGTCTGTTCCAATGGCGCAGACTACAATCGTATCGGTACTCTGTAATAACTCTGCCGGATATTCGATATTGAATTTGGATAGTAAACGACAGTTTCCGACCCATACCGGAGTTCCGTTAATCATTGCTTCCAAGCCGAATCCGGCAAATTCTTTTGTACCGATAACCGGTGACAGTTCTATATTTTGCAGCTTTGCATAGTTCACTATGGCTTTAGCAATCGGATGCGTACTGTCACTCTCTACCGAAGCTACCATTCCAATCAATTCCTTTTCTGAAATACCGGATGCGGATTTACACTCCTGCACTTCAAACGTTCCTTTAGTCAGAGTGCCTGTTTTGTCGAACACAACCGTATTGATTTTAGTGATTGCATCCAGATAATTACCACCTTTGAATAAGATTCCCAAGCGGGAAGCAGCTCCGATGCCACCAAAATATCCTAGTGGAATACTTACTACCAAAGCACACGGGCACGAAATCACCAGGAAGACCAAGGCTCTGTACAGCCAGTCATTAAACACAAATGCAAACTGAGTATCAATGAATGAATAAACAAACGGAAGGAGTACGATCAATACCGCCAGTCCTATAACAATAGGTGTATAGATACGTGCAAATTTACGGATAAACAATTCTGCCGGGGCTTTTCGCTCCGAAGCATTTTGCACAAGTTCCAATATCCGGGCAAGCGCACTCTTATCAAATGGTCTTGTCACCTTGATCCGAATCACTTTATCCGTCACAATCATTCCGGCAAGCACTTCTTCGCCTTCGCGAATATTGCGGGGAATGCTTTCACCTGTCAATGCCGCCGTATTAAAAGCGGCGACTTCGCCGAGCATCACTCCGTCCAAAGGGACTCTCTCGCCCGATTTTATTTCTATAATCTCACCGACCTTTACATTCTTCGGGCTTTCTGTAATCAGACTGTTATCTCTCAATACCAAAGCCTTCTCTGGCCTTACATCCAATAAAGCACCGATATTGCGTTTTACTTTATCGACTGCCTTGTCCTGAAACAGTTCTCCGATGGTATAAAACAGCATCACAGCTACCCCCTCCGGATATTCACCAATATAGAAAGCTCCGATTGTGGCAACAATCATTAGAGTAAACTCACTGAAGTAGTCTTTCTCTTTCATGCTCTCCCATGCTTCTTTTATAACAGGGAGTCCAACGGGAAGATAAGCTACAATATACCAGATTAAGGCTACATACTCTTTATGAAAATAAGAGAAATCCAGGGCATTCATTATAATACCACTTATCAGCAATATAAATGAAAGCCCTGCTTTCCAGTATTCTTGAAATATAGAATTCCTAACTTCAACTTCCTTTTCAGATGCACATCCGTGTGCACAGCAACTACAATGTCCCATATCTTTCATCTTTTAGTTGCTACAAAGGTAGTGAATGATTCGTGCAACAAAGTTGCAATAAGAATATCTACTGTCTATTTTTAGAACATATATCCCAATGAAATCATCAGGTTTCTGTTCTTCATTCCCAAATCTTTTGCCACTTCTACCAAACCGAAGTCATAGCTTATAGCAACCTGATATTTCTTACTGAACTCAACACCCGCTTTCAAGCCAAGACCAAAATCAAACCGTTTAAATCCGTCATCGCCAAATATATCTTCGGATGCAGAGTTGCCACCAAACTCTCCTAAATCGACAAGATCACCATCAACCTTTGCTTTAGCCTTTCCAAACAAGCCGACAGCAATATAAGGGCCTGCACTACCAAACAATGCAAAATCATCATTCACAGCATATTTATAACCAATATGTACCGGTACTTCCAAATAATACGGATTCATTTTAAAACTTGCAAGTGAGCCTGCATCAATCTTCGCACCTTTTAGTGTCAACAACGCAGCAAAATCCATATATGCCCCGCCCGCTTCCTGAGACAACCCCAATTCGGCTTTTATACCTGCATGAAAACCTATCCTGCTGTCAAAGCCGGTAATAGTGTATTTGCTGACATTCATACCTGCCATCACACCCCATTTCAGGTTATCCTGCGCGTTGATACTCACTACACTCATCGCTACTAAAGCGAAAAATAACAGAATCTTTTTCATAAGAATAAATAATTTAATTATTGTTTAGAAATCATGTGCTGCAAATATAATAAAACAAGTTTAATATATTACGGAAAATAAAGAATTTCTCTACAACAAAAAGACTTACATAACACAGTAATGATAGTCATCAAATAAAAGAAAAGGCTGACATAATCTGCCAGCCCCCAATAACAAACATTACCAGCTATTCCAACATCGCAATAACGGCTTCTTGTACAAATGCAACAAAACCTGTCTTTACATAGCCCTTAATACATTCCACTTGCTCTTGTGTTAATTCAACTTCCCCATTCTTATAAATTTCCCGGGCAAGTTCCAATTCACCCAAATCTGCCGTTTTCTGATAAATCGCGTTACCTAACATTTTTGCAATATCGACGGTACTGTTATTTCCTTCGATATCTTTTACTTGAATTTTTCCAAAGTCTATCTTCATTGCTATTTATTAATTAAAATTTCCAATTCGTTTATTTTATCTCTTATTTGTTGCCGTTCAGAATGTAATGATTCAATATCATATTGAAGAGATTTTCCCATCAATTGAGCTTCCATGCATTTGATTACTTGATAATCGGTAGAAGCAAGTTGCTTTTTTAATTGAAAAATTGTATCTAGTTTTTCCTGATAAGGAAGCATTTTCTGAATAATGGCACTATTATTGCCTATTACTCTGTAACGAAATATTTCCATATCAGCTAATGGAGCAGAAAATTCCATAAAATCATTTGGCAATTTTCGTATATCCTCTTCGTCAATCCATCCTGGAATGACAAAACCGTCTTTTGAAACTTTATATCCTTTCATGATAATGCTATTCCTATTAAAATACCATTTTTAAATGTAAAAGTAGCCACCTTCCCATTGCCGCCAATCCATGCGTCAAAAACGACAACCTCCACGTCTACTCCTCTATATGTCGTACCACCTGAACGAACCATTAGCGCCCCTGTAAGGTCAAGTGCTATATTATCACGCCCACCTGATACATTAACCACAAGTCCTCTATTAGTACCATAAGGATTATTCCTGTTATCATAAAAACGTCCAAGATAATCCACTCCCATCGAACTGAAAGTTCCTACAATAGCCTGCCTATTCCCATTATTAAAGCCAACCATATCATTATAAAGAAACATTCCATCTGTTGAACTATTCCCATTACTATAGTTGGTACCTAATCTATTAGAAGAAATCGCAAAACCTCCAATTGTCCCTTCTGTTGCAGCCAATTTCTTAGCAACAATATTATCTACATCGATGAAATCAACTTTAATTCTACTCTTTCCATCAGCACCAGTAGTAAACATAGCAAACTCCTCTCCCGAATTACTTTGCATTAATATCGAATCAGCAGAAAATACAATTTTACGACGTGTAATATCAATGCCAGTTTTCAACAATTCTTTTGCAACTCCACTAAGTCTTTTTATTGAAACACCTTTTAGATATCCGGTACCTGTATTTTCATCAACTGTAAACTCCAGTTTAGGAATAGATGCTATATTCTTCACCGTAAACGTCTTTACTACAGTTACCCACTTATTCAACTCATCTGTTGTAAATCTCTTTTGTCCAGTATTTCCATCAATGTTATAGGAAAAGCAAAGCGATGTCGTACTAGCACACACTTCAAAACAAAGCTGATATTCATCTCCAACTGCTAATTCTCTAACATAACGTTCAATATCAACAGACACTTTCGAAGCTCGTGATAAATTAACATTTGAAATTATATATCCGGACACAATACGATACCAACCACAGTCACTTCCCGTACTTGTAGAACTATCTTTTCGATATCCAGCAATAACAAAATGTCTACCAGGAACCGCAACCATTATGGAAACAACAGTCGAAGCCGGATTACCTGAAATTTTCCCCGCTGCAGTTGAATATGTAGCAGCAGCGTCATCCAACTTGCCAATAAACATCCAATCATAGTTTGTTTCGGAGCTAGTCTTTATCTCAAACTGAACTACAGTATTTGGAGACTCTGTATAAAAATAGATTTGTTCCCTAGCTATTTGATTATGAGTAATTGCCGGCGATTTATGATATAATCCATCAACTGTCCATGAACCATAAACACTATCTAAATTTGCATAGCTTAAACCACCCGGCTTAGAGTACTCGGTCTTGAACTCAAAAACCGGAAAATCGAATCGTGTCGTATTCAAGTGTGCATGATACCCTTTCTCCGGATTGGCGACACTTGCATCATAATCACTCCATCCAACCGCAGAAAGCGTACCATTAAGACTCTCATCCCATCCCGGGTGTACTTCTTCCTGTTCGGCATAATCACTATTAGGAACTAGGTTATCGCCTCCCTTCATAGTGTCTTGAACCACATTTTCAATACCACCCACCGAGAATTCCAATCCGTCCGGATCCACTAGCCGCCCGTCTGCTGTCAGTTCCAGCCCACTCACATTATGCTTAATCGCTCCTTTTGTCATTTCCCAACCTCGTGTCTTATTCTGATCACCTACAAATATAGAAGAAGAGCCCAACACATCAATAGAAGCATTTTCCGCAAGCATGACCTGAGTAGCCACATTGACAAATTCATTAAAGTTACTCCATTGCGCAGAATCAAAAACAGCACCCGAGATATGGGAAACCTTACAAACATAACTGTTACCATCATAAATTACCGTATCCCGATACATGGCATCATTTACATACTCAACTCCAGTTTGCCATATTCCACGGGGGCGAAGCAGACTTCCATCCTTACCGTCTATACCTTTCCTTACAAGCTGTTTCCAGTCAGCAGCATCTTCCGCCGGTTCCTGTTCCGTCGGATTCTCTGAGATACAAAGCCATGTACTTCCGTTATACACCACCTCATCATAATAATAGTAGGAACTTCCTGCTGCATATTCACCTTTAAAACAGGGAACCGGCGTTTCTGTCACACCATCAGAAGATAATTGTCTGATTGTTCCTGTCAGATACACATTACGCAGATAAGCACTATGCCCTTCCATATTGATACCAAACAGTTTCAAGTTCGACAAATCCCCCAACTGCATCACAATGCAATCTTTTGTAATCTCCCAGTTATTGACTCCCGACAAATAACGTTTATAACTTTGTGTCTCATAACTGGAGCACTGCCTGGAAACATTCGTAAAATTACCATAACAGACAAAATGCATCAATGCACACGGATGATGCGTCGTTCCGTCACGAAGCACATAAGCAAACGTAGCCTCATCCACTATCTCCGTAACCCGGAAATAAACCGTCTGAAAACCTGTAGCATCATTAAACGTCGCCTTGCAAATATCATCTACCGCCACCGAGGCAACCTCCCCCGGCTCAAGTTTCAGCCGAATCCGGCAGTTCTCTTCATCCACAGAAGCGATAATGCCACCTCCCGAAGCATTCCAACGTTCCCCACTGACCACTTCGACCCGGTTATATCGTAACTCGTCCGATTCCAGAAAGCCACGAACACGTACATTACCAAATTCCGCATCACCTGAAGGAGAAATCAGCCACCCCAAAAACTTTTCAGCATAATCATAGGAAGAAACAGCACCGGAGAATGAAGCTTCCTTACCTACCAGTTTATCAAGAATATGCATGATTTGAGTAGTGACTTCCGTTGCGGTAAGCGTATCGGTTGTCAATCCTCCCGTTACCGAAAGCCCTTGTTCTATAAGTAACCCGCCTAAGAGTTTAAGAAAATAATTGCTTTCATCCGGACGCAGCTTGCTGATGGCACGTTCATCAATTTCTTTCCGGGAACGCAAAGATGAAAACACATCATAATTGGTCGGAGTCTTTGTATCCCAAGTTTTCAACACCTCAATAATAGCCTGTTTGAAGTTCTCGGCCACTACATACTTCAAGTCATTCAGTCCTGTATCTATGCTTTTCTTCCAGCCCTTCCCTACCTTATCCGTACATTCGATAGTAGCGCCAGACAAATTATCGAGTTTACGTGAGATTCTCGTTATACGCGTATCCCTGTATCCCGTTTCACCGAAATACTCGTTACTCAACAATCGGACACGTTGCCCCGGAACGAGGGGTACCTGATTGGCATCCACGTAAATATAATCCATGTCACAACGATAAATAATCGTGTCGACACTTCCCTTTTGCAGATAATCACGTACGGCGGCTTCATATTCCTTTTCAGCCTGCATATAATACTCATTGGGCATACTGATATTCCACAAGATGTATTCATCACCAGACGCAGGAATTATATGACCGCCCGGAATCTGCGTCCTCTCGTCAGGAAACGTCGTGATAACCTCAAATTCACGTGTATTACTATTATAGTTCACTTCAAAATCACGCCCGTTCAATTCACCACTCAGAAAACTGACATGTTTCACCAAACCGGGAAGTTCATAATCATTCGGATTGAAATTCAATTCCTTATCCTTAAAGTAATAAACTGTATACGGTCCATTCTCATTCTTCTTCTCAGCATGGCGGACGTCAGACACTTTGCCGACACGCTTGGGGTAAATTTCGGAGAAAGCAGCTTCCTCCACCTGTTCATATAATCCATAATGAATATTTTGTTCTACATACTTTTGCCGCCCGGGAAGTTGCAACCGGGAAAAGCCATATTTACTCCGGTCGATATTGCGGGCACTGCCCAAAGGAATCAACCGGGTAAAAAATTTCACATCATTGCTATTTTCAGCAAGCGCCATCTTAGTCAGTCCTTGTCCGTAGCCAAGGCTTACCGCATCTCCACGTTCACAGCGGGTCAAGTTTACGTGATGTCCGTCTATCCACCATTCCGTTTCAAAAGTCTCGGCAATCATGCCAAGAGCATCCCAACAATTCACGTTGCTGTATTCAATGTTTCGTTTGCCGTTGTCAACAACTTCACCCACTTTCCATGTATCAGAACCGTCGATACGATTCAGATTATCCACCACTTTCTGCAGATGGGCCGCCGCATTATTATCCAATGAGAACTGGGATTCAAACTGCCCGTCCGTCAGGTTCAACATCTTCACCCGTTCCGCATCATGCTCCGGCCCGTAGAAATGCATACTGTAACTGTACTCCACCGTACTATTCTGCTGTGGTCGATACTCGCTACGAATAGTAAAACGGATGCCCGCGACTTCTATATAGTCATTGACCGAGAAAGTCAAAAGTTCAGGAGACGTAAAACTGACAGAGAGGCTATTTTCAGCCATCAGTTCATGACTCCAAGTACAGGAAGAAGAGGCAGGAGCGGTAAATTTCAAAATACCTTCTCCATCATAAATATTTAATTCCATAAGTCACTTCATTTTTTCAATTATTATACACTCGGAACCGGTTCCCGAAGCTTAACTTTAAAGCGTGGAGCATACAAGCCATCCTTTTCGAGGAAAGTCAGTTGGTCATAACTGCTACATTCCTTATAATACATCCGGTACGTCTTATCAATTTCCGGCAATCGTATCTGAAGCCATCCACTTTTGAGAAGATTGACAAAACCGGTATAACGCTCCAACCAGTTCTGTGTTGTCTCCGCTACGATAGCAAAATACAAAGTCACATCCCGCGCCTCGAATCTCGGTTGAGGCAATACTTCCGGCAATTCTTCACCATCCCGTTCGCGATAAACGACGGCAGGATAATCCTTCATGGAAGGTGGTTTGAGTAATGCCGAGTAGTTACTATAATCACCTTGCTTGTCCTCTGTAAGGAAAGCTCCATACTGTAGATACACATCCTGATTATTGATAAGCAATAATCCTTCTAAAATCTTTTCCATAATTATTTCATTTTAATTCCATCACGTTTCAATTCCGATATATCTGCTGCCATCTGTTCCAAATGGTAGCAATAGCCTGTATTGCGCACGATAGCAACCAATGAGTCCGATGCTTCGTACATGGAACGGCTGATATCAAAAACTGTAGTATCTATACTGCTCACATGATCCTGAACAGAAGTGAATAATCCTTCAAGTTTTGTTCCTTGCTCCTGAGACATGGTGGTGAAGGAACCGGAGCGACCGGACTGCTCGGAATCAGTTTGTTCCCATATATCAAATCCCCTTTTTTTTGCTTCAGCCTGCCAATTCTCCATAAAATCCTGTGCATCATCCATTCTACTTCCAATAGTAGAATAAAAATACCCCAATACATTCATAGCATCATTAGCAATCTCTTTTTCCGACTTCCCACTACCATAAACAGCTTCCAAATCTTTTTGTAATTCATCAAACTTATCCGCAAAGAAAAGAGAATAAGCAATCTGCTTACCGAGATTCTCCAGAACTTCTGCACCTTTGTCGCCAAATATCTCCCAAGCATCAGTTCCTGATTGAATTGCAGTAGTTATACTTTCAAGCATACCATCACCAAGACTCCCAAAAGTATCTTGTATATAATTATGCAATTCCTCTTGTGCTTTTTCCGCTTGCTCTTGTAAATTCACTAAACTTTGTAGTGTAGCCTTGTTAGCATCACTCATAGTCTGAGTATTGAGTATTGTCTTAGCACGTTCAATATTTAGTTTATGCTCTCCATCTATCAAGTCCGGATAGACATCCAATACTCCTGAGTAAATATCTTTCCCTTTTCCCCAACCAAAAAGTCCCGTTTTCTTATGTCCGGTTTTAATAGTAATACTAGCTAAAGCTCCTATCCCCTGTTTATATTCATCCATTTTCTTTTTAAAACTGCCACTAATACCTCCAAACAGTCTTTCCATTCCTGTCATTTTGGGCGCTTCTCCTTGTAACTCACTTTGATACTGCTTTATTGAATCACGGTAAACATCTATTGCCCGAGCAGCTTTTGCTATTCTACGTTCTCCAAAGTCATTCGTAGCTTCTTTCATCAATAGATTTTGTTGAAGCAACAACAAATTATACTCACGTTGCATCGCCAGCTTATTAGCTGCCACTTCCGCCAACACTTCCTGATGTCTTCTTTCGGCAGACGATCCCATTGAAAAAATAGAGGTTATCATCTGCACGGCAGTGCCAATAATAGCTAGAATGACAGACGCTTTCTCTACCGTTTTTATTCCTTCAGCCGCTCCTACACTCAATTTTTGTACTCCATCAATCATAGCAATCGCTCCACCTGCGATATTACTAGCTGCTTGCAAAACATTCTTTGTACTATCATCCAGAAAATCCATCGAATTGATCATATTATCAATTTCTTCTTTGCATTTCTTGATAGCTTCTCCATTCTTGTGCCATTTCGTTTGCGTATCCGGTCCCTTTACATCTTCTTCTGCCCGAAGTTGCGCAATCTGAACAGTCATAGCAGCTACCTTAGCTCGCGCCACTGCAGTTTGTTTACTATCTTGCCCATTAGACGCATCACTTTCGGCCAAAGCATCCTGTGCTTGTAACAGAGCTCGCTGAAGTTCATCCAAACTCATATTGGTAATCTGTCCCATGAGTGCACGAAAGTGTACATCCTTTTCCGCCAAAGTACGATCCAATTCTCCTAAAGCTGCCGTCTTTGCTTCTTCTGCAATAAGAATAGCATCTTCAATTTGTGCATCTTTTTCAGCAGTGCCATCTTTTGTACCTCTAAGTTTCCGAATATCTTCATTGTATTTCTCTTCTATTTCTAAACGCTGTTCAGCAAGAGTACGATAAGGAGCCAATTGTTGGGCTAAATTTTCCGCATCTCTATCTTTAATTGCTTGCTCTTTAAATGCATATTTTATAATTACAGCATCAGTTTCATTCTTAACTTGTGTGGCTAACTCATCCTTTTTCTTCTTCAAATCAACATCAAGACCTTTCTCTTTCATTCGTCGATAAAGTTCCATTTGTCTCTCTGCACTTCTTTTAATTTGTGCCAGCTCTTGTTCCTCGCCTAACTTCAATTGTTTTAGCTCCTTTTCCTGGCCTTCTGCCAAAGCTGCTATTTCTAATTCCTGAAATCTCCAGCGCGCCCTCATTTTGGCTTCTTCATTCTCCTGAATCAATGCCTCTTGCTCTCTCTTGAGTGCAGAATTATCGTTCTTTTTGCCTATTATAGCATCTAATTTAGCTTGTTCTATTAAGATTTCAGTTTCCAAACGCTCATAATCACTATTACTTGTTACTCTTTCCTGTGCCTGTCTTTTTGAGGAAATAGAAGCTTTTATCTCTGCAATTGATCCTTTAATCGGTATATTTGCAGGTTTTATTCCTGCCGTTCCAAACAAGGATTGTATTTCATCAGAAATTCCAAGGTACTGCTGCATATATTTCTTAAACTCCGCCAATAAATCGTCCACCTCATTTTTCAGTTTTGTTTTCTTCGGATTATCAACAGTCTTTGTTTCCCATTTCCCATCCAACATATTATCCCCTTCATTCCAAGTAGGAATTATTTTTTGGGCAGGAGTACTGTCCATTTCCATCATTTTTTCAATTGCTTTCTTATACCTATCAGTAGCGAGTTCCATTATTGCTGCAGCATTTGCTCTCAACATAAGGCTATTAATAAATACATCCTTTTGTGCACCAAAAATATTTTCTGCTTCAGCTACATCGTTTATCGAAGCTCCCAAACGTTGAAAAGCCTCTTGGTTATTATCTATATATTTTTGTTTCGCTTCCAAAGAATCTCCCAATTTATCATATTCAGCCGCCATCTTTTGGAATTCAACAACAGATGAAGCCGACAAATCCGCCACCCGCTTACGAAAAGCTTCATCCGCTTTAGCTGCTTCTTCTTGAGAAGAGCTATATCTATCCCACAATAAAATAAGCCCTGTAATAACAACTGACAAACCTAATGTCAAAGTAGCCATCAAAGCCTGTGCAGCAACGGTAGATATCCCTAAGGAAGTCGCCAGAGCAGTATTCGCCGCCGTTAACATTTCTTTCGCCCTTACCAATAAAACAGTACTAAAATAACTGCTATGATTCAATACATTTGCAATTTTTTGTAGCCCATTAGTAATAGCAAGCATAGCTTGCAGTTTTGCCTGTATTTGAATTAACTTAGATTGCTCACCTCCAAATAAAGAAGAAGTATTAATAGCCACGCTCATTATAGCATTCATGCCTTCCAATCCTTCTTTTGCTGCTGTCAACTGTTTATTACCTTCACTCTTTGAAACAGTCGGCATTATATTCATACGGTTGCCGGTATCCTGCGCTTGTCCCGCCAACGAAGAAAGATCTTTCTTCAACAAGTTTATTTCTTCACGTAAAACTTTGAGCATTGCCAAATTATCAGTCTGATCTTTTCCGACGCGCATTGCTCTTTCGAATGCCACTTGCATTGAAGAGAGACTAGTCTCAATAGCATTAATCTGCTTATTAAAACTACTAATATAAGTACTCATCTCAATCACATTTTCCCGTACGGACTGCATCCCCTCCCGAACGCTGTCTCTCATTATTATTTCCAAATCTATTGAGTTCATTGAATCACATTTTAAATTAATATTTATAATATGAAACAAACATACGAGAAGGTAAACATATTAACAAATAAGTGTGCAATGCTTACCAACTATTACGTAAGCATTGCACACTATACAAAAAATACAGCTTTCTTTTTTAGTAGAAAAAGAAAACTGCTTTGCAAAAAATTATGCTTTAATAATCTTGAATCGTTCTCAAAATCCCATTTTCGAAATATAAATAGCTACTACCTTGATGATATACCCATTGTTCATGATTACCATAACTACCCTTAGTTACATTAACTGATTCCGGTTCTCCCCAAGCCTCAAGACACATAGCTTTAGTCCACCCTATACGTATCTGATTTTTAATAATCAAATCTGCATTAGTTCGCCCATACTTACGAACAAGTACAGCTTCTTTTTTAAGTCGAGTCTGATATTGTTGTTCAGTCTCAAGACCATAGACATCATCAATTTCCTCCTCATTTACAACTTCATACAATTCTTTATAAACAGGATGTTCCAGCAATACAATAAACGGAAGCCAATCTTCTCTGATAGCAATATCCTTACAAATAAATTTAGTACCTTTAGGAACAACAACTTCCTCATCAGTTTTTAGTTTACTAAAAGTCGAATAAGTTTGAAAAGCATATAATGCTTTCCCAATATATCTTTCTTTCAGTTTCTCAAAATAGCCAACATTAATAAATGAAAGAGGATTTCCCTTCCTATAACGATAGTATAATTTCTCATAAGGAGCATCTTTCATTATAAGTTCAAAAATATAAATCTGTACTTCATCATCGAATAACGACTTTTCACTCTCTAATATTCTATTAACATAATAATATCTATTAGCCACGGAGTCCAAATCAGTACCTTTATATCCTCTCTTCATAACCTCTTTATAAACAGAATTATAAACTTCTTCAAAATAATCCGTATCCTTCTTTTTCCTAATTTTAGTATAGAAATCGTCTCCTATTCCTTTTTCACGATCCTTTTTTGTCCCATAATAGTACCATGTTTGCCCTATTTGACTTTTAAAATTACTTTTTGTTATATTAGTCAAGCTATCATAAGGAATAATACTATCCTTTTTCTCTGTTTGTTCCCCAACCTTTATTATATTAAGTTGCGCCGTTACTATTCCTGAATTAAAAAACAATCCGATAAATAGGAATAATACTTTTAAATAAATAGAGATAATCTTCATTTTATACTACTTTAAAATTCATAAGGATTATCTTCCCAATTCAGCCAAGGAATACATCCACACTGAGTCAAATCACCAGGCATCACAACTGTCAATGTTATGGGATTATAACGACTATAGACATCATAGTATTTACATGTATACTTATTTCTATATTTAGCTTCAGAAGTATCGTCATACGCTACCACGAAATAACGACCAACAGGAACATCCACTTCTAAGGTCTTGCCCGAAATAATGGAAGTTTTAAACTTATAAATTGCATTGACGATTGTACCATCATCAAGCTTCATTTGGTTGTTTTCCCGTAACATCTTATAAGTTTCATCCTCTTGAAGGCAACTATAAGCATATTCAGATTCAACAGATACTTTATTACTACCCGTCACATATTCTTTGCCTGAATTTTCCGGAAAGAAAAGAAAGGTAATAGAAGCGAGCACTTTATCTCCCTGATGAAAACCAAGTTCATACCCGTTTATCCAAACCGTCTGATTTAAGTTCGTATTTTCATCATCGTCGTTTTTACAAGAAGAAAACATCATTGAGACAACAGCCATCGCCAAGAATAAATAGTTTTTCATATTGGTTGCTATTTTAGTTAATAAATTGTTTTGTTATAGATAGCACAAAGATAAAGAAAGATTCAGAAATAATTCCTTATATTCAAGAAAAAAAACAGATAAAAAACATCACTATTATTCTTATCTATATTTTTAGGAAAAGCCATACATGAAATTAGTTAATTTCCTTTGGTATAGGATTTTTCCTCATTTAAATTTGGCGAAAGAGAATAACGAGACTATTATTGAATCACCTTAAACAAATTACCAATTATGATGAAAATAGATTTATACACCAAACTCGTCTTGACAGTTATCGCTATTTCACTGTCGATAATAGCATATCGAAACATCGAGTTTATACCTTCTGCTCGTGCACATCCTATGAACATGGCTCCCCAGACACCCTTAGACGTGAATATTGTTTCGGTTCCTTATAATGGAATAGATGTAAATGTGAATAATAAAATTAAAGTAGATACTCCTTACGGCGGATTAGACGTAAATGTGAAAAATTATAGAGAGTTCAAGTAAGGTTTATCAATGACAGCAACTCACAAAAAAGCAAAAAGAAACCGGAGCTGATTAAAGA